>Ga0213875_10000269_pt1 | contig 51323 bp, 50 predicted proteins | sample BarmaccomBMRX_R8_FD_160105 | JGI IMG/M metagenome (GOLD analysis project Ga0213875, IMG submission 160105) | Root-associated microbial communities from Barbacenia macrantha in rupestrian grasslands, the National Park of Serra do Cipo, Brazil - RX_R8 | ecosystem: Host-associated > Plants > Roots...
GCTCGGGGCGAAGGTGGCGGGCTCCGTCTCGAAGGCGACCGATCTCGTCATCGCTGGCACCGATGCCGGATCCAAGCTCAAGAAGGCGAGCGAATTGGGCATCGAGGTCACCGATGAAGCCGGCTGGGCGGCGATCGTCGCGGCGGCGGGATAGCGGCTTTTGTCCTGATCCAAATCAAGAGAACGGTCGCGTAATCGCTTGCGCGCAATCCTCCCCGGGGCAATAGCCGCCGCGATGCCGAGCGACGTCACCTTCCGACGCGTGCCGCTGCTGCCGGTCGCCGGGCTGGTGCTGGTCGTGTTCGCGGTGCTCGGCGCGCTCTACCTCAACTGGAGCCAGTCGGATTCGAACCGTTGGGTCGCGCACACGCTCGACGTCGAGGTCGCGATCGCGCGGCTGCGCGGCGACGTGCTGGACGCCGAATCCGCGCACCGCGGCTATCTGCTGAGCGGTGACCCGACTTTGCAGGACCGGGTGGAGGCGGCGAGCCGTCGCGCCCGCGCCGGGTTCGCCGATCTGCGCACGCTCACCGCCGACAATCCTGTCGAGCAACGGGCGCTCGATCAGCTCGCGCCCTTGTTGGCGCGCAAGCTCGAGATCACCGCCAAGTCGATCGATCGTTACGCGCGAACCGCGAACGGAATTCCGGTCGCGGCGCTGCCGAAGAGCGAAGGCCGTGAGATCATGGCGCAGATCGAGGTAATCGTCGATCGCATGCGCGCGGAAGAGGAAAAGCTCTCCGTCAAGCGCGTCGATCATGCCCAGCTGATGATCGACCTTCTGGGGGCGGGGCAGGCGGCGGCGCTGGTGTTGGTGCTCGTCGCCGCCTTCCTCACCGTCGGCGATGCGCGGCGCCGCTTTCAGGCGATGCAGGAGGCGCGCGACGAGGCACGCGGGGCCGAGGCGCAGGTCCGCGCCGAAATCGAGGGGCGCGAGGCCGCCGAGGCGGCGCTCCGCCAGATCCAGAAGATGGAATCGATCGGGCAGCTCACCGGCGGCATCGCCCATGACTTCAACAACATGCTTGCGATCGTCATCGGCAGCCTCGACATGGCGGCGCGCCGTTCGGGCGACCCCGTGCGGGTTGCGCGCGCGATCGCCAACGCCCGCGAGGGCGCCGAGCGTGCCGCGGCGCTGACCGGGCGGCTGCTCGCCTTCTCGCGCCAGTCGCCGCTCGCGCCGGTCGCACTCGATGCCAACCGCCTGGTCGCCGGCATGTCCGAGCTGCTCCACCGCACGCTCGGCGAGACGATCCAGATCGAGACCGTACTCGCCGCAGGCTTGTGGCCGAGCTTCGCCGATCCGCACCAGCTCGAGAACGCGCTGCTCAACCTCGCCGTCAATGCCCGCGATGCGATGGCCGAGGGCGGCAAGCTCACGATCGAGACCGCCAATGTGCACTTCGACGACGCCTATGCCGCGGCGCGCCACGAGGTGGCTCCGGGCCAATATGTCATGCTGTGCGTCACCGACACCGGCAGCGGCATGCCGGCGGACGTGATCGAGAAGGCGTTCGAGCCCTTCTTCACCACCAAACAGGTCGGCAAGGGCACCGGGCTCGGCCTCAGCCAGGTGTTCGGCTTCGCCAAGCAGTCGGGCGGCCATGTCGCGATCTATTCCGAGCTCGGCCAGGGTACGACCGTGAAGCTCTATCTGCCGCGCCATTTCGGTGCCGTGCAGCAGCCCGGTGTTGCCGCGCCGAGCGAGGCGCTGCCGCTCGGCCGCGCCGAGGAGATCATCCTCGTCGTCGAGGACGAGCAGCGCGTGCGCCACTTCTCGGTCGATGCGCTTCGCGACCTCGGCTACACCGTGCTCTCCGCGCACGGCGGGGTCGAGGCGCTGGCGATGCTTGCCGAACAGCCGTCGATCGCGCTGCTCTTCACCGATGTCGTCATGCCCGAGATGAACGGCCGCAAGCTCGCCGACGCCGCGCGCGCGCAGCGACCGAACCTGCCAGTGCTCTACACGACCGGCTACACGCGCAACGCCGTCGTTCACAACGGCATGCTCGATGCGGGCGTCGCGCTGCTCCAGAAGCCGTTCACGATCGAGCAGCTCGCCCGCAAGGTGCGCGACGTGATCGACGGCGGCGGCGCGAACCGGGGTTAGGCGCCAGGCTTCGAACAATATTCCGCATTCCCGCGAAGGCGGGAATCCTTATGTCTATCGCTGCGGCCAGATCGCAATCGTCGAGATTATGGATCCCCGCCTTCGCGGGGATGACGTGCTCGTGCAGCGAGCGCGTGACTGAGCCCGAAGCGACGCCTAGATCGTTTCGCCTGCATGGCTGATATCGTATCGCCTCCTCCCGAAGCCGCGCCCGACTGGACAGTCCCGCAGGACTGGGCGCGCTACACCGCGCACGAGCATGCGATCTGGGACCTACTGTTCGCGCGGCAGTCGGCGCAGCTCGAGGGACGCGCGGCGAAGGCATTCCTGCGCGGACTCGACGTGCTGCACCTCTCGAAACCGGGCGTGCCCGAGTTTCGCGAGCTCTCTGATCGGCTCGGCGCGCTCACCGGATGGCAGGTCGTCGCGGTGCCGGGGCTGGTGCCGGACGCGGTGTTCTTCGAGCATCTCGCCAACCGCCGCTTTCCGGCCGGCAACTTCATCCGCAGCGCCGATCAGCTCGACTATCTCCAGGAGCCCGACGTCTTCCATGACGTGTTCGGACACGTGCCCATGCTCGCCGACCCGGTGTTCGCCGACTATATGCAGGCCTATGGCGAGGGGGGCCTGCGCAGTCTCGGCTTCGGCGCGCTGGACAAGCTGGCGCGGCTCTACTGGTACACCGTCGAGTTCGGCTTGGTCCGCGAGCAAGGCGGGCTGCGGCTGTTCGGATCGGGCATCGTTTCGAGTCATGGCGAAAGTCGCTTCGCACTCGACGATCCAAGCCCCAACCGGATCCGGTTCGATCTCGTCCGGGTGATGCGCACGCGCTATCGGATCGACGATTACCAGCAGGTCTATTTCGTGCTCGACAGCTTCGAGGATCTGCTCCGGCAGACCGTCGAGACCGATTTCGCGCCGCTCTATGCGCGGCTGGAGGCGCTGCCCGATCTCGCGCCGGATGCGCTGTTGCCGGATGATGCGATCATCACCCACGGCACGCAGGAATATGCGCGAGGGAAGGTCTTAATTGACTAAGCTCGGCTCCCGTTCGCGCTGAGCGCAGTCGAAGTGCAGCCACTGTTAGCGCGTGGCCTTCGACTGCGCTCAGGCTGAACGGGGTTTGTGACCAAGGGGATGGGTCACCGCCCCCGCCGCCGCATCCGGAGCGTCGGCCAGTTGCCGGTGTCGATGCGGTCGGCGAGGCGGAAGCCGCTCCGGCGATACGCTGCCATCACGGCGTCCGCCTGGTTCGCCAGCAGCCCTGCAAGGATGACGTCGCCGCCGGCGGACGTGGCCGCCGCGATCGCCGGCGCGAGCGCGATCAGCGGCGCGGCGAGGATGTTGGCGATGACGAGCGCATAGGGGCCGCGCGCCGCGATCAGCGGATCGTCGAGCCCATCCGCAACCGCAAGCGCGAGCGCGCCGTGCCGCCGCCCCAGCGCGATACCGTTGACGGCCGCATTCTCCGTCGCGACCTCGATCGAGACCGGATCGATGTCGGACGCCAGCACGCGCGCGCGCCGCCACAATTTGAGCGCCGCGAAGGCGAGGATACCGGTGCCGGTCCCGACATCGAGGATCGCGTCCGGACGCACACCCTGCCGCCGCGTCCGGTCGAGCATGGCGAGGCAGCCGGCGGTGGTCGCGTGCTGGCCGGTGCCGAAGGCGCGCCCGGCCTCGATGCGGAACGCGATAGCGTCGGCAGGCACCGCATCGGCGTGCGCGGCGGTGTACACGAAGAAGCGGCCGGCACGGATCGGGGTGAGACCGGATTGGCTCAGCGTCACCCAATCCTGGTCTGGCAGCCGCTCGACCCGTGGTGTGGCGTCGCGTGCGGACGGTATCAGGGCGCGGACGCGGCCGAGCGTCGCCGCATCCGGCTCGCCTTCGACATACACCTCGAGCAGCCATTCGTCCGGCCGCGCCGGATCGGGTTCGCGCGGGTTGAGCACCGGCGGCTCGTCCAGCTCGGCGAAGGGATCGTCGAGCGCCAACGCCTCGGCTTCGGCGCGCGTGCAGGGCAGCGTGATCTTCCAACTCGCGGTCGCCGCGGCGATCGCCTCTCCGCCGGGCGCCTGCACCGTCGGCGCTTCCTCAGCGGACATAGCTCGCTCCGTTGATGTCGAGGATCGCGCCGGTCATCGAGGCGGGTGCTTCGAGCGCGAGCCAGCGCACGGTCTCGGCAACCTCCTCCGGGGTTGCCACGCGGCCGAGCGGGATGTCGGCGAGCAGGCCTTCGCCGCCGCGGCTCGCCAGATAATCCTCGGCCATCCCAGTCATCGTGAAGCCCGGGCAGATCGCGAAGGCGAGGATGCCCTGATGCGCATAGCCGCGCGCGATCGACTTGGTCATCGCCACCATTCCGGCCTTGGAGGCGGCATAATGCCAATAGGCCGGGCTGTCGCCGCGATAGGCGGCGCGGCTCGCGACGTTGACGACGCGGCCGGGCCGGCCGTGATCCTGCCAGTGCAGCACCGCGAGCCGCGAGAGCGCGGCGGCGGCGACCAGGTTGATCTCGAGCGCGCGCATCCAGGCGGCATGCCAGCTCTCCTCGTCGATGCCGATCGGCGCGGGATCGAAGATGCCCGCATTGTTGACGAGCACGTCGACACGGCCGCCGAGCCGGTCGACCGCTTCGTCCCATAGCCGGCGCGGCGCGGCGGGGTCGGCAAGATCGGCGGCGATGCGGTCCGGCGCCTCGGTCGTCGCGTGACCGATGGTCTCGGCCTGGAGCTGGAGCGCGTCGACGATGGCGGCGCCGATGCCGCGGCTGGTGCCGGTGACGAGGATATGCGGGCGGTCCATGCCGCGCCCGTTAGCCGAGCCGCATCCTCGCGTCACGGGTGGACAGGAGCATGGCCGCGCTCCTAACGGGTGCCATGACAGCCTTCCACGAATCGGCCGCGCCGGCTTCGGTCCAGCCCGCCTCCATCCTGATCGTCGATTTCGGCAGCCAGGTGACGCAGCTCATCGCCCGGCGCGTGCGCGAGGCCGGCGTCTACAGCGAGATTGCGCCGTTCAACGCCGCCGAGGCCGCGTTCGATCGGCTGCAGCCGAAAGGCATCATCCTCTCCGGCGGCCCGGCCTCGGTGACCGAGGCGAACAGTCCGCGCGCGCCGCAGCGCTTCTTTGAGGCGGGCATCCCCGTCCTCGGCATCTGCTACGGCCAGCAGACGATGTGCGCGCAACTCGGCGGCAGCGTCGTCGGCGGGCGAGGGGAAGGGGAGTTCGGCCGCGCTTTCCTCGAGGTCAGCGGCCGTTCGCGCCTCTTCGATGGTTTGTGGAAGGAGGGCGAACGCCACCAGGTCTGGATGAGCCATGGCGACAAGGTCGATGCTCTCCCAGCCGGTTTCGCGCCGGTGGCGCATTCGGAGGGTGCACCCTACGCCGTTACCGCCGACGAGGCGCGCCGCTTCTATGGCGTCCAGTTCCATCCCGAGGTCGTGCACACGCCCGACGGCGGCAAGCTGATCGCCAACTTCGCGCGCCATGTCTGCGGGTTGGCCGGCGACTGGACGATGGCCGAGTTCCGCGAAGCGAAGGTGGCGGAGATCCGCGCGCAGGTCGGCGTGGGTCATGACGGGGGCAAGGTGATCTGCGGCCTTTCGGGCGGCGTCGACAGCGCCGTCGCCGCGGTGCTGATCCACGAGGCGATCGGGGATCAGCTCACCTGCGTTTTCGTCGATCACGGGCTGATGCGGATGGGTGAGGCCGACCAGGTCGTCGGGCTGTTCCGCGAAAGCTACGGCATCCCGCTCGTGCACGTTAAGGCGGAGACGCTCTTCCTCAATGGTCTGCGGGGCGTCACCGATCCGGAGGCCAAACGCAAATTCATCGGCAAGACCTTCATCGACGTGTTCGAGGACGAGGCGCGCAAGGTCGGCGGCGCCGACTTCCTCGGCCAGGGCACGCTCTATCCGGACGTGATCGAGAGCGTCAGCTTCACCGGTGGTCCGTCGGTGACGATCAAGAGCCATCACAATGTCGGCGGCCTGCCCGAGCGCATGAACATGAAGCTCGTCGAACCGCTGCGCGAGCTGTTCAAGGACGAGGTGCGGCTGCTCGGCCAGGAACTCGGCCTGCCGCCGGCGTTCGTCGGCCGGCATCCCTTTCCGGGGCCGGGTCTCGCCATCCGCATCCCAGGCGAAGTGACCAAGGAGCGCTGCGACATTCTGCGCAAGGCCGATGCCATCTATCTCGAGGAGATCCGCAACGCCGGCCTCTACGATGCGATCTGGCAGGCGTTCGCGGTGCTGCTACCGGTGCGCACCGTCGGCGTGATGGGCGACGGCCGCACCTACGACAGCGTCTGCGGCCTGCGCGCCGTCACCTCGACCGACGGCATGACCGCAGACGTCTATCCGTTCGATCCCGCCTTCCTCAGCCGCGTGGCGACGCGCATCGTCAACGAGGTCAAGGGCATCAACCGCGTCGTCTACGACTACACGTCGAAGCCGCCGGGCACGATCGAGTGGGAATGAGCCGGAGAGGCGAGCATCCGGGGGATACCCTACTTCGGTTCACTCGGCGGCGATCAGCCGCCGTCGGCGCCGCTCGATCGTCTTTGCGCGTGGCTCTGCTCGCCGGGTTGCTGCTCGCCGCGCCCGCCGTGGCGGATCCGCCCGATCCGCCCGAATGGACCCAGCCGATCGCGCCGTTCCATCTCGTCGGACCGATCGACTATGTCGGCAGCAAGGGCATTGCCGCCTATCTGATACACACCTCCGCCGGCGCGATCCTGATCGACGGCACGCTGCCTGCCAATGCCGACATGATCCGCAGCAACGTCGAGGCAAGGGGCGTGCCCATCCGCGACGTGAAGTGGATCCTCGTCAGCCACGCGCACTGGGATCATGTCGGCGCAGTGGCGGCGCTGGCCCGGATGAGCGGCGCCAGGGTTGCGGCCGGCGCGGGCGATGTCGCGGCGCTCGAAGCGGGCACCCCGCCCGGCGACGTGCTCTACACGCCGAAGCGGTTCACCCCGGTGCACGTCGATCGTGCGATCCATGACGGCGATCGGGTGACGCTCGGCACCATCGCTGTTACCGCGCATGCGACGCCGGGCCATACCCCCGGCTGCACGAGTTGGACGATGCAGGCCGCCGGCCGCCGGGTGATCTTTCCCTGCAGTATCACGGTCGCGGGCAACCGGCTGATCGGTAACAAGGTTTATCCTGAAATCGTCGCTGATTTCCGGCAGAGCTTCGACAAGCTCGGCGCGATGAAGGCGGATGTCGTGCTGCCCGCGCATCCCGAAATCGCCGATGTGATCGGGCGAGCGCGGTCGGGCCGGCTCGTCGATCCCGGATTGTTGCCTGCGATCGTCGCGCAGTCGCGGAGCGCCTTCGAGGCGGAGCTCCGGCGCCAGGCGGCGACTGTCGCGCCGTGAGCGGCGTCGCTAGGCGGTGTCGCTCTCGTGTCGTCCCAAGTTACAGAGCGCACCGAGACCACGCCGCAGCTGTGCGACACACTCCTCACCGACGCGCTTGGCGAGATCTGCATCGACGCGTTCGCGCGCGGTGGCTTGCGCGACGGCGGCGGCACGGCCGCGCTCGGTCAGTCGGACGCTGAGCTTGCGGCGATCCGCAGGGTCGATCGTGCGATCAAGATAGCCGCGTAGCACCAGAGTGTCGACGAGCTGCCCAGCCGCCTGCTTGGAGACGCGCAGCTCCTTGATCAATTGACCGAGCGGGATGGCGCCGTCCGCCCGCGCGAGGCCGCCGATCACGTACATGCCGTTCGCCGGCATGTCGTCGCAGTCGATGTCAGCGAGCGCCGCGCGCATCGCGGTGCCGTAGACGGTGCGCGCGTGGCGCAGCAGCGCCGGCAGCGCGACGGTCTCGTACCAGGGCTGCGGGAGCGTTGATTCCGTCATGGCATCCTCCTCGATCGAGGAGGTACTCCGAGCAAAGCTGACAGTCAACCAAATGGACTGTCTTGATCAGAGACTTCTAGGCCCTGGCGGTAGTCTCCACGACGCCCGGCACTTCCATTACGCAGGTGACGCCGCTGCGCTTGAGCTCGCGGTGCAGCGTGCCTTTGAGCTGACCTTCGATCAGGCGCTTGAGCAGCCGCGACCCGAAATTCTCGATGGCGTGGGCGCGGACTTCCGGCCCGTCGCGTTCTTCCCATTCGAGGACGAGATGCTGCTGTTCGCGCCGCCAGCGTACCTGAACGCGGCCGGACCGCGTCGAGAGCGCGCCATGCTTGAGCGCGTTCGTGGCGAGCTCGTTGAGGACGAGGCCGATGCTGATCGCCATCGCGCTCTCGAGCTCGATCTTCGGCCCGACGATCTCGAGCCGGCCAGGGCTTTCGCTGCGATAGGGATCGAGCTCCGCCTCGACGAGCTCGGCAAGCCCGATCGAGGTCTCGTGCGCGAGCTTCTGGTCGATCAGCTCATGCGCACGCGCGAGCGCGGCGATGCGCGTGTTGAGCGCGCGCGCCTGTTCGCTCGGCAGCGAAAGCGCGGCGAGCGCCTGCGCCGCGGCAAAGGCATTCTTGACGCGATGACGGAGTTCGTTGCGAGCATGTTCGGCATCCGAGAGCGCGCGGGAAAGCGCACCAACGAGCCGGACATTCTCGATCGCGGTCGCGGTCGCGCGTGCCAGCGTCTCGAGCGTCTCGATCGCGTCCCGCGAGGGCTCGTGGCTTTCACTCCAGTAGGCGCCGATCGCACCGATCGGATCGCCGGAGCGGACCGGCGCCATCACCAGGCTTCTGACGAAGGTGTCACGATAGAGATCGTAAGGAACGCGCTCGTCTTGGCTGATGTCCGGTATCACGACGGTTTCGCGGTGGATCATCGCCCACCCGCTGACGCAGGAGCCGAGTGGGAATTTCTGCCCTTTCCAGAGCCGCCCGATCGCATCTTCCTCGACGTAGTGGCAGTGATCCTCCTCGCGCAGGATCATCGCAATTCCGTCCGAACCGACGAGGCGGCGCGCCGTCGTGCGCACGATCTCGACCACATCGTCCATCGCGCCGGCGCCTGCGAGCTGCTCGACGGCGTGGACAAGACCGCGCAGCCGCGCCTCGCGCAGCGTTCGGTCATGCTCCGGTTGGGACGCGGACATCTCGTTCCTGATAAGCCTAAGTCATTATAGTAAGGGACGATCCTTCGATTCAACTAACCCGGGGCCGCAGGACGCGGGAAGTCGCGCACGGCTCGCCGCGCTATTGAAACGAACCGGCGCGACGCGCATTTATGGCAGGACAGGGTGCGTCTTCGTTAAAGGAACAAGAAAATGAGCGGAAACAGAAAGATGGCCCGAATGCGCCGGCTCATTCCGGCACTCGCCTCGGCGCTGGCCTTGGCCGCGTGTGCGACGCCGACGCCGTATCAGCCGCTGACGCCGAACAATCGCGCCTCGGGCGGCTACACCGATCAGCAGATCGAGGCGAATCGCTATCGCGTGACGTTCTCAGGCAACAGCATGACCTCCCGCGAGACGGTCGAGACCTATCTGCTCTATCGCGCCGCGGAGCTGACCATCGCCAGGGGCTATGACTGGTTCCAGATGGCCCAGCGCAACACCGATCGCCATACCAACACCTATGTCGATCAGCCGTTCGGGCCCGGGCCGTGGGGCTATTGGGGGCCGTCCTGGCGCTACCATGGCGGCTTCGGCTGGCGTGGCTGGGACCCGTTCTGGGGCGACCCCTTCTGGGGCAACGACATCGATGTGACGACCGTCGATCGCTACGAGGCCAGCGCCGAGATCCTGATGGGCCATGGCCCGAAGCCCGCCGACAATCCGCGTGCATTCGATGCGCGGCAGGTGGTCTCGAACCTGCAGTCGCGGATCATGATGCCGAAGTGACGAGCCGCCGAGACCGACCGTCCCTGTTGCGGGGCGGCCGGTTTCCGCGCCGCCAGCGAGCCGTGCCGCGGCTTGCCGCAGCGCAGCGCGGCTCGTAGAAGGCCACGATGTCGACGACCTATACCATCGACACATCCACGAGCCGCGCGCATCCGACGCCGTCACCCGTACGTAGGCTCACCGTGCCCGCGATCCGCGACCACAAGGGCAAGCAACCGCTGGTCGTGCTCACCGCATACACGGTGCGAATGGCGCAACTGCTCGATCCGCATTGCGACCTGCTGCTCGTCGGCGATTCGCTTGGGCAGGTGATCTACGGTCTGCCTTCCACGATCCCGGTCAGCCTCGACATGATGTGCGCGCACGGCGCTGCGGTGGTGCGCGGAAGCTGGCATAGCGTCGTCGTCGTCGACATGCCGTTCGGCAGCTACGAGGCGTCTCCCGCGCAGGCCTTCGAAAGCGCTGCGCGGATCCTCAAGGAGACCGGCGCCGCCGCCGTGAAGCTCGAGGGCGGGGCGGTGATGGCCGAGACCGTCGCCTTTCTCTCTGCCCGCGGTATTCCGGTAATCGGCCACATCGGGCTGACGCCGCAGGCGGTGAACGCACTCGGCGGCTATGCCGCGCGCGGACGCAGCGAGGCCGAGGCGGCGAAGATCCTCTCCGATGCGCGCGCGATCGATGCCGCTGGCGCGTTCGCGATCGTGGTCGAGGGCGTCGTCGAGCCGCTCGCGATCGCGATCACCGAGGCGGTGGCGTGTCCGACCATCGGGATCGGCGCTTCGGCGCAGTGCGACGGGCAGGTTCTCGTGATCGACGATATGCTCGGCATGTTCGAGCGCGTGCCGCGCTTCGTGAAGCGGTTCGACGACGTCGCGGCGCGGATCAGCGCGGCGGCCGAGCGCTACGCCGCCGACGTGCGCGCGCGCACCTTCCCCGGCCCCGAGCAGACCTACCAGCCGAAGAACTGACGCGCCGATTGACCTTGGCGGCGGCGTCGCTAGGGTCCGGGCGCCCGAAACCCGGGCAGGAGAGACTTTTCTTGCCGATCACTCCCCGAGCGGAAGACCACGCTTTTCTGCGCGAGGTCGACGAAGAGCTTCGCCGCGATCAAATGGAAGGGCTGGTGCGCCGCCACGGCCGCACCGCGATCGTCGCCGCGATCCTGCTGCTCGCTATCGTCGGCGGCGTGCTGGCGTGGGGCGCGCACCGCACCGGCGTGCGCGAGCGGCGCGCGGAGCAGTTCACCCAGGCGATCACCGATCTTTCCGCCGGCGACAAGGCCAAGGCAACGCCGGCGCTCGCCGCGCTGGCAGGATCGAGCGACGCCGGCTACCGCGCGCTTGCGCTGCTGACGCAGGCCGATGCCGCAGTCGAGGACGGCCATCAGGATGCCAAAGCGATCGCGCTCTACAGGCAGATCGCGGACGACACCGCCTTCGCGCAGCCGGTGCGTGACCTTGCGCGCGTCCGCCAGGCGGCGACCGCGTTCGACAGCGTGCCGCCTTCGCAGATCGTCGCAATGCTGAGCCCGCTCGCGCAGCCCGGCAACCCCTGGTTCGGCAGCGCCGGCGAGATGGTCGCGATGGCGTATCAGGCCGAGGGCAAGGCGGCGGAAGCGGCCCGGCTGTTCACGACGATTTCGAAGGACGCGAAGGTGCCGGACTCGATCCGCTCGCGCGCGAGGCAGATGGCGGCGTCGCTGGGCGATGGCGCGGGGAAGGCATCGGCAACGGGCAAGACGGCGCCGGTGATTGTGGGCGGGGACGACAAATGAAGCGTATCGTAGGTGCGGTCGCCCTGTTGGCGCTGCTCGGCGGCTGCGGCGTGTTCGGCGGCGGCAAGGTCAACAAGCCCAAGACCGCAGTGCTGGGCGAGCGCATCCCCATTCTCGCCACCGAGAACGGCATCGACGTCGATCCCGGTATCGCCGACACCCCCGTCGTGCTGCCGCCGGCGACGAACAATGACAACTGGACGCAATCGGGCGGCAACGCCGCCAAGTCCATGGGCCAGCTCGCGCTCGCCGCAAATCCGCACGAGGTGTGGACGGCGAGCATCGAAGGATCGAGCCCGAAAGCGCGGCTCAACGCCTCGCCGGTCATCGCCAACGGCCGGCTCTATGTGATGGACGTGATGGCGGTGGTGCACGCGTTCGATGCGAACACCGGCGCGCGCGTCTGGGAGGTGCCGCTCAAGGCGACGCCGAAGGCCGCCGACGACGGCAAGAAGTCAAAGCATAGCGACGACAGCTCGCGCGCGCTGTTCGGCGGCGGCGTCAGCTACGACGACGGCAAGCTCTACGCGACCACCGGCGTCGGCGACGTCGTCGCGCTCGATGCGGCGGGCGGCAAGCAGCTGTGGCGCGTCCACCCCGGCGGGCCTCTGCGTGGCGCGCCGACGATCGCCAACGGCAATATCTACGTCGTGACGCAGGACAACCAGCTGTTCGCGCTCAAGCAGGATACCGGCGAGACGGTGTGGACCTCGGCCGGCACGGTCGAGACCGCCGGCGTGTTCGGGGCGGCGGCGCCCGCGGCGGCGCAGGGCACGGTGATCGCCGGCTTCTCGAGCGGTGAACTCAACGCCTATCGCTACGAGAACGGCCGCGTCGTCTGGCAGGACGCGCTCACCCGGACGACGATCTCGACCTCGGTCTCGACGCTGTCGGACATCGATGCCGATCCGGTGATCGACCAGGGCCGCGTCTTCGCGGTCGGCCAGGGCGGCCGCACCGTCGCGCTCGAGCTCGTCACCGGCCAGCGGCTGTGGGAGCTCAACGCCGGCGGCGGCTCGACGCCATGGATCGCGGGCGACTGGCTGTTCGTGATGACCGACGATGCGCGGCTGCTCTGCCTGCAGGCGTCGACCGGCAAGCTGCGCTGGACCGCGCAGTTCGCGCGCTGGCACAACGAGGCGAAGCAGAAGCGGGCAATCGAGTGGGTCGGTCCGGTGCTGGCCGGCGGACGGCTGATCGTCGCAAATTCGGAAGGCGAGGTCGCCAACGTCGACCCGAACACCGGCAAGTCGATCGGCACGCTGGACGTCAAGGGCCCCGTCGATCTCCAGCCGGTGGTCGCGAACGGCACGCTCTATATCCTCGACACCAAGGGGCGCATGCACGCCTGGCGCTGACCTGGCGGACAATCCAGTCTTCGGACCGAGCGTGTCGAAACCCTGATCATCTTGAAGTAAGAACGGCCCTCCGACAGGCTCAGGGCGAACGAACTCCACAACTATGAGCAGACGCCCTACCGTTGCGATCGTCGGCCGGCCCAATGTCGGCAAGTCGACCCTCTTCAATCGTCTGGTCGGGCGGCGGCTGGCGCTCGTCGACGATCGGCCGGGCGTGACGCGCGATCGCCGCGAGGGCGACGCGACGCTGCTCGGCTCCGAATTCCGGGTGATCGACACGGCGGGTTTCGAGACCGACGATCCGCAGACGCTGCCCGGCCGCATGCGCGCGCAGACGCAGGCTGCCGTCGCCGAAGCGGACGCCGCGCTGTTCCTGATCGATGCGCGTGCCGGCGTCACGCCGCTGGACGAGGAGGTCGCGCGCTGGCTGCGCGAGGCGGACACGCCGGTGATCCTCGTCGCCAACAAGGCCGAAGGGCGCGCAGGCGAGAGCGGCATGTATGAGGCGTTCGCGCTGGGCTTCGGCGAGCCGGTCGCGCTTTCGGCGGAGCATGGCGAAGGCGTCGCGGATCTCCACGAGGCGCTGTTGCCGTTTATCGATGACGATGACGCTGATGACGGTATGGAGGAGATTCAGCCAGATGGGGACGCGCCGCTCAAGCTCGCCATCGTCGGCCGGCCGAACGCGGGAAAGTCCACTCTTGTCAATAGGTTGCTGGGCGAGGAGCGGCTGATCACCGGCCCCGAGGCGGGGATCACGCGCGATTCGATCGCGGTCGACTGGGAATGGCAGGGCAGGGCCGTCCGCCTGATCGACACCGCCGGCCTGCGCCGCCGCGCCAAGGTCGACGACAAGCTCGAGAAGCTCTCCGCCGCCGACGCGCTGCATGCCGTCGACTTCGCCGAGGTCGTCGTGCTGCTGCTCGACGCGACGCGCGGGCTCGAGGCGCAGGACCTGCGCATCGCCGATCGCGTGCTCGAAGAGGGCCGCGCGCTCGTCATCGCGCTCAACAAGTGGGACGTCGCCGAGAACGGCTCCGGCCTGCTCCAGGGCGTCCGCGCCGCGCTCGACGAGGGGCTGAGCCAAGTCCGCGGCGTGCCGTTGCTCACCGTCTCTGCGGCGACGGGTAAGGGGCTCGACCGCCTGCTCGAGGTCGCGTTCGAGGTGCGCGAGGCATGGTCGCGCCGCGTCGCCACCGGCGAGCTCAACCGCTGGTTCGAGGGCGCGATCGAGAGGAACCCGCCGCCGGCTCCCGGCGGCAAGCGCATCAAGCTACGCTATCTCACGCAGGCGCGCGTGCGGCCGCCGAGCTTCGTGCTCTTCGGCACGCGCGTCGATCAGCTTCCGAACAGCTACCAGCGCTACCTGCTCAACGGCATCCGCCGCGATCTCGGCTTCGGCGCGGTGCCGGTGCGCCTGACGCTGCGCGCGCCGAAGAACCCCTTTGGCAATCGCTGAGTCCGATCTCATCGATGCGCGCGGGCTGCGTTGTCCGTGGCCGGCGCTCCGGCTGGCGCGCGCGATGCGCGATCGCCCTGCGGCGCGCATCGTCGCCGACGATCCGATCGCCCCGGCCGAGCTCGCGGCGCTGGCCAAGGAGCGCGGCTGGGCGATCGCCTCGATCGAAACCGCGCTGGGGCAAGGATTTCTCGTCAGCGCGTGAACGGACGTCAACCTGCTGTTTACCCATTGCCGGCATAAGCGAGCCTGCGTGGAGTTCCCTGACGAGGGCATTCCGGGGGGAACGCAGCGGGAGTGATGCGTGTGGCCATTGAAGGTAACGAGCTGGTCGACTGGGAAGTGTTCGGGCGTGCGCGCTCCGAGCTCGGCACCGGCTTCGTGCGCATCCTGAGCTATTTTCGCGAGGACGGCGCCAAGTCGGTCACGCAGATCGAGCAGGCGATGCGCTCGCTCAGCGCCGGCGCGCTGGTAATGCCGGCGCACACGCTGAAGGGCGAATCGCGCCAGTTCGGTGCCGAACCGCTAGCCGACCTCGCCGAGCATATCGAGATGACCGCGCGCCGCTGCGTCGAGATGCGCGAGACGCCCGAGGAGCTCATCGAGACCGTCGTCAAGCTGCGTCCGCTGTTCGATGCGACGCTCAAGCTGTTCGATCGCGAAGCGGCACCGCCCGCCGCGCGCCGGCCGGTCGCCTTCGGCCGCAAGACGGTGGGCTTCGGCGCACGCGCCTGAATCCCACCGATCAATATCTCCGTTCGTGCTGAGCTTGTCGAAGCACCGTCCTTCTTCGACTTCAAAAAAGAACAGCCCTTCGATTTCGCTCAGGGCGAACGGGTGATGGTGGATCCGTCAGCGCGAAACGCTCTAGAGCCATTTTCGACCTAACTGATCCACCATTCCCCGTTCGCCCTGAGCGAAGTCGAAGGGCAGCCACAGCGCATGGGCTTCGACTGCGCTCAGCCCGAACGGCTGAGGCGATTCTGGCTGACCGAATAGCGCTCTAGCCGCTTCAGCCGCATGTGACGCCAGCTTTCGCTGGCATGACGGTTCACGGAGCCGACGGGAACTCAGTCGCCGCTGGACGACGACATCTCGTTTGCCGGCTTCGATTGCAGCTGGACATAATTCTCGATCCCCATCAGCTTGATGAGGTCGAACTGCCGCTCGAGCATGTCGACATGCTCCTCCTCGCTGTCGAGGATCTGCTTGAGGAGATCGCGGCTGATATAGTCGCGCACCTCCTCGCAATGCGCGATCGCGTCGCGCAGCAGCGGGATCGCCTCCTGCTCGAGCGCGAGATCCGCCTTCAGGATCTCTTCGACGGTCTCGCCGATCTTGAGGCGGCCGAGCATCTGGAAGTTGGGGAGGCCATCCAGGAAGAGGACGCGCTCGGCAAGCCGGTTGGCATGCTTCATCTCGTCGATGGATTCGCCATATTCGAACTTGGCGAGCCGCTCGACGCCCCAATGCTCCAGCATACGATAGTGCAGGAAATATTGGTTGATCGCGGTCAGCTCGTTCTTGAGCGCGGCGTTGAGGAACTCGATGACCTTTGCGTCGCCCTTCACGCGCGCCTCCACTGACTAGGGTTGGAACCCAACGCTCTAGCGCGCGGGGCGGATGCCGGCAAAGCCGATCGAAGGGAGCGGCTCAGGCGGCGCTGCGTTCCTCGGCGATGATCGCGCGCGTGAACGGAAAGCATTGGCCGCAGCGGGGGCGGCAGCCGAGCGCGGCATAGGCGCTGGACGGGCAGCCGGCGCCGTTCTTCACCGCGGCGCGCACATCCTTTTCCCGAAGCGCATTGCAGACGCACACGACCATCCGTCGATTCTCCTGCTCCTGCGAATGGTTCTAAGGTAAGATGCGACTAAATCGCAATAGCCTTTCTTCGCATTGGCTGCGCGGCGCCGCGCGCGAGCGAGCGCCACAGCCATTCAAGCGGGCCGTGACGGAAATGGCGCAGCCATAGCGGGCAGGCGAGCAGCAGCCCCAACCAGAGCATCGCGACCGGCAGCAGCAGCTCGGCGCGGGTCAGGCGCCCGTAGAGGCCCAGGCCATAGCCGTCGAACAGCAGCGAGAAGAGGATGCTGGTGCCGACATAGCCGCTCAACGCCATCCGCCCGACGGCGCGGAGGCGCATCGCCAGCGCACCCTGTGATGCGAGCAGCAGGGCAAGCGCGGCATAGCCCAGCGCGAGCAGCGGCCGCAGCGGCGCGCCGCCGAGGATCGCGGCGGCGGACAACGTGACCGGATCGAGCCCGGACGCGAAGCACCAGCCGAGCAGCGCGACCTCGCCGGCGATGCCGATCGCAGTGCAGGCGATCGCGATCCGCGCGTAGCGGCGGCGCGGCCAGGCGGCGGCCAGCGCGCCGCTGCGCAGGCCCGCCATGCCGATCAGCACGAAGCCGAGCGTTTCCAGCCCCGCTTCCTCCAGTTGCGCGACGCGCGTGCTCCAGCCCTGCGCGAGGCGGTCGGCAAGGACCGCGCCATAGCCGGCGTCATGAAGCCGCATCGCCGGGGTGGCCGCGTCGGCGCGGCGCGGGCCGAGCGCGTCGAGCGTGGCGGCCCAGGCGGCGCGCGCGGCTGCGGGCGCGTGCGGTGCGGCCGCCGCCGCGCGGAGCGCTCCGAGGTCGACCAACGCGACCGCCGCCGCCGCCATCTGGGCGACGAGGCACATCGCGGCGGCGACAAGCAGGGCGGTGATCGGCTTGTCGCGGAAGGTGAAGGCGGCGAGCCCGACCAAGGCGTACATAACGAGGATGTCGCCGGGCCAGATCAGCAGCGCGTGGAGAAGCCCGATGACGAGCAGCCAGAGCATCCGGCGCACGTGGACGGTACCGGGATCGCGGCCGCCCGCTTCGGCGCGATCGGCGACGAGCAGCAGGCTCGCGCCGAACAGCATTGAGAAGAGCGCGCGGAGCTTGCCGTCGACGAGCAGGAACTCGATCGCCCATATGGCGAGATCGCGCGGCGACGCCGGCCCGTAGGCGACGGGATTGTCATAGGCCGCCGGCGGCAGCGCGAAGCTTGCGACGTTCATCAGCGCGATGCCGAGCACGGCGATGCCCCGGATGAGGTCGAGCCCGGCGAGGCGATGTTCGGAATCCGGCATCGCCCCGGCGTCTAACCGAGCGGCGGCCGATTTGCATCGCCGCGCGCGGAACCGTGGCCTGTAGCCGTCGGTTTTCCGCGCCAAGGTTCCTCGACATCGCGAAAGGACATCCGCCATGGCGACCAAGGCTTCGCACGACACTTCCAATCGCCGCCCCGCCAACGATCAATGGGGCAAGTTCGGCGGCACCACCGGCATCGTGCTCGGCGCGGCGGCGGCAGGTGTCGTCGCCGGCGTCGTCGCCAATCTTGGCCGCAAGGCGGTGGTGCAGGCGCCGAGCGCACTCGCCGGCGACTGGTTCGAGGCGCTGAAGGCGGAGCACAAGGCCGCGCTCGGCCTGTTCGACGCGATCCAGGCGACCAAGGACGAGCAGACGCTGCGCCGCTCGATCCTGCTCACCCAGCTCAAGCACGCGCTCGGCAAGCATGCCTTCACCGAAGAGAATGTGATCTATCCCGAGCTGCGCGACCATGGCGACAAGACCGACGCCGACGAGCTCAACAAAGAACATGGCTATGTGAAGCAGTATCTCTACGATCTCGAGAAGATGGACAATTCGTCGCCGGAGTTCCTCAAGAAGGTCGCCGCGTTCCGCGCTGATCTCGAGGATCATATCCGCGACGAGGAGACGCGCATCTTCCCGCAGCTCCACGCCAAGCTGGGCGACAAGAACAAGGCGGTGACGGCAGCCGCGAACAAGGAAGGTTTCAAGCTGGCTTGAGCGTGATCTCCCCTCCCTGGAAGGGAGGGGTAGGGGGTGGGTTGCTATCGGGGCGAGCGCTCCGCCAGTTGCCCACCCACCCCAACCCCTCCCTTCCAGGGAGGGGCTTAGCGATCATGCCAGCGCGGCGTCGGCGTCGGTGCCCATCAGCTTCGGGAAGAAGCTTTCGTGGGCGCGACGCAGCTCCTCGAGATGGAGCGCGTAGTCGCCGTCCTTGAGTTCGAAGATGAGGCGTTCGCGCGTCGTGCGGCCGATCGGCTCGGCGTCGACGCCGGCGGCTAGCGCGGCGGCGAGGAAGTCGGCGAGGCCGTGATCGCAGAGCGTCACGATATAGATGCCCTGGTCCTCGGCGAAGAGCTGCGCACCGCCTTCCAGCTGATCGAGCTCGATCAGCGCACCGTGGTTGCCGGCGAGCGCCATCTCGGCGATCGCGACGGCGAGGCCGCCGTCCGAGACGTCGTGCGCGGCGGTGACCCAGCCGTTGGCGATGCCGGTGCGGACGAGATCGCCCGCCGCGCGCTCGGCGGCGAGATCGACCCGCGGCGGCGCGCCCGCCTCGCGGCCATGGACCTCGCGTAGCCACAGCGATTGGCCGAGATGGCCGCGCCGCACACCCACCGCGATGATGACGTCGCCGACGTCCTTGAACGCGATCGTCGCCGACTTCGTCCAGTCCGACAGCAGGCCGATTCCGCCGATTGCGGGCGTCGGCAGGATCGCTGAGCCACCGCCCGTTGCCTTGCTCTCGTTGTAGAGGCTGACGTTGCCGCTCACGATCGGAAAGTCGAGCGCGCGGCAGGCCTCGGCCATGCCGTCGAGGCAGCCGACGAACTGCGCCATGATCTCCGGGCGCTGCGGATTGGCGAAGTTGAGGCAGTTGGTGACCGCGAGCGGGGCGGCGCCGACCGCCGAGAGGTTGCGCCAGCATTCGGCGATCGCCTGTTTCCCGCCCTCATGGGGATCGGCGTAGCAATAGCGCGGCGTGCAGTCGGTCGAGATCGCGATGCCCTTGGCGGTGCCGTGGACGCGCACCACCGCAGCGTCGCCGCCCGGGCGCTGCACCGTGTCGGCGCCGACCATGTGGTCAAACTGCTCCCAGATCCAGCGGCGCGAGGCGAGGTCCGGCGAGGCCATGAGCTTGAGCAAATCGGCGGCGACGTCGGTCTTGAGGTCGATGTCGCCCAGCGGCTCGACCTTCGCCCAGGCGGTGTATTCGTCGCGCGAGATGAACGGGCGCTCGTAGAGCGGCGCCTCGTCGGCGAGCGGGCCGAGCGGGATGTCGCAGACCGTTTCGCCGTTCCACTTGAGGATCATGCGGCCGGTATCGGTGACGTGGCCGATCACCGCGAAATCGAGCTCCCACTTGCGGAAGATCGCCTCGGCGAAATCCTCGCGCCCGGGCTTGAGCACCATGAGCATGCGCTCCTGGCTTTCGCTCAGCATCATCTCGTAGGGCGTCATGCCCTCTTCGCGCTGCGGCACGGCGTTCATGTCGAGCTCGATGCCGACGCCGCCCTTCGAGGCCATCTCGACGCTCGACGAGGTGAGGCCGGCGGCGCCCATGTCCTGGATCGCAACGATCGCGTCGGATGCCATCAGCTCGAGACAAGCCTCGATCAGCAGCTTCTCGGTGAACGGATCGCCGACCTGAACGGTGGGGCGCTTCTCGTCGCTGTCCTCGCCGAAATCGGCGGACGCCATCGTCGCGCCGTGGATGCCGTCGCGGCCGGTCTTGGAGCCGACATAGACGATCGGATTGCCGATGCCGGAGGCCGCCGAATAGAAGATCTTGTCGGTGTCCGCGATGCCCACCGTCATCGCGTTGACGAGGATGTTGCCGTCATAGGCCTTGTGGAAATTGACCTCGCCGCCGACCGTCGGCACGCCGACGCAGTTGCCGTAGCCGCCGATGCCGTGGACGACGCCGGCGATCAGGTGGCGCGTCTTGGGATGGTCGGGCCGGCCGAAGCGCAGCGCGTTCATGTTGGCGATCGGCCGGGCGCCCATCGTGAAGACGTCGCGCAGGATGCCGCCGACGCCGGTCGCGGCGCCCTGATAGGGCTCGATGTAGCTCGGGTGGTTGTGGCTCTCCATCTTGAAGATGGCGGCCTGGCCTCGCCCATCCGGACCTGGGCCGATATCGACGACGCCGGCATTCTCGCCGGGGCCGCAGATCACCTGCGGGCCGGTGGTCGGCAGCTTCTTGAGATGCACGCGCGAGGATTTGTAGGAGCAGTGCTCCGACCACATCACCGAGAAGATGCCGAGCTCCGTGAGGTTGGGCTCGCGGCCGAGCGCGTGGAGCACGCGCTCATATTCCTCCGGGGAGAGGCCATGCTCGGCGACGATTTCGGGGGTGATGCGGGAAGCGGTCATGGCCGCGGGCTCTAGCGGCTGGAGAAGAGCATCGCCACCACCTCCGTTCGTGCTGAGCGAAGTCGAAGCACGTGCCGTGCAGAGCCGCACCCGTTCGTGCTGGCATTAGTCGAAGCGCAGCCACCGCGTGGCCTTCGACTTTGCTCAGGCTGAACGGAGCGCGCCGCCTGATGCACGTCCTTCGACTTGGCTCAGGACGAACGGGATGGGAGACTCTCGATCTGGGCTGGGCCATGAAAAAGGGCCGGCGGATCGCTCCGCCGGCCCGAATGGGATTCGAAGATCGTGCGATCAGGCGTCGCAGCTCTGCTTGCCCTTGCCCGGCTGCTCGACCGTGACGCTCGAGGCGGTGGAGCTGCCCGTCAGGCTGTAGCCGCCGGCCGCGGTGAGCGGCTTGCCGGCCTCGTCGGCCTTCAGCACGGTCGGCGAGCCGTCCTTCTTGCTGCGGAGCGACGCCTGCTTGCCGCCGGTGAACCAGTCGACATAGACGACGCTGTTGTCCTTGCAGCGATAGGATTTGCTGGCCTCCATCGCGGGCGGCAGCTCGACCGGCTTGGCGGTGTTGAGCTGCGCCTGCATGTCGTCCGGCGGGCCGGCGACGATGGTGGTGGGCTTGTTGTCGCAAGCCGCTAGAGTGGCGAGGGCCGCGAATGCGGCGGTGCGGAGAAGTGCGGGGGGGATGCGCATAGCGCGCCCGCTTTCCGCGAGAGCCGGTTGCGCGTCAAGACGGTTGATGCACCGCAACGCACGGTTGATCGCGTCTTTGCCGCTTTCGGCTACGCGGCCTGCGCGTTCAGCCAAGCTGAATCCCGCGAAAGCCGATCTGCGTTGCGGGCGGCAGGCGAGCGTTCTAGTCCGACACTATGGAGACCAAGCCCGCCCAGGACCTGCTCGCGCTCATCGGCAACACGCCGCTCGTCCGGCTGGTTGGGCCGAGCAGGCTCACCGGTTGTGACATCTATGCCAAGTGCGAGTTCATGAACCCCGGCGGATCGGTCAAGGATCGCGCCGCGCTCCACATCATCGAGGATGCCGAGCGGCGGGGGCTGCTCAGGCCCGGCGGCACGATCGTCGAGGGGACGGCGGGCAACACCGGCATCGGGCTCGCGCTCGTCGGCAACGCCAAGGGCTATCGCACGATCATCGTTATCCCCGAGACGCAGAGCCAGGAGAAGAAGGACACGTTGCGCGCGCTCGGCGCCGAGCTGATCGAGGTCGCGCCGACGAGCTATTCGAACCCGGCGCACTACGTCCACACCTCGCGGCGCATCGCCGAGGAAACCGAGAACGCCTATTGGTCGAACCAGTTCGACAACACCGCCAACCGCATGGCGCATATCCACGGCACCGCCGCCGAGATCTGGGCGCAGACCGGCGGCAGGATCGACGGCTTCGTCTGCGCGGTGGGCACCGGCGGCACACTCGCGGGCGTCGGGCTGGGCCTGAAGGAGCATGACGAGAAGGTGACGATCGGGCTCGCCGATCCACACGGCGCCTCGCTCTACGACTATTATGCCCATGGCGAGCTGCGCGCCGAGGGCAATTCCGTCGCCGAAGGTATCGGCCAGAGCCGGATCACCGCCAATCTCGAGGGTGCGCCGGTCGATATCCAGTTCCGCGTTTCGGACGAGGAGGGGCTGGCGCAGGTTCACGCGCTGCTGGCGGAGGAGGGGCTGTGCGTCGGCCTTTCGTCCGGCATCAACGTCGCGGGCGCGATCGCGCTCGCGCGCGCGATGGGGCCGGGCAAGACGATCGTGACCGTGCTTTGCGATTCCGGGATGCGCTATCTCTCGACGCTGTCGAACCCCGCCTGGCTGAAGGCCAAGGGCCTGCCCGTGCCGCACTGGCTGGAGGGGTGATCTTCTCCCCTCCCTAGGCGGGAGGGGTCAAGGCGATCACGGCTTCGGCGCCTTAGCGTCCATGTGATCGAGCGTATCCTGCACCGCCGCCAGGCGGTCGGCGAGCTCGGACTGGCCGGACTTGGTGACGGCGATGATCTCGGCATCCTGGCGCGGCTGCTGCGCGGCGATCGCCGTGCGCAGCCCGTCCAGTTCCTTCTGGAGGGCGGTCAGCGTCACCGGCTGGCCGGCGCGGCTCTGGGCGAGGGCGGCGAGCGCCGCCTGTTCGCCGGCGATGACGTGATCGAGCTTGTCGAGCGTCGCGGGCGCCTCGGCAAGCGACCGCGCTTCGGCCTCGGCGCTGTGGCGCGCGGCGTCGGCGGCGGCGATCGTGCGGCTGGCGACGAGCAGGCCGACGGTGGCGATCACGCTGGTGAACAGCGCCAGCGCGAGCGCGCCGGCGAGCAGCCAGGTCGGCAGCCCCAGCCTGAAGGTCGCGATGCCGGCTGCGGGTGCGGCCGCGGCGGCCGGAACGACGGTGGCGGGCGCTGGCGCGGGCTCTTCCGCGATCGGCGGAGCGACGGTCTCGGGCGCGATCGCCGGCGCCGGATCCTCCGCGAGAGGGGCATCCGCCGCGGCGGCCTTGCGCCCGGTCTTGACGCGCTTTGGCATAGGCGGCGCGATCTCGACCTCCTCGAACACCAGCTCGGCGCCATCGTCGATCGCGGCGGGGTCGAACTGGGGTCGGTCGGTCATTGCGGCGCGCCTTCGATCAAGTCTGGAAACCGATGACCCCCGGCACGGGGAGCATGTGTGCCGGGGGTCGGGTTTGAAGCTGAGTAAGGTGGACCAGACCTTACTGGATCAGCTTCAGGACACTCTGCTGGCTCTGGTTCGCCTGGGCGAGCATCGCCGTCGCAGCCTGCGAAAGGATCTGTGCCTTCGCGAGGTTCGTGGTCTCCGCCGAGAAGTCCGCGTCTTCGATGCGGCTGGCGGAGTCGTTCAGGTTCGTCACCGTCGAGGTCAGATTGTTGACGGTGCTTTGGAGGCGGCTCTCATAGGCGCCCATCTTGGCGCGGCTGGAAGCGACGCTGGTGATCGCCGAGTTGATCGAGGTGAGCGCCGAGGTGGCACCCGCCTGGGTCGACAGGTTGATCGCGTTGATGCCGAGCGTGGTCGTGTCCATCTTGTCGATCGACATCGTCACCGTATCAGCGGCGGCGGTGCCGACCTGCAGCTGGAAGCCACCCGAGACCGAACCGTCGAGCAGGTTCTGGCCGTTGAAGTTCGTCTTCGACGCGATGTCACCGATCTGGGCGGTGAGCTGCGTGACTTCGACGTTCAGGTTGCTGCGATCGGTATCGGTGATCGTGCCGTTGGCGGATTCCACCGCGAGCTCCGAGAGGCGCTGCAGGATGTTGGCGACGTTGCCCATCGCGCTTTCCGCGGTCTGCGCCAGCGAGATGCCGTCGTTGGCGTTGCGGATCGCGACGGTGTCGCCCTGGACGGCGGCGTCCATCTTCGAGGAGACCGCGAGGCCGGCCGCGTCGTCCTCGGCCGAGTTGATGCGCTTGCCGGTCGACAGGCGCTGCATCGCCGTCTGCAGCATCGCGTTCGCGCTGTTGCTCGCGTTCGCGGCGACGAGCGCCGAAACGTTCGTGTTGATAACGGTCATTGCGAAATTCCTTTCCCGCTCAAACAGGCGGCCTGGCGCTGGTCCAGTGCGGCCATGTTGCGAGTAACGACCGGGGTCGGCGGAGCTTTAACTCAAACCGCAAAGCATTTTTCGGAACCATGATCGCGGTCCGCTCGCCCCTCGCGCGGCGCCCGCGCAGGGCGGCGCGTGCGGTTCGCGCACTGCCCGCGCGGCGCACCCGTGTACGCGCGTTAACCTTTTGTTGGTTAATTCAGGCGAAACCTTCGTGTGACGGGGATTTGCGGGGTTTCGAACGTGTCGGCAACGGGGGCTATCGGCATCAGCGAGGAGGCGAGCGCGGCGCAGCCAGCGCTGGCGGCCTGGCTGGCGGGAGCAGGCATCGCCTGCCGCCGCGTCGATCCTGCGCAGCCGCCGGCGCGCGACGAGATCCGTATCCTCCACATATCCGAGATCAACCATGCCACCGTCCGCGACGTGCTCGTCGCGGCGGGCGAGGGTATGCCCAGCATGCAGCCGCGCGCCAACGGCATGCCGGCCCGCATCGCCTTCGGCTTCGAGGACATGGCGTTCGGCCTCGCGCTGATCGCCGAGCTCGTCCGCCCCGCCGGGCGTCCGGCCTGCGGCGAGCCCGAGAGCGCGCTCTACCTGAAGCTGGCCGAGAAGGTCGCGGGTTCGGAGGCGACCGTGCTGATCCTCGGCGAGACCGGCACCGGCAAGGAAGGCCTCGCCCGCTTCATCCACGACAGCAGCCCGCGCCGCGAGGCACCGTTCGTCGCGGTCAACTGCGCGGCGCTGCCCGAGACGATGCTAGAGGCGATGCTGTTCGGGCACCAGAAGGGCGCGTTCACCGGCGCGGCGGGATCGTCCGAGGGCCTGTTCCGCGCGGCCGAAGGCGGCACGCTGCTGCTCGACGAGGTCGCCGAGATGCCGCTCGCGCTGCAGGCGAAGCTGCTCCGCGCCATCCAGGAACGCGAAGTGCTCCCGGTCGGCGCGACCAAGCCGATCCCGGTGAACGTCCGCATCATCGCGGCGGCGAACCGCGAACTGGCGCAGGAAGTCGCCGCCGGCCGCTTCCGCGCCGACCTCTACTGGCGGCTCAACGTGATGCCGCTGACGCTGAAGCCGCTGCACGCACGCCGGCTCGACATCCGCGCGATCACCGCAACGCTGCTGCTCCGCCACACCAGCGCCGGCGAGGCCGTCGCGTGGCCGACCGCAAACGCGCTCGACCGGCTGATGGCGCACGACTGGCCGGGCAACGTCCGCGAGCTCGACAACGTCCTCCAGCGCGCACTGCTGCTCAAGGGCGGCGAGCGCATCGAGGCCGACGAGCTCGCGATCGAGACGGTGATGTCGGCGAGCCAGCCGACGCTGCGCGCCGTTCCCAATCTCGCCGTTGCCAACGACGGCGCACCGGCGTTCGCCGGCGCCACGCTCGCTGACGCGGCGCGCGCCTCCGAGGCGGACGCGATCCGCGAGGCGCTCGAGGCGACCGGCGGCCATCGCGTTCGTGCCGCCGCGCGGCTCGGCATCTCGGAGCGCACGCTACGCTACCGGCTCGCCGAGATGCGCCGGATCGCGGCCTGAGGAGCGCCTGAGCCGTGAGCACGATCACGCCCAACAGCCTGATGAACCTGCGCAGCCAGATCCTGCAGCAGAACGCGGCGCTGCAGAAGGCGGCGGGCGTCGCGGGCTCCGGCAACCCGGCGGGCGCGGTCGATGCGGTGCTCGGCACCAGCGGCGGCGCGCCGAGCGGCGTCGCCGGCACGGGTGCCGCGCAATCGAGCGACTTCGGCTCCGCGCTCAAGGACGCGCTGGGCAAGGTCAACGACCTTCAGAACCAGTCTAACGACATGCAGGATCAATATGAGCGCGGCGAGACGACCGACATCGCCGGCGTGATGCTCGCCCGCGAGAAGGCCTCGGTCGGCTTCGAGGCGACCCTGCAGGTCCGCAACAAACTCCTGTCCGCATACAAGGACATCATGAGCATGCCGGTATAACATGGCTGACGCATCGAACCCCGCCATCGCCTCCCAGGGCAACAGCCTGCCGGTGCCGTTCGCCGGCATGAGCGGCATCGCCGATCGCATCATGGCGTTCACGCGCCAGCCGGCGATCGCCAAGAGCATTCCCACGCTGATGCTGATCGGCCTGCTCGGTCTCGCCGCGCTCGCGTGGAGCGTCGTGCACCAGCCGCCGCAGAAGACGTTGTTCGCCAACATGGCGGATGGCGACAAGGCCGCCGTTGCCGACGCGCTAGGCTCGGCCGGGATCAAATACACGATCGACAGCAACACCGGCGCGCTGACCGTTGCAGACAGCCAGTTCTACCAGGCCAAGATGCTGCTCGCGCAGCAGGGCCTGCCGAAGAGCGCGCCCGACGGCGACGCGATGATCACCAACCTTCCGCTCGGCGCCAGCCGCGCGGTCGAGAGCCAGCGGCTCGACGATGCCCGCGAGGCCGATCTCGCGCGCACGATCGAGGCGATCGACGCGGTCGAGACCGCCAAGGTCCACATCGCCGGCGGCACCGACAGCGTGTTCCTGCGCGATCAGGCCAAGGCCTCCGCCTCGGTGATGCTGCGGCTGCGCGGCGGCCGCTCGCTCTCCAGCGCGCAGGTGCAGGCGATCGTCAACCTCGTCGCGACCTCGGTGCCCGGACTGACGCCGGACAATGTCGCGGTCGTCGATCAGTCGGGCGACCTGCTCTCGAAGGACGGCGGCACTGCCGACGATCCGACCGACAAGCAAGTCGCGCTGCAGGCGAAGGTGGAGGAGCGCTATCGCCAGGCGCTCGAGACGCTGCTCGCGCCGATCGTCGGTTCGGACAATTTCACCGCCGAGGTCCACGCCGATCTCGATTTCTCGCAGGTCGCCTCGACCAAGGAGAGCTACCCGAACCCGCCGGCGCCGATCGTCGCCACCGAGCAGGGCAGCTGGAGCAACGACAGCGCCGACGGCAAGACGCCCGGCGGCGTACCCGGCGCGCTCGCCAACCAGCCGCCGGCCGCCGCGCAGATCGCCAACTCGGCGACCAACAAGGCCGGTCAGGCGCCGCAGGCGAACGGCCCGACCGCACCGGGACAGGCGCCGGGCCAGGCTTCGGCCGCCGCGAGCAGCAAGACCAGCGAGAGCTACAACCGCACCTACCAGCTCGGCCGCGAGGTCTCGGTCACGCAGAACCAGGTCGGCACGCTGCGCCGCCTGACCGTCGCGGTCGCGCTCCGCGATCCGAGCGGCAAGAAGCGCACGCCGCAGGAGATCCAGGCGCTCACCGATCTCGTCAAGGGCGCGGTTGGCTTCGATCAGCAGCGCGGCGATATCGTCGCGCTCTCCAGCCGCTCGTTCGAGCCGATCGCCGATGCCGAGAAGCCGAGCTGGTACGAGGCGCCGTGGGTGAGCCTGGTCGGCCGCAACGCCGGCGCCGTCGTCGTGGTGCTGATCCTGGTGTTCGGCCTCGGCCGTCCGCTGCTCAAACGCCGCGCCGCCGCCGCCGCCGAATATGCCAAGGAGCGCGCCACCCGCCGCGCCGAGATGGGCCAGCAGATCGCCGCTTTGCTCTCGAACGAGGGCGCCGCGCCGAGCAGCGCCGGCCGCATCACGCTCGACATGATCGAGAGCGCGCCGGGCTATGCCGCCCGCGCCGATCTCATCCGCAACTTCGTGAAGCAGGACCCGGCGCGCGCCGCGCTGGTCGTCCGTGACCTGATCCGCTCGGACATGCCGGGCGGGGAGAAGGAATGATGGCCGACGATCTTGCGACCGGCTCGGGTGTCCCCGGCGGCAGCGACGCCGCGGCGATCCTGCTGATGCTGCTCCCCGACGACGAGGCCGCCGACGTGCTCGCCCGGCTCGAGCCCGACGAGGTCCAGCACCTCGGCGCGGCGATGTTCGGCATCGCCAACGTCTCGGAGGCCGAGGTCAACGGCGTGCTCGACATGTTCGTGACCCGCGCCAAACAGCGCACCACGCTGGGTTTCGGCGCCGAACACCAGATCAAGTCGATGATGGAACGCGCGCTGGGCTCCGAGCGCGCCGAGAACGTGCTCGCCCGCATCACGCCGCCGCAGCGCTCGTCCGCGCTCGACGCGCTCAAGTGGATGGACGCCGAGACGATCACCGGCCTCATCCAACACGAGCACCCGCAGATCGCCGCGCTGGTGCTCGCGCATCTCGATCCCGCGATCGCGGCCGAAGTGCTGCAGCTGCTCGACGAGAGCCTCCAGGCCGACGTGATCTATCGCATCGCGACGCTCGGCAACGTCACCGCCGAAGCGCTCGAGGATCTCGAGCGCCTGCTCATGCGCCAGGTGACGCGCGCCACCACCGGCGGCACGACGATGCGCCGGGGCGGCGCCACCGAGGCGGCCAAGATCGTCAATGCCACCCGTACCGCCACCGAGCAGCGCGTGATCCGCCAGCTCGCCAAGCTCGACAAGATCCTCGCGCGGACGATCGAGGACGAGATGTTCGTCTTCGACAATCTCTACGAGATCGAGGAGAAGCATCTCGGCACGCTGTTCCGCCAGGTCGACAACGAGTTGCTGGTCATCGCGCTCAAAGGCTGCGAGGATCGCCTCAAGGCCAAGATCCTCGGCTGCATGTCGAGCCGCGCCGCCCAGTCGATCCAGGACGCGATCGAGGAGAAGGGGCCGATGCGCCTCTCCGAGGTGCAGGACGCGCAGAAGGAAATCCTCGCCACCGCCCGCCGTCTCGCCGAAGCCGGCACGATCATGCTTGGCGGCAAGGGCGACGACTATGTCTAGACTGCTGTCTGCCGAGCAATGCGGCAGCGCGGCGCGGCGCCCGGTCTGGTCGAAGCCGGAAGAGGCGCCGCGCTTCGCCGCATGGTCGTCTGAATCGATCGCGAGGGTCGTCGCGGCCGCGGTGCCAGTCGGCGATGCCGAGTGCGGCCTGCCGGTCGTGGAAGAGATCGTCGATATCGAGCAGGTTCGTGCCGATGCGTTCGCCGCCGGCTTCGACGAGGGGCAGCGGGTGCTGCTCGAAGCGGTGCAGCAGGAGCGGATGGCGCTCGCCGAGCTCGCCGGCGCGCTCGACGCGCTGCAGCCCGAGCCGACCGCCGCGCTCGCGACGCTGCTCGCGGAAACGGTGGACCGGCTGGTGCGCCAGATCGTCGGCCAGGTGACGCTCGATGCCGAGACGCTGCTGGCGCGCTGCGAGGCGGCCGCGCAGCTGATCGGCGACGAGGTAAAGCCCGCGACGCTGCGCCTCAACCCCGCCGATGCCGATCGCCTGGGTGGTGCGACGCTGCCGGTGCCGCTCCTCGCCGACGAAGCCATCGCACCCGGCACGCTGCTGCTCGAAACCGCGCAGGGCTGGATCGAGGATGGCCCCGCCGTGCGCCTCGAGCGGCTGCGCAACGCGCTCGACGGCATGGCGCCGGCCCAACTATCCCCCACGCAGGGATCGTCGGCGCGATGAGCACGCTCGCCGACCGCGCCGCGGCGATGCTGGCGACGCTCGATCTGGGCGAGGACCGCCCGCGCCGCATCGGCAAGCTCGCCAGCTACGACGGCGTGATGATGGAGGCGACGGGCCTCGCCCAGCCGATCGGCGCGCAGGTCCGCGCGATCGACGCCGACGGGCGCGGCACCTGCGCCGAGGTCGTCGGCTTCCGCGGCCACAAGACGCTGCTGATGGCGCTGGAGGGCGACAGCCCGCACAGCCTCGGCGCGCGGGTGGAGCCCGACCGCCGCGGCGGAAACGTCGATGTCGGCGAGGGGCTGCTCGGCCGCGTCGTCGATGCGATGGGGATGCCGTTGGACGGGCTCGGCCCGGTGATCGCCGGCGCGCGCTGGCCGCTGGCGGGGCGGCCCGGAAACCCGCTCGATCGCGGCCGCGTCACCGAGCGCTTCGATCTCGGCGTCCGCGCGGTCAACGCGCTGCTCACCGCCGGCGTCGGCCAGCGCATCGCGATCGCCGCCGGATCGGGTGTCGGCAAATCGGTGCTGATGGGACAGATGATCCAGGGCGCCGACGCCGACGTGATCGTCGTCGGCCTGATCGGCGAGCGCAGCCGCGAGGTCTCGGACTTCCTCGCGACCAAGCTCAACGGGCCGGCGCGCAGGAAGTCGGTCGTCGTCGCGGTGCCCGCCGACCATGCCCCGATCCTGCGGCTGCGCGCGGCGATGCGCGCGACCGCGATCGCCGAATTTTTCCGCGATCAGGGCAAGCGCGTGCTGCTGCTGATCGATTCGCTCACGCGCTGCGCGCATGCGCAGCGCGAGATCGGCCTTTCGCTCGGCGAGCCGCCGACGATGAAGGGCTATCCGCCGTCCGCGCTCGGCATGATCCCGCGACTGATCGAGCGCGCGGGTGCCGATATCCGCACCGGCGGATCGGTCACCGCGCTCTACACCGTGCTCGCCGATGGCGACGACGGCGACGATCCGGTCGTCGATACCGCGCGCGCGATCGTCGACGGGCACATCATCCTTTCGCGCCACATCTCCGAGCAGGGCGTGTTCCCGGCGATCGACATCGGCCGCTCGTTGAGCCGCGTGATGGCCGACATCGTCGATCCGCAGCATGCCGCCGCGGCGATCGCCTACCGGCGGCTGTGGGCGGCCTATGAAGAAAATCGCGATCTGATCCTGATGGGCGCCTATCGCTCGGGATCCGACGCGCTGATCGACATGGCGATCGCACGTCACCGCGACATGCTCGCCTTCCTCGCGCAGGCGCCGGCCGCGCGCATCGGCTTCGACGACGCGCGCGCCGCGCTGATCCAGGGCTTCGGCGCATGAAGGGGCAGGTGGCACGGCGGGCGCGGATCGCGCGGGTGCGGCGGATCGAGCATCTCCATGCCGCGGCCGAGGCGGCGGCAGCGGAGGCGCAGGTCGTGTCGCTGGAAGCGAGCTCGGAGCGGCTCGCGGCGTTGCGCGGCGGGCTGATCGGCGAGATCGGTGCCTCGACCGGCGCGCGGATCGCGCACACGCACGAACTCGCGATGCGGCTCGACGTCGCGCGCGCAGGGCTCACCGACGCCATCGCCGGCGCGCGCATCACCGCCGCCAGCCGCGCCGAAGCCCGCATCGAAGCACGCCGCAACCAGGACAGCGCCGAGAAGCTCGAGGCGCGTGCCGCCGCCGACCTCGCGCGGCTCGCCGAGCGGCGGGCGAACGCGATCGGCCGCCGCCGGCGCGGCCTATTGGAGGATTTCGAATGATGCCCGTCACCGCGTCGCCCGGTTCGCTGCTCCAGGCGCTGATGGGGACAGACAGCAGCGCCGCCGCGCCCGACCAGCCGGGTGCGACCGCCGCCGAATTCGCGGCGCTCATCGCTGGCGCGGGCGTCGTGCCGCAGCCGGCGGAAACGCAGGCGAGCGACAGCAGCTCGGATGCGCAGAGCGACGACGGCGGCTCGGACGACACGCCGCAGGACGATAGCGCCACGCAGCAGGATGCTGCGCCCGAAGCCGATCCGCTCGCCGCCGCGCTGGCGATGCTGCCCGCCGCGGTCGCGCAGGCGGCGGTGGTGCCGCCGAGCCAAGCCGGCAGCGACGCCAACGCGCAGCCGCTGCCGACGATCTCGACCACCGCGCAGGCGCTCCTCGGGGCGGCATCAACGCTGCCGCAGGCAACCGGCACGCCGGCGCCGGCGCAACCCAGCGCTACCGGCACATCTCAGACCGCCGACGCGACCCAGGCCACGCCGGCGCTTCCGCCGACGATCGCGGCGCTGCTCGCAGGCAAGGCCGACAGCAGCACGGCGCCGGACACGTCATCCGCGCCATCGCAGTCCACGACAGCTGCGCAACGCGCAACGTCCGACGCTTCGCAACCGGCCACGGCGCAACCAGCCGTCTCGCAGCCGGCCCTGCCGCAGGCGGTCCCGGCTCCGACCGCGCCCGCACCGTCCGATCCCGTATCGGGGGCCACGACGCAGGCAGCCGCAGCGCCGGCAGCCGCTGCGCAGCCCGTGACGGCACAAGCAGCCGCGCCGGCTGCGCTCGACCCATCCAAGGCGGCGCCGCCAGCGGCCGCCGCTGCCACCGTCGCTGCACAGCAGTCCGCCGCGACGCCGGCGACGGGGCGCATGGCAGGCCGCTTCCCCACGGCCGGCACCACTGCGGGCAACGCCGTACGCGATGCCAAGCGCAAGCTCGCCGGCGATGATGCCGCGACGCCCGCCGGCGACGTCGACGGCTCGGCCACGCCGGGCGCCGTCGCCAGCGTCGCCGCCGCATCCACGACCGATCTCGGCGCTTCCGCTGCGAAATCCGACGCGGGCGCGACGGCGCAGCAGCCGGTCGGCCAGGCGCTCGCGGATCAGCATCTGACGATCAGCAGCGGCGGCCAGTGGCTCGATCAGCTCGCGCGCGACATCGCGACGACGGCGTCGAGCGACGGCAAGCTGCGCTTCCAGCTCAATCCCGAGCAACTCGGGTCGTTACAGGTGGAGGTGACCCGGGGAGCCGAAGGTGCGTCCGTGCGCCTCACGACCGATACCGATGCCGCGCGCTCGATCCTGATCGACGCGCAGCCGCGGCTCGAGGCGGAGGCGCGCGCGCAGGGCGTGAAGATCGCCGAGACGCATGTCGATCTCGGCGGCCAGAATGCCGGCCAGAACACGGCAGGCCAGAATGCAGCGGGGCAGGGTGCGCGCCAGCAGGCGCAGAGCCAGCCTTTCGTCCGTGCGATCCGCGCGAGCGACGCACTGGCCGCCACGGACACCGATACCGGCTCTGGCGCGACGCGGGGGGCGTCGGCCGAGCGCTACGCTTGATGCAGGGAAGTGAACGATGAGCGACGAGGGCAAGGGCGGCGACGGTGCGGCGCCGAAGAAGAAAAAGGGCAAGCTCGGCAAGCTGCTGGTGTTCGGCGTCGGTGGGCTGCTGCTGATCGGCGGCGGCGTCGGCGCCGGCCTCTACGCGGCGGGGCACGGGCTCGGCAGCGCGCAGGCCAAGGAGGATCCCAACATCCCCAAGCTCGTGCCGCGCAAGGGCGCCGAGGTGACGGACGCCGACAAGCCCAAGCCGGGCCAGGCGCCGAACCCCGCCAAATATCAGGCGAGCTACTACACGTTGGACCAGCCGTTCACGTCCAACCTGCGCGATTCGGACGGGCTCGCGCAGGTGGCGCTCGGCGTCTCGACCTTCTATGACAGCCGCGTGCTGGATGCGTTCAAGGACAATGAGATGCCGATCCGCTCGGCGATCCTCGAGGTGATGGCGGACCAGGACGCGTTCGTGCTGGAGACGCCCGAGGGCAAGATGCTGCTGCGCAAGCAGCTCAAGCAGGCGATCAACGACACGTTGGCCAAACGCACCGGCTTTGGCGGCATCGACGACGTCTATTTCACGAGCTTCATCATCCAGTGAGCGACGGCACGCGCCTCGATTCCAGGCAGGATGCCGCTGGCCGCGAGGTGCGCCCGTTCGCGCTCGGGCAGGAAGCGCTGCGGCCGCCGACGCGACTTGCCGGGCTCGAGCGCATCGGCGAAAGGCTCGCGCGGCGGCTGCGCTCGGTGATCGAGCCGTTCACGCGCGCCAAGCCGACGATCATCCCCGAAGTGATCGAGACGATCCGTTTCGATGCCTGGCGTGACGAGCTGCCCGATTTCACCTCGCTCAGCCTCTATCGCATGCGCCCGCTCAAGGGCGGTATGCTGATGGCGATCGAGCCCGATTACGTCACCCGCCTCGTCGATGCCTTCTACGGCGGCAGCGGCATGGCGCCGCCGATGGCGCGCCACACCGAGTTCACGCCCGCCGAGGAGCGGCTGCTCGGCCGCCTCACCGATGCGATCGTCGACAGCCTCGTCGAGGTCTGGGCGGAGGTGCTTCCGCTCACCCCGGCGCTTGCCGGCCGCGAGACCAACGCCTCCTATGCGAGCCTGGTGCGCGGCGACGAGCTCGTCGTCGTCCAGCGTTTCGGGATCATAGCGGGGATGCTGCCGCGCACTTCGATCGCGCTCGTCTATCCGCTCGCCGCGCTCCGCCCCTACGAGGCGCAGCTTTCCGCCAAGGTCCATGCCGAGCCCGGCGTCGGCGACGGCGAGTTCCGCGAGCGCATGGCGAAGGCGCTCGCCAACGTGCGCCTGCCGGTGCGCACCGTGCTCGCGCGGCCGACGTTGTCGGTCGACGAGCTGATGAACCTCAAGCCCGGCGACGTCATCCCGATCACGCTGCCGCCGCGCGTGCCGCTGCTCGTCGCCAACCGGCGGCTTGCGGAAGGCACGATCGGCGAGCAGGAAGGACGCGCGGCGCTCCGCATCGAGGAGATCGGGCCGGGCGACAGCAAGGGTCAGATAGGATGAGCGACTTGAGCGACGTGCCCGCGGTGCCCGAGGAGGGCGCCATTGGTGGGCGCAATTTCCGGATGCTGGCGGAGATCCCGCTGCGGCTCTCGGTCGAGGTCGGCTCGACTTCGCTGAAGCTGTCCGAGCTGCTCGATCTCGGCGAGGGCTCGGTCGTCGAGCTCGATCGCCAGGCCAACGAGCTGCTCGACATCCTCGTCAACGGCACGCTCGTCGCCAAGGGCGAGGTGGTGACGGTGAACGGCCGCTTCGGCATCCGCGTCGTCGACGTGGTGGCGAACGATCCGGCGCGCATCGCGGGGCTCGAGCGGCGGTCATAGGCGCTGCCGTCCGACACGAAACGCCGTTCGCCCTGAGCGAAGTCGAAGGGCATGCGCCGACATTGGCTGTGCTTCGACTGCGCTCAGCACGAACGGAGTGTCGGATCTGGGCTATGCACGGACCCCGGTTCGGAGGCGGGGGCCTGATGCGGGGCTCTAAGCGAACGGTTTTGATTTCCTTGGGGCAGAAGCCGCTATAGGTGTCGCGCGCCATGATGACCGCGACCTATCTGCTCAATCTCGTCCTGATGCTCGCGCTCGTCGCCGGGATGGCGGTGGGTGCGCTGTGGCTGGCGCGCAAGCTGCAGCCGGGGCTGGGCGGCGGCCGCAAGGAAGGGCTGGTGCGCGTCGTCGATGCGGTGCCGCTCGGCACGATGGGGCGGCTGGCGGTGGTCGAGTTCGGCGGGCGACAGCTGCTCGTCGCGGTATCGCGGGGGCGCATCGAGCTGATCGCCGAGGCGCCGCTCGGCAGCGATTTCGCGGACTATATCGGCGACGACAAATAGGTTAACGCTGCGCCGCATGGGGCGGGTGTTGCGGCGTATCTCAGGCTTGGCGATCGGGTTGGCGCTGGCAGCCGCGCCCGCGTTCGCGCAGACGCCGGCCCCGACCGCGACGCCGGCACCGGCGCCCGCCGCTTCCGCACCGCCGTCGCCCGCTACGCCGACTGCCGCGACGACGCCCGCCGCCATCGCGCCGAAGGCCGCGGCGCCGCGCACCGTTCCGCCGCAGGCGACGAACGCCATCGGCGCGGGCAAGCCGACCGCTGCGCCTGCCGCGACCGCTCCCGGCGCCTCGCCGGGCGGGGCGCTGACCAAGGCGCTCGGCGCGATCTCGTCCGACGGCCGGCCGCTGTCGCTGTCGCTGCAGATCCTGATCCTGATGAGCCTGCTGACGGTGCTGCCGTCGCTGATCCTGATGATGACCAGCTTCACGCGGATCATCATCGTGCTCTCGATCCTGCGGCAGGCGCTGGGGTTGCAACAAACCCCGCCCAATCAGGTGCTTGTCGGCCTCGCGCTGTTCCTGTCGCTGTTCGTGATGCGACCGGTGGTCGATCAGATCAACCAGGCCGCGTTCAAGCCCTATGGCGCCGGCACGATCTCGATCGAGGATGCGGTCGGCCGCTCGGGCCAGGTGCTCCACCATTTTATGGAGCGCCAGGTCCGCCAGACCGATCTCAAGCTGTTCGCCGATCTCGGCAAGATGCCGCCGGTGGCGACGCCGGCCGACATTCCCTTCTCGATCCTGCTCCCGGCGTTCGTCACCAGCGAACTCAAGACCGCCTTCCAGATCGGCTTCCTGATCTTCCTGCCGTTCTTGGTGATCGATCTCGTCGTCGCCTCGACGCTGATGGCGCTCGGCATGATGATGCTCTCGCCGACGATCATCTCGATGCCGTTCAAGCTGCTGCTCTTCGTGCTCGTCGACGGCTGGGCGCTGACGATGGGCAGCCTCGCGAACAGCTTCAATGTCGGGTGAGGCGGGATGCGCCGGCAACTACGCCCCTCCCTGGAAGGGAGGGGTAGGGGTGGGTTGCTTCGATGCGGAGCGCTCCGCCGCATCTCCACCCACCCCTGGCCCCTCCCTGGAAGGGAGGGGAGACGAAAGTAATGGATAGCGTCGCTCCCGACTATTTCATCGGCGTCGCGCAGCAGGCGCTGTGGGTGCTCGCGCTCGCGACCTCGCCGATCCTGATCCCGGCGCTGGTGACGGGCCTCATCATCGGCATGATCCAGGCGGCGACCTCGATCAACGAGCAGACGCTGACCTTCATCCCCAAGCTGATCGTCGTCTCGCTGTGCCTCGCGCTGTTCGGCGGCGCGATCCTGCTGCTCGTCGCCGACTTCACCCGCGACATGTTCGCGCGCATCCCCGACCTGATGCGGTGAGGGTGCCTTTTTCGAAGCCCCTCAAACGCCGGGCGCGGGGCATCCGCCCCGCGCATAAGCGCGGGCGCGCGTTCGCGCTTGCGGCGCCTGCGGCGCCGGTCTCGTTGCGATGACGGTGCTATTTCGTTGTTCTTCCGTTCCCCGGCGAAAGCCGGGGTCCATTCTCGACGCCATCGCCATTGACCCCGGCGTTCGCCGGGGAACGGCAGGGCTATGCTGAACCTGCCCCACGGCTTCGCGGGCGCGGAGGGGCAGCTGTGGTTGTGGCTGCTGGCGATGATCCGGCCAGGGGCGGCGTTCCTTGCCGCGCCGGTGTTCGGATCGGCCTCGGTGCCGGTGCAGATCCGGCTGATCGTCAGCCTGGCGATCGGCATGGCCGGGCTGCAGGTTGTGCCGTTCGCGGTGCCGCCGGACGGCGTCGCGTCGGTGGCGGGCGTCGCTTTCTCGCTTGGCGAGGTGCTCGCCGGGCTCGCGCTCGGCTTCGCGGTGCAGATGGGGTTCTCCGCCGCGCTGCTCGCGGGCGAGGTCGTCGGCAACGTCATGGGCCTGGGCTTCGCGGCGATGGTCGATCCGGTGAACGGCGCCTCGACCAACGCGCTCGGCCAGCTCCTCAACATTCTCGGTACCTTCCTCTTCCTCGCGATCGGCGGCCATCTCGCGCTCGCCGCGATCGTGATCGACAGCTATCGCGCGCTGCCGCCGGGAAGCGCCTGGCTCAGCCAGAACGCGCTGCACGGCATCACGCTGTTCGGCGGCGACCTGTTCGCGGCGGGGTTGGCGATCGCGCTGCCGGTCGGCTTCTCGCTGACCTTGGTGCAGGTGGTGATGGGCGTGCTTGCGCGCTCGGCGCCGGCGCTCAACCTGTTTGCGGTCGGCCTGCCGGCGACCTTGCTCGCCGGGCTCATCCTGCTCGCGATGGCGGCGCCGGGGATGGGCGAGGGCATCACCGCCTCGATCATGCGCGGCCTCGCGCTCGCCCGGCAGATCGCGAGCGGGGGTGGCTGACGCGGGAAGGCGCCGTGCTCCTGCGAAAGCAGGAGCCCTTGCCTCTGGGGGCTGCGCACGCGGCGCAGGGTTCCTGCTTTCGCAGGAGCACGAGGCGATGAAGGGCGAGGCGCGGCATGGCTGAGGGTCAGGGCGGCGAAAAAACCGAATCGCCGACCGCGCGGCGCTATCGTGAGGCGGCGGACAAGGGCGACGTCCTCCAGTCGCGCGAGCTCGGTACCGCGCTGATCGTGCTCGTCGGCGCCGGCTGGCTCGCCTTCGCGGGGCCGATGCTGGTGTCGGCGCTCGAGGACATGCTCGCGCGCGCGCTCAGCTTCGATACGCGCGAGGTCACCATCTTCGATCCCGCCGGCGCGGCGTTCACGATGTTCAAGGCGGTGGCACTGCCGATCGCCGGCCTCTTCCTGCTCACGCTCGCCGCCGCGATCGGCACGCCGGCGCTGCTCGGTTCCCTCGGCTTCCGCTGGACGGCGCTCGGCTTCAACGGCGGCAAGCTCAACCCGCTGAACGGCATCCAGCGGATGCTCGGGCTCGGCGGCTGGATCGAGCTCGGCAAGTCGCTGGTCAAGGTGCTGCTGCTCGGCTCTGTGGCGGTCTGGCTGCTGCACGGGCGCGCCGACGAACTGCTGACGCTCGGGCGGCAGGACATCGTGCCGGCGCTCGCCGATCTCGGCCATACCTTCGTATTCGCGGTGCTGACGATGGCGGGCGTGCTCGTGCTCATCGCCGGCGTCGACGTGCCGATGCAGATCATGCAGCGCACCAAGCGCCTCAAGATGACGCGGCAGGAGGTGAAGGACGAGAACCGCCAGATGGAGGGCTCGCCCGAGGCCAAGGCCGCCGTCCGCCGCAAGCAGATCGCGACGATCCGCGGTTCGGCGCGGCAGGCGATCCAGGAGGCGAGCGTGGTGCTCACCAACCCGACCCATTTCGCGGTCGCGCTGCGCTATCGCGCCGGCATCGATCCGGCGCCGATCGTGGTGGCGCGGGGCAGGGGCGCGGTGGCGGAGGCGATCCGCGACCTCGCGAGGGAATCGAAGGTGCCGATGCTGAGCTACCCGCAACTCACCCGCGCGCTCTACTTCACGACGCGGGCGGGCAGCATGATCCGCGAGGATCTCTACATGGCGGTGGCGACGGTGCTCGCCTTCGTCTTCAACCTCGATCGTGCCCTGGCGGAAGGCACCCGCCCGCCCAATGTCGACGTACCGACCGCGGCGCGGTTCGACGAGCACGGCCGGCTGGACGGGTGATGACGTGTTCGCCCTGAACTTGTCGAAGCCTGTCCTGAGCGACGCCGCAGGCGTCGTCGAAGGGGGCGGTCCTGCCTTCATCCTGGCATCGCGGAAGAAGGACGGTGCTTCGACAAGCTCAGCACGAACGGGAAAGATGAGATGCCAGCGTTCGCTGGCATGACGGTCGGGAGGCAAGTTTGGTAACCGCGCATCCCTAATTGCGCGTCAGTCAAATTGGGTAACCAAGCCGTTAAAGCGCAAGTCGCGGCTGCCGTTATTGTCGGCAGGAGATCTTGCATGCTCGAACGGATCGATCCGCAGCTGCACCGCAACGACGCGCGCCCCGCGGCCGGCGCCGAGGGCGATCGCCGTGGCCGTGGAGGCGCGGCTGCGGCGGCGGTGCCGCCGGTCGCGCGCATTGCGGAAGACGAGCCCGCCGCCGAGGCGGTCGAAGAGACGCTGGCGCGGCTCGCCGCCACGATCGCCGCTACCATCGCAGACGTCGAGCGGCTCGCGCAGGACGATGCCCCGCTCGGCGCGGAAGACATGTCGGCCGATGCGCACGCCGTCGCCGCGCGCATCCGGGCGGATGCCGCAGCCGCGCTCGCCGCGCAGGCCGCGATCGGCCCCGCCGGCGTGCGGCTGGTGCTGGAGCCGGGCGAGCTGCCGAAGCCGGAATGAGCGCCCGTCGCGGCACCCCGCCGCCGCCGTCCGATCGCGGCTCGGTGAAGCTTCGTTAAACATGTTCGGTGCAATGCCGTTCTCGATCGCGAAGGGGCAGCGCGCATGACCACCACGTCCAGCACCGGCAGCACGACGGCGCCGAGCACCTCGTCCGTTATCTCACAGGCGGCAAATTCGATCCTGACCTCGCTCGGCGCGGGATCGGGCATCGACACGTCGACCCTGATCGCCAACCTCGTCGCCGCCAACAAGGCCTCCGCGCAGGCCGCGATCACCGCGCGCCAGCAGACCAACACCGCCGAGATCTCGGCGCTCGCCACCGTCAAGAACGGGGTCGACAGCTTCGCGAGCGCGCTCCAGACGTTGACCCAGTCGGGCAATCTGATGACGCAGCCGGTGAGCTCGGACAGCACGACGGTCGCGGTCAGCGCGATCGCCGGAAGCCATGTCGGCGATCTCTCGGCGACGCTCCAGGTGACGCAGCTCGCGCAGGCGCTCACGGTCGAGGCCGGTGCGGTCAGCGATCCTTCCGCGGCGATCGGCCAGGGCACGATGACGCTGAAAACGGCGAAGGGCAGCTTCCCGATCACGATCGACAGCAGCGACAACAGCCTCACCGGCCTCGCCACCGCGATCAACGGCGCGAACGCCGGGGTCACCGCGAGCGTGGTGCAGGACGGCACCGGTTACCGGCTCGTGCTCAAGGGCCAGACCGGCGCCGCCAACACCTATACGCTGACCGCGAACAGCGGCGCCGATGCGGGGCTTTCGGCCTTCACCTACGACGGCACCAGCGCGGCCGCGATGACCAAGGTGCAGGGCGCGCAGGACGCGATCCTCAAGATGGATGGCGTGCAGGTAACGCGCGCGTCCAACACGATTACCGATCTCGTCGCCGGCACGCAGCTGGTGCTCAAGAACACGGGCACCGTCGCGCTCGGCTCGAACCGGCCGACGGACGCGATCACCGAGGCGGTGAACGACTTCGTCACCGCCTACAACGCGCTGCGCACCTCGATCGCCAACACCACCGCAGCCGCAACCTCGACGACGTCGGCGGGCGCGCTCAACGGCAATCCCGACGTCCGCCAGCTCGAGGACCAACTCGCGAAGATCACCTCCACCCAGCTTTCGAGCTTCGGCGACACCCACACGCTCGCCGAGATCGGCGTCTCGACCAACCAGGACGGCTCGCTGACGCTGGATTCGACGAAGCTCGCCTCGGCGCTCGCCAGGGATCCGGACGGCGTCGAGGCGATGTTCAGCCCCGGCCAGCAATCGTCGAGCCCGCTGCTCACGATCACCAGCGCGCTCTCGGCGACCAAGCCCGGCACCTACACGATCACCAACGTCACGCCCGCGGTCGGCAGCGGCAACGCCAGCGCGACGATCGACGGCACCGCCGCGCTTTCGGCCGGCAACACGCTCTACGCGCTCTACGGCACACCTTCCTACGGGCTCACCTTCACGACCAGCGGCAGCGTCGCCAGCGCGACGATCACCGTCGATCCCGGCCTCTACGGCGCGATCGCGGCGATCCAGAGCACGCTCGAATCGACCAACGGCCTGATCACCAACATGCAGACGGGTTTCAACTCGGACGCCTCGCAGATCACCGACGATCAGACCGCGCTCGATACCCAGAGCCAGGCCTATCAGGACAATCTCACCACCCAGTTCACCGCGATGCAGTCGGCGGTGACATCGTACAAGTCGATCCAGAGCTACCTCACGCAGCAGGTGGCGCTGTGGACCAAGTCAAGCTGAGGAGCGGCTCTCAATGTATGGCAATGCGCGTGCGCGCTATCTCGATGTCGACGTCACCAGCCGTGTCGAGGGCGCCTCGCCGCACCGGCTGATCGCGATCCTGTTCGAGGAGCTCGACAAGACCGTCGACGCGATGGCGGCGGCACAGGCGCGGGGCGATGCCGGCCGCACCTTCGGGGCGCAATCGCGCGCTCTCACCATCCTGCACGGGCTCGAGACGAGTCTCGACTTCAAGCGCGGCGGCGAAATCGCACCCGGTCTGGCGACGATCTACCGCGAGGCCCGGCGCCTGCTCCGTGCCGCAGCGCAGGAATCGTCTCCGGAACGGACCCAACGCGCGCGTGAGATGCTGCGCGAGATCGCCGGGGCGTGGACGGCGATCGGCTGACCGGACCGGCATTCGAGTCCGTTCCGGATCGTGTCGCGCTGGCTTTACTCCGAAATGAGTTCAGAATAAGAACATCAGGGGAACGAAGCGCGGGGTAGAGGATGACGCCGGCCAAGCTCGCGGAGTTGGAGAGGATCACCTATCCCCCGCGCGAACATGCCAGCCCGGCGGTGCTGCTCGTCGCCGACAATCCCGTGACCGGGCTTGCCGATATCGCCGCGCTCGGCGCGCGCTGCCTGGCGGCGGTGCCGCTGCGCGCGGCGGCGGCGCGGCTCGACAGCGCGGCGCTGCCCGATCTCGTCGTCGCCGAGCTCGATGCCCTGGCGGTCGCGGAAGCGGGCGCAGCGGCGCTCGATGCGCTGTTCGGGCGGCTGCGCGACGGCGTCGGGAGCAACCGCTTCGGCGCGGTGGTGATCATCCCGCCGAGCCTGGTCGATCTTGGCGCCGCGCTGCTCGATTGCCCGGAGATCGAACTTCTCGTTGCGCCGGAGGCGGGAGAGCGGCAGGCGGCGCTCGCCACGGCATTGCCGGCGCCGCGCGCGCTGCGCGTCGCCGACAGCGGCACGGACAGCGTCGCGGTACGGCTCGGCCAGATGCGCGACGAGGTCGGCCGCATCGCGCAGCGCCTCGCCGCGCTCGCCGGCGTCGCCGCGCAGCCCTTGCCCGACCGCGCGCCCGAGGACGGCGAGGACGCGCCGGTCGATGCCGGGCTGGTCCGCAGCATCATCCGTGCCCGGCGGCTGCGCGACGCCTATTTCACCGCGGACCTGTTCGCCGATCCGGCCTGGGACATGCTGCTCGACCTGACGGCGGCGCGGATGGAGGGCGGCGACGTCGCGGTCTCCAGCCTGTGCATCGCCGCGGCGGTGCCGCCGACGACGGCGCTGCGCTGGATCAAGCTGTTAAGCGATACAGGCCTCATCGTCCGCCGCGCCGATCCCGCCGATCGCCGTCGCATCTTCATCGCGCTCGCCGATGCCGCGGCCGACGCGATGCTGCGTTACCTGGCGGCGATGCAGCGCTGCGGCGTGGCGGTGGTATGACGCGGACGAGGCCGACGTGTCGCGAATAATGGCTTGACGCGATATGGTGTGCCGGGGTCGTGGTGGGCGGTGACGGGCTCGAACCGCCGACCCTCTCGGTGTAAACGAGATGCTCTACCAGCTGAGCTAACCGCCCGACCGTTCCGGCGCTCGGAATAGCCGCTTTCCGGGCGGGGGCAAGCGCCCGGTTCGTGCGCCGCCCGGTTAAGCCTTGATGATCGTGCGGATGCGGCTGGCGAGCGCCTCCATCGCGAAGGGCTTGGTGATCATCTCCATGCCGGGTTCGAGGAAGCCCGCGGCCAGCGCGGCATTCTCGGCATAGCCGGTCATGAACAGCACCTTGAGGTCGGGCCGCCGCGCGCGGGCGGCGTCCGCCAGCTGGCGGCCGTTGAGGCCGGGCAGGCCGATGTCGGTGATGAGCAGATCGATGCGCCGCTTCGACTGGACGAGCTCGAGCCCCTTGGGGCCGTCCGCCGCCTCGAGCGCGGCGTAGCCGAGCTCGCTGAGCTCCTCGATGATCAGCCCGCGCACGACCGGATCGTCTTCGACGACGAGCACGACCTCGCCCTGATCGGCGGGGAAGGCCTGGGCGAGCCGCGCCAGCGTCTCCTCGTCGTCGGCCTCGCCGCGGAAGCGCGGCAAATAGAGCTTGAACGTCGTGCCCTTGCCGACCTCGCTGTAGATCTTGGCATAGCCTTCCGATTGCTGCGCGAAGCCGTAGATCATCGAAAGGCCGAGGCCGGTGCCCTGGCCGATCGGCTTGGTGGTGAAGAACGGCTCGAACGCCTTGGAGATGGTGTCGGCGTCCATGCCGGTGCCGGTGTCGGTCACGCAGATGCAGACATATTGGCCGGGCTTCACGCCGCGATCGCGCGCGGCATAGGCACTGTCGAGGTGGGCGTTGCAGGTCTCGATGGTGAGCTTGCCGCCATCAGGCATGGCGTCGCGCGCGTTGATGACGAGGTTGAGGATCGCGCTTTCGAGCTGGTTCGGGTCGCAGCGCGTGATCCACAGGCCGCCGGCGAGCACCAGCTCGAGATCGATGCGCTCCCCGATCGTGCGGCGCAGCAGGTCCTCCATCGAGGCGGTCAGCGCGTTCGCGCGGACGGGACGGGGATCGAGCGGCTGGCGGCGTGAGAAGGCGAGCAGCCGGTGGGTGAGCGCGGCCGCGCGGTTCGCCGCGGTCGAGGCGCCGCTGATGAAGCGATCGAGCTCGTTGAAGCGGCCCTGCGCGACGCGGCGCTGAACGATCTCGAGGCTGCCGGTGATGCCCTGCAGCAGATTGTTGAAATCATGCGCGATGCCGCCGGTGAGTTGGCCGACCGCCTCCATCTTCTGCGATTGGCGCAGCGCCGCCTCGGTCTCGGCGAGAGTCTCGGCGGCCTCGGCCTCGGCGGTGATGTCGCGGCCGAAGCCGTAGAAGCTGTCCTGCTCGGGCACCGTTGTCCACTTGATGCGGCGGCGCTGCCCATCCTTCGCGCGCAACGTCGTCTCATATTCGCGCAGCGGCTCGCCTCGCGAGAGCGTCCGGACGCGCTCTTGCCAGGCGCTTTCGTCCTCCTCCATGAACTCGGTGCTGCGGCGCCCGAGCGTCTCATGACGCTCCCAGCCGAGCGTCTTGGTCCAAGACGGATTGACGTCGGTGATGATGCCGGCGGCGTTGGTCACCACCTTGAGCACGGGCGATATGCTCCAGATTCGCTCGCGATCGCGCGCGAGGTCGCGTTCCTCGGTGATGTCGCGGCCGACCGCGTGGATGCGGCCGGCGTCGGGCACCGCTGTCCATGAGAGCAGGCGGTAGCCGCCGGCCTTAGCGCGATAGCGGTTCTCGAAGGAGAGGGTGGTGACGCCGTGGCTGAGCTTGGCCAGTTCGTCGGAGGTGGCGGCGAGATCGGCGGGATGCAGGAAGTCGACGATCGGGCGACCGATCATCTCGCCCTCTTCCCAGCCGAGCAGCCGGGTGGCGGAAGGATTCACAGCGGTGATAACGCCTTCGAAGGTGCAGACGAGGAGCAGGTCGCGCGAGATCGCCCAGAGGCGGTTGCGATCGCCCTCCATCTCGCGCCGCGCGCGCACCTTCTCGGTCGTCTCGATGACGACCGCGACGACGCCGATCGGCGTGCCTTCCTCGTCGACCGCGGGCGAATATTCGAGATCCGTCCATAGCACGCGCGGCGTGCCGTCGCGGATGAGCGTCAGTTCCTGATCGGTGTAGGAAAGCGTGCCGCCCTCGCGATACACCTTCTGCATCACGTTGGCGTTGAAGTCCGCGACCTCGTGCCAGCCTTCGAGCACGTTGGTGCCGAGCAGCGCCGGGTGGCGCGCGCCGGCGAAGCCGCGATAGGCGTCGTTGTAGATCATCACGCCCTTGTCGCCCCACAAGGTCACGATCGGCACCGGCGACCGCAGGACGAAGGCGAGGTTCGTCTTCATCGCCTGCGGCCAGGCCTCGATCGATCCGATCGGCGTCGATGCCCAATCGAACGCGGCGATCAGCCCGCCCATCTCGCCACCGCCGCGCGTGAACGCCCGGCTCGCTTCGCCGTCGTCTCGATCCGCGTTCGCCATTCCGCCCTTTCGAAGCCCCGTTTTCGTCTTTCGCTTGTCGGCAAACAGCCTCGGAAACTTCCGCCCCGGCGCCGCAACGAACCGGCAACAACAGCTTGTCGGCGCGTGCGGTTCCGGTGCCGCTCGCGGCCCTAGCAGCATCAGGCGGCGATCGGAACCGCGACGGCGCCCGACGACGCGCCTGGCGCCAATTCCCTTCCGGGCGATCAGGCTCTAGCGTCGCACGATGCCGAGCCGCGCGCGCCTCCGCCATCTGCTCGTCGCCGTCGCGCTGCTCGCGCTCGTCGGCCAGTCGATCTATTTCGCGCCGTGGCTGCTCGAGAGGCTGCGCCGGCTGATCTGGTGGGTCGGCGGGGGATGGACGGTGCTCTACGGCTTCGCCGTCGCCTTGGCGGTCCATCTCGAGGATGGCGACGACGGCAACGCTCAGTCCTCGGGGCCGGCCCAGCCCGGCAGGTAATCGGCCTTGGTCTTGCGCGCGAGCTCGAGCGCGCCGCGCACCGCCGCCGCGAAATCCTTCTCGATCAGATCCGCGCCGACATGGCGGCGGAGATAGTCCGCCCACAGGAATTCTGAAAAGGGTGTCTGGTCCTTGGCGAAGCCGCCGACGCGGCGGAGTTCGCCGGCGAGCGAGCGATAAGGATCGTCAGCGAGATCGGCGACGTGCTTGGGGATACGGTTCACCGCGCGGCGGCGACCCTTGGCGTCGAACGGGTGCAGCCAGTTGCGGTTGTCCATATAGGTTCGGAACAGCCGGCCATGGACCTTATGGAGATCGGCGACGACGCGGACTAGCACCTCGCCGACGCCTTCCTCGTGCAGCGCGCGGGCGAGGTGATGGTTGTCGATCAGCCAGAAGCGCTGCTTCGGGCCGAGCACGACCGGGATCATGTGGCGGCCGAGATAGTCCGGGCGGTCCTCGCCGGTGCGCGTCTCCCAGTCGCGGCGCTTGCGCTCGACCTCGCGATAGCCGACCGTCATCTGCGTCGGCCGCAGATCGTCGATCGCCACGGGGTGGAGCAACGGCTCGATCTCGATGGTCATGTTCGGATTGCCTATTCGGTTAATCGTTTCCGAGAGGGATCACGCGGACCGGCCGATCGCGGCGATGGCGTCGTCGACGCTGTAGCTGCTGGCGGCGACGAGCGCATCCGCGCCGGCGCGGCCGAGCAGATCGCGGACGTGATCGTGGACGCGCGCGAGCTGGAGGCGGATGCCGAGCTGGCCGATCCGGGCGGCGAACTCGAGCAGCGCGTCGAGCGCGGTGCTGTCGATGTCGAAGCTTTCCTCGAGGCTGAGCACCAGCGCGCGGGGGCGGGGATCATCGCGCAGCTTGCCCTCGATGCTCGCGAGCACGCGCTCGGCATTGGCAAAGAACAGCGGCTCGGCTGGACGCCAGATCGCGACGCCGGGAATGCGGGCGGCGGCCGAATGGCGGGCGACGTCGACGAAGCTGTGGCCGTCGTCGAGGCGGCCGAGCTCGACGAGCTGCGGCGTCGCGAGCTTGCGGACGAGCGCGGCGATCGAGAGCAGGATCGCGATCAGCATGCCGTTCAGCACGCCGAAGATGAGGACGCCCGCCGCCGCGCCGAGCGCGACATATTGGTCGCGGCCGAGCGTCCAGAGACGGCGCAGCGGCGCGGGATCCAGCGCGTGGGTCAGCGCCGCGATGACGACGGCGGCGAGCACCGGCTGCGGCAGCCGCGCGATCAGCGGCGTCGCCAGCGCCACCAGCAGGCCGAGCCCGATCGCGGCGACGAGCGCGGTGGCGCGGCTCCGTGCGCCCGCCGCCTCGCTCGCCGATCCGGCCGAGAAGCCGGCGCCGACCGGCATGCCCTGAACGAGCGCCGCGGCGAGGTTGGCGAGGCCGAACGCGGTGAGCTCGCGGTCGGGCGCGAGGCGATCGCCGTGGCGCAGCGCGAGCGCGCGGATCGTCCCCCAGCTCTCGGCGAACAGGATGAGCACGAGCGGCACCGCGATCTGGCCGAGGCGCGAGAGCGTGGCGGCCGAAAGCGCGGGCAGCGTCGGCAGGCTCGGGTGCACGTCGATCGCGCCGACGGTCGCGACGCCGTGGCCGGGCAGATCGAGCGCAGCGGACGCGGCGATGCCGAGCGCGAGGACGAGGAAGGCGCCGGGGATCGCCGGCAGCCGCCGCAGCGCCAGCAGCGCGGTCAGCGCGACGAGCCCGGTGGCGACGCTCGGCCATTGCCAGGCCGGCAGCGTCGCGATCAGCTCCCAGGCGAGCCGGAAGATATCCGGCGCCGGCACGCGCACGCCGGCGAGCACCGGCAGCTGGCGCAGGATTATCATGATCGCGAGGCCGAAGGCGAAGCCGCGCAGCACCGGCCGTGCGATGAAACCGGTGAGCCCGCCAAGTCGCAGCGCGCCGGCGATCAGGAACAGTGCCCCCGTCATCGCCACCGCGACCGTCGCCAGCGCGCCCTTGGCGACGAGTCCGCCCGGCACCACGGCAAGCGCGGCGGCGAGGATCGCGGCGGACGACGACGTCGGCGAGACGATCGCGAAGCGGCTGCGCCCGGCGAGCGCGTAGACGAACGATCCGGCGACCGCGGCGAGGAGCGCGCGGGCCGGCGGCAGCCCGGCGATGCCGGCATAGGCGACCGCCTCCGGCAGCATCAGCCCCGCGACCGACAGACCCGCGACGAGATCACCGCGCGCCGGCTTGATCCCGAGCATCGCCTCAGCCGAGCTCGCGCACCAGCCGCGTCGCGACGCCGATCCAGGCCGGATCGGCGATCACCTGCTGGCGCTGCCCCGGCCCGAGCGGCAGGAGCTGCAGCCGACCCGGCTCGCGCCCGATCAGCCGCCCGAACAGGAAGCGGCCGGCGGGGCGGGGCACGAGCACGTCGCGGTTGAGCGCGCGGCCGAACGCGTCCGGCGCGAGCCGCTCGAGCCAGAGCGCATCGCCGGCGCGGTAATCGCCGACGCCCGCCGCGACGACCATCGCGAGCGCGCCGGCTTCGGGCTGCGGCGGCGTCAGCACCTGTTCGTGGCGCGGTGCGTGGACGCCGGCGGGAGACAGGACTGCGGCGACCGGCAGATCGGCGCGCTCGGGCAGCGCGACGAGATCGCCGGCGGTGACGCCGAGCGCGGCGGCGATGCGGTTGAGCCAGCCAACCGAGACGGTGCGCGTGCCGGTCTCGAGCCGGCCGATCGTCTGCGCGGTGGTCGGCGGCGTGCAGGCAGCGGCGACGTCGGCGAGCGTGAGCCCGCGCGCGCGGCGGACATCGCGGATGCGGGTGATCATGGCGCGCTCCCTCGGCCTTTGTCTTCCGTTCGTCCCGATCGGTTCATCGCATGAAGTGATAACCAATCCGGTTATCTACTTTCCTACATCCTCCCGTCGGTGGCAATAGGCTCCTCACCGATTCGCGAGGAGATCCGATGCGCGATGCCCAGCCCTCCCGGAACCGCCTGCTCGCCGAGCGGGCGTTGCCGCAGGATGCCGCGCCCGGCCGCGGCAAGCGCCCGGCGCGGAGTGTCACGGTCAACCTCGCGGAGTCGCCGCTCGGCTGGCTCAAGGCACGCGGGCTGGTTTCCGATCGCCAATATGAGGCCGGCGAGCGGCTGCGCAGCGACTGGACGATCGCCGGCATGAGCCCCCGCGTGACGATGCGCTGGGATGTCGCGCCGGTCTCGGGCGGACGCGGCGGCGCCCGCGATCCCGCCGAGGCGACGCTGGCGATGATCGCGGCGAAGCGGCGGATGGAGGCGGCGTTGGCCGACGTCGGCAAGGGGCTGTCGGACGTGCTGTGGCGCGTCGCCTGCGCCGGCGAGGGGCTGAGTGATGCCGAGCGCGCGCTCGGCTGGCCCGCGCGCGCCGGCAAGCTGGTGCTGACGCTCGCGCTCGATCGGCTTGCGGATCATTATCGGCTGGGGTGAACGATGCCCCCGCACTCCGTTCGATTCGAACCTGTCGGTAAGTGGGCGCGAGCGCCGGTGGCCGCTTCTCGACAGGCTCGAACCGAACGATGATGTTAGCGCTGAGCAACACCCCGTTCGTCCGGAGCGAAGTCGAGGGACGTGCCGCAGGTGCATTGCGAGCGTGTCTCGGCTTCGCTCGACACGAACGGAAGTGGATGAGAAGGATTTTTGAGGAGCGGTCTCATCTCGACGGTTGGTCATTCCGATCAAGCCAGTGCCGCCTGCATGCGGGAGCCTGAGGCGCACCCAGCCCATGCCGGCTGGACGCTGGCAGCGACGATGTGCGCGTCGAGCCTGTCGTTCATCGACGGATCGGTGGTCAACGTCGCGCTGGCGGTGATCGGGCGCAGTCTGCATGCCGACGCCGCCGGGCTGCAATGGGCGATCAACGCCTATATGCTGCCGTTGTCGGCACTGCTGCTGCTCGGCGGCGCGGCGGGCGATCACTATGGCCGCAAGCGGCTGCTGATCGCGGGGATCGCGCTGTTCGCGCTCGCCTCGGTCGGCTGCGCGCTGGCGCCGGGGCTGGGCATGCTGCTGCCGATGCGCGCGCTGCAGGGCATCGGCGCAGCGATCCTGCTGCCGAACAGCCTGGCGATCCTCGGCAACACGTTCAGCGGGCCGGCACGCGGCCGCGCGATCGGAACCTGGGCGGCGGCGGGCGCGATCGCCACCGCGATCGGTCCGCCGATCGGCGGCTGGCTGGTGCAGGCGGTCGGCTGGCGCGCGATCTTCTGGCTCAACCTGCCGGTGGCGGCGGCGGCGATCGCGATCGCCTGGCACTATGTTGAGGAGAGCGGCGAGGGCGCGCAGGCGCTCGATGCACCGGGCGCCGGGCTCGCCACGCTGGCGCTTGGCGCGCTCACCTGGGCGCTCACCTTGTGGTCGGGCACGCACCGGCTGGACGTCTCGTCCTGGGCGGCGCTGGCGATCGGGATCGCGGCGGCGGCGCTGTTCCTGCGCACCGAGGCGCGGCGCGGCGAGCGCGCGATGATGCCGCTCGGCCTGTTCGGCTCGCGCGCCTTTGTCGGGCTGACGCTGCTCACCTTCCTGCTCTACGGCGCGCTCGGCGGGCTGATCCTGCTGCTGCCCTATCTGCTGATCGTCGCGGGCGGCTACACGCCGTTCCAGGCCGGGCTTGCGCTCTTGCCATTCTCGATCGTGATCGGCGTCGGCTCGCGCGCGATGGGGCGGCTCGCCGAGACGATCGGGCCGCGCTGGCCGCTCGGGCTGGGGCCGCTGGTCGCGGGCGCCGGCTTCGCGCTGCTCGTCCGCGTCGAACCGGAGGCGCGCTACTGGACGAGCATCTTCCCCGCCGTCGCGGTGATCGCGCTCGGCATGGCGGGCGCGGTCGCGCCGCTCACCACGGCGGTGCTGTCCTCGGTCGACGATCGCCACACCGGCACCGCGTCGGGCTTCAACAGCGCGATCGCGCGCACCGGCGGGCTGATCGCGACGGCGCTCTCCGGCGCGGTCATCGCGCGCGGCGGCGCGGCGCTGTTGACGGCCTTCCACGACGCCGCGCTGATCGGCGCGGGCCTCGCGGCGGCAGCGGGCGTCGCCGCCTTCGCGACGCTGGATGGAAAGGGCGGCGGGTGACGGATTGCGGTGGTCAGCATTCATCGCAAAGAATTGTCATCGCGAGGTGCGGCATGCGCCGTGGCGATCCAGCTCCATTGTTGGAGCTGGTTTGCTTCGCTCCGCTTGCAATGACGACAGATGGTGGAAAGCTGCCGCTAGCTCCCCTCCCTGGAAGGGAGGGGCTGGGGGTGGGTTGCGGCGCGGGCGACCGCCTCGTCGATCGCCGCGACCACAGCCGCAAGGGCGTTCCGCACCTCGCTGTTCCAGGACGGTCCATCCACGGCGCTCGAGTTCGGCGGCGGTTCGCGTGCTCACCGGCTCGAACGTTGTGCTGACCGGCATCGATCTAGATGGCGATCTTCAGGCTTCGGCAGGCGAAG
>Ga0213875_10000270_pt1 | contig 51316 bp, 41 predicted proteins | sample BarmaccomBMRX_R8_FD_160105 | JGI IMG/M metagenome (GOLD analysis project Ga0213875, IMG submission 160105) | Root-associated microbial communities from Barbacenia macrantha in rupestrian grasslands, the National Park of Serra do Cipo, Brazil - RX_R8 | ecosystem: Host-associated > Plants > Roots...
AACTGTCCGCCGGTACGCCGTCGCCGGCCGAGAGCAGCGCGTCGATCGACAGTCCCAGCTCGGTGGCAATCGCGTACATCGAGCTCACCGAGGGGCGCGTCCGGTTGGTTTCCACCTGGGACAGCATGCTGGCCGAGACGCCGACACGGCGGGCGAGCTCACGCAGTGACAGCCCCTGCTTCTGGCGCTCCCGCCGGATCAGGCTACCCACGTTTACGTTCACGGAAGCGCGACCTTTACCCAGCGGAGTCCTACGGCGATTAACCGGAACTATACACGCACACACATGTTTAGTAACTCTTGACAATCGATGTTCGCTAACGATAAACCGAGGTAACCCGCCGGCGGCGGTGAACGCTCCGGCACGTGACCGCGGAGGAGCGCCCCGGATGCCGGCAACACCTTCGGTGAAGACCGCCCAGACCTTCGGCCCGAACGCGGTCGACTGGGAGAACCGGATCGATCTCGCCAGGCTGCGGGCGGAGCGGCTGGCCCGGGTCAAAGCCGAACTGGATCGGTCCGAGCTGGGCGGCTTGCTGAGCTTCGACTTCGCCAACATCCGCTACATGACATCAACCCACATCGGCACCTGGGCAATGGACAAGCTGATCCGGTTCGCCCTGCTGCCCCGCGGCGGGGAGCCGATCGTGTGGGATTTCGGCTCGGCGGCCCGCCACCACCAGCTATACAACCCGTGGCTGGATCACACCGGCGGCCCGGCCACGCCGGACGGCGCCGCCCGGACCGGCGCGCGGGCCGGCATCTCCACCCTCCGGGGCGCCTTCCATCCCGCCGCCGGGATCGCCGAGGACGTCGCGAGCAAGATCGTCGCGGTGCTGCGCGAGCACGGCCTGGCCGGGGAGCCGCTTGGCGTGGACGTGGCCGAGATGCCGGTGCTGGTCGCCCTGGCCGCCGCCGGAATCACGGCCGTGGACGGCCAGCAGGTATTCATGGAGGCGCGGCGCGTCAAGACCCGCGACGAGATCGCCCTGCTGACCCAGGCGTGCTCCATGGTCGACGCGGCCTACAGCGAGCTGTATGAGTTCCTCCGCCCGGGAATCCGGGAGAACGAATGCGTCGGCATGGTCAGCAAGGTCCTGTACGACCTGGGCAGCGAGTACGTGGAAGGGGTGAACGCGATCTCCGGGGAGCGCTGCTCCCCGCACCCGCACGTGTATTCCGACCGGCTGATCCGGCCGGGGGACCCGGCGTTCTTCGACATCCTGCACAGCTACCTCGGCTACCGCACGTGCTACTACCGGACGTTTGCCGTGGGCAGTGCGTCCCGGGCGCAGCGCGACGCTTACGTCCGCTGCCGGGAGTACATCGACGAGGCCATCGCGCTGGTCAAGCCGGGGGCGACGACGGCTGACATCGTCTCGCGGTGGCCCGCGGCGGAGCAGTTCGGCTTCGCCGATGAGACCGCCGCCTTCGGCTTGCAGTACGGGCATGGCGTGGGCCTGTCCATCTGGGAGAAGCCGGTCTTCAGCCGGCTCGTGTCGCTGGACCATCCGGAGCCGCTCGAGGAGGGGATGGTCTTCGCGCTGGAGACCTACTGGCCAGCCAGTGACGGCTGGTCCGCCGCGCGCATCGAGGAAGAGGTGGTCGTCACGGGGGACGGCTGCGAGGTCATCACCAAGTTCCCCGCCGAGGAACTCCTGGTCGCCGGGTCCAGGTACTGGACGGCCGGCGGATCCCTGAACACGCTCCGCGACAGCCAGTCCCACCGCAACACGCCAGCGGGGCGCGGCGGCGAGAAGCGGGCGGAGGAGGATGCGGTACCCCCGGACCCCCGGTGAGGTGAGATGTTCACGCAGGCGGGCTTCGCGAGCCTTGGGCCGGGCCAGCAGCCGTCACACGGCCGCGGGCCGTGCCGTCATGCATGTTCAGTAATTATTAACTAACTAGATCGTCCATACTTAATGCCGAGCGCTGGCCGCTGCCCCTTCTGGGCAGGGCGCCGCAGCCGACCGTAGGGCAGGTGCCCCCTTCCCGGCAGGGCGCCGCAGCCGACAGCTGCGCGGAAGCCGCCCTTCAGGGCAGGGCGCTCCAGCCGACGGCGCGCGGGGCCGGTCAGCTGAACGCCGGCGCGGCCCCGGAATCGCCGGTGAGGTAGCTGGTGATCAGCTCGCCGATCATGGCACGGTAGTGATCCCGGCGACCGGGGTCCAGCATGTCCCGGCCGAAGATCGCGCCGAAGGTGTGCCTGTTGGACATCCGGAAGTAGCAGAACGCGCTCACCATCATGTGCAGGTCGACGGCGTCGACCCGGCGGCGGAACACCCCGGACGCGTAGCCGCGCTCGAGGATGCGCGCGGCGACCGAGACCGCGGGGGTGTTCAGCTCGGCGAGCGCCTTCGACTTGGCGATGAACTCGGCGTTGTTGATGTTCTCCCCCGCCACGATCTTGATGAAGTCCGGGTGCGACTCGTGATGGTCGAAGGTCAGCTCGGCGAGGCGCCTGATCGCCGCGACCGGGTCGAGCAGGTCCACGTCGATGCGCCGCTCGGCGTCACGGGCAACGGAGTAGGCGTGCTCGAGTACCGCGATGTAGAGCTGTTCCTTGCCGCCGAAGTAGTAGTAGATCATCCTCTTGGTGGTGCGTGTCTTCGCGGCGATCTCGTCCACGCGGGCGCCGGAGTAGCCGCGCGCGGCGAACTCCTTGACGGCAACATCGAGGATGTCCTGGCGGGTACGCTCCGGGTCCCGCTGCCTGGCGGGAACCGTGCCCGGCCCGGACATCGTGGTCATCGCAAACGTCCTTCCGTCTGGTCGCCCACGCCAAGGGTGTCATCCCGGGCACGGCGGCGTCGAATCGGGAACTCCCGTGCGTCAGACAGGTAACGCCCTCTTTACAGCGGGGAGTCCCCGGGTGTACAGGTATGAACTAACTAGTACGTACATTTTTACCGGAAGGCAGGCGCTGATCAGGGAGCGGGGCGCCGGCCCGGGAGGTGGGGCCGTTGGCCACCAGACCGCGCGAGGTCGGGCTGGATCACCTGACGATGCTGCACGTCGCGCCGCCCGATCTGGTGAGCCTGGCCGCCGGGGCCGGTTTCACCAGCGTCGGGCTGAGGATCGCGCCGGTGACCCCGGACGAGCATCCCTGGCCGATGGCGCCGGGGTCCCCCATGCTCGACGAGACCGCGCGGCGCTGTGCCGCCACCGGGATCACCGTCCTCGACGTGGAGGCGTTCCGGCTCGAACGCGATCCGGAGCCCGTGCTCGAGGCCGCCGCCGCCCTCGGTGCCCGGTTCCTCATCGTGCTCTGCGAGGACCCGGATACCGACCGGTTCGCGGACCGGTTCGCGGCGCTCACCCGGCTCGCGCTGGCCTACGAGGTACGCCCGGTCGTGGAGTTCATGGCCTTCCGCTCGCTGCGCACCCTCGGCGGTGCGGTCGCGATCGCGCGGCGGTCGGAGGGCGGCGGGGTGCTGCTCGACACCCTGCACATCCACCGCTGCGGGGTCACCCCCGGCGAGCTGAGCCGCGTCGACCCGGGCCTGCTCAGCTACCTGCAAGTCTGCGACGCGCCGGCCGGACCGCCGCCAGACCCCGTCGAAGAGGCGCGGCGGGCACGGCTGCTGCCCGGAGAGGGCGACCTGCCGCTCGCCGCCATGCTCGCCGCCCTGCCTCCCGGCCTGCCGCTCTCGGTGGAGGCGCCGGGCCGCGTCGCGCTGGCCGACGCGGAATTCGCCGCGCGGGCCAGGCAGGCCGCCTGCGCGCTGCTGGACGGCGCCTGATGCGGGCGGTCCTGCTCGATGCCGAGCCACGGAGGCTGCGGGTCGTCGGCGACTGGCCGGAACCCGAGCCGCGCACCGGCGAGGTGCTCGTCCAGGTCCGCGGCGTCGGAATCTGCGGATCAGACCTGGCGCTGTTCACCGACCAGAGGCAGCCACCGGAATTTCCCTGGCTCGTGGGGCATGAGACGTTCGGCGAGGTCATCGCCACAGGCGCCGGCGTGGACCGGCACCGCACCGGCCAGCGCGTCGTCATCGAGCCGAACATCCCCTGCCTGGCGTGCGGGGCCTGCCGCTCCGGCCGTACGTCACGCTGCCCGCGCCGCCGGAGCCTTGGCTTCACCGAGCCCGGCACCCTCGCCGAGCGGATCGCCGTGCCCGCCCGGTTCACCTGGGCGCTTCCCGACAGCTGGGCCGACACCGACGCGGTCTGCGCGGAGCCGCTGATCGTCGCCCGTGCCGCGATCCGCCGGGTGGCCGGCACCCGCGTATTCGACGACAGCACGCTCGTCGTCGGAACCGGCTCCCAGGGGGCGCTGCTCTGCGTGGCGCTTGCCGGGCACGGGATCACGCCCGCGGTCCTCGAACCGCATCCCGGGCGCCGGGAGCTGGCCGTCCGGCTCGGGGCTCGCCCGGTTCTGCCGAACGAAACGGGCTTCGCCCTCACCTTCGAGACCTCCGGTACCGGGCCCGGCCTGCGCGAGGCGGTCTCCCGCACGGCCGCGGGCGGCCTGGTCGTGCTCATCGGCCAGAGCGGCCAGCCGGTGCCCCTGGACACGCGAACCGTCGTGCAGCGGCAGCTCACGCTGGCGGGGTCGCTGATCTACGACCATCCGGAGGACTTCGCCGCCGCGGTCGGGTCGGGCAAGCCCGGCGCCGGCCGGGTGCTGGCCGCCTGCTACCCGATGGAGGAGGCCGAGGCGGCGTTCCGCGCCGCGCGCGATGTGCCCGGCAAGACCTGGATCCGTGTCGGGTCAGGCGGGTGAGCCATGGGGGCCGAGGTACGCGGGCAGGATCGACGGTGGCATCGGACCCTTGATGCGCCTGCTCTGCTGCGATTCCTCCCACGCGTGCGCCAGGATGCCGGCCGACCGGCTGAGCACGAAAAGGCCGCGTGCCAGCGGCGCGGGGAAGCCGAGCTCGGCGTAGATCACCGCGGTGGCTCCATCGATGTTCATCGGCACCGGCGCCAGTTGCGCCTCGGCCGCCAGCGCGGCGCGCAGGTACTCCCCCGAGACCACACCGTCCCGCTGCGCGGCGGCGACCAGCGAAAGCAACGGGCCGCGGCGCGGGTCGGCCGGGTGGAACCGGTGACCGAAACCCGGAACGTACCTAGACCGGGCTCGCCACCGGCCGAGCACGGCGCCGGCGTCGCCCGTCTCGACGATCTCGGTGAGCAGCCGCACGCACTGCTCCCCCGCGCCGCCGTGCACGTCGCCGAGCATGCCGGCGCCGGTCGCGACCGCGGTGTTCAGCCCGACTCCGCAGGTGGCCGCCATCCGCGCGGCGGCGATCGACGGCGCCTGCGGACCGTGGTCGACGGAGGCGACCAGCGCCGCCTCCAGCAGCGCCGCCTGGCCGGGAGACGGCAGTGAACCGCGCAGCAGCAGCCAGATCACCGAAACGAAGCTGGCCGAGCCGATCAGGTCCTGCACCGGACGCCCGCGCAGCTCGATCACGCCCGGCTCGATCCGGGATATCGCGGTCCCCCACCACTGGGCCAGCTCGTCCGTGTTCACGTGTTCCCCCGGCCGCGCAGCAGCACGTCATGCTCGCCGAGCCGGGGCGGCGGGCCGTCCGGGCGCAGCGGCTCGCCGTCGACGAGCACGCCGTTCCCGGCGACGCGGTAGACGCCGTCACCGCCGGGAAACGGCAGCTCGGTCAGGAAGCCGCGCCCGGCGAGCTGGTCCAGCGCCAGCGCCTGCGGCACGGTGAGGATACGCGCGGCCGGCACCCCGGCGGCCGTCAGCGATTCCTCCCAGTCCCGTGCCGTCCGCTTGCGCAGTGCCTCGTTCAGCTCACGGTTCAGGGACTCACGGTTGTCCTTGCGCGCCTGGGGTCCGGCGTACCGCGGGTCGTCCGCCAGGTGCGGCCGGCCGATCACCTGGCACAGCGTCTCGAACTGCTCCTGGCGGTTGGCGGCGATGTTCAGCGGGCCGTCAGCGGCCTCGAACGTCCCGGACGGCGCGGCGGTCGCGTTCTGGTCCCCCATCGGCTCGGGGGGCACCCCGGCGACCAGGTAGCCGGACACGGCCCAGCCCATCGCGGAGATCGACGCCTCCAGCATGGACACGTCGAGGAAGCGTCCCTGGCCGGTCAGCGCCCGCCCGGCGAGTGCGGCGGCGATGGCGAGCGCCGCCATCAGCCCGCCGACGGTGTCGCACACGGGGAAGCCCACCCGCAGCGGCGCGGTCTCCGGTGTACCGGTGATCGACATCATCCCGGACAGTCCCTGGATGACCTGGTCATAGGCGGGGACGTGCCGCATCGGCCCCGTCTGGCCGAACCCGGAGATCGCGCAGTACACCAGCCGGGGGTTCATCTCCCGGAGCGCGGGCCAGCCGTACCCGAGCCGGTCCATGACGCCGGCGCGGAAGTTCTCCACCAGCACGTCGGCGTCCCGGACCAGGTCCTCGAGCACCGCCCGGCCGCCGGGGTCCTTCAGGTTCAGCTCGACGGACTTCTTGCCGGCGTTCTGCGCCAGGAACGACGCGCCGGTCCCGGCCGCGTTCAGGTCCGGGTCGGGCCCGAGGCCGCGGGCGAGGTCGCCGTGGCCCGGCATCTCGACCTTGATCACCTCCGCGCCGAACAACGCGAGCTGGTAGCTGCAGTAGGGGCCGGCCAGGACATTGGTCAGGTCGAGCACACGAATACCGGTAAGCGGGCGCATGCACAGGCTCCATCAGGCAAGTGGGTGGTCGAACCCGCGGTCCGATATGCGGGCGGCGGCCTTCATCAAGTCGTCGGCGAACATCCTGACCCGGTCATCGGTGAACCGCACGGTCGGGCCGGACAGCGCGAGCGCGGCCACGACCGTGCCGGATCGCCCGTATACCGGCGCGGCGACCGCCGACAGCCCCTCCTCGCGCTCACCGTGGCTCACCGCGTACCCATCGCGCCGCGCCCGCGCGACCCACTCTCGCAGCGTCGCGAGGTGCGCGTCGGCGGCCGGCGACCGGCGCGCGACCCGCAGGAGCAGGCCGTCGGGCGCGTTCAGCAGCAGCACCTTGGCGGAGGCGCCCGCCCACAGCGGCAGCTCGTCGCCGATCTGGACGACGTGCCGCAGCGGGCGCGGGGATTCCTGCTGCGCGACGCACACCCGGCAGATGTCGCGCTGCACGTACAGGTTCACCGTCTCCGAGTGCGCCGCGCCAAGCTCACGCATCAGCGCCTGCGTCTCCGCCGGAAGCTGCCAGCTCCGGCGCGCCAGGTGAGCCCACCGCCACAGCCCCGGGCCGGCCGCGTACCCGCCGCTGGCCGCCCACAGCAGCCCGCTGTGCTCGAGCGTGTGCACCAGGCGCAGCACCGTGGTCTTCGGCAGGCCGGTGGCGTCGGTGATCTCCCGGATCGTCACCGCCGGCTTGTCCTCGCTCAGCAGCGACAGGATGTCCAGCGCGCGCCGGATGCTGCGCACTCCGGCGGAGTCCTCTCCCCGGCGACTGTCCATGCTCACCCCCTTGCCAGATCTGGTGCTCAGATCGTACGTTACACGCTATCCGCAGAATGGTTCAATCGCACCGTTAGGTGGTCCACACATGGACGTGACGGACGCGCCGGCTTTCCTGGCCGGGGAGTGGAAGGCCTCCGGGCGGTGGATGGAACGCACCGGCCCCTATCTCCAGCAGGTCGTGAGCCGCGCCGTAGCGGCGGAGCCGGGGCACGTGACCGCCGCGGCCGGTTACGCGAAGCTCGCCGCGAAGGCCGTGGCCCGCACCACTCCCGCCGGCCGCGCCGACGTGCTCGAACGGGCGGCGGCGCTCGCGGCGCAGCGGAAAGACCAGCTCGCCACGCTCCTCGCGACCGAGCTCGGCAAACCCGTCAAGGACGGCCGGGGCGAGATCGACCGGGTGGCCGACACCCTGAAGACCTGCGCGGACACGGCGCGCCAGCTCGGCGGCGAGCTGCTGCCGGGCGCCAGCTACCCGCGCGGCGCCACGACCACCGCGCTCACGTACCGCGCCCCGGCCGGGGTCGCGCTGGCGATCACGCCGTTCAACGCGCCGGCGAACCTGCTCGCGCACAAGCTCGGCGCGTCGTTCGCGGCCGGCAACACCACGATCGTGAAGGGGCCGCCGCAGGCGCCCGCCACCACCGCGGCCGTCGTGGAGCTGATGCTGGACGCCGGGATGCCGCCGGAGGCGGTGCAGCTGCTGCACGGCGGCGCGGACGTCGGCGCCATGCTCTGCGCGGCCGAGGAGGTCGCGGTGATCAGCTTCACCGGCAGCGCCGCGGCCGGCGCGGCCGTGGCCCGGGCGTCCGGAACGGCACGGCCGAAGAGGCTCGTGCTGGAGCTCGGCGGCAACGCGGCCACGATCGTGTGCGCGGACGCGGACGTCGCCGCCGCCGCGGCGAACTGCGCCCGCACCGGCTACACCAACTCCGGCCAGAGCTGCATCTCCGTCCAGCGGGTCTACGTGCAGCAGGACCGGTTCGCCGAATTCCTCGAATCCTTCACGGCCGAGGTCCGGGCGCTGCGCACCGGGGACCCCCTGGACGACAGCACCGACGTCGGGTCCATGGTCGACGAGGAGGCGGCGGAGCGGGTGGTCCGCTGGGCGGGCGAAGCCGCCGCCGAGGGCGCCACCATCGCGGCCGGCGGGACCAGGGACGGCGCCACCGTCGCCCCCACCGTCGTCGCGAGGCCGCGGCAGACCGCCAGGGTGGTCACCGAGGAGGTCTTCGGGGCGCTGGTCGCGGTCCTGCCGTTCGGCGCGCTCGGCGACGTCATCGAGACCTGCAACCGCAGCCGCTACGGCCTGCAGGCGGGCCTGTTCACCAGGGACATCGACACGATCTTCCGGGTCTGGCGCGACCTGGAGACCGGCGGCCTGGTCGCGGGCGGATCGTCGAACTTCCGCCTCGACCACCTGCCCTTCGGCGGGGTGAAGGACTCCGGCTTCGGCCGGGAGTCGCCGCGCTGGCTGATCGAGGACTTCACCGTGGTCAAGACCCTGCTGCTGCGCGGCGTCAGCCTGTTCGGGGGCCCGGCATGACGACCGCGGCCGAGCTCCTGGCAGGACAGCTCGAATCGTACGGCGTCACGCACGTCTTCGGCACCTGCGGGCACACGAACATCGCGCTGCTGGACGCGATCGGGCGCGCCGGCCGCATAAAGTTCGTCATCGCCCGCCACGAGCAGGCCGCGGCGCACGCCGCCGACGGGTACGCGCGCGCCTCCGGCAGGCCCGGCGTGCTGCTGCTGCACGTCGGCCCCGGGATGATGAACGCGGTCACCGGCGTGGCGACCGCCGCGATGGACTCTGTCCCGCTGGTGGCGATCAGCGGCGACGTCCCCAGCTACTACGCGGGCCGCCACCCGCACCAGGAGACGAACCTGCACTCCGACGCCGAGCAGGCCGCCATCTACCGGCCGTTCGTCAAGCGCGCCTGGCACGCGCACCGCGCCGGGGACCTCCCCCGGTTCACCGAGCGCGCCTTCTGGACCGCCACCTCCGGCCGTCCCGGCGCGGTCCTGCTCAACGTCCCGATGGACCTGTTCTCACGGGAGCTCCCGGACGGCCTCACGTACCCGCTGCCGGCGCAGACCGCCCGGCCCGGCCTCGAGGCCGGAGTCGCGGAGCGCATCGCGGGCCTGCTCGCGAACGCCAGGCGCCCGCTGATCTACCTCGGCGGCGGGCTGCGCGGCCCCGGGGGACGCGAGGCGCTCACCCGGCTCGCCGAGCGGCTGGACATCCCGGTCGCGCACTCCCTGATGGCCAAGGGCACGATCCCGGACAGCCATCCGCTGGTGATCGGGATGACCGGCTTCTGGGGCCTGGAACTGGCCAACGACTACGCGCGCAGCGCCGACGTGGTGCTCGCGATCGGCACCCGGTTCGCCGAGACCGACGCGAGCTCCTGGACGCTGTGGCGCTTCCCGCCATCCAGGCTCATCCAGATCGACATCGACCCGGCCGAGATCGGGCGCAGCTACCCGGTGGAGATCGGCGCGGTCGCGGACGCCACGCTGGCGGTGAAAGCGATACTCGAGGCGGCCGCCACCGCTCGTTCGGTAAATCAAAAAAGAACCGACCCGGCCGCGATCCGTGCGGCGAGAACCGCCGCGTTCACCCTCGCCCATGACGACGCGTTCCCGCTGCGCCCGCAGCGGATCCTGTCCGACCTGCGCCAGACGCTGCCGGACGACGCCGTCCTGGTCACCGACGTCGGGTGGAACAAGAACGGCGTGGCGCAGTGCTACGAGCTGCCTGACCGCGGCCGGTTCATCACTCCCGGCGGCGCGTCCACGATGGGTTTCGGGCCGGCCGCCGCGGTCGGGGTTTCAATTCATGATCCCGAACGGGCGGTGGTCGCTCTCATCGGCGACGGCGGCATGTCCGCGCAGCTTCCGGCCATCCCGATGGCGGTCGAGCAGGGACTGCCCGTCCTGTTCGTGGTGATGAACAACCGGGCGCACGGCACCATCGCGGACCTTGAGACGGCGCACTACGGCACCGGGTTCGGCTGTGAGTTCCGTGATCCGGACGGCCAGCCGTACAGCCCGAACTTCGCCGCCCTGGCGCGGTCCTGCGGCGCCGACGGGTACGAGATCACGGCCCCCGGCGACCTGGCGAAGGCGCTGCGGGAGGCGCTGGCACGCCGCCGGGCCGCCGTCATCGACGTGCCGATGATCAACGAACCGGTGCCCACGCCAGGGCACTGGAACATCACAGATATTTACCGTGGGAGGTTCGAATGATAAGAAGATCCGGCGCCGCGGCGGCACTGTCCGCCGCGGCGATCGCCATACTCGCGGCCGCATGCAGCGCCCCCGGCAGCTCGTCCGGAGGCTCCGGCGGGTCCGGGTCGGGCGGATCCACCGGCGCGGCCTCCGGGCCGATCAAGATCGCGGTGGTCGACGCGCAGAGCGGTTCCTCGAGCGACCTCGGGCAGTTCGAATGGCGCGGCGTCAAACTGGCCGTCGACCAGGTGAACAAGGCCGGCGGCATCGACGGCCGCAAGATCCAGCTCACGCTCTTCGATGACCAGGGCGACCCGACGGTCGGCACGGAACTGGCGAGGAAGATCGCCAGCGAGGGATTCACCGCCATGCTCGGCACGGCGGAGAGCTCGGTGACCCTGGCCATGGCCCCGATCCTCCAGGCCGAGCACATCCCGAACATCACCTCGGGGCAGTCGACCAAGCTGCTCAAGCTCGGCAGCCCGTACCTGTTCCTCAACGGGCCGACCGGGCTCACCTACGACTCGACGCTGGCGAAGTACCTGGTGCAGACCAAGGGTTACAAGAAGTTCGCGCTGCTGACCAACAACGACTCCTACGGCGCCGGGGAGGACAGCGCGTTCACCTCCTCGCTGAAGTCGCTGGGCATCACGCCGGTCGCCGCCGAGGTGGTTCCCGCCGACCAGACCAACATGACACCGCAGCTGAACACGATCCGGTCCAGGAACCCGCAGGTGCTGTTCATCGGCGCCGAGGAGGCCCAGTCCGGGCTGACCGTCAAGCAGGCCCGCTCGCTGGGCATGACCGCGGTCATCGCGGAGGGCGCTCCCGCGGGCACGCCGCTGTTCCTGTCCACGGCCGGCGTGGCGAACGCGGATGGCACCATCGTCAGCTCGCCCTATCTCGGCAATGGCGTCGACGCCGCGTCGAAGGCGTTCGCCGCCGCGTACACCGCTGCCTACGGGACCGCGCCCGAACTGCACGGCGCCAAGGCCTACGACGGGGCCGAGGTGATGATCAGCGCGCTGAAGGCCTGTCACGCCTGCACGGGGCTGGCGCTGGCCAGCGCCGTCCGCGCGGTGCACCGAACTGGGCTGCTCGGCACGTTCGCCTACGACAGCCAGGGCGTCGGCATCTTCTCCACGTCCATCGGGATCATCAAGAATGGAACGATCGAACCGGTTAGTTCATAGTTGCGGAGCTGTCGTTGCAGTCGTTCTTTCAGACGCTGGTCAGCGGGCTGAGCTTCGGCGCCGTCTACTCGCTGATCGCGCTCGGTTTCTCGCTGGTGTACCGCACGATGGGGCTGGTCAACTTCGCCCATGGCGCGGTGCTGATGACCGGCGCCTACCTGGCGTCCACGTTCTACCTGTCGGCACGGCTGCCGTTCGCGGTGGCCGTGCCGGCCGCCGTGCTCGCCACCGGCGTCGTCGGCCTGCTGATCGAGCGGGTGCTGCGGCCGCTGGAGAGCAAGGACGTCGACCTGATGCTGATCGGGACGATCGGGGCCGGCACGGTGCTGGAAGCCGTGGCGATCCTCATCTGGACGTCCTCCGGGCGCGGCGTCCCCTCCCCGGTCCGGGCCGCGCCGCTGGACGTGGGCGGCGTGCGCATTCCCGTCTACAACCTCGTGGTGATCGCCGTGGCGGCGGTCACCATGGTGCTGCTGACGCTGTTCCTGCAGCGGACCAAGCGCGGCGCCGCGATGCAGGCGGTCGCCATGGACCCGGAGGCCGCGACCGCGGTCGGCATCCACGTGGGGCGGTCGAACGCGGTCGCCTTCGCCATCGGTGCGGGGCTGGCCGCGCTGGCGGGTTCCCTGGCGTCGCCCATGCTGTTCGTGTCGCCGACGATGGGTGACTCGCTCGGGATCCAGGGGTTCGCCGCGGCCATTCTCGGCGGCTTCGGATCGATCCCCGGCGCGATCGTCGGGGGACTCGGCATCGGGGTGATCGGCTCGTTCGCCGCGCAGTGGTTCCAGGGCTACTCGGACCTGGTCACGTTCGTGGTCTTCACCGTGCTGGTGATGGTCCGGCCGACCGGGGTCTTCGGGGAGAAGACGGTGAACCGCGCATGAACCGGCTTTTCGCGGCACGACGTCCGCTGGGCCTGGCCGCGCTCGCGATTGTCGCCTGGGTGCTCCCCTACCGGCTGAACGTCTACTGGATCTCCGTCGCCGACACCGCGCTGCTGTTCGCGCTGCTCGCCGTCGGTCTCGGGCTGGTCATGGGAATCGCCGGCCAGGTGAACCTCGCCCAGGTCGCGTTCTTCGGAGTCGGGGCCTACGGGGTAGGGATCCTGACGACGGCGCACGGCTTCGGCTTCTGGCTGGCGGCGCTGCTCGCCATGGTCGCGGCGGTGTGCGCCGGGCTGGTGGTCGGGCTGCCCGCGCTGCGCGTCCAGTCCCACTACCTCGGCATCGTGACGCTGGGCCTGGCGGTCGCGTTCCTGGACTGGGTGACGAACGCCCCGGTCACCGGCGGCGACTCCGGATTGTCGGGGATCCCTACTCCGCCGCTGTTCGGTGTCGGCCTGTCGAGTCAGTACCTGTACTACTACCTGGAGCTGATCGTGCTGGCGGCCGGGCTCGCGTTCGGCTACTTCGTGGTCAGGACCTCGCTCGGCCGGCGTCTTCGCGCCATGCGCGATGACGCCCTGGCCGCCGGCGCCGCGGGCGCCGAGATCCGGGTGCTGCGGATGATCGCGTTCGTCCTCGCCAGCGTCTACGGCGGCGCGGCGGGCGTGCTGTACGCGGGGCTGATCCACTACATCGCGCCGGAGACGTTCAGCATCGCGGACATGTTCCTGCTGCTGGCGATGGTGATCATCGGCGGACGGCAGTCGCTGTGGGGCTGTGTCGTCGGTGCCATCGGGCTGACCGTGGCGCAGCAGGAGCTGATCAACCTCGCCGCCTACGCCCAGCTCGGCTACGGAATGCTGGTCGTCGCGGTCGTCGTGTTCGCGCCGACCGGCCTCGCGGGAGTGCCGTCACGGGTACGGCGGTGGCGGCTGCGGCGCTGGTCGGGCATCTCGGCGGCGGCGCTGGGCTCGTTCAGCGGGGTTCCCTCGTCGGGCCGGACTGGCGCCGTCCTGGAGGTGTCCGGGCTGGTCATGCGGTTTCGCGGCGTGATCGCGCTGGACCGGGTGTCGCTGCGCGCCGAGCCGGGCGAGATCCTCGGCATCGTCGGGCCCAACGGGTCGGGTAAGACCACCCTGTTCAACGTGATCAGCGGGCTGTACCGGCCGTCGGGCGGCCGGGTCGACCTGGACGGCCGGGTCATCTCGGGGTCACGGCCGTGGCGGATCTCGCACCACGGCGTCGCCCGCACCTTCCAGCACCTGCGGTTGTTCGGTAACCTCACCGTCCTCGACAACGTGCGGATGGCGATGGACCGCACCCGGAGCTGGTGGTCGTGGAGATACGTGTTCTGGCCCGTCGGTGTGTGGCGGCACGAACGGGAGCTGTCGCGGCAGGCCGGGGCGGTGCTCGATGCGTTCGGGCTGGCGGCGTTCGCCGGCGCGCTGCCGCATTCGCTGCCGTACGGCATCCAGCGGCGGGTGGAGATCGCGCGGGCGATGGCGTCGGCGCCCCGCCTCCTGCTGCTGGACGAGCCCGCGGCGGGGCTGAACGGCGACGAGCAGCGCCAGCTCGCGGAGATCGTCCGGGCGATCCGCGCCAGCGGCGTCACGGTCGTGCTCATCGAGCACAACATGGGGCTGGTGATGTCGCTGTGCGACCGGGTGGTCGTCCTGGACAGCGGCGCGGTGATCGCCTCGGGTGTCCCTGCCTCGGTGGCCGCGCAGCCGGCGGTCCTGGAGGCCTACCTGGGAACCACGACCCTGCCGTCGGAGGCGTCATGAGCACCCTGGTCGTCGAGAACCTGGCCGTCCGGTACGGCGGCGTATCCGCGGTGCGGTCGGTGAGCTTCACCGTGCCGCCGGGTGAGTCGGTGGGGCTCATCGGCGCGAACGGGGCCGGCAAGACCTCCACGCTGCGCGCGCTGATGGGCCTGGTCCCCCGCGCGGCGGGCACGGCCCGGTTCGGCGACCGGGACCTGGGCAAGGTGCCGGCGCGTCACATGGTGCGGCTCGGCATCGGCTACGTGCCCGAGGGACGGCACGTGTTCGCCGGGCTGCCGGTCGAGAAGAACCTGCTGCTCGGCGCGTACGCGTCGAAATGGGACTCTTCCTGCCGCGCGCGGCTGTCCGAGGTCTACGACCTGTTCCCGGTGCTCGGGCAGATGCGCGGCCGGCTGGCGGGCGCGCTGTCCGGCGGCCAGCAGCAGATGCTGGCGATCGGCCGGGCGCTGATGGCGCGGCCGGTTCTGCTGCTGCTGGACGAGCCGTCGATGGGGCTGTCGCCGAAGCTCGTCGAGGTGATCTGCTCCGCGCTGCAGCGGCTCCGCGCCGAGGGCCTGAGCCTGCTGCTGGTCGAGCAGAACGCGATGCTCACCTTCGAGGTCACCGGCGAGTGCCTCGTGCTGGAGAACGGGTCGGTGGCGATGACCGGCACGTCCGCGGCACTGCGCGACGACCCTCGCGTCAGGAAGATCTACCTGGGATTGTGATCCTCCGCCCGGCGTGGCGGCCAGCCTGGTAGCCCATCGTCATGGCGACGCCGAGGGTGGCTCCGGGACCCGGGTACCCGTCCGAAGTCCAGAAGGCGGATGCGTTGCCGGCCGCGTACAGGCCCCGGATCGGCGATCCGTCCTCGCGAAGCACGCGGGCGTTCGTGTCGGTGACCGGGCCGCCCTTGGTGCCGATGGTGCCCGGGAGGACCTTCACCGCGTAGAAGGGCGGATGGTCGATGGGGCCGAGGTTCGGGTTCGGGTGCGCGGCGGGGTCGCCCATGTATCGCTCGTAGGCGTTGCTCCCGCGGCCGAAGTCCGGGTCGGCGCCCGCCGCGCACCGGGTGTTCCAGCGGGTGACCGTGTGGGTGACGGCGTCGGGGGGCACGCCGATGGCTTTTGCCAGATCCGGCAGGGACGCGGACCGCACCGCCGGGGACGGTGCCGAATACCGCTGACGGTAGCCCTCGTCGAAAATCATCCAGGCTGGGGCGTTGCCGTGGCCGCCGAGCATCGCCTTCACGAACTCGTTGTACGGCAGTGCCTCGTCGGCGAAACGCCGGCCGGCGGCGTTGACGATGACCTGACGCGGCAGCGCGCGCTCGCGGATCAGCGACCGGTAGTACGGCTTCCCGTCAAGGGCCTCCCCCGGCACGGGCATCATCGGCATCCACCAGGCCTGGCCGGTGTTGCCGAGAGCGGCGCCGAGAGCCTCGGCGATCCGCAGGGCGTCGCCGGTGTTGGCGGGCGGCGCGCCCGTGGCGGCGACCGCACCGGGCAGAAACCGCCCGCGTAGCTTTGTGTCCCGGTCGAAACCGCCGGTGGCCATGATGACCGCCCGCACGCTGAGCATCATGGCGTGGCCGTCTGGGCCGGTGAGCCTGGCTCCGTCGACCGCGCCGTCCGGGCCGAGCCGCACGCCGCTCAGGCGTGTTCCGGTGAGCACACGGACACCGGAACGGATCACGCCGTCCAGGAGGGCGGCCGCGAGCGCGGCACCGCCCGCCAGTATGCCGCGGCGCAGGCGGTCGCCGAGGACGTCGCGGTCGTACCTGGGCGGGTAGCGCCATCGCTCCCAGTCGGCGTGGGTCATCGGCAGGTATTCGGGCGGCCGCCTCACCTGGCCGGCGAGGGTTTCCGACGCGACCGGCACGATGTCCATCGCCCGGCCGCCGGGCGAGGCGCCCGGCAGGCCCGGATGGTAGTCGGGATAGCCGTGGCACCGCGAGAACCGCAGCGGCGAATGCCGCTGCACGAACTCCGTCATCCTGGGCCCGTAGGCGAGGAAGGCGCCGATCATGTGCGGGTGGCGGTCGCCGTAGACGGCCGTCAGGTACTCGGCGGCGTCTGGGTCTTCCCTTGGCGGCACCCAGACGCGGCCGAACGACAGGGCCGTCGTGCCCCCGAGCCCGGCGGCACGCTCGGTCAGGGTCACCCGTGCTCCGCGCACCGCCGCCGCCAGCGCCGCGGTCAGCCCCGCTGCCCCGCTGCCCGCCACGAGCACGCCGCCGGACGCCTGCCCGGCGGCGTCCCCGTCAGCCGCATTCGGCATCGTGCATGGCATGGGTCGCCGCGGCGAGTGAGATGCGGCCAGCCGGCGGCTTCGGGGGTTCGGCGCTGCCGTCGGGAACAGCCCGCGCGCCGGCGGCGCGGAGCGCGGCGCTGAAGGTCGCCCGCGTGCCGTCCCCGCGCCCCTGGCAGAACGGCTGCATGCCCATCGCGCTCTCGATGCCGCCGACCAGCATCTGCTGGAAGTACTGCGCCCCGGGGAAGGCCGAGTTGGCCTCCCAGTCGCCCGCGTCGTGCCCGAGCGTGGTCAGCCACGCCTTCCCGCCGTCGTAGTACTGGCACCAGGTCACCGGGTGGAAGCGCCCCATGCCCGGGTCGCCATAGTAACCGCGCTGCCCCTGGGCCAGCGTGCTGTCATCGACCGCGGCGAGGAAGCGCACCCCCTGCGGTTCGGGCACCAGGTTGTACCACTCGTCCTCGCCGGTCCAGGTACGCGGCAGTCCCCGCGTGGAAGCGTCGTCAGGATTCAGCACGTCCACCGTGGCGGTCTGCAGGGCGGCGTGGTCGTACAGCTCCGCGCCACCGAGCAGGCCGCGGAACCAGTCCCAGTTGTATTCGGTGCCGAACGCGTTGTGCACGCCGACGAACGCGCCGCCGCCCTCGATGTAGACCCGCAGCGCCGTCTGCGCCGCGTCGTCGAGCACGGTGCGCGAGGTGAAGAACAGGATCGCGTTGTACTTGAACAGGGTGGCCGGCGAGGCGAACACCGACACGTCCTCGGTCCAGTCCACCTTGAAGCCGTTCTCCTGCCCCATCCTGATCAGCGCGTTCTGCACCACGTTTGCGGCGGTCAGCGGCGGGTCCAGCCCGGGCCCGAGCGGCGGCCCGAGATCGGCATGCCGCGGGCCCGCCGTCGCGGTGTAGACGAGCAGCCGGTAGCCGTTCGCGGCGGGATCGAAGTTGCCCCAGTCGTGGTAGCACTTCGGCTCCACCCCGTGGCACACCTGGGGCTCGGGGAACGACCCGAGGTCGGTGTACCCGTTGGTGGTGTAGCCGGTGCCGTCGGCCGGCGCGCGAGACGCCGCCAGCGCGCCGGCCCCGAAGGCCAGCGACGTCGCGGCGAGGAGGGCGGTCGCCGCGGCAAGCATCGTCGTTCGCTTCTTCATGCCGGCCTCCATTTGGTCCGCATAGCGGACCAAATGATCCACTATGAAGTATTTTCAAACTCTAAGGGCCGGTTTCCCGTCCGCACAAGACCTCTTGTTACGCCTCTGGTCATCCGGCTACCGTAGTCCGTATATTGGCTCATTCGATCCGTCTAGCGGACCATGGAGGGTTTCGGTGGATAGACGCCAGTTCCTGACCCGGGCTGCCGCCAGCACGGCCGGCGCCGCCGTTCTCGGCACGCAGGGCGCCTCTCCGGCGTCGGCCGCGGCGCCGTCTCGTCCCGTCCCGCGGCAGCCGGCCAGCCTGCGCGCGGCCGGCCGGGACTTCCCGAAGGTCGGCGGGGATCTGGGCAACAAGAACTACTCCACCTTGCGCCAGGTCACCCGCGACAACGTGCGGCGGCTCGGCGGCGCCTGGCACACCCAGCTCGAGGGCGGCAGCACCGCGCAGTACCAGGAGTGCACGGTGGTGGCGCAGGACGGCGTGCTCTACGTCGCGTCCACCCAGCAGAACGTGTTCGCCGTCGACGGGAAGACCGGCGCGATCTTGTGGAAGACCGCGATCGGCAGCCCCTCCGCGACCACGGACATGCGCGGCGTCGGGCTCGGCCGCGGGCTGGTCTTCTCCACCTCCGGCGCGAACATCGTCTACGCGCTCGACCAGCGGACCGGCGCCGTCGTCTGGCAGCGGCAACTGCTCAACGAGACCGACGGCGGCCTCAATCCCGGCACGCTGGCCGCGGCGGTCGTGTACTTCGACGGCCTCGTCTACGTCGGCATGAACGGCAGCGTGGTCGGCGCCCGCGGGCACGCCTACGCGCTGGACGCCGCCACCGGCGAGATCGCCTGGACGTTCTGGAGCTGCCCCGGGCCCGGCGAGTACGGCAACGACACCTGGGCCGGGAGCTCGTGGCGGTCCGGCGGCGCGGTGCCCTGGATCCACCCGGCCATCGACCCGGATCTGGGCCTGGTGTACTGGACGTTCGGCAACCCGTACCCGCGCACCGACGGCTCGAGCCGCGGCGGCACCAACCTGTTCGCCAACTCACTCGTCGCGCTGGACGCCAAGACGGGCGCCCGCCGCTGGCACTTCCAGTCCGTGCACCACGACCTGTGGGACTGCGACAACGTGATGGCACCCGTGCTGGCCGACCTGGAGATCGACGGCACGGTCCGCAAGGTGGTCGTCTACGGCAGCAAGGCCGGCATGTTCTACATCCTGGACCGGGTCACCGGCGAGCCCGTGCACGGCGTCACGGAGACACCGGTGCCGCAGGACCCGCGGCAGCTCACCTGGCCGACCCAGCCGTTCCCCGGCGGCGAGCCGTTCGTCCCGCACCAGTTCCCAAGCGACGGCGACGCCACCAGGCCGGTGCCGTTCTACCCGCAGGGCCCGATCTTCACCCCGGCGTGGGACCGGGCCACGATCATCTTCCCCGGAGCCGTCGGCGGCGGCAACTGGGCGTACGACTCCTTCAGCCCGGACACCGGCTACGTGTATGTCGGCTACAGCCTGATCGACACCGCCTACTCCAACGCCCACGGCGGCCGGGTGAACACCGCGCGGCCCTACGGGGAGTACCTCGCCGGCGGCCTCGCCGCCGTCGACCCGCGGACGAACACCGTCGCCTGGCGCAAGGACAGCAAGTGGTGGCTGTCCCTGGGCACCGGGATCCTGGCCACCGCGGGACGGCTGATCTTCCAGGGCCGCCCGGACGGGACGCTGTCGGCCATGGACGACGAGACCGGCGAGGAACTGTGGAGCTGGCAGTGCGGCGCCGGGGCGAACACGTGTCCCATCAGCTACGAGGCCGGCGGCGAGCAGTACGTCGCGATCTTCGGCGGCGGCGAATGGGAGCCGCTCGGCCCGCTCACGCCGTATGGCGACAACCTGTGGGCGTTCAAACTGGGCGGCGCCGTCCCGCCGGCCGCGGCGCCCGCGCCTCCGCCGACCCGCAACCCGATCACGGCCCCGCCGGTTCCGGGGTCCGCGGCGGGCAACACCGTCACGCTGGGCCGGGTGTGGAACGCGTCCGCGGGCGCTCCGGGAGGCACCGAGAACACGGTTTCGCAGAACGCGATGGCGCCGCAGGCGCTCAGCGTGCCGGCCGGAACGACCGTCACGTTCACGAATCCGGCCAGCAACGCGTACGCTCACGGCGCCGTCTCGTTCTTCGAGTACGAGTTTGACACCGGCGTGCTGATGCCGGGTCAGTCGTTCACCCACACGTTCACCGCTCCCGGCGAGTACTTCTACAACGACCCGGTCTTCCCGCAGAGCACCGGCAAGATCGTCGTGGAATGACGCCGCCGGCGCCGGACACCCCTCGCGCTCACATGGCGAACGGCCCGGCCGGCGAGTCGCCGGGGATCAGCACCGTGGCGGCCGTCCGGCGCAGCTCGACGCGCCGGACCTTGCCGGTGGCGGTCGTGGGGTAACTGTCGGTGAACACCACCTTCCGCGGCCGCTTGACGGACGGCAGCCCCTCCCGGCAGAACTCGATCAGCTCGGCTTCGGTGACGGTGCGGCCGGGCTCGGTGATGACGAACGCGACCGGTTTCTCCAGCCCGTCGGCATCGCGGGCGGCGACGACGACCGCCTGGGCGACCGCCTCGTGGGCCAGCAGCCTGGCCTCCACCTCGGAAGGCGACACCCAGATGCCGCTCGCCTTGAGCATGTCGCCGGTACGGCCCAGGCAGGCGTAGTAGCCGTCGCCGTCCCGCACGTAGGTGTCGCCGGTGCGCAGCCACTCACCCTGGAACACCTGGCGGGAGGCGTCGTAGCGGGACCAGTACCCGGTGGCGGCCGAGTCGCCCCGCACGTAGAGCGTGCCCGGCGTGCCGTCGGGCACGTGGTTCCCGTCCTCGTCCAGCAGCCGCAGGTCGTAGCCGGGAACGGCGACGCCGGTGGTGCCGGCGCGCACCCGGCCGGGCTGGTTGGACAGGAAGATGTGCAGCATCTCGGTCATCCCGATGCCGTCGATGATGTCGGCGCCGAAGTGCGTGGTCCACCGCTGGTAGAGGGCGGCCGGCAGGGCCTCCCCGGCGGAGGCGGCCAGCCGCACCCCGGCCAGCGCGTCCGGCGGCAGCCCGGCGCGCAGCATGGCGGCGAAGAAGGTGGGCCCGGCGAAGAACAGGGTCGCGCCGTGTTTACGCGCCGCGCCGGCGATGATGTCCGGCTTTGCCGGAGCGCGTTCCAGCACGCTCGCCGCGCCCACGGAAAACGGAAAGAGCACCGAGTTGCCGAGCCCGTAGGCGAAGAACGCCTTGGCCGCGGACAGGCACCGGTCGTCCGGCCGGATGCCCAGCACCTGGGCGCCGTAGGTCTCGCACACGACGCGGACCGCGCCGTGCCGGTGCATCGCGGCCTTGGGCGTTCCGGTGGTACCCGAGGTGTACAGCCAGAACGCGGGCGAGTCCGCGGTGCTCGGATAGACCGACTCGTCCGGCGGCCCGGCGGCGAGCGCGCCGAGTTGGTAGACGGGACGGGCGGCGGCGCCCGCCGTCTCCGCCCGCTGCGTCCCCTTCGTCCCGTCCGTCGTCCCGTCCGTCCCCGTCGCGCTCGTCCCATTCGCCCCATCCGTCACATCGGTCCCATCCGCGAGCATTCCCACCAGCTCGGGCGCCGTTTCCGCCGCCTTGCCGGCGGTGGCGGCGAACTCGCTGGTCACGGCGAGGAACCGGGCCCGGGAGTCGCGCAGCAGTTCGGCGACGCCGTCGGCGCGCAGCATCGTCGAGACCGGGACGGGGATCGCCCCCATCCGCATCGCGGCCAGGTAGACGGTCACGAACTCGGGGGTGTCCGCCATGAGCATCAGCACCCGCTGTTCGGGCTGCAAGCCGATCGCTCGCAGCCCGGCGGCGGTGCGGCACACCCGCTCATGAAGCTGCGCGTAGCTCAGTTCGCCGTCCGCGCCGGCCAGCGCGGTACGCAGCCCGTCGCCGACCGCCATCCGCCGGTCGAGCAGGTACTCGCAAGCGTTGAACAACTGCCCCATGTCCGCAATGTTCTACTACAATTTCAGAGTTCGTCAAGCATGCGTAGCATATTTACGCCCATCACGACGCTCCGCGGGACGGCCTCATCAGCATCGAGCCGATGCTGAACGCCGGGAAGCCGATGAACTGCTGCATGGCGTGAACCACACGCCCCAGCCGTACCTTGTCCACGCTGCCGGGCGGACCCGGGCTGAACGGGTAGCTCTCCAGGGACATCATCGCCGCGGTGTACTTGGACAGGCCGAGCGGGCCGGGCAGGGCCTCGAAGGCGGCCTCGACCGCTGTCCGGTTGGTGTCCGCGATCTGCTGGCCCTTTTCCAGCGCCCTGTAGAACGCCGCCAGGGTGCGGGGGTACTTCTGCGCCCACTGCTTCGTCACCACGTAACCTTCGATCGGGAAGTTCGTGGTGGCGCCCTGGCTGAAGTCGGCCAGCGGAACGGCGCCGTCGGCCTGTTCCGCCACGCTGATGAACGGCTCGGCGAAGACGGCCGCGCTGAACGCGCCGGCCCTGAGCTCGGCGGGCATCGCGGGGAATCCGTTGATCGCGGTGACGAAACGCACGTCCCTGGGCGACATCCCGTGCCCGGTCAGCACGGACGCGGCCAGCAGGTACAGGATGTTCCTCGGCGCGTTGACGGCGACGGTCCGCCCTCTCAGCTCGCGGATCGCCCTGATCCGCGAGCCGGGCATCGTGTAGATGCCCATGCCCCCCTGCTGGAGTACCGATCCCTCGGCGAAGATATCCAGGTTGGCATGGCGGCTTTGCTGCGCCTGAATATAGGAAACGTAATTGCCGCCGGTGATGTCGTACTGGCCGTTTACCTGGCCGGAGATCACCGTCTCGCTGCTGATCGCGGGGACGAACCTCACGTTCAGTCCCTGGGCCCTGAACAGGCCCTCGTGCAGCGCGACGAAGAAGCCCGCGGAGTCCACCGCCGGGACCACGGCGACGGTCAGATCCGGCTTTTCGACAGCGGGGTTACCCCCCGTTCCACCGCCGCCCGAGCACGCGGCGGCCAGCATCAGTGTCGCGGCGATAACCGGCAGCGCCGTCCCGCGCACACGCCTGATTCTCATTTCGCTCCCCTCCCCTAACCCCCCGGGGATCCCGGATCACTGGCGAGATGATGATCCGGGATCCCCGGGGAGCCCTCCTTTCAGACCACCCCGGCGCCTGGTCTAAGCGCACCGCGGCGGTGTTCCACGTTCACCTGGAGAACCAGGTGCGGCCGTCACCGCGCGCAGACGTAGCTGGTGGCCTCCGTCGTGCTGCCGTGCCCGGTGTAGTGGGCGAACCGCGGATACAGGCATATCGGCCGGGAATCGGTCACCACGCCGGTGGCGGGATCGGTTGTCGTACCGAGGATGGAGACCGGGGCTTTTCCGTGCTCCACCCAGGCGACCACGGCGTCCAGTGCCTGCCCCGGTCCTGGTGCGGGGCCCGCGGCGCTCGCGCAGTGCTGGGCGCCGGAGGCCAGGAACAGGCGGGCGAAGGAGTCGGTCGCCTCCCTGCCGCCCATGGCGTGCTGGACACGCCGGTAGTAGTTTACCGTCCCCTGCGGGAAGATGAGCTGGTCCGCCAGGCCGTGCCATATGACGATCTTCCCGCCGTCCGCCCTGAAGGCGGACAGGTTCGGGTTATCGGTGGCGATGACATCGGAGAACTCGCTGACGGACTGCCGGAACAGGCTGTCGAACTGGGCATACGTCAGCGTCTTCCAGTCCCACGAGGGGTTGCGCTGCAGCCAGGTGCCGAGCCAGGAAACGGCGATTGGGAACGGGTTGCCGGTCGTCACCCCGTTCTTCGTGGTCGTCGCGGCGAGGCCGGCGAGGCTGGTGCCCCGCTCGAGCCCGTACCAGAGCTTCCTCCCGCCCGTCGTTTCCGGCCCCTCCCAGATCTTCGCCATCACCGCGGCGTCCTGTTCGGTGATGACGCCGCACGGCGTGACGAAGCCGACGAGCTTGCCGGGGTTCCAGTCACATTCGTCCGGGTTGGTGATGACGCCGTTGGTGGTGGCGCAGGCCTGCACGGCCGATTCGGTGAAGGCGTTTTCCTTGCAGGCCGGCAGGAAGTCGCGGGATTCGTTCATGACGAGTTCCGGCCATATCTCCGCCGGGATGAACCTCGTCCAGTTGATCGCAGGCGCGCCGGACACGATGCCGTTGTAGTCGGCCGGGTAGCGCTGCGCTTCCATCAGGCCTTCGCGGCCTCCCGTGGAGCACCCGTTGAAGTACGAGTAGCGCAGCGACGCCGGGTAGTAGCTCCGCGTGACCGCCTTGCCGGCCACGGACATGTCGTGGATCCCGGCGTAGGCGAAATCGTCGATCAGCGGCCAGTCGAGCTGGCCGTTCTGCCGCAGGGCCCAGCTGCCGGTCAGGAGATCGGCGGGCGGAACCCCGCAGTCGGTGGTCGCCGTCGAGTAGCCGCCCTGGATGGCGGGCGCCATCTCGTTGTAGAAGGGACCGCAGGCGTAGACGGCCCCGCCGACGCCCTGGAAGCGGCCGTTCCATGTGGCCGGAAGCCAGACTTCGGTGTGTATGGGGTTCCCGGCCGCGTCTGCCTGGCTGAGCGTGACGTCGCAGAAGGGGGGCAGCCCCGTGAGCGGCGGCTGTCCCGGCGGGGTGAAGCTGCCCGTGGTGTTCATCGACGCGGTGTTCACCGTGACCCGGGGCAGGTGCAGGCTGGACTGAAGGTAGCCGACGCTGCACCGCGACGCCGGCGACGCCGGCCGCGTCGCGGAGTGCTCCGTGGCGGCCGCGGCCGCCGGAACGGCGCCTGCCAGCAGGGCGGCACCTGCCAGGCAGGTCAGCAGGGCCAGACGGCGACCGGTGAAGCGGGATGGGGAGGCGGGTGGGGTGCCGCGGGGCAGGTCCATCGTCATTGACGGCTCCCGTTCAACTAGAGCTCACCGGTGACGTCACCGGCGGATGGGGCTCCGGCACGACCGGCGTGCCGGCGTGACCGGCCGGGCTCCTGCCGACCGCGAGGACGATGCGGGCCGCGGCGTACCACAGCGGGGCGGCCGCGATCCAGGCGAAGATGCCGGATACCCGCAGCAGGCTCACCGACGGCGGCACCGGGGGCTTCGCCGTGAGATCGGCGCTGAGGAAGCCGATGCCCAGGAAGAGCAGCAGGCCGATCAGCGCCAGGAAGGCAAGGATGAATGCCGCGTTCCGGTGCAGAATCGACGGAATCGCCATGAACGCGACCGGAACGATCAGCGCTATCGCGTACCAGCCGACCGCGTCAGGAGAGAAGTTCTTGTTCTCCGCGCCGAGTGTGAGCAGCAGATACAGCCCGAACAGCCACAGGCCGAAGCCGCACAGGATCGAGGCCTGGTACCCCTGGCCGCGCACCAGGTACAGGACGCCGGCGAGAGTCTCGCCGATCGCGGCGACAAGAACCGCGTAGATCGTGGCCACCGACGAGGTCGCGGCGCCGGGCGCCGCATTGGCGTAGACCACGAACTGAACACCGTAGACGAACAGGGCGAACCCGAACAGCGACAGCCCGATCGCTCCCGGATCCGCGGTGGCTGAGCCCAGTGAAGCCCGCTCAGAGGACATGACCTACCGCCTTTCGCCAGCGGCCGGGACTGCCGGCGATCCCGCAGTGGGGCGCACCCTTCCCGGTCGGTCGTTTCACCGGGGCGGGACACGGCGCCCGCTCCGGCCGTACGCGACCGATCGTCTACTAGTATCCGTCTACCGTCAAGCGTTTGTAGATCTTTTTTCGGGCACGACGATTCCCTGACCAGCGCAACCTTGGGTACGCGTCGCAGGCTCGCCTGGAACCGGGGCGCCCCGGCAGCCGGCGATCCAGCCCAGCCATTCCGCCGAACCGGAGATTCGGGATTTGGGTGCGATCCGCGCTGCCATCACAGCACGGATCGCACCCAAAACCGGCCAGCCACGCCCCCCGCACCCGCTGCCCCCCGGGCGCCGCAAGCCCGGCCGCTAGGTGTGCCCGGTTTGCGGGGGGCCGGCGAGTCGCTTGCCGAGCGCGCGCACGAACGTTTCCCATTCCGCGATGAACCGCGGGTCACCGGGTGGCGTGCCGGTGGTCATTCGCGTGATCTGCGGCAGCAGGCGCGGGTAGCTTGCGAGCGCGAAGCCGAGCAGGCGCACCAGTCGTGGGTCGAGCCGCGGGTCGATCAGCCCGGCGTTCTGTCTGCGGCGGATCTCGTCCACCTGTGCCTGGATGACCGGGAGCCGTTCGTGTTCGTGGGGGATCGGGCCGGTCCCGTAGGTGAGCGCTTCGCGTTCGAGGTAGTTGAGCCAGGCACCGTCCTCGCCCATCGCGTCGAAGTGGTAGGCGAAGAACTCGCCCGGGTCCTCGGGCGCTTCCCCGGTGCGCCGCAGGCGCCGCTCGGTGATGTGCGAGAGGACATCGGCGAACAGCCGGTCGCCGATGCGCCCGCCGGTCATCAGGAACATCGAGTAGGCGAACCCGGTTGCCCAGCCGGGCAGCCGTTCGATCAGCGCGTTCTGCGCCTCGAACGGCGTGACCGGCAGCCAGTGGACTCCTGCCGCGGCAAGGAGCAGCAGCGCCGCGGACACCGGCAGCACGAGCGCGTACGCGTGTGCGTACGCGGCGCCGTGAAGTCCGCTCCCGGCCAGCGTGAAGAACAGCAGGCTGCCGGCGCCGACGCCGAGCACGTTCCCGGTTTGCAGCGTCATCGTGACCACCCCGGCGCCCGTCCCCGCGTCGGCGGGCTCCAGGCCGGCGATGATCGTGCCGACCATGGGGCTCATCCCGAGCCCCTGGCCGAGGCCGGCGATGAACAGGGGCGCCGCCAGTTCCCAGCCCGCAAGACCGCTGCCGGCGGCGGCCGCCGTCGCCGCCGCCGCCAGCAAGCCGAGGCTGGCGATGACGTAGCCGGTGCTGAGCACGTGCCGGCCGAGCAGTGGCACCAGCCGCGGCGCGGTCAGCGACGTGATGAAGAAGCCGATGGCGTCCGGGGTGTAGACCGCGCCCGCGCGCAGCGGCGAGAAGCCGAGCCCAGCCTGGAGGTAGATCGACAGGGTCAGGGCGAAGATGGTGTAGGAAGCCTGGAACAAAAGCGCGATCGGGACCCCGCCGGCGAAGCCGCGGTCGCGGAACAGCCGGAGGGGCACCAACGGTGCACCGCCCCGCGCGGCAAGCCGCTGCTCGTAGGCCACGAAGAGGGCAAGGCACGGAGCGGAGGCGGCCAGGCAGCCGAGCATCCACGCCGGCCAGCCGTGCTCGCGCCCCTCGAGCAGAGGCAGCGTGAGCAGGAGCTGGGTGATTGCGATCAGCCCGGCGCCGCCGAGATCCAGCCGCGTGTGCGCGTCAGGCGGATCCCTGGGCAGCACGCGCGCTGCCGCCAGCGCCGCGGCCGCCCCGAGCGGCACGTTGACCAGGAACAGTGGCCGCCACGTGAGGCCGAATACGTTGAGCGCGAGCAGGACGCCCCCCACCAGCTGTCCGGCGACCGCGGCGATCCCGATCACCGAGCCGAACACGCCCAGCGCACGCGTCCGCGCCTGGCCGCCGAACGTGACCTGGATGATCGCGAGAACCTGCGGAAACATCAGCGCGCCGCCGATTCCCTGCAGCGCCCGGGCGCCGATCAGCACGCCGATCGATGGCGCCGCCCCGCACAGAGCCGAGGAGCCGGTAAACCCGAGCAGGCCGACGATGAACATGCGCCGCCGGCCGAACCGGTCCCCCAGACGGCCGCCGGTTACGAGCAGGCTCGCGTACGTCAGCGTGTAGGCCGAGATCACGAACTCGGCCGCGCCATAGCCCGCTCGCAGGTCCATGCGGATCGACGGGATCGCGACGACCACGATCGACACGTCGAGAATCGCCATGAAAGTCCCGGCCAGCACGACAGGGAGCACGAACCGCGAGCTCATCTTCCGCCTTCCGGGCCGGAGTTACGTTAGGTATGGGTATCGTATCGTAACTCTCGCCGGAGTTCAGCCTGAGTCCGGCTCCGCGCGCGGCCAGGCCTGCCCGAGAACGCGTGCCGCCCAATCACGCGGGATAGCGCCCCGGGCGATGTAGCAGGCGTAGAAGGACCCGATCAGCATGTTGACCACGGCGTCCACCTCGGTGTCCCGCGGCAGCTCTCCCTCCCTCACGCCGTCGCCGATCGCGTCGGCGAGCATCGCGCGCCGCGGCCTCGCCAGATGGGTGCGAAACCGCTCGATCAGCTCCGGGTGGCGGCCTTCTTCGGCAAGCAGCGTCCCCAGGAGCGGCATCGAGTCGCCCAGCGCGAGGTTACGGCGGAAGTTCTCCAGGACCGCCAGCGCCCGGCCGCGGGGAGACCCGCGCGGCGGCGGCAGCGGCTCAGCCCGCCACGCGTCGATGACGGCGGCGGCGAGGGCGGGACGGTCCCGGTAGCGCCGGCGCACGCTCGGTACGCTCGTGCCCGCGGCGACCGCGACGGCTTCGATCGACATCCCCGCATAGCCGTGCTCGCGCAACCGCTGCTCCGCCGCCGCGAGAATCCGCGCGTCGAGGCCGGGGTCCCGCGGCCGCCCGCCCACGCGGCCCCCCCGCTCAGCCGGGTCAGACGCCGGAGACACCGGAGTTGCCGGCCGGATACGTTACGATCATCCGCCCGAATATATCCGCTCTCGCGGCGGCCGGCGGCCGGCGGCCAGGGGGAGTCCGCGCCGGGCACCGGCTGATTCACGGCCCGTGGCATACTGCGGGCCATGCCCAGCCCGCGCCAGTCAGGGGGCGGTGGGCCTCGTCGAGCAGCAGGCCAGGCCCGGGCGGCTCACCGAAGGCATGGCGTGGCTCACCTCAGCGCTCGCGGTCGGCACCGCGGCGGGCTCGGCCGCCGCCGGGCAGGTCATCGACGCTGGCGGCGCGCGCTGGCTCGTCCCCGTCAACCTGGATCGCAGTGGCGCTCGCGGGTCCCGGCGTAAGTGATGCCGAGTACGCCGGCGCCGAGGATTGCCAGCGCTATACCGGTGGCCGCATGGTTACTGGAGGGCAGTGCAGGCCATGACCACAGGCTGGGCGCATGGATATCGATCGGGCCGCCGCAGTAGATGGCATAGGCCAGCGGGACGATCCATGACATCGGGGCGCTGATGACGGTGGCGGTCAGCATAGCCATCCCGGCGAACCCGGCCAGGTTCCGGATGGCGGCGAGCGGGTCGTGGCCGAGCCGCGCGAGCCCTAGGAGCGCGGCCCCGGCCAGTAGCAGGGCGGTGACCTGGGCCAGCCGTAGCCAGGGCAGCGGATACGTGGCACGTTCAGGTTCGCCGAAGGGACTGGTCATGCTGGTCGCGATGACGGCGGCGGCGCCGACGGCGAGCACCGGCGGGAGCAGCTCGGCGGACTCGCCGGAACCAGTCGTCCAGGGCTGGAGCAATCGCAGCAGGGCGCCGGTCGCGGTGATCAGGAGCAGGGCGAGCGGAGCGCGGCGGCTGCGCAGGTGCAGCCACAGCAGACGAGATGCCACGAGCTTCATGGGACATCCGCCGGGGCGAGGTAGCCGGCCCGCAGGGCGGCCAGGTGGATGGTCAGCCAGCTATCGCGGGCCGCTGGAGTCAGGGCCGCGAAGCGTGCCGCGGCGGCGCTGACGGCCGGGTCCGCAGGCACGCCGCCGCCGCCGTAGCGGGCCTGCTTGAGCAGGTAGACAGCCAGAGCACGCTGGGCGGGCGTGGCGAGTTCGGGATTGACGTGCGTACCGGTGAACAGCGATAGCGCCATGTCCGCGGCGAACCACTGCGCTTCCGGCGCCCCGAGGACGGTCCCGTGGATGGTGTTCGGCTGGATGGGCAGGACCGGCGGATCGCCCTGGACTCCTTCCGGGGCGCCGATGGGGAGTTGCTCGGCGCGTACCGGCATGCCCGGGACGCCGAGTACCGGCGCGACGATCTTGTTGATGGTGGTGGCGAGGATCGTGAGCTCGCTTCCGCCGTCGTAAGCCGGGTGGACGCACACCGGAAGCGGGGTGCGCGTGCACACCGGCGTGTAAGGGATGATGCGATCGGCGGCCGCGTCGCGGAAGGCGGGCACGACGATGCCGTGACCGTCCGACCGGGCAGTGGCGTCAAGGCCGACGGCGGCGGCGGTGACAATAAGGCCGGCCGGCAGCAGTATGCCGACGGCACGGCGGATCGAGGGCCGATCAGCCCGGAAATGCCAGGCGATCACGCCGAGCGCGATGGCCAGCAGGCCCATGTCGCACACCATCTTGAGCATCGACAGGTCGGGCTGGGGCGCGTAGAACACTGTCGCACCGAGCCCGAATCCGGGATAGACCGGGCTGAGCAGGCCAATGCCCGCTTGGAGGTCGCTTTGCGCCGCCGTCCTGACGCCCAGGATCACAACGAGCGTGCCGACGGCGGCCAGTGGCGCGGCAAACCGGGTGCGCAGCACCAGGCCGAGAGCGAACCCGGCCGCGGAGCATACGATCAGGGCGACGAGCCCGGCCCCGGCCGGCCACAGGTCCGGGCCGCCCCAGGTCGCCTGGAACGCGGTGATGGACAGGTATGTCGCGCACAGCGCAATGTAGAACGCCGCCATCCAGCCGACGTTGACCAGCCATCGGGCCAGGGTCCTGAGGTACGGATTCCGGGAGGTGCTGGCCAGCAGATCGCCCATGTTCCGGCGGCGGTCCCTGGATGCGGCCCAAGCGGCCGCACCCGCCGCGAACGGGCCAGCGAGCTGGACGCTTCCTTCCACGTCCGCGCTCCGGTCCAGCCACAGCGCGACCGGGGTCAGGTCGTGGGCCAGAGGCGTGATCCCGAGCAGGACAGCCAGCAGGGGCAGCAGCCGCGGTGTGGCGTCATGGCGCGCCTCGAGGCGCATCAGGCGGATCACGACCGGGCCGCCGTCAGGACGGCGGAGTAGCCGCGTTCCAGCGGCGCGTCTCCGGTGTCATGGCCGCTCCCCAGCGCGGCGAGATCGCCCGGGGTTCCCGAGAACACGATCTTCCCGGCGAGCATCAGGGCGACCTGGGCACAGGCGACCCCGACGTCTTCGACCAGGTGCGTGCTCACGATCACGGTCGACTCCGCGCCGATCTCGCGCAGCAGCGCGCGGAACTCCATCCGCTGTTCCGGGTCCAGCCCCGCGGTCGGCTCATCCAGCAGGAGCAGTTTGGGGTCGTTGACGATGGCCTGCGCGATGCCGGCCCGGCGCAGCATCCCGCCGGACAATGTCCGCAGCCGGGACCGAGTCCGGCCGTCCAGCCCGGCGCGCTCGATGGCACGCGCCGCCGCCGCGGGTACCTTCACCGCTGGCATCTCCTTCAGCCGGGCGAAATATTCGACGTACTCGGTCACCGTGAACCCGGGGTAATAGCTCAGCGTCTGCGGCAGGTAGCCCAGCTGGCGGCGGATCTTCCGCCGCTGGCGGTGATCCGCCGGGTCCCGGCCGAGCAGCCGGATGTCGCCCGAGTCCGGGCGTGAAATGGTGGCCATCATCTGGAGCAGGCTTGTCTTCCCGGCGCCGTTTGGCCCCAGCAGGCCGAAAACACCCGGTCCTGCGGACAAGTCCACTCCGGCCACCGCACGGGTCTGGCGGAAGGACCGCACCAGTCCCTGGATCTCGACGTTCACCGCAATCCCTCTCCTTCGCTGATCTGAGCGTTCCGTCAGGCTGGACGTTTGGCGGCCCCTGCGCGGCGCCGCCGTCCGGCGGGATCGCTCACGCTGACTTTCGCGGACGCGGCCCCGCTGGCGCATCGGCCCCGGGCGCGAAATCGCGGGTACGGGCCGTGACGTAGGACAGTGCTGGCGGCCGGGGCGAAATCATCATCTGGGGTGAGCACCGGCTACGTCGCTGCGCTGATGTGCTGGCGCGACGGCGCCGGATACGCTCCGAGGATGAGCGGCGGGCAGCGCGGCGCGGAGGACCTGAGAGCGGCGCTGTGGGTGGTGCTCGACTGCGCGGCGGCAGCGCTCCTGCTGGCGGTATCGGTTCGCGGCGCCGCCGTCCGGATGGCCGGCGCCGAGCTGGATTTCAGCCTGCCGGGCTGGCTGGTGGTCGCCGCCGCGGCGGTGGCGGCAGGGCCCGTCGCGATCCGGCGCCTATGGCCGGCCGCCGTGTTCGTGGCGGTGCTCGCCGCGAACACCGTGGTCGTCTCGGCGGGGGTGAGCGGGAACGCCGGAGTGCCGGTGGCGCTGGTTGTCTATACCGTGGCTGTTTCCCGGCCGCCACGCTGGTCTGTGCCGATGATGACGGCCGCGCTCGTGCTGACGAGCGCGGCCGAGCTGACCGGCATGCTGGCTGGTCCGCAGCCGCCAGGCTGGCAGATAAAGTCCGATGTGGTCGCCGCCACGATCGCGGTCATACCGGGCGCCTGGGCGCTGGGGGCCGCCGTGCGCGCCCGGCGCCTCGGCATTGCCCGCGCGCTGCGGCAGGCCGCGGACCAGGCCGTGGCCACGGAACGGCTGCGTGTCGCCCGTGAACTGCACGACGTGATTACTCACAGCATGACCTTGATCACGGTCAAGGCGTCGACGGCCAATTATCTGATCGACTCACGGCCAGCAGAGGTGCGCCCGGCACTGACGGTGATCGAGACCACCGGCCGGGTCGCGCTGGCTGAGTTGCGGCGGATGCTCGGCGTCCTGCGCGCCAGCGGCGCGATACCTACGGCGGGTCGCGACGGCGGGGACCTGATGCCCGCACCCGGCCTGGGCGACCTCACCGCCATGGCCGAGCACGCCGCCGGGGCGGGTGTCAGCCTCGAGCTGGTCCTGCCGGCGGAACACGATCTGCCCGACGGGGTGGCGCTGGCCGTTTACCGGATCGTGCAGGAAGCGGTGACCAACGTCATCAAGCACGCGGCGCCCACGCACTGCGAGGTCCGGGTCAGCCTCACCGGCCATGATGTCGTCGTCGACGTGACCGACGCCGGGCAGGTACGGCCCGCCCCGATCCTGCCGCCAGCTAGGCACGGCCGGCGCGCCAGGCCCGCCACCGGCGGACTTGGCATCATCGGGATGCGCGAACGGGCGACCATATTCGGCGGCGAATTCGAGGCCGGCCCGCTGCCAGATGGCGGATTCCGTGTCACCGCGCGCCTCCCGCTCGGGACACCCGTCCCGGGCAATGACCGGGCCCACCAGTGAGCGAGCCACACGACAAGCCGGCCACAGGCCCGATCACCGTCGTGGTCGCCGACGACCAGACTCTGCTGCGCGGCACCTTCCGCATGCTCATCGACTCCTGCCCGGACATGACCAGCGTCGGCGAGGCAGGCACCGGGCGGGAAGCGGTCGAGCTGGTCAGCCGGGAACACCCAGACGTGATCTTGATGGACATACGGATGCCGCAACTAGATGGCATCGAGGCCACTCACCTGATTTGCGGCACACCTGACACAAGGCACACTCGTGTCGTCATCTTGACCACTTTCGACCTCGACGAATACGTCTACGGGGCGCTCCAGGGCGGTGCCAGCGGGTTCCTGCTCAAAGACACCAGGCCGGCTGACCTGCTGGCCGCCATCCGGGTGGTCGCCGCCGGAGAAGCGCTCCTAGCACCCACCGTCACCCGCAGGCTGATCAGGGAATTCGCCCGCCAGCCGCGGACGGCGGAGCGGGCCATGACCGGTCTTGCGCCGGTGACCAGCCGGGAGCGCGAGGTGCTCACCCTCATCGGCCAGGGCCTGACCAACCAGGAGATAGCCGGGCGGCTGCACATCAGCATGGCCACCGCCCGCACCCACGTCGGCCACCTGCTGACCAAACTCGGGGCCCGCGATCGCGTCCAGCTTGTCATCGTCGCCTACGAAGCCGGCCTGGTCACACCCGGATCACCGCAACGGTTACGGGGTGTCCTCGACACCGGCGGCATCATCGAACACCACCGCGGCGGGCCGCCATCCGGCTCAACCGGCGTTTACCCCGTTGGTGCCCGGCGGCCCAGCCAGAATCGTCGGAACGTACTCGAGCAGCTGGATGCGGCCATCGAAGGTGCGGCTGCCGATCATTTCCAGGGCAACATCGGGATAGCCGTCGTAGATCCGTTCCCGCCCGCTGCTTCCGGTGATAACGGGAAAGACAACCACGCGGAAGCGGTCCACAAGACCGGCCTTCAGGAGAGAGGTGCACAGGGTGAGGCTGCCTATGGTGCGCATCGGCGTGGAGGCCTTGTCCTTCATCTCCCGCACGGCCTCAACGGGGTCGTGAGCCACGAGTTGCGTGTTCGCCCAGGAAAGGGGCTCGCTCAACGTGGTCGAGAAGACGACCTTCGACAGGGCCGCAAGGGCATCGGTGCCCGGCTCGCCCCCGGCGGCATATCCCGACATGACACGGTAAGTGGTTGCGCCCATCAGGACCGTGTAGTCCGCTTCTGGCTGCTCTCCCAGCCACGCGAGGTACTCGGGTCCTTCGAGCCCCCACCAGCCCGGCCAGCCGTCGGCAGCCGCGTACCCATCGAGCGAAGTGATGAAGTCGATGAGGAGTTCTGGCATCGTATGTCCTTTCCTGGGCCTCAGGCAGCAGCTCCCGCCTCCTCTACCACGGAGGCAGGAACGACGGTTAGGACGTGCGGCGAGGCGGGAACTCATCGCGATTCGGCATCCGGCACAAACTGCCGGTACCACGCTGCCCGACCGGATCGGCACCCCCGGCAGCCGGCGCCGAAGCCAGCTCAGCTGCCGACAGCAGCCCGAGGATCCGCACGGACCGGATCAGACGCGCTCGATCGTGTGGTGCAGCCGGGGCCAGCCGGCGCCAATAGCCACAATTAGTCGCGCCGGGTGGCCCGGGGAGATCTCACCCCGGGCCACCCGGCGCAGTTAGTCGTAGGTGCCGATCAGGTAGTAGCCGGACTGGCCGGCCAGGGCGCCAAGCTTCGCGATCCGGTCCCGGTGAGCGGCCATCGATATGTCGACCACGGTCGGGAGCGGTCCCTCGTACAGCGCCTTGGCGACCAGCACGCCGTACACGGCCTCGTCCTGGGGTGCCTGGCCCATTATCGTGCCATGCACCAGGTCGAGGCCGGGCGCTAGCGCGGCCACGCCGTTCTCGTCCGCGCGGAGTTCGGCCTCGGCGTCCTCCACATCCCAGAATTCCTCGCTGCGGTCGCCCCGCAGATCCACCAGTGCACCGTGGACTACCAGGCCGCCGGCGAGCGGGCCGCAGGCGGTGAGGTGGAGGGCGACGTCGGAGTTGTGGTGGAACCTGACGCTGCCCCCTTCCGGAAGGAGCCTGGCGATGTCGGCCCACGGCAGCTTTTGCGCCTTCTCGACGGCGGTTATGAGTCTGTCGTAGCTGATCGAGCCCGGATAGGTTCCAGTGTAAAACGCGAGCAGTCCAATGACGCAGTTGAGCGGCGCCTGGGAGATCGCGATCCCCGTTTCCGCCGTATAGTCGCCCCCCGGCAGTACGACAAGCTGCTGGCCAAGCTGCCGGGCCAGCTCGCCTACGTCTGAACACAGCTTATCGAAGGCGTCCTCGCTGAGCGACCCATAAATCTCTCGTCCGGCGACAAGGTATGCGGTCGTCTCGCCGGTGTATGCCATTTCTCTAGAATTAACTGCAAATTTTGGCACAATCTTCCCAGCCTAACCTCGATCTTTCGTGACCACGATGTGGTGCCTGATGCGCGGGCCGCGGGCTGATTCTCTGCATCCGGTCGCGCCTGACTGCCCGGATATCGCGCCCGGTCAGCGAGGCCCATTAGAAGGGCAGGCTGTCCCGGGAATCACGGGCTAGCTTGCGCCAGGCGCGCAGGCCGGGCTAAAGGCTCATCATGTCACCGGCGATCGCGCCAGAGGCAGCTGCCCCGCCGGTGCTGCTGACGGGGGTGGGCAGGTAAGGCTGGATCGCCGCGGCCAGCTGCACCAGCGGCATGGACTGGAGCCACACCCGGCCCGGCCCGGTCAGCGCGACCAGGTGGAGCCCGTCGCCGCCGAACAGTATGTTGGCCACCCCCGGCACCCGGGTGATCTGGAACGAAACGCTGCCCGCGAACATCCCCACGTGCCCCGGGTGTACCAGCAGCGTCTGGCCGGCCGGCAGGTCGTAGGTGGTCAGCTCGCCGGACAGCTCGATCCAGGCCCGTCCCTGGCCCTCTAGCTTCTGCAGCAGGAACCCCTCGCCGCCGAACAGCCCGCCGCGGAAGCTCTGCTGAAGCCCGACAGCGGGCGAGACTCCGCCGGTCCCGCACAGGAAGCCGTGCCGGTGCACGAAGTACTCCTCGCCGGGCCGGATGTCAACCGGGGTGATGTGGCCGGGCACCTTGGCCGCGAACGCGACCATGCCCGGCCCCTCGTAACGAGTGAGAAACAGGCCGCCGCCGCCGATCACGCGCTTCAGGCCCCGCATGAACCCGCCGCCGCCCCGCCCCGCGGACGTGGTCTGCGACATCTGGACGCCGGGTGTCATCCAGGCCAGCTCGCCGTGGGCGGATATGAGCTGCTCACCCTGCCCCAGTGAGACTTCGAGTACGGGCATCGTCGACCCCGTGATTTCCGCCTGCATGAATGGCCTCCTATGAATGGATAAGTTCCTATATCACTTACAGCCGCCGCCTGTGCCAGCCGTTGTGCCTCGCGCTGACCATGGCGGGCATGGTGTACTCCCCGAAAACAACGCCCACCCGCTAGCTCGCGACGGAACAACCTTGCGGCGGCTGACCCGGCGCGGGATGCACCTGCCGACGGGCGGGTAATACGGGCAGTGTTGAGGTCGGGCCACGACCACCAGATAATGGGGCTGCCCGGCGCGTTAGCGGGGAGCCCCAGTCAAGCACCGCCGTCTGTCACATCTCTGTCACCTCGCTGCTGCAAAACCTTTCGCGCCTGTTCGGGTTAACTCGACGTCCGGTAGCGGGTCAGTTTGAACTGCGTTTGGCCGACCGCCACGGTGCGTGAATGGCAGGCAGCCGCGTCCGCTTCGTCCTCCTCGCCAGGGGGTGAAGGCGCGCTAGCCGTCTGCCCGGCCAGGGAGCTTCTGACACCCGGGGCGCTGGTCCGGCATGGCAATGCCCAGGCAGGCTGGACAACTCCCGGGGGCACGCAGAGGCCCTGGCAGCGAAACGACAGCGAGACGACAGGCTGCCCATACCGTGAGTCGCGACCGCCGGCGCTCCGAACCGAATGCCGGAGCCAAAGACATAGCGGGGCGACTGGAGATCTGGCAGATCGGCTGACAGCGTCGCGTCATCACGTGATCGTCCACGTCCCGACGGACGATCTCTTCACGCTCACCACGTGGTCCATCGCCGGAGGCTGCTGCGCCGTGGCCGCCGTCACTCTGGTAAATGGCTCGTAGGTGCCGCTACCTGTGCATTCGCATCTGGCTGGCCGTGAGCTCAGGCGCTGACAGGCGTTCATGAACTGCAGGCCCCCGCGAGGCTTACATGCAAGTTTCCGCAAATTAATGCAAAGCTCAATAGTTATTGCAAGTTTACAGCCAGCCATTTCGTAAGGTAGTTGTCTTCTTCCCAAAAGATGTCGTTCGCTGTACAGTCCTGATTGACCCCTTACGTCGGCCGACGCCAGCGCTGGCAAATTTCTCAGTACTGCCGAACCTGATCGCGGCAGCTCCCGGCTCGTCGTACGTGCGGAGACGCTGCATCCTGGCCCGCCGTGCGCGCGGCGCCATTGTCGTCCTGCCGCGTGCTAAGGCCCAGCACACAGACCGCAATCTGCCGAGCTCGCGAACTGCCGCTCCGCCTCCCCGCGGATCCGCCCGCCACCTGACGCCCGGCAGAGAAAGGCACAGCACCCATGCTCCTCCACCACAGGTCAAGAACCCGCCATCCATCGGCGAAAAGGCGCCGCCATCTGATCGCTGGAGTGGCAGCAACTACCCTGGCGACTTTGCTGCCGCTGGTCGGGGCAGCGGTTCCGGCATACGCTCAAGCAGGGACGTCGCCGTACTGGTCGCAATCTCCGTTCGCTGTGCCCAGCGGCGTAGGCGCGAGCGTCCCATTTACCGAGTACGAGGCCGTCAGCGCGAGCAACAACGGCACCGTCATCGGCCCCGACTTCACCCAGGGCGACCTCGCCACCGAGGCGGTGGACCGCCGGGCGGTGCAGCTCACCGCCCAGGGCCAGTACGTCCAGTTCACCCTCACCAGCACGGCCAACGCGTTCGACCTGCACTACGCCGTCCCGCAGGGCGCGTCGGGCACGCTGTCGGTCTACGTCAACGGCAGCAAGCTCAGCCAGCAGCTCTCGCTCACGTCGGCGTACAGCTACATCACGACCGGGAACATCGCCGGCAGCAAGACCCACAAGATGTACGACGACGTACGGATGATGCTCGGCCAGACGGTCAGCGCCGGCGGGACGGTACGTTTCCAGGTGGATTCCGGCAACACGGCGACGCCATACACGATCAACGTTGCAGACTTCTTCGACGTGGGGGGCGCCCTCACCCAGCCCGCCAACTCGGTCTCGGTGACCAGTCAGGGAGCGGACCCGACCGGGGTCAACGACTCCGCCACCGCGTTCCGCAACGCGATCTCGGCGGCGAACGCCGCCAACGAGTCCGTGTGGATTCCGCCGGGCACATACTTGATCGGCTCGCCGATTCAGACGAGCAAGGCGACCATCGAGGGTGCCGGCTACTGGTACTCGCAGCTCAAGACCAACGAGTTCATCGACAACACGTCGGCCGTCTCCGGTCCGGTCAACCTCAGCAACTTCGCCATCATCGGTAATACCGTCGGACGTCACGACGACAGCACGGCCAACGCCATCGACGGCTCGCTGGGAACCGGCGCGACCGTGAACGGACTGTGGATCCAGGACACCAACGTGGGGTTCTGGCTGCAGTACGGTAACACCAACATCACCGTGGAAAACTGCATCGTGCTGTCGACCGACGCCGATGGCCTGAACTTCAACGGCAATGCCAGCGGCAACACGGTCAAGAACAACTTCCTCCGCGACGACGGCGACGACGGCCTGGCCATCTGGTCCTACCCGGCCGCGGACTCCAACATCACGTTCGCCAACAACACGATCGTCCAGTCCACCCTGGCCAACGGCATCGCCGATTACGGCGGGTCCAACAACACGATCACCAACAACGTGATCGCCGACACCAATGCGCTCGGCAGCGGCCTGGCCATCTCCAACGAGGCGTTCCTGCAACCGTTCACCCCGCTGTCCGGGACGGTCACGGTGACCGGCAACTACCTGATCCGGACCGGCGCCTACAACCCGAACTGGGCTCACCCGATGAGCGCGGTCCGGTTCGATTCCTATGACTCCGCGTTCACCAACGTCACGGTCAACTACAGCGGCGGCGCGGTCCTGGACAGCCCGTACAGCGCGTTCCAGTTCGTCAGCGGCAGCGGCAGCGGCTATGCCGTCACCGGGGTGAACATCTCGAACGTGCAGGTCCAGAACCTGGGCACGGTCGTGATGCAGGCGGAAACCACCGGCTCTGCCAGCGTCAGCGGCGTGACCGCCAGCGGCGTCGGGGTGGCTGGCGCCTACAACTACAGCTACCCGGGGAACGTCGCGGGTGCTTACACCTTCAACCTCGGCAGCGGGAACTCCGGCTGGAGCACGACCCCGGTGCTGACCGCGTTCCCCGAGCCGGTCCAGCCCGGTTCGCTGACCGCGTCGCCGACGAGCCTGTCGTTCGGTGATGTGAACTCCGGATCCACCAGCGCCGCCCAGTCAGTCACGGTGACCAACCCGGGCAGCAGCGCGACGTCGGTCTCCTCGATCAGCACCACCGGTCCGTTCAGCCAGACCAGCAACTGCGGCGGCTCGATCGCCGCGGGTGGTTCCTGCACGGTCCAGGTGAAATTCGCCCCCACCAGCGGCGGCCCGCAGACCGGGGCGCTGTCGGTGGCGAGCAGCGCGCCGGGCAGCCCGCTGACCGTCGCGCTATCCGGAACAGGGGTCACCCGCACCACCAACCTGGCGCTGAACCAGCCGGTCACCGCGAGCAGCTTCCTCCAGACCTATACGCCGCAGAACGCGGTGGACGGGAACACCAGCACCTACTGGGAGAGTTCCGACGGCGCCGGCTATCCGCAGTGGATCACGGTGGACCTCGGGTCCGTCCAGTCGATCGGGTCGATCACCCTGGACCTGCCGCCCTCGTCGGCGTGGAACACCAGGACCGAGACGCTGTCCGTGCTTGGCAGCACCGACAGCACCACGTTCCACCAGATCGTGGGGTCGGCCGGGTACACCTTCAACCCCGCCGCCGGGAACACGGTGACGATCAGCTTGCCCTCCGGGACGAGCGCCAGGTACGTGCAGCTGAACTTCACCGGCAACACCGGCTGGAGCGCCGCCCAGCTCTCGGAGTTCCAGGTCTTCCCCGGCGGGGCGACGAACGGCAGCGCGCTGACGGCGTCGCCGTCGAGTGTGTCGTTCGGCAACGTGACGGTGGGCCAGACCAGCGCCGCGCAGACCGTGACGGTAACGAACCCCGGCTCCACCCCGGCATCGATCGCGCAGCTGTCGGTCAGCGGCCCGTTCGCCCAGACCAGCACCTGCGGGACCACCCTCGGCGCCGGCGCCTCCTGCACGGTCAGCGTGAAATTCGCGCCGACCGCGGCCGGGACAGCCAGCGGCACCCTGACGGTCGCCTCCAGCGCGCCGGGCAGCCCGCTGTCAGTCCCGCTGTCCGGCACGGGGATCAGCCCCTCCACCGACCTGGCGCTCAACCAGCCGGCCACGGCCAGCGGATGGACGCAGAACTACGTACCCGCCAACGCGGTCGACGGGAACACCAGCACCTACTGGGAGAGCACCGACAACGCGTTCCCGCAGTGGTTCCAGGTCGACCTCGGTTCAGCCGTCAGCATCAGCCGGATCGTCATGGACCTGCCACCGCTGTCCTCCTGGGGCACCCGCACCCAGACCATCACCATTCAGGGCAGCACTGACGGTACCAACTACACCACCCTGGCGCCGTCAGCCGGCTACACCTTCAACTCCCCCGCCAACACGGTCACCGTCACCTTCCCCGCCGCCAGCGTCCGGTACCTGAAGCTGACCTTCACCGCCAACACCGGCTGGGCCGCCGGCCAGCTCTCCGAACTCCAGGTCTACACCAGCTAACCCAGCCCATCCCGGGGAGGGAGCGCGGGCTCCCTCCCCGGTCCGCTCCCGGAGTCGCCATGAAACTACGGGCCTTTGCCGTGGCCGCCATCGCCGTACTCACCGCTTCCGGCCTGTCACTACCGCATACCGAGCCCGCCGCGGCGGCCGCGCCGGCCACCAACGTGCAGATCTTCTATTACCCCTGGTACGGCAACCCGTCGTTCTACGGCGGCTGGCGGCACTGGCAGCAGGGCGGTCACAATCCGCCCAGCGACATCGGGTCGAACTTCTACCCGCTGCTCGGCCCGTACGACTCCGGCGACTACAACGGCGCCGTCGCCCAGCAGATGCAGTGGATCAAGCGGGCCGGCGTGGGCGTGATCATCTACAGCTGGTGGGGCCAGGGCTCGTACGAGGATCGGCACGTCGCCGGCGTCATGAACGTGGCCGCTCAGTACGGGATCAAGGTCGCCTTCCACATCGAGCCCTACTCCGGGCGGACCGCCGCCTCGGTCGTCTCCGACATCAACTACATCGACTCCGCCTACGGCAGCAGCCCGGCGTTCTACCGCGATGCCCAGCATGGCAACGAGCCCGCGTTCTACGTCTTCGACAGCCTCGCCATATCCGACTGGTCGCCGCTCACCCAGGTCGGCCAGTCCAACATCATCATGGCGCAGACCACCGACACCTCCAAGGTCGCCTACTTCGGCGGCATGTACACCTACGACGCGATCGCCGGAGATACCGCGCCCGGGTGGGCGCAGGCCAGCGCCTACTGCAAGCAGCACGGCCTGATCTGGGCACCTTCGGTTGGGCCGGGTTTCATCAACAACCGGGCCGTTCCCGGCAGCACCACTCCTCCGCTGGACCGTGCCAACGGCGCGACCTATGACACCGAATGGAAAAACGCGCTGGGCACAAGCACCGGCGGGTTGCCGACGTGGGTGATCATCACCTCATTCAACGAGTGGCACGAAGGTTCCGAGATCGAGCCCGCCACCTCCACTCCGCCGTCCGGATATGGCTACCTGACCTTCAACGGCGCCTACGGCCAGACCGGGACCGCCGCGCAAACCGCCTACCTGAACCGGACTGCCTACTGGGTGAACCAGTTCGAGAGCATGGTATACGCGAGCTAGGGAAGACGGATGAAACTCCTTGCCATGCAATTGAGGCTTGTCGCCTGCACCGCCGCCATGGTGACCGCCTTCTGGGGCTTCGGAACGATGAGCCTCCCGGCAGCCCCCGCCGCGGCAGCATCCTCCGCCGCGACGGCCGCCTACCAGCCGCCGGGGACTCCGGACCCCAGCGTGGCCGGGGCCACGACGCCGTTCGCCACCTACTGGGCGCCGGCCGGTGCCCTCGGCGGAGGTGCCAGCATGGTGTCACTGACCTCGGCGCCGACCAGCCAGTACGACAGCCCGGAAGGCGAGGCGGAGGGTCACGCCTATGTGCAGCTGACCGGGACTGGCCAGTCGGTGCAGTGGACCAATGACACCGGGCAGCCGATCAGCTTCATCAACGTGCGCGCGTCCATCCCCGACTCCTCCAGCGGCGGCGGGATCACCGCCACCTTGGACCTGTACGTGAACGGCACGTTCCGGCAGGCGCTGAACATGAACTCGATCCAGAGCTGGCAGTACGAGGGGAACAACAACTACAGCGGGAACGACCAGAACCCTGCCGATGGTGATCCGCGGGATTTCTGGGATGAATTCCACGCTTTCATCAGCGGGTCGCCGATCCCGGCTGGGGCCACGTTCAGCCTGGTCAAGGACTCATCCAACACCGCCCAGTTCTACCGGATCAACTCGGTCGACGTGTGGAACGTCCCGGCACCGCTGGCTCAGCCGGCGAACTCCATCTCGATCGCCAGCTGCGGGGCGGTGGCCGACAACACCCCGACCAACGGCACCGCCGCGCCCGGCGCCACCGACAGCACGGCCGCGATCCAGAACTGCGTCAGCCAGGCGCAGTCCCTGGGCAAGATCCTCTGGATCCCGCAGGGCACGTTCTACCTGGTAGGCACCGCCGGGATCGTGGTGAACGGGGTAACAGTCGAAGGGGCCGGCTACCTGTACAGCGAGATCTACCGCGACGTCCCGCTGCCCAACAACACACCGCTGGGCGCCGCGTTCCAGTGTTACTCCTGCCAGTTGCAGAACAACTTCTTCACCTCGATCTGGGCCGATGGGTGCAACCTGAACAATGTCGCGCTGACCGGCACCTCGGGCAGCAACCTGACCGCGACCAACAACTTCATCCGCGGCACCGGCGACGACGGTATGGCGATCAACTCCGTCGCCTACAACGGCAGCCAGACCTACACCGCCATGACCAACATCACCATGACTCACAACACCGTCATCGCCCCGTGGAGCGGGAAAGGCATCGGAATCTACGGCGGCAGCGGCCACCACGTGCAGAACAACTATCTTGCCGACACCGCTCGCTACATCGGGCTCGGCGTCGGCCGGTTCGGCGTCAACGGCAGCGACATGACCGGCGCCACCGTGTCCGGCAACACGATCACCAACCCGTGGCGCAACGGGATCGTGATCGCGCCGCCGTTCTACCCGGCTCCGTCCGGGAACGCCTCAATCACCGGCAGCTCCGTGACCGGCGTAACCTCCGGGCACTCCGCGTTCATCAACAACTCCAGCGGCTTCACCGCCACACTCAGCGGCAATAGCTGGCAAAGCGGGAGCACCGAAGGCCCCTACGGCGGTACGCCGGCCGCTGTACCAGGAACGGTGCAGGCAGCCAACTACGACACCGGCGGCCAGGGCGTGGCCTACAACGTCACCTCGGTCAACGGCACGGCCAACAGCTACCGCCGGACGGGGCCGACCTGGAGAACTGCTCCGACACAGGCTGCGGTCTTGACCTCGGCTGGACCACCCAGGGCCAGTGGTTCCGGTACACGGTCAACACCACCTCGGCTGGGAACTACACGGTCAGCTTCCGGGTCGCATCCCCCGGCGGCGTGACCGATGCTCTCCACATCGCTGACACCTCGGGCACCAGTTTGTCCGGGCCGGTCAACGTCCCCGCGACCGGGGGCTGGCAGAACTGGACGACCGTGACAGCCAGCGTCACGCTCCCCGCGGGCCAGCAGATCCTGGTGCTCGACCAGGACAGCGGCGGCTGGAACATTCGCTACATGTCCTTCGCCCGTTCTTCGGGCGGGACCAACCTGGCACTCATGACGTCACTCGGTAGCGCAGGTGCGTGACGCCGGGCGCGGCGAGCACGCGCGTCAGCTGGAGGTCGATGCGGTCTGCGCCGAACAGTCGCCGCCCGTCGCCGAGCACGACCGGGATCAGGTGGATCTCGAGCTCGTCGAGCAGGCCCTCGCGCAGCAGCGACTGCGCAAGGCCGGCGCCGTGCACCATCACGTCCTGCTCGCCGGCGGCCGCCTTGGCCTCGCGCATCGCGGTCGCGGCGTCGGGCACGTAGTGCACCCAGCCGCTCTGCGGCTGCGGCGGGGTGCCACGGGTGGGCACGAAGATCGGCACGCCGTGGTGGTCGCCGCCCCAGTGACCGGCGTAGTCGAACGTCTTGCGGCCGACGACGACCGCACCCGTCGCCATCAGCTCGGCGAACACCTGCCCGCTCGGCCCCGGCGGGTTGAAGTGCGGATGCTCGGAGACGGGCTCGCCGAGCCACTCGTGCAGCCGGTGGCCGCCGGTCCCGAGCCCGTTGCCGGGGCCGTCGTCCGGGCCGGTGATGAACCCGTCGAGCGACATCGACATGTACAGGACGGACCTCGCCATGCGCTCTCCTTCCTCAGCGGCAGATAGAGCCCGTTCCAGCCGGTCGAACGCGTGCGGGAGACCGCGGCCGTGCTCGTCGCGCAGCTCGCCGGACGGGAAGCCCCACTGGAGCATCGTCATCAGAGTTGCCCCGTCTCGGGGGGCGAACGTGAACTCGGTGCTGAAGGCGAGCCTCGACCCGTCGGGGCGGGTCTCGGTCGTGGCCAGCAGCAGGCGGCGGGGACGCTCGATCGCCTCGAACACGTGCCGGTGCCGGTAGAGCTCGCCCGGCGACGGGCCGAAGGTGACCTCCCAGGCGCCGCCGACGCACAGCTCGCAGCGCGAGTCGATGACCCAGCCCGGCGCGTCGTTGCCGTAGAACTCGCGCTGGCCCGCCGGGCTCGTGAACAGGTCGAACACGCGCGCGGGCGACGCATGGATCAGGCGTTCGCAGCGGAGCTCGCGGCTCACCTCGCGCGCTCCACGAAGCGCTCGAAGCGATCCAGGCGGCCCTCCCAGGCACGCCGATGGGCCTCGATCCACTCGCCCGCCTCGCCGAGCGTCGTGGCCGGGCCCAGCCGGCACTCGCGCACCCGGCCCACCTTCTCGGTCTCGACCAGGCCGGCGAGCTCCAGGATCCCCACGTGCTTCTTGATCCCGTTGAGGGTCAGGCCCGACGGCCCCGCGAGCTGGCTCAGCGTCGCGGGCCCACGGCCCAGGCGCTCGAGAATGCCCCGCCGCCTGGGGTCCGAGAGCGCGAAGAACGTCACGTCGAGCGTCGACGATAGTGCACCCATCGGTGCACTATACATCTGCTCGCCCAACGGCAGGAAACTGACGATCTTGACCGTCCCGGATGCCGCGCACATCCGGACATGCGCTTCGCCGTCCCGCACGGGATTCCGCTTACCAACTGCCCATAACGCTGGAGACCAGACGCGATCGGTGTGCGACGATGCACTGGTGTCGGTCGCTGATCATCAGACGTTGCGGGTGCTGGAGGGTCGGTACGTACTGGAGCGCATGGCACCGGACGTCGAGGTCGCCCGTGATGGCGAGGTGCTCGCCGTCGTGCGCGGCCCTGACGGCGGAGCTTGCATGCGACGCCAGGATGCGGCCGACGACGCTTGGGTGGCGCTGTGGAATGGCGACGAGGCGCACCCGCCGAACGCGACCGGCATGCTGGCTGCGATCGTTGCGCCGCTCGCAGCCGGCAATGTGCCTGTCTGGGTCGCGGCCAGCTTCGACGGCGACATCGTGCTGATCCCCGTTGATCAGGTCGACCAGGCGTCCGAGCTGCTGCGCCGGGCCGGCCACCGCGTGATTGGCTGAAGACGCGGTCCTCTCCGGCCGACGCACTTACGAGCACGCGCTGCTGCACGCCGGGCAGCTGGACGAGCTGGAGCTGCACCTCGTCCCCGCCATGCTCGGCCAGGGTCGCCGGTTGTTCGACCACCTGCCGCGAAACCGATCGAGAGCTTCCAGCGGCGCCTCGGTGATCAGGGGTTTCGCCTGTGGGCTATGGACGGGCTCTAGCCGGGTTTGCGAGCGACGCCGGCGAGGATGTGGCCGCCGTCCGGTGAGGGTGTGGGTGCGGGCTGGCCGGGCATCCAGTGCCTGGCGTCGGTCAGCCCCGGCGGGTCGATCAGTTCCAGGCCGCCAAAGAACCCGGTGATCTGCCGGGGAGTGTAGTTGTGCAGCGTCCCGGCGGCGTACTCGTTGGCCAGGCGGCCACCGGTGTCCTCATCACCGGATCCGCAGGAGATCACCAGGTAACTGCCCGGCGCGATGGCCTGGGCGATGATCCTGGTGACGTCGCCGGCGGTGGCGGCGTCCAGGAAGTGCAGCACCATGGCCAAGATCACCGCGACCGGTTCATCGAGGCGGATCAGGCGCCGCACGGCCGGGTCGGCGAGGATAGCACTGGGGCGGGTCAGGTCGCCGCGGACGGCGGCGGTGGTGGCTGGGTCTGTGGCCAGCAGGGCGGCGGCGTGCGAGACGACGACCGGGTCGCTGTCCGCGTACACCACCCGGCAGCTTGCGTGCGCCGTCTGCGCAATTTCATGCGTGTTCTGTGCCGTGGGCAGGCCAGAGCCGATGTCGATGAACTGACGGATGCCCCGCCCGGCGAGCCATTCCACAGCGCGGGCGAGAAACAGCCGGTTGTCCCTGGCCAGCTCGGGGAGCCGGGGGTAGACCGCGAGCATCCGCTCGGCCTCGGCGCGGTCGGCGGCGAAATTGTCCTTGCCGCCGAGCCAGTAGTCATACACCCGGGCGATATTCGGCTTACTGGTATCCACCTCTCCTGCCCACCTGAGCGGATCCGGTCCCTGAAGGTTTCCCCACGCCCGGATCACTGTGGCTCCTGCCCCTCGATGGCTTGCCGGCCTGGGTGTAACCATAGCGCAGCGTCCGGGTCAGGCTCCCGCCGGCGCGCATGCCTTCCAGCAGGCCGAACGCCTCCTGCCGGGTGGCTTCCAGCTGCCTGGGCGGGATGTGCCGCCAGGACACCGCCCACGGCGCCGCCGTCAGGCACGACGCCCACCAATCGGCGGGCGAGCCGAAGGCGGTGGTGACGTTACCGCGGGTCGTGTCGATGTCGGTGTAGCCAGCGTCTTTCAGCATGGTCTCGACCGCCGCCGGGTCATGGAACGGGGGGCGGCGCACCCACGCCTCGAACCCGGGCATGCCAGGCGGGACGCGGGCATCCACCACGGCCATCACCGGCGCCCAGGCCGGGTCTTGGACGATGCTCCAGGAGAACGCCAGCCACCCGCCAGGTCTGAGCAGCCGGTACCAGGACCGGACCGCCCTGGCCGGGTCCGGCAGGAACTGGATCACGTTGGAGGCCACGATCACGTCAAAGCTGGCCGCGCCGAACGGCTGCGGGTCCTGGTGCCCGCGTTCCCACGGATCGACGGTGTGCGGGTCCTCGGCGTCGGTGAAAAAGAAGCTGACGTTGCGCAGCTTGCGGCGGCGCGCCGCCAGGTCGGCCTGTTCCAGCATGGTCACCGAGGTGTCGATGCCGGTCACATGCCCGCCCGGTCCGGCCAGTTCCGCGGCGATGATGGTCGCGGCGCCCTTGCCGCAGCCCACATCCAGCACCCGGTCCCCGTGGCGTATCGCACTCAGGACCAGCAGCTGCCGGGCTACCCGCTCGAAGAAATCGGTGCCGGTTGCGTACTGCCCGGCGATCTCGGCGAATCCGCTGACGACCTGGTCCCTCATCTGCTCGGGGGTGAGCGCGTTGTTGCCGGTCACCGGGTCATCTCCGCGATGACGGCGGGCACGTTGACGGAGGTGGGCAGGCCGCTGACCGAGGGGAACTTCTGCATCAGAGTGCCGACCCGCATCAGCGGCTTCGGGTCCACGCTCACCGGGTAGTTACCCAGCGCGATCAGCGACGCGGTACCGCCAAGGCCACGAATGTAATAGCGGAGTACCCGCTCGACCTCGCCGCGGTTCGTGTCCGCGATCTTCTGGCCCGCATCGACCGCCCTGGCGAACGCCGCCGCCGTCTTGGGGTACCGGTTCGCCCAGGCGCGGGTGACCACATAACCGACGATCGGGAAACCCGCGGTCGGTCCCTGCCCAATGTCCAGTACCGGGGTGTCGCCGTCGGCTGTCTCCGCCTCGCTGACGAACGGCTCGACCATGAACGCCGCATCCACCCGGTGTGCCTTCAGCGCGGCCTGCTCCTGCGGGAACGGCACCGCCACGAAGTGCACCTGCCCAGGCTGGATACCGTAACCGGCCAGGTCATCCAGCACGAGCAGCTCGCTCAGCCCGCCGAGCACGTTCACCGCTATCGTCTTGCCCTTCAGCCGCCGCGGCGACGTGATCCCGGACTTCGGGGGCACCATCACCTGCTGCAGCCCCGGCGCTTCCGAGTTCCCGGCGGCGAGCACTTTCAGGTCCGCGTAGTGCTTGGCCTGGAGGATTATCGCCGTCGTCCACTGGCCCAGCGACACGTCGATCCGGCCGGACAGCAGGCCGGGCACCACATCCGCCGCCGAGACCGAGGGCAGGATGGTGACATGCAAGCCCTGCCGGGCGAACAGGCCGGCCTGCTGGGCGATGTACAGCCCGGCTGCCCCGGTGGCAGGCACCGCCGCGACGGTCAGGCCGGATTTTTCGGGTCCGGCGGGGCCGGCGGTCGCCATCCCTGAGCCGCACCCTGCCACCGCAGCCAGGGCCGCCGCCCCAACCGCGGTGATTGCGTACCGCCAGCGCACAACCGCTGGTGAGGGCATACTAGGAACCACCTCTCATATCGCAGGGAGGCAGTGGAGGCCCGGAATTTCAGTTGGCGCTGGAGGCCGGGCCTTCGCGCTGCCAGGGGCCTATGACGCGCGGCTCACTGTCTTCGCGTCGAGTTCGTTCCGCAGTTCCGCCGGATCATCGGTGATCACCGCGTACAGGCCGGGCGGGGCGCCGCGCCGGTACGCCATCAGCCGACGGCCGTCGTAGCACTGCGTCAGCGCGATGGACCCGCTCCGGGGAGGGCTGCTTAGCATGTCGACCATAGTCGTCCATTCTAGATGATGGCCGCTCACCGTCGCAGCTTCTGCCCCGCCTCGATTCTCCGTATCCTCGGCGCGCGCTTCTCCGGTTCTTCGTAGACCCGGATAGGCGTGGCCTTCACATCCCGGGGTTCCGCTATGTCCATGGCGGTGATCGCCGAGCATTCCCGCCGGCTCTCGAACTCCGCCCTGGCCTTGGCGACCGCAGCCGCCCTCACCGGGGTCTGTCCGGGTCGGTGCGATCGGGTGGCCGTCGCCGCCGAGTTCCTCGCCGGACTCGGTGTGTACGACTTTCCCGAGCAAGCCGGGCGTGATCCTGCGCGCTGGCTAGCCGCACTTGCGGCACCACTCAGGCATGGCCACCGCCTGCACGGTCCCCCCTAACAGCGCTCCCCGCTGCCTGGGCCGACCTCCGCCCCGCCGTCACCGCTGGCTCCCGTTCAGCTCGGCCGCCAGCTCGGCTACCAGGCGTCCAACAGGCACCGCAGCGGGGAAGATGGGCCAGCAGCGCCCCGGCGTGCCCAGGCAGTCCCGCAGATCGCCGTCGGTGTACTCCCACAGCGGAGTAATTCCTAGGCGCCGGGACGTCGCCTGGGGCCTGTCACGGCCGGCGTCCGAGGAATCCCGCCAGCCGGTCGGCCGGAGAAGCATGGAGGGGTACCGTCGCTTCAGGCCCGAATAGCGCTTGCCTTCGGGACCTCTCATCTGCGCGGTCATGAGCGGCCGCATCGCCGTGAGCACCGCAGTGGCGAGTCCGGCATCGAGGTCAGCCGGCTGGCCGATCGCCTTGGCTAGATCCCAGCCGCGCACGAGGGCGTCGCATTGTGGCGAGAACAACGAAGTGCGCCCGGCAGTTCTCCGGCCACTGGCAGGGTGATCGTCTTGGACATCGCGCCCGCGGCCTGGAAAGCGGCGATCATGCGCGAGGTAGCCGCGCCGTAGCCAGCCAGGTAATCCCCTGACCCAGTGACTGCCGCGAGCGCCAGTTCACGAGCCGTGGTAGAGGCGGGCGAGGTCGATCAACTCGATCTCGGTGCTGGTGCGAGCTTCGGTGATCAGGTCGGGGGTGAAGCCCTGGCGGGAGAACATGAGAAGCTTCGGCTGGCCGGCCAGTACGTCAGCTGGCAGCAGGGAACGAATGTGCCGCAGGCGCTGTAGCTGGTTCAGGCCAATCTGCCACGTGGTGGCCTTCACCTCGCCGATGGCGAGTATCCGGCTCGATTGCCGCGGCGGATCCGCGCTGACGACCACGTCGAGTTCGTGGTTCTTCTTGTGATCGCGGCAGGCAACGAGACTGGGCTCGCACCGGCTAGGGAGGCCGCCGAGAGTCTCAGGAGCAGCATGGCCGACGCACCAGGAGCGGGCCAGATCCTCGAGGTGAGGCCCGTAGATGAGGGATTCCACCGTGTCCTGTACCTGCTGCCACAAGCGCGCTCTGCCCCGGCCGACGAGACGGGCCTCGAATGGCCTGATGATCAGGTGCTGCAGGCGTATCAGCGGCTCAGTCGTCTGGTACAGCGGGCGACGCGAACGCAGCGCGTCGTTCACCTTGCTGATCAATTGCACCCGCTCAAGCATCTCCAGCGGATGGCTCAGCGCACTGTCCTGCCGGCCAAGCCGCTTAGCGATGTCGGAGCGTTTATGAGCACCGCCGCAGACCGCGCCGAGCACCGCATGATACAGCGCGGCGTCCCCCAGTTCAGGCTCCTCATAGAGCAGCGCGCTCCCTTCACGGAACATCGCCGAGGCCGGGTTCAGCAACCGCTGTACAACCCAGTCGTCGAACTCAGCCGCGCTGTGCGGGCGGTCGATGCACATCGCGCGGTAGGCCGGCGTGCCCCCTACAAGCGCGTGCAGCCGGAAGGCAAGCTCGGGTTCACCAAGGACACCCCAGAAATCCGCCGCATCGCGGAAATCAAACGGCTGAACCAGCAATTCCAGCTGGGCCCGGCCACGCAGCGGCGCGCTCCCGGCAAGCAGTCCGCGCATCACGGTGAACGCGCTGCCGCACAGGATCAGCCTGACTTGCCCGGACAAGCGGGCCTGACTGCGGGGGCTGAGCACGCGCTGCAGCACCGACGGAAGCTCCGGTGCCTGCTCGACGAGGTAGGGAAATTCGTCGAAGACGACCGGAACAGGGCGGCCAAACCGTCCGCCGATCGTTACCAGAGCCTCCAC
>Ga0213875_10000271_pt1 | contig 51315 bp, 48 predicted proteins | sample BarmaccomBMRX_R8_FD_160105 | JGI IMG/M metagenome (GOLD analysis project Ga0213875, IMG submission 160105) | Root-associated microbial communities from Barbacenia macrantha in rupestrian grasslands, the National Park of Serra do Cipo, Brazil - RX_R8 | ecosystem: Host-associated > Plants > Roots...
GTCCCCGAGCCCGGCTCGCGCAGGAGCCACGCGCGATCGGCGAGCGCCCGCGCGGGCCGCGGCATGCCGTCCGCGGCCTCGTCGTCGGGCGCGGTGATGCACACGATCTCGTTCTCGGCGCACGGCTCGTACCGCAGACGCTCGTCGTCCGGCGGTGTGCCGGTGATCGCAACGTCTGCCAGGTGGCGCAGGACGCGTTCGAGCACGTCGCGGCGGTTGCCGACGTCGAGGGCCAGCTCGACGCCCGGGCGGCGTTCCGCGAAGGCATGGATCAACGGCGGGACGAACGACTCCGCCGCGGTCGTGACGGCGGCGACGCACAGCCGGCGCGCCGCAACCTGCGCCGCTTCTCGCGCTGCCTCGCGGCCGCTGCGCAGCAGTCCGATCACGTCGGTTGCGTAGGGCAGGAACGCCTGGGCCGCCGCGGTCGGACGGATGCCCCGGCCTGAGCGCTCGAACAGCTCGCACCCGAGCTCGCGAGTGAGCGCGGCAAGCGCCGAGGACACGGAGGGCTGCGTCACCACGAGCTCATCCGCAGCCGCCGTGACCGAGCCGCCTCGCATGACGGCGAGAAATGACGTGAGTTGCGTCATTGTCATAGCCATACCTCTGGCATTAAAGCCAGAGCTATAGGTGATTGTCTAGTTGCAGCGGAGCGTGGCCAGCCCGATGCGCATGCGAGCATCGTCACGGGCCGGCTCCGTTTCCGTTTGGCGATCGGATCCGACGTGGAGGACGGGGACGCCGAGGCACCACGAGGCCAGGCCCGCGACGGCGGCGGCCCCGCTCCGGCAGCGGCGCGGCCAACCCCGCTCCGGCAGCGGCGCGGCCAACCCCGCTACGGCAGCGGCGCGGCGAACCTCGCGACCGCGCCGACGACCTCGTCGGGGCGGTCGAGGTGCGGGCTGTGGCCCCCGGCGACGACGAGCGGCCGCGCGTCGCCGGCGGCGGCGACGATGCGATCGACCTGCTCGAGCGTCCCGTAGGCGTCGTCGCGGCCCTGGATGACGAGCGTCGGCGCGGTCACCTCGGCGGTGTCGGCGGTCAGGTCCCAGGCGCGGAAGGCGGGATCGAGCCACACGTCGCACCAACCCCAGAAGGCGGCGTCGGGATCGGCGTGATGGGGCGCCATGCGCTCGCGCAGGTCGCCGTCGAGGTAGCTCTCGCGAATCCGCTCGATCGCGTCGACGCTGACGTCCTCGACGAACACGTGGGCGGCGAGCGTCACCACGCCGGTGACGCGGTGATGGCCGGCGTGGATGAGCGCGATCGAGCCGCCGTCGCTGTGTCCGACGAGGATCGGCTCGGGCGCCTCGACGAGCTCGAGCACCCGCGGCAGGACCTCGAGCGCCTCGGCGTGGAAGAACGTCGCGGTGCGGGGCGCCGGCGGCGCGTCCGAGAAGCCGTGCCCGGCACGCGAGAAGGCGATCACGCGGCGGCCGGTTGCCTCGGCCAGCTGCTCGGGGAATCGGCGCCAGAGCCCGACCGAACCGAGGCCCTCGTGGAGCAGGACGAGGGCGCGTCGACCAGGGTCGCCGGGGAGCTCGACCGCCTCGAGCCGTCCACCGCCGACGTCGAGATCGAACCGACGTTGCCGACGGGGCGGCGGAGACGCCGCGTCGGCCGCCGGCGAGCCGTCCTGGGCGGCGCAGGTCATCGCACCTCGACGACGAGCGCGGCGCCGGTGTCGCCCGCGGCGCAGCCAGCGAACAGGCCGCGCCCTTCCGCCCGGTGCGCGAGCGCGTGGATGAGCAGGCCGGCGTCACGCAGCGCCGCGATCGCGGCGGGCACCGGCGCGGTCGGCATCGTGCCCGGCGCGATGCGCGCGAACCCCGAGGCGAGGACCGCGGCGAGCGGCCCCGCCGCGCCCCAGTCACGAGCCCGGTCGGCCGTGGTGATGATCATCCCCGCGGTGCCGTCGGCGGGATGGGTCTGCGAGCCGTAGCTGGCCACGCCGTCGGCCGCCACCGGATCGAGCCCGGCGAGATCCTGCAGCGTCGTCGACCGCACCCCGTCGTCGGCGTCGATCTCCTGCGCCCGGCGCCCGCGCCCGACCGTGATCGGGATCATCCAGGGGCGTTGGAAGGCCCGGTCGGAGGCGAGCGCGTCCTCGTACTGGGCGTAGCGGCGGGCGGTGAGCTCGTCGAGCGCCGGCTTGGTCAGGCCGGCGGCGGCGGCGACGCGCTCGGCGGTGGCGAGCATCCCCTCGCCGGTGATCGGGTCGCGCTCGAAGCTGTGCAGCGCCCAGTTCTCGGTCTCGGGGGCGCCGCCGGGGGCGGTCGAGCGGCGGTGGAGCAGCTGCGACCCGATGCTCGTACGGTCGGTGGTGACGACGAGCCGCGCCCCGTCGGCCGGCCCCTGCTGGCCCGCGGCGGCGGCGTGGATCGCGGCCCCCGAGGTCGCGCACGCCTGCGAGATCATCGGCCCGGTGACGCCGGGGAACCCGAGGCGCGCGGCGAGCGTGGGCGCGCCGTAGAACGCCCCGGGCTGGGGGATCGTCCAGCCGTGGACGAGCTCGGTCACGGCCACTCCAGGCCGCGCTCGTGCAGCGCCCGAGCGGTCACCTGGCGCGCGAGCTCGAGGCTCGGGAGATCGGCGGCGGGCCCCTGCCAGCGCACGAACGGCGAGGACCAGGACGCCTCGACGGGGATGACGGTGCCGGCGAAGTGCATCAGGCGGGCGTGATGATGTCCGGCGGGGGCGGGTCGGCGAACACGCCGGCGACCGCCTCGGCGCGAGTCCGCAGCACCGCGCCCTGGTTGATGTAGCCTTTGTCGGTGATCTCCCCGGCGTCGATCGACGGCGGGTCGGCGAGCAGCAGAAGACGCTCGATCCGCGTCGCCGAACCGGCGCCCGCATTGTGGCGGGCCAGCGCGGCGGCGAGATGCTCGCGCACCCGGTCGGCGCCGCCCAGCCGGTCGGTCTCGGCCCGGTTGCACCAGCCGAGCGCGGCGACGTGGTCGCGATCGTGACCGCAGATGACCGCGTCGGAGAGGACGCCGGCGGCCGCGAGGAGCGCCAGCCGCAGCTTGCCGACGCGCACCCAGGTCCCGGTCGAGAGCTTGAAGTCCTCGGCGAGGCGCCCGTCGAAGCACAGGCCGCGGGCGGGATCGGCCTCGTCGAGTAAGCGGACCGCGTCTCCGGGACGGTAGAAGCCCTCGTCGTCGAAGGCCGCCGCGGTCGCCTCGGGATCCTCGAGGTAGCCGGGGGTGACGTTCGGCCCGCGCAGCCGGATCTCGAGCGTGTCGGCGGCGGGCACGAGCCGCAGCGTCGTCCCCGGCAGCGGCACGCCGATGCAGCCGCACGGCGAGTCCGGAAAGTGCGCGGTCGTCGCCCCCGGCGCGGTCTCGGTCGTCCCCCACGAGGCGGTAAGCGCCACCGGGTGATCGGCGATCTCGGCGGCGACCGCCGCCAGGCGGCCCCAGACGTCCTCGGGCAGCGCGGCCGCGGCGTAGAACATGAACCGCAGCCGGGAGAAGAAGCGCTCGGCGAGCGCCCGGTCGGACTCGAGGCGGCCGACGAGCAGGCCCCAGCCGGCGGGGACGTTGTAGTAGACGGTCGGGGCGATCTCCGACAGCGAGCGGACGGTCGCGCCGAACAGCTGCGGCGCCGGCCGCCCGGGATCGACGTACAGCGAGCCGCCGAACGCGAGCACCTGGTTGACGTTGTGGTTGCCCCCGAAGGTGTGGCTCCACGGCAGCCAGTCGACGAGCACCGGCGGCTCGCCGGCCAGGAACGGCCACACCCGGCCGAGCGCCGCCTGGTTGGAGCAGAGCATCCGATGGGTGTTGATCACGCCCTTGGGCGAGCCCGTCGACCCCGAGGTGAAGAGGATCTTGGCCACGGTGTCGGGCCCGGTCGCGGCGAAGGCGCGCGCGAGCCCGGGGCCGGGCGCGGTGCGCATCAGCGACGCCAGGCCGATCCGCGCCGAGCCGGCCGCGGGCGTCGCGCGGCGGCCGACGACGTGGTGCTCGACGGTGCCCTCGAGCTCTGCGAGCACGTCGCCGAACGCGCCGGGGTCCTCGGCGAACACCATCCCCGGCGTGGCGCGGCGCGCGATCGCTCGGATCCGCTCCCGGCCGCCGGGGCTCGCGGAGTACGCGGCGCTGATCGGCAGCACCGGCACGCCCGCCAGCAGCGCGCCGAGCGTCAGCAGCAGGTGGTCGACTGAGTTGCCCGACAGGATCATCAGCGGGCGTCGCGGCCCGAGCCCGGCGTCGAGCAGCGCCTGCCCGACCGCATCGGCCAGCTCCGCTCCCCGCCCCCAGCCGGTCGTGGCCCAGCCGTCGCCGTCGCGCTCGGCCACGAGCGTGCGCTCGGGGTGGCGCCGCGCGCCGGCGCGGAGGTGGTGGCCGAGGCTCGGCGGATAGTCGCCGAGCTCGTCGCGCGAGTACATCAGCCACGACCCGTCGGGACGGCGATCGAGCGCGATCCGGGGCGGCGCGAACAGGTCGACGGTGGCCGGCGGCACTGCGTGCAGCGTAATCCCTTCCCCGCATGAACGGCCCGGCCTGGAAACGGCCGCCCGGCACGGATGCGTCCGCTCTGACCGGCACCGGTGACATCGTCACGCCACCCGATCACCGCAGGCGCGCCATGCCCGCCTGACCGCGGGGAGCAGTCGCTGGCTCGCGCAGCAGCTGCCCGCCGCGCGGATCGTCAACGGCAGCGGCGGCACCGACGTCTGCAGCGCGTTCGTCACCGGCTCGGCGGCGCAGCCGGTGCGGATCGGCGAGATCACCGGCCCCGCGCTCGGCGTCGCGGCGTGCGCTACGACGAGGAGGGTCGGGAGGTCGTCGGCGAGCGCGGCGAGCTCGTCGTCACCCGGCCGATGCCCTCGATGCCGGTCGGGTTCTGGGGCGACGACGACGGGCGTCGGTACCGGGAGGCGTACTTCGAGCGCTTCCCGGGCGTCTGGTGCCAGGGCGACTGGATCCGCTTCTCACCGGCGGGCACCTGCGTCGTCTCGGGTCGCGGGACAGGAACGCCTCGACCTGCGTGAGCGCGCGGCGCGGGCTGCTCTCGGACGCGACGCTCAACCGCGGCGGCGTGCGCCTGGGCACCGCCGAGTTCTACGCGGTGGTGCAGGAGCTGGCCGAGGTCGACGAGGCGCTCGTCGTCCACCTCGAGGACGTGGCCGGCGGGCCCGGTGAGCTGCTCCTGTTCGCCCAGCTCGCGCCGGTCAAGCGGATCCTCGCCGGCGCCGATCCCGACGCGGTGACGAGCCGCGGGTCGCTGCGCAACCCGGACGCGCTGCGGGCGTTCGTCGAGTTCGCCGGCCGCCGTCAGGCGGCCTGAGACGCCGTGCCGCCGGTCTGTCCGGCCGCCGTCAGGGCCTGCTTGAACTGTCCCGTCAGGGCCTGCTTGAACTGCAGGCCCCGGTGATGGGTCAGGTCGGGAACGGCTCCTCCGGCTACTGCGCGAGTGCGACCCGCGCCCGCGCGAGCCGCACCGCCCTGGTCAGCGTCGGCAGATCGTAGGCCTCCTGGTGGCGATGGCCGTTGATGAAGAACGTCGGGGTGCCCGAGACGCCGCTGAGGTCGGCCGATTCGACGTCCTGCGCGATGTGTCCCGAGCCCTTGCGCTTGCGCAGCGCCTCGCGGAAGGCTTCCATGTCGAGCTCGAGCTCCTGCGCGTAGCCGAGGATCGCCCGCAGAGTCAGGTCGCCCTGGTGGGAGAGCATCAGCTCGTGCATCTCCCAGAAGCGGCCGAGGGTGCCGGCGGCCTCGGAGGCCTCGGCGGCGAGCTGGGCGTGGGGATGGACGTCGTTGAGCGGGAGGTGGCGCCAGACGTAGCGCAGGTCGCCGAAATCGGCGAGCAGATCGCGCAGCACCGTCTCGGCCTGGCCGCAGAACGGGCATTCGAGGTCGCCGTACTCGAGCAGCGTCACCGCGGCGTCGTGCGGACCGCGGATGTGGTCGCGCTCGTCGTTGACCGGTACGGCGAGATCGACGATCGCCTCGGCCTCGCCGACGAGCGCGCGCAGTCGCAGCCGCCGCGGCAGCCGGGCCGTGAACCGGATGACCAGCCAGCTGACGACCGGCGCGGCGACAAGCGTGGTCAGCACGCCGAGCTTGGCTTCGCGCAGAGCCTCCCCGTGGAAGGCGAGGGTGGCGATGAGCAGCGAGACGGTGAAGCCGATGCCGGCGACCGCGCCGCCGCCGATCACCGACGCCCAGCCGACCGGCGGACGGATCGAGCCGCGGCTGCACCGGGTGACGAGCCAGGTGCCGGCGCTGATCCCGATCGGCTTGCCGATGAGGTAGGCGGCGAGGATCCCGAGCGTGATCGCCGAGGTGTAGGCGTGGCGCAGGAACGAGCCGTCGATCGCAAAGCCGGCGTTGGCGAGCGCGAACAGCGGTACGACGACGTAGCCGGCGAACGGGTGAAACAGCGCCTGGAAGCGCTCGTTGGGCGAGATCGCCGAGCGCAGCCCGGCGCGCGCTGACTGCTGCAGCTCCGAGCTCGGCTGCTCGCGAAAGACGCGGAACAGGTCGGTGGCGCGCTCGAGGTCGGCGCGGGCCGCGGGGTAGGCGATGGTCACCAGCCCGGTGGCCAGCCCGACGACGATCGGATCGACGCCCGACTTCAGGAACGCCACCCACGCGATGACGGCGAGCAGCGCGTACACGCCGCCGTTGCGCACGCCGGCGCCGCGGGCGGCGACGATGATCGCGAACACGCCAAGCCCGATGAGCAGCGGCGTCGCATGCACCGAGGTGGTCAACACGACCGCGATGACGACCAGCGCGACGAGGTCGTCGACGACGGCCACGGTGAGGATGAACGCTCGCAGGCTGTCGGGGAAGCGGCGCCCGACGAGCGCGAGCATCCCGAGCGCGAACGCGGTGTCGGTCGACATGGCGGTTCCCCACCCCCCTGCGGGAGCCGGTCCGCGGATCGCGAGATAGATGACGACCGGCACCACCATGCCGCTCAGGCCCGCGGCCAGCGGCAGCAGCAGCCGCCGGCGGTCGCGCAGCTCGCCGAGGTCGAACTCGCGGCGCGCCTCGAGTCCGACGACGAAGAAGAACACCGCCATCAGCCCGTCGTTGACCCAGTGGCGCAGATCCTGGGTGAGGCCGGAGCCGCCGATGCGGATGCTCAGCGCCGTGTGCCACACCCGCTCGTAACCGCCGTCGCCGACGTTCGCCCACACGAGCGCGGCGATCGCCCCGACGAGCAGCACCGCCGCCGAGCCCGTCTCGGTGCGCATGAAGTCGCGCAGCGGCGCCTCGAGGTTGCGCGCCCACGCCGTCCTGCCGCTCAGCGGCCCGCGCAGCGCGGCGGCGACCCCCGTCCCTGCGCCGCCCGCCCCGGGCTGGCGCCCCGATCCGGTCGTGTCGACCATGCCTGCATTTTGACGCGCCCGAGCACCGACGATCACGATGCCCACGGGCCGGCGCGCCGTGACACGATCACGCGATGGCGCTGCGCCCCGCGGCCCCTGCCTGCGGAACCTCGAGCGGCAGCCGGGATCGATCTCCCGCCCGATCGCGTCCCCGCGACCTTTCCGCGCGATCGCGGATGGCGAGCTCAGCGGGCGCGTCTCGATCCACCACCGCCTCACACCGCGCGGCCGGTTCGACAGGACCGTGCCTCCGGCTGGCCGCCGCTCGGTGCGATGGCCGCTGGCGCGCCGGCCGGATCGAATGCATCCACACGGGCGACCACTCCCTGAACCGGCCTGGACTCCGAGCGGCCGACCACTCCCTGAACCGGCCTGGACTCCGGGCGGCCGACCACTCCGTGCGCCGGTCTGGAACTCCGGGCGGGAGGGGTAACACGACATCCGGCGGCGGCGGCGCCGCCGGGAGTCGTACAACCCCCGGTTTCCGGGGGTCAGACGACGTCGGCCCCCCGAGCGCGCCCCCCAGAGTCGTGGCACCCCCACCGAGGTGTGGCTGCGGTCCTTCCGAGAGCGGCAGACGCCTCGGCGATCGGCCCGCCCGAAGGACGGCCGCCGATCCGGGCGGATGGCCGCTGGCGCGCCCGGGGGGGATGAATCAGCAGGGGTCCTCAGGCGGTCACGGCCAGGTCGATCTTCAACTTCGCCGCGCGGGCCGGATGTCGACCCGGGCGACGAGCTCGCGCAGCACCGTCTCCAGCTCGAGCTGGGCGAACGCCGCGCCGAGGCACCGGCGCACGCCGCCGCCGAACGGGATCCATGTGTTGGCCGGTGAGCATGTCGAGCAGCCGGCGCAGCGCGACGCGCAGCCGATCGCGCCGACCGGGGTCGGCGACGCCGAGCACGCCCAGGATGATCTCGAGGCCGAGCGCCTGCATCGGGGGCCGCAGCCGCACGGTCTCTCCGGCGGCCAGCCGTCGATCTCCCGGCCGGCGAGCGCGCTCATCAACTCGCCGTAGCGCGACATCCGCTCGCCTGGAAGGCCGGCAGCAGCAGGCGGCGCGGACGCAGATGCGCGCGGCCGTCGAGCAGCAGCACCGAATGGCTGCCGCGCACCGGCGCACTGGCCCATCGTCCACTGCGCCCCGCGGACCCACATCGCGGTCTGCAGCGCGACGGGCATCCGCGGTCCCGGAGGCAGGTTGGACAGGTCAAGAGGCGCGCGCGCCGAACATCGGGACGCTCTGCACGTCATCGCCGGGCGGGACGCGCCGGCGCCCGACCATCCGGTCGGCGACCATGTTCTGGAAGCGGTGGAGCGGCTCCTCGAAGCGGTAGCAGAGCCGACCTCCGGGGAACGGCGTCGAGTCGAGTCCCGCCTGGACGCGCTCGACGATGCCGATGTCCTCGCGATTGACGCCGTCCCAGAAGCGCGCAAGGCCGTCGACCGCCGACTCGGCGTCGCCGCCGCCGGTCGTGCCGCGAGGGGTCAGCAGATACGTCGTCTCGTGGGTGAGCCGGGGGCTCAGCGGCCGGGCGAGGATGACGAAGACGTGGTTGGGCAGGACGTTGATCGCGACGTTGGGAAAGATCCAGGCGAAGCGCGCGCTCGTCGCGTCGGACGCGTCGAGGCCGTCGAGCGGCGCCAGCCCGCTCTGCCATCCCCCGTCCTCGGTGTCGGGGGCGATCGGCGAGGTGCAGAAGCCGCAGTACATGCCGGCGCCCTGCCAGCGATGGTGGGCCTCGATCGGCGACACCTTGACGAGCCCCGGGTGGATCCAGGGCAGGTGGTAGTATTCCATGAAGTTCTCGGCGATGAGCTTGTAGTTGGCGGCGATCTCGTACTCGCCGGTGCGGGCGAGCTCTAACTCCGGTAGGCGGTAGCCGGCCGTCCGGCGCTCGAGATCGCCGAGATGCTCGGCCAGCGGGCCGGCGCCGCCGTCGAGGTTGAGGAACACGAGCGGCCCCCACTCGTCGACCGCGACGGGCAGCAGGCCGTAGTCGGCGCGATGAAACGCCGCCACGTCGGCGGTCTCGAACGCTGCCCGCTGGTCGGCCGGGATGTCGGAGCCGGCGAACAGCGGCGTCCCCACGCACCGGCCTTCGCGGTCATAGGCCCAGCTGTGGTACGGGCAGCGGAGGTAGCGCCCGACGCGCGTCGTGTCGGCGGTCACCAGGCGCGTGCCGCGATGCCGGCAGACGTTGTAGTACGCGCCGAGCGCGCCGTCGTCGGCGCGCACGACGACGACCGAGCGCCCCGCGACGTCGGCGACGAGCGCATCGCCGGGCTCGCGCAGCGTCGCCGAGCACCCCACCGCCACCCAGCTCGAGGCGAACACGCGCTCGCGCTCGAGCGCGAGGAAGGCATCCGAGGTGTAGGCGTCGGGCACGAGCGTCTCGGCGAGCGCGACCGGTCGTCGGGTCGCCGCGTAGGTCTCCTCGCGCGTGAACACGTCTCCCGAGCCGCTGTCGATCCGGTTGGTCATCGTGGAGCGCCGAGCGTAGGCGTTCGCCGGACGCGTCACAACCGCGATCGGCCCGAGGATCGGCGGACTGCAGTTCGCCGCCGACGGGCGCTGTCGTTCGTGGCCGACGCCGTCGCCGACGGATCGCCGTCTGGCAGCTGCTCCTCGCGCCCCGGCCACGGCGCGTCCGTCGCTGCGCTCATGCCGTCCCGAGCGCGCGGGAGGTCTCAGGCGAATGACCGCAGGGGATTACGCGAAGTAGTGGCCCGCCTCCACGTCCTGCACCCAGCCGGGATGGGTCGGCTCCCAGCCCAGCAGTTGGCGGGTCTGGTCGTTGGACGTCGGGTTGTCGAGGCCCGCGAAGGCGGCGAGGAAGCCGAGGTACTGCGGCGCCTGGTCATCGGTGATGCTCTTGGTCTCGATCCCGAGCTTGCCGGCGATCGTCTCGGCGATCACCGTGCGCGGAATGCCCGTGTCACCGACGCCGTGCAGGGTCGAGCCGGCCGGAGCCTTCTCCAACGCCAGGCGGTAGAGCACGCCGATGTCATATGTGTTCGCCGCCGGCCAGCGGTTCGAGCCGTCACCGGTATATGCCGCCACCCCGTTCTCCCGAGCGAAGCCGATCAGGGCATGGGTGAAGCCATGGTGGTCGAGGTCTGAGTGGACCATCGGCGCGAGCCGCACGACGGAGGAGCGCACGCCCTGCTGAGCCAGGCCGATCGTGTAGTTCGCCGCATCGACGCGGGGACCGCCGTCGGACTGGTCCTCCTCGGTGCCGGGGCGGCCGGTGATCCCGGCCATGGCGAGCATCAGGGTGCCGCCGGTCGTGACGAAGGGCTTGTCGGTGCCGATCAGCGTCTCGCCGATCGCCTGGATGGCGGCCAGGTCCGAGTCGACTGCGCCCATGAAGTCGCCGCTGCGCATGGCCTCGTGCTTGAAGGCGAGGTGGATCACGCCGTCGGCCTCGGCGGCCGCGGCCTTGAGCGCCGCGAGGTCGTCGAGATCGCCGCGGCGGACCTCGGCACCAAGGGCGGCGACGGTCTGCGCCGAGGCGTCGGAGCGGGCGAGACCGACGACCTGATGTGCGTTGTTGACAAGTTCGGGGATCACGGCGGAGGCGATGTGGCCGGACGCGCCGGTGACAAATACGCGCATGGAGAACTCCAGATGAGATCGAATGTCACTTGGTGTCATCACCCTAGCACCTTCACGGCACCAGGTGTCATCAACTACGCTCAGCTGCGGTGTCCCGCTGGGAACCAGACGCCGAAGGCCGACTCGGCAAGGCCGCCATCACCCTGTTCGCGGAGCAGGGCTACGACGAGACGACGGTCGCGGAGATCGCCGAGGCCGCGGGGCTGACCAAGCGGACCTTCTTCCGCTACTTCTCCGACAAGCGCGAGGTGCTGTTCAACGGCTCACACGAGCTTGCCGAGCGCTGGATCGGCGGGATCGAGGCGGCCCCGGAGGACGCCGGTCCGATGGCCGCGGTGTCCGTCGGGCTCGATGAGGTGGCGGAGCTGTTCGCCGACCGTCACGCCTTCGCCAGGTTGCGATCCCGGATCATCGCGGCCAACCCGGAACTGCAGGAGCGCGAGCTGATCAAGCTCCAGTCCCTGGCCGGCGCCATCCAGGCAGCGCTCGTGGATCGCGGCGTGTCGGTGAACGCCGCGATCCTTGCCTCCCAGGCGAGCGTGACCGTCTTTCACGTCGCCTTCGCCCACTGGGTGGAGCAGGACGACCCGGCCGCCCTCAGGCGACTGATGGACGAGTCGCTGGAGGAGCTGCGGTCGGTGACCGCCGCTTGACGACCCGGGTCGATCCGCGCGCTGATCGGCACGCCGGCGATCTGGCCGAGGTCGCGCACGTGCGGAGCTCGATCATCGTCCGAGCCCGACGACGTGGCCGACCACGACCGTGTGGTCGCCGCCGTCCGCCACGTCGTGCAGGTCGCAGCGCAGCGCCGCCAGCGCGGACTCGAGCACGGGCACGCCGTCGTCGCCGCGGCGGCCGCCGGCCGACCGCGTCTGCGGCGCCCCGTTCCGAGCGAGGCGACCGGCCAGCTCGCGCTGATCGCCGCCCAGGATGTTGATGACAAAGCGTCGGCTCTGCAGCAGCGCGGCGAGCGTCTGGGACTCCTCGTGCATGGTCACGAGCACCATCGGCGGGTGCAGCGACACCGAGCTGACCGTGTTGGCGGCGCTGGCGAAGGGCCGGCGACGGCCGTCGCGCGTGGTCACGATGTTCGCCCCGCCGTCCAGCAGCCTCACCGCGTCCCGCAGCCCGTCGGGCGCCGCGCGCGAGCGACCCACCTCCTCGGGCTCGGCCACCGACACCGCGACCGCATCGATCATGTTGCGGATCGCCTTGATCGGCTCGCGCTGCCCGACCCTCGAGCGGGGGGTGACCGGAGCAGATCGGGTCATCGCGCCGCCTTCGCCGGCTCGGGCAACCGCGAGCGGGAGGCGGCGGAACGCCAGTCGGTTGTGCTCATCGAACGTTCTCCAGAGGGCTTGACGTGGCGGCCCGGGGATAGCCGGTGCGCGGCAAAGGCTACAATCTGGATCGAGATTATCACGATGTGCCGGGCCGAGCGGAGACGAAAGCCGGGCGCCAGCCGGCCCACCTACCGGCCGGCCGGCGCGTTGGCCCGCCCGCCTATCGGCCGGCCGGCGATGGCTGCACGGCGTGCGTCGCCTCTTCAGGCGAGAGCTGGTCCTGGGCGTTGATCCGCGCACCGGGCGGCGGCGGGATCGGCCCCTCGAGCAGCGGGTCGCCGGTCTGCTCCATCCACGCCTGCAGGCGCGCGCGCAGATCGGCGACGACGTCGGCGTAGGCCGGATCGTCGACGGAGTTACGCCCCTCGCCGGGATTGAAGAAGAGGTCGTGCAGCCGCTCGCGGGCGACCCGTCGCCGGCCCCAGCCGCGAGCGAGATAGGCGTCCTTGCTCGGGCTGTCGTCGCAGTTGGCGAGCACCGGGTAGGGGTAGTCGTCGAAGCGGCGGACGTACTTGAAGCGCTCGGTGCGGATCGAGCGCTGTGGCTCGTAGGCGGCGTGGTAGGTGAGCTCGGCGAAGATCTCCGCGCGTACGCCCGGCGGCTCGGACCCGGAGGCGAGCGGCACGAGCGAGCGGCCGCGCGGCCACTCCGGCTGCTCGATCCCGGCGATTTCGCAGATCGTCGGGAAGATGTCGATGTGGGAGACGAGCTCGTCGCGCGCGGCGCCGACCGGTATGCCGGGGCCTCGCATGAGCAACATCACCCCGGTGCCGCGGTCCAGCAGGCTCGCCTTGGCGGTGGGAAAGGCAAGCCCGTGGTCGGTGGTGCAGATGACGAGCGTGTTGCGGTCCAGGCCCGTCTCGTGCAGGGTGTTGAGCACCGACCCGATCCCGTGGTCAAGGGATCGGGCGGATGCCTTGTAGGCGGCGACATCCTGGCGGATCTCCGGCGTGTCGGGCAGGAACGGCGGCGGCAGCGAGTAGACGCGGTCGCGGACCGAGCTGGGCGCGAAGAAGCTGCGGTGGGTCTCGAAGAAGCCCACCGAGAGGAAGAACGGCTGCGGGATGTCGCCGCTCAGCGTGGCGATGGCGGCGGGCGCGACCGAGTTGACGGTCGTGTTGACGACGTCGTGCACGACGTCGTAGCCGAGGACGTGCGGATCGGCGGAGACGTGCTGCTCGCCGATCAGCTCGGAGTGGTATCCGGCGGCGCGCAGGGTGTGGACGATGTGCTGGCCGGTGTCGTGCAGCGAGAACCCGCGGTGCGCGAGGCCCATCATCCCGTTCTCGTGGCAGTAGGCGCCGGTCAGCAGCGCCGCCCGGCTGCCCGAGCACGACGGTGCGGCGCAGAAGGCGTTACGGAACATCACCCCCTGATCGGCGAGCCATTGCAGGTTCGGAGTCGGGATCGCGTGGCCGTAGGGCTGGACGTACCGGCCGGTGTCATGCGAGTTCAGGTAGAGGATGTTCGGCGGCATGGCGATGCGGCCCCGAGGGCGGGCGAGGCTCTGGCGCCAACCTAGCGGACGGCGGCGAGCCCCCGGCGATAGGCGGCGACCCAGTCCTCGGTCACCGCGTCGGCCTGACGGCGCAGCGGCTCGCCGGGAGCCCACGCGCCAGGCGGGGTGACCCCGATCCAGTCAAGGACGCGGCGGACCGTTCCCGCCAGGTCAGGCTCGAGCTCTGACTCATAGCCGACGGTCAGCGGCACGATGCCCTGACCGGCGAAGTAGTGCCGCCATCCCTCCGCGTCGGCGGCGAAGCGCCGGACGAGATGGTCGATCGCCTCATAACGGTACTGCGGCGCGGGCTCTGCACCACCGTCCCCACCCGCGCGCCAGCGACGCGTCTGCATCGCCTTCCACATGCTGACCGCCTGGCGCACCGTGTCCGCGCGCGACACCCAGACGTAGCGAGGTCCGCCGAGCAGGCGATCGAGCTGAGCCTGTACCGGCAGGTCGGCGAACTCGGGCAGCTGGCCGGCGAGGGCATGGAGCTCGTCGAGCTGGTTGAACATCAGCTTGGCGCCGAACACGCCGTTGGGCGTCGTGCCGCGCCGCAGCGTGCGCTCGAGGTGCTGGCGATAGTCGCCAAGGCCGACGAGCGACGAGTAGTCGGGCGCTTGCGGCGGCCGCGGATCGTCGCGGATGCCCAGGCCAGTCCGCGCCAGGCCGTCCAAGAAGTCTCCCGGGTGCGGCGGGACCCCGGTGTCGCGCATCGCCTCGAAGTACTCCTCGGGCCGCCCGGCCACCCCGGTGTCGCTCAGCATCGCGCAGAGGAGGGTGCTGCCGCTGCGCTGGGTCGCGCAGACCAGGTAGGACCGGCGGAGCTCAGCCATCCGCGGCGGGCAGCGCGGCGAGGATGCGCTCGACGGCCTCGGAGACCTCGACCGTCTCGGTGTCGAGGCGGACCTCGGGACGCTCGGGCGGCTCGTAGGGAGCGTCGACGCCGGTGAAGCCCTTGACCTCTCCCGCGCGAGCGCGCGCGTAGAGGCCCTTGGGGTCGCGCCGGGCGCACTCCTCCACGTCGGTGTCGACGTGCACCTCGATGAACGGCAGCTCGGCCGCCTCGTGCAGCCGGCGCGGGACCTCGCGGTCCGAGCGCAGCGGCGAGACAAGCGAGACGACCGCGACCACGCCGGCGTCGGCGAACAGGCGCGCCACCTGACCGACCCGCCGCACGTTCTCGGCGCGATCGCCGGGGGCGAAGCCGAGGTCGTCGGAGAGGCCGTGGCGGATGTTGTCGCCGTCGAGCAGGTAGGCGGCGCGTCCGGCGTCGACGAGCTGGCGCTCGAGCGCGACGGCGATCGTCGACTTGCCCGACGCCGGCAGGCCGGTCAGCCACACCGTCGCACCGCGCTGGGCGATCCCCCGCCAGCGATCCTCGCGATCGAGCGCCGAGGGATGCCACGTGACGTCGCGGCGTCCCTCCCGGACCGGCGTGGCCGCCCGCGCCTCACGAATGATGCCCGCGCCGACCGTGTCGTTGGAGTGCTCGTCGATGAGGATGAAGGCGCCGGTGACGCCGTTGCGCCGATAGGGGTCGGCCAGCACGGGCGAGCTCGTGCGCAGGCTGACCCGGCCGATGTCGTTGAGCGCGAGCGCGCTCGGGTCGGCGAACACCTCGAGCGTCTCGGGATCCCAGCGGTCCCGGATCGCCTGCACCGTCGTGCGCACGGTGCGCGTCGTGTGCTTGAGCGCGTAGCGGCGGCCGGGGGCGAGCCGCTCCTCGCTCATCCAGCAGATCGTCGTGTCGAGCTCCCGGGACGCGGGCGGTGGGTCGACCGGCGACGCGAGCAGATCGCCGCGGCCGATGTCGACGTCGTCGGCGATCGTGACGCCGACCGACATCGGCGGGATCGCGACGTCGCGCTCCGGATCGAGCGTGCGCACCGAGGTGACCGTCGTCCGGACTCCCGAGGGCATGACCACGACCTCGTCCCCGGCGCGCAGCCGGCCCGTGGCGAGCTGCCCGGTGTACACGCGCCGTCCGCGGTCAGCTGGGCGCGCCACCCACTGGATGGGGAGCCGCAGGCGTCCGGGATCGGTGTCGCGGTCGGCGACGAGGTCGACCGTCTCGAGGATCTCGATCAGCGGCGGCCCGTCGTACCACGAGGTCCGGGGCGAGCGGTCGACGACGTTGTCGCCGTCAAGCGCGCTGATCGGCACCAGCTGCGGATCGGGGAGGCCGATGCCGGCGCACAGCGCGAGCATCTCGCCGGCGACCTCGTCGAAGCGAGCGTGCGAGAAGTCGACGAGATCCATCTTGTTGACGACGACGACGACGTGGGGCACCCGCAGCAGCGCCGCGATCTGGGCGTGACGGCGCGTCTGGGTCACGACGCCGGCACGGGCGTCGACGAGCACGAGCACGAGATCGGCCGTCGACGCCCCGGTGAACATGTTGCGCGTGTAGCGCTCGTGGCCCGGCGTGTCGGCGAGGATGAAGGTCCGGCGCGCGGTCGCGAAGTACCGGTAGGCGACGTCGATCGTGATCCCCTGTTCGCGCTCGGCGCGCAGGCCGTCGGTGAGCGCGGAGAGATCGGGCGCGCCGTCGCGGCCGCGGGAGAGCGCCTCGAGCTGATCGGTCGCCAGCAGCTGCGTGTCGAGCAACAGGCGCCCGATCAGCGTCGACTTGCCGTCGTCGACCGAGCCGGCGGTGGCCAGGCGCAGCAGCTCGCGCCGGTCGCCGGCGGCGAGCGTCGCGCTCAAAAGTATCCCTCGCGCTTGCGATCCTCCATCGCCGCCTCCGACGTGCGGTCGTCGGCGCGGGTCCCGCCGCGCTCGGAGAGCGTCGAGGCCTGCACCTCGGCGACGACCGCGGCGACGTCGGCCGCCGACGAGCGCACGGCGCCGGTGACGGTGAGATCGCCGACGGTGCGGTAGCGCACGGTCGCGCGCTCGACGGCCTCGCCGTCGCGCGGCCGGACGTGGGGCGAGACCGCGAGCAGGAGCCCGTCGCGCGAGACGACCTCGCGCTCGTGGGCGAAGTAGATCGAGGGCAGCTCGAGCTCCTCGAGCGCGATGTAGTGCCACACGTCGAGCTCGGTGAAGTTCGAGATCGGGAACACGCGGATCTGCTCGCCGCGCCGGATGCGCCCGTTGTACAGCGTCCACGGTTCGGCGCGCTGGGCGCGCGGCTCCCACTGACCGAACTCGTCGCGGAAGGAGAACACCCGCTCCTTGGCCCGGGCCCGCTCCTCGTCGCGACGCCCTCCGCCGAACGCGGCGTCGTAGCGGCCGTCCTCCATCGCGTCGAGCAGCGTCCGGGTCTGCAGCTGGTTGCGCGAGGCGTGCGGGTCGTCCTCGTGCACGCGGCCGCGATCGATCGACTCCTGCACCGAGGCCACGACGAGGTCGTGACCGGCGTCGGCGATCCGCCGGTCGCGGAACTCGAGCACCTCCTCGAAGTTGTGGCCGGTGTCGACGTGCAGGACCCCGAACGGCAGCGGCATCGGATCGAATGCCTTCTCGGCCAGGCGCAGCAGCACGATCGAGTCCTTGCCGCCGCTGAACAGCAGCACCGGACGCTCGAGCTCGGCGACGACCTCGCGCATGATGTGCACCGCCTCGGCCTCGAGCACGCGCAGGTGATCGAGGCCAGTCCGCTGCGCCGTCGTCATCGCGACGCGGGCCCCCGCCGATCCGCACGTCGCCCCGGTGTCATGCCCGGACTCTACCTAACCGGACTAGCTCAATCGAAATAGGCGACGACCGACTCGGCGACGCAGGCGGGCTTGGCATGGCCGTCGATCTCGAAGGTCTCGAGGATGCGGGCGCGGACGCCGCCCTCGACGTCGTCGACGGCGGTCAGCTGCGCGCGCATCCGCACCCGCGACTCGACGGGCACCGGGGAGACGAAACGGACGCGGTCGAAGCCGTAGTTGAGCCACAACGAAAGGCCGCGCATCTCGTAGATCTCGTACATGAACTTCGGGCCGAGCGAGAGCGTGAACAGCCCGTGGGCGATCGTCACGCCCCACGGCGTGGAGGCGGCGCGCTCGGGGCTGAGGTGCAGCTCCTCGTAGTCGTCGGTCGCCGCCGCGAACGCGGCGATCCGCTCCTGGGTGATCTCGTGCCAGCTTGAGACGCCGAGCTCGGTGCCGACGCGTCGGCGCAGCTCGTCGATGCCGTTGATGATGAGCATGGCGCCCGAATGTACGGGGCGGCGGGCCGCGAGGCGCTCCCGGCCCGGATTGCGGCATGCTGGGCGCCGATGGCCGATCCGATGCTCGACGGACGCGCGCGGTCTCGGGCGCCGGTGGCTGGAACGTGCCGGCGCGTCTGAGGCGATGGGCGCCCCGCCTCACGGCCATGGTGGTCACGGTCGCGGCAGCCGCCGGGGCGCTGCATCTCCTGCACTTCGATCCCGCCGACCGCGCGGGGACCGTCGCCGGGTCCGGCGCCACCGGCGACGGGCGTCAACGAGCGCGCCCGCCGCTGCGAGCGTCGGTCACGGTCCCCGTGCGAGGGCCGTCGGTGGCGATCCCGCAGTCCTTCCTCGGGTTCTCGACGGAGTACTGGAGCCTGCCCGACGAGGCGGGTCACGCGGCACTGTTCGCGCGCATCGTCTCGCTCGTGCGAGCGCCCGGCGGCGGGCCGTTTCTGCTGCGCATCGGCGGCGTCTCCTCGGACCACGCGATCTGGGACCCGACCGGGCGGCGGCTGGCGCGATGGGCGTTCCCGCTGACCCGCGGCTGGCTGCAAGGCACCGCGGCGCTCGACCGCCGAGCCGGCCTGCGCGTGATCGCCGACCTGAACCTCATCACCGCGATGCCGCGCCAGGACGCCGCGTTCGCGCGCAGCCTGCGGCGCACGCTCCCGCCCCACAGCCTGATCGGCCTGGAGATCGGCAACGAGCCCGACGTCTACCTCGCCTCGGCGTGGGGGCTGCGCCTGCTCGGGCTGCCGGCGATCCGGCGGCTGCCGGCCACGCTCACCGCCGCCGGATACGTGCGTTCCTACGATGCCGACGCGCGCGCGCTCGCCACCGCCGCTCCGGGGATCCCGTTGCTCGGTCCCGCGCTCGCCGAGCCGCGCGTCAACCGGCGATGGGCGACGACGCTGCTCGACGGCGCGACGGCGCGGCCGGCGGCGATCACCGTGCACGACTACCCGTACACGGCGTGCACGCCGCGGCGCGCCGGCAACTATCCGACGATCGAGCGGCTGCTGTCCAACCGCACGATCCCCGTGCAACGCGCGCTGATCGACGTCGTCCGGCTCGCCGCCGTCGATGCGGTTCCGGTGCGCGTCACCGAGTTCAACTCGATCAGCTGCGGCGGCGTGGCGGGGGTCAGCAACACCTTCGCCACCGCCCTGTGGGCGCCGTCGGCGCTCTTTGCGATGGTGCGTGCCGGCGTGCGCTCGGCGGACCTGCACGTGCGCGCGTTCTCGATCAACGCCCCGTTTCGGTTCAGCGCCCGGGGCGTCTGGCCCCGCCCGCTGCTCTACGGGTTGATCGCGTTCACGCGGATGCTCGGCCCCGGCGCGCGTCTGCTCGACGCCCGCGTGCGGGCCCGCCCGGTCGCCCGGCTCAGCGCCTGGGTGGTGCAGCGAGACGGCGGGGGCTTCGCGGTGCTGCTCATCGATCGTGGGCAGCGCCCGATTCGCGTCCGCCTGCGCATCGCCGGCGGACGGCGGGCGATCGCGATGCGCCTGCTCGCCCGCTCGGCGCAGTCGACGGGCGGCGTGACGCTCGGCGGCCTGCACCTGGATCCTCAAGCTCGCTGGGTTGGACGGCCGGCCCGGCAGATCCTGGTCCCCCGTCGCGGTGTCTTCGAGCTGACCCTGCGGGGCGCGAGCGCCGCGCTCGTGATGGCCACGCGCGGGGGCTGAGCGCGCGCTGCGCCGCAGTACAGTCGAGGAGACCCATCGATCGAGGAGTTGACCCATGGCCGCGACCGAACCGCTCATCTTCGACGCTATCCGCACGCCGCGCGGCAAGGGCAAGTCCTCGGGCGCGCTGTACACGACCAAGCCCGTCGATCTCGTCGTCGGGCTCATGCACGAGATGCTGAGCCGCAATCCCGACTTCGACCCCGGTCGCGTCGACGACGTCGTGCTCGGATGCGTCTCGCCGATCGGCGACCAGGGCGGCGACATCGCCAAGACGGCCGCGATCAAGGCGGGGTTGCCGAACACGGTCGCCGGCGTGCAGCTCAACCGCTTCTGCGCCTCGGGGCTGGAGGCGGTCAACATCGCCGCCCAGAAGGTCGCCTCGGGCTGGGAGGACCTCGTGCTCGCCGGGGGCGTGGAGTCGATGTCGCGCGTGCCGATCGGCTCCGACGGCGGCCCGTGGATCATGGACCCAGAGACCAACCTGGAGACCGATTTCATCCCCCAGGGAGTGAGCGCCGACCTGATCGCGACCGTCGAGGACTTCAGCCGCGACGAGGTCGACGCCTACGCCGCGCGCTCGCAGGAGCGCGCAGCCGCGGCGCGCTCGGAGGGCCGCTTCGCCCCCTCGCTGGTGCCGGTGCTCGACATCAACGACCACGTCGTCCTCGACACCGACGAGTTCATCCGTCCCGACACGACGGCGGAGGGCCTCGCGCAGCTCAAGCCGTCGTTCGCGACGATGGGCGAGATGGGCGGCTTCGACGCCGTGGCGCTGCAGAAGTACCACTGGATCGAGAAGATCAACCACGTCCACACCCCCGGCAACTCGTCGGGGATCGTCGACGGCGCGGCGCTCGTGGCCGTCGGCAACGAGCGGACGGGCGCCGACCTCGGCCTCCGCGCCCGGGCGCGGATCCTGTCCACCGCGGTCGCGGGCATCGACCCGACGATCATGCTCACCGGGCCGGCGCCGGCGAGCCGCAAGGCGCTGGCCAAGGCGGGGCTGACGATCGACGACATCGACCTCGTCGAGATGAACGAGGCGTTCGCGGCCGTCGTCCTGCGCTTCGTGCGCGACATGGAGCTCGACCTGGACAAGGTCAACGTCAACGGCGGCGCGATCGCCATGGGCCATCCGCTCGGGGCGACCGGAGCGATGATCCTCGGCACGCTCGTCGACGAGCTCGAGCGCCAGGACAAGCGCTACGGGCTGGCCACGCTGTGCGTCGGCGGCGGGATGGGCATCGCGACCGTCGTCGAGCGCGTCTGACGCCGGCTCGCGAGAGGAGCCCGAGATGAGCGACAACGGCACGATCCGCTGGGACCGCGACGACGACGGGGTCGTCATCCTGACCTTGGACGACCCCAACCAGTCGGCGAACACGATGAACGCCGCCTACGGCGAGTCGATGCGGGGCGCCGTCGAGCGCCTCGAGGCCGAGCGCGACGACATCTCCGGCGTCGTCGTCGCCTCGGCGAAGAAGACGTTCTTCGCCGGCGGCGACCTGCACGAGCTGAAGTCCGTCGACGAGCACAACGCCGCCGAGTTCACCGGCTGGGTGCGCGACAACAAGGCGCTCCTGCGTCGCCTGGAGACCCTCGGGCGGCCGGTCGTGGCAGCGATCAACGGCGCGGCGCTCGGCGGCGGGCTCGAGATCGCGCTCGCCTGCCATCACCGCATCGCGGTCGACGATCCCCGGCTCCAGCTCGGGCTGCCCGAGGTCACGCTCGGGCTCCTGCCCGGCGCCGGCGGGGTGACGCGCACCGTGCGGATGCTCGGCATCACCGACGCGCTCATGCAGGTGCTGCTCCAGGGCCAGCGCATGGACCCGCGCCGGGCGCTCGAGCTCGGGCTGATCGACGAGCTCGTGCCGACGCGCGACGAGCTCCTGGCGGCGGCGAAGCGGTGGATCGCGTCCACGGCGGGCGAGGACGAGATCCAGCAGCCCTGGGACGTCAAGGGCTACCGGATCCCCGGCGGGACCCCGTCGACGCCGTCGCTGGCCGCCAACCTCCCGGCCTACCCGGCCAACCTGCGCAAGCAGATCAAGGGCGCCAACTACCCCGCGCCCAAGCACATCATGGCCGCGGCGGTCGAGGGATCGCAGGTCGACTTCGACTCGGCGCTCGAGATCGAGGGCCGGTACTTCATCGACCTGGTCACCGGCCAGGTGGCCAAGAACATGATCCAGGCCTTCTTCTTCGACCTCCAGCGCGCCAACGGCAAGCGCGGGCGCCCCGAGGAGATCGAGACGTTTGCGCCGACGAAGGTCGTCGTGCTCGGCGCGGGCATGATGGGCGCCGCGATCGCCTACGTCGCCGCGCGCTCCGGGCTCGACGTCGTTCTCCGGGATGTCGACCGGGCCGCCGCCGAGCGCGGCAAGGGCTACTCCGAGAAGCTCGTCGCCAAGGGCATCGAGCGCGGGAAGACGACCGAGCAGGACGGAGACGCGCTGCTGGCGCGGATCCACCCGTCGGGCGAGGCGGCGGACGCCGACGGCGCGCAGCTCGTGATCGAGGCGGTGTTCGAGGACCCCGAGGTCAAGCGCGAGGTCATGCTCGAGATCGAGCCTCACCTCGCCGCCGACGCGCTGCTGGCCTCCAACACCTCGACGCTGCCGATCTCGGAGCTGGCCGAGAACGTCAGCCGGCCGGCGGACTTCATCGGCCTGCACTTCTTCAGTCCCGTCGACAAGATGCCGCTGCTCGAGATCATCCGCGGCAAGCAGTGCAGCGAGGAGACGCTGTACCGCGCGCTCGACGTCTCAAAGCTCCTGGGCAAGACCCCCATCGTCGTCAACGACAGCCGCGGCTTCTTCACCAGTCGCGTGATCGGCACCTTCATCAACGAGGGGATCGCGATGCTGACCGAGGGCATCCCGGCGCCGACGATCGAGCAGGCCTCCGCCCAGGCCGGCTATCCCGCCCCCGTGCTCCAGCTCTCCGACGAGCTGAACATGAAGCTCATGCAGCGGATCCGCAAGGCCGGCCAAGCCGCACAGGAGGGCTCGAGCGGCTGGTCGGAGCATCCCGCCGAGCGGGTGATCGATCAGATGGTCGCCGACGGCCGTCCCGGCCGCCTCGAGGGCGCCGGTTTCTACGAGTACGAGGACGGCAAGCGGACGCGGCTGTGGTCAGGGTTGCGCGAGCTCTATCCCCCGGTCTCCGATCCCGCCGCGCTGTCGCTGACCGATCTCGAGGAGCGGATGCTGTTCGTCGAATCGCTCGAGACCGTCAAGTGCCTCGACGAGGGCGTGATCGAGAGCGTCGCCGATGCGAACATCGGCTCGATCATGGGCATCGGCTTCCCCGGCTGGACCGGCGGGGTGCTGCAGTACATCTCGGGCTACGAGGATCCGACCGGCGCGACCGATCGCCGCGGCCCGGCCGGCTTCGTGGATCGCGCCCGTGAACTCGCCGAGCGCTACGGCGAGCGCTTCGCGCCGCCGGCGTCGCTCGTCGCCCGGGCACAGCGCGGCGAGGCCTACGCCGACGAGGAGGCGCTCGTCAGCGCGGGCTGACCAGCCTGTTCAGGGCGCGCACGCGTGCCCCTGCCGGGCGGCCATGCGCGTCCCGGGCGGGCGACCACCCGCGCCCGGGGCCGATCCGCACGGCCGCCCGCCTCGATTCCTATTCGGCGGCCGGCGGCGGGTACACGTCGCGCACGTACTCGTCGACCTTGTGCTCCGGCAGGCGCGTGCTGACCGCCCAGAAGTAGATGATGAGGCTGAACAGGCCCGAGGCGATGATCCCGCCCCACAGGCCGATGGCATCGGTGCCGCCCTTGTCGAGGACGTGCTTGAAGATCCCGATGCCGCCGATGATCCCGCCCGCCCCGAAGTCGCTCAGGTACGTGATGACGCCCATCCCGATGATCCAGGTGATGATCCACTGCGCCGCCCGCCAGTCCATCGCGGGCGCGCGCGGGTTGAGCCGCAGCGCGTAGGAGGCGCCGATGAGCGCGTAGCCGAGCAGCAGCGCCACGACGAGCGTGCTGTAGGTCTGCCACCCCGAGAACAGGATCACCCAGCCGGCGCCGGCGAAGGCCGCCGGCGCAAGGATCTCCGCCGCCGGCAACCGGTAGGTTCGCGCCAGGTCGGGCTTCTGCCGGCGCAGCGCGCCGAGGGCGACCGGCGCTCAGGCGTACATGAACACCGAGGCGCTCGTGACGATGTCGACCAGCTTGGCCCAGCTCGGGAACGGGAGCAGGAACAGGATCCCGACCACGGTGGCGATGATCACCCCGAACACCGGGACGCGCGAACGGTTGATGCGCTCGAAGGCGGTCGGGACGTACCCGTTCCGGCTCAGCCCGAACGACAGGCGCGCCGAGGCGGTCTCGTACATGAGCCCGGTGCCGCCGGGCGAGATGACGGCGTCGATCCGCAGGACCGTGGCCAGCCACGAGATGCCCGCGATGCTGACGAGCGTGAAGAACGGCCCGGCGGCGAGCTTGGTGGCTTCCGCGCTCTTGCTCGTGCCCAGACCGATCCACCCACCGTTGGCGCTCAGCACGCTCGGCTTGAGCGCCCCGATGAACGCGACCTGGATGAGGATGTAGAGGATCGCGCCGATCACGATCGACAGGATCACCGCGCGCGGCAGGTCCCGGGCCGGATTTCTCGACTCGCCGCCGAGCTGCACCGCCTGCTCGAAGCCGAGCAGCGAGAAGATGATCCCGGCCGGCAGGGTGAGCAGGATGTTCTTGATCGCGTCCTTGCTGGTGAAGAACCCGCCGCCCGCGTGCCCGAAGTTCGACCCGTGGAAGTGGCCGATCAGAAGGATCAGGATCGTCACCACGGGGATCGCGACCTTCCAGGTCGTGATCCCGTTGTTGATCCTGGCGAACCAGCGGATCCCGACGATGTTGATGATCACGAACAGCAGCATGAGGATCGCGGCGGCCAGATAGCCCCAGCCGTGCAGTGTCCCGCTGGCGGCGCCGGCGGCGGCGCTGGACTTGAAGAAGTTCCGCGCCCAGTGGGCGGTCGAGAGGTACTGGACGGCGGCGAGCACCTCGATCGGCGCAACGCTCGCGGCCTGCAGGTACGACGCCCACCCGAAGGTCGCGCCAGCGAAGCTGCCGAACGCGTAGTGGGGAAAACGGCTCGTTCCCCCGCTGACCGGGAACAGCCCCCCGAGCTCGGCGTGGACCAGCGCGAGCACGAGGATGATCACCGAGCCGAGGACCCAGCCTATGATCGCCGACGGCCCGGCGAGCACGGCGGCTCCCAGGGCTCCGAACAGCCAGCCGGAGCCGATGATCGAGGTCTCCGACGCCCACAGCAGTCCGAGAAAGCCGACCCCTCGCTCCAGACCGTCGGCGCCGAGCTCGGGTTGCGACGGAGCCCTTCTCGGCTGCTCAGCGACTGACGACATGCACCCTCCCCTATGACATTGAAACGGTGCGCCGCATCGTAACCCTCAACCTCGTCTGCAGCCAGCCCCGCGAACAGAATTGGCCGTCGCCGTGCCGCTTCCCGGTAGCGTCGTGGCGGTGGCCGACGACGCGCTGTTGACCGAGCAGCTGAGCTACTACCGGGCGCGCGCCGGCGAGTACGACCGCTGGTGGCTGCGCCAGGGCCGCTTCGATCGCGGCCCCGAGGCCAACGCCCGATGGTTCGCCGAGGTCGACGCGCTCGAGGAGGCGTTGCGGCGCTTCGCGCCCAGCGGCGACGTGCTCGAACTCGCCTGCGGCACCGGCCTGTGGACGCGCCGGCTCGTGCACGGCGCCGACCGGGTGACCGCGGTCGACGCCGCCGCCGAGGTGCTCGCGATCAACCGCGCACGCGTCGGCGACGACCGCGTGCGCTACGTCGAGGCCGACCTGTTCGCCTGGTCGCCCGAGCTCTCGGCCTACGACGCCTGCGTGTTCGCCTTCTGGCTCTCGCACGTGCCCGACGATCGCTTCGACGCCTTCTGGGCCATGGTCGCCTCGGCGCTGCGGCCCGGCGGCCGCGTGCTCTTCTTCGACTCGGCGCGCACCGAGCGCTCCACCGCCGCCGACCATCGCCTCCCCGGCGAGGGGGAGGACGCGATGACCCGCCGCCTCGACGACGGCCGCGAGTACCGGATCGTCAAGCGCTTCTACGAGCCCGCCGCGCTGCAACGTCGCCTCGGCGAGCTCGGCTTCGCCGCCGAGGTCGGCTGCACCGGCGAGTTCTTCATCCACGGCATCGCGACCCCCCGCGCGGCCTGACGTCTCGCGGCGCGTGGGGTGGCGGCTCGGGTGGCGGCGCGCACCGCGTGGATGGCGGCCCCAACCGGGGGGGTGGCCGCGTGGGATGGCGGCCCCAACCGGGGGGGTGGCCGCCAATAAGCCGGTCCCGCGCGGCAGTTCGGCTGCCAGTTCGCCGCGCGCCTGCGCACCGCCTGCTCGCCGGCCGCGGACGCACGCGACGCGCGAGCGACGATCACCACGCGCCTGTACCGTGCGCGGGAGCGGGTCGCCAACGGTTCGCCCGATCCGTCCGCAGGATCGGGTCGCCGCGGACCGCGGAGGTTGCCGCCGCCGCCGAGGAGCCCGACCTGCAGGAGAACCGATGATCGAACGGTGCCAGCCCCCCCAAGCCGAGCCGGCGTAGTGACTGCTTGCTCGGTGCGACGGGTCGGTTCGATCGCCGCCGGCTGTCTGCTGGCGCTGTGCGCCTGCGGCGGCCCGACCGCGACCCGCCAGGACGTCATCGCTCGCGGCAACGCGATCTGCCTGTCGACGCTGCGCGCCCTGCGCGCGCTGCCGCCGTCCTCGGGCACCGGCGAGGCAGCGCTGCGCGACTATCTGCGCCGGGCGATCCCGCTCGTGGAGAAGGAGGTCATCCAACTGGGCACGCTGCCGCGCCCGCCCCGCGACCGCGCGGTGCTCGAGGGCTACCTGGCGGCGGTCAGGGAGGCGGGCGGCGACTACCGACGGCTGGCGACCGCCGCGCGGAGCGGCGACCCGGCGGACGTCACCGCCGCGCTGAGCGCGCTGCGCGCCAACCCGGCGGGGACGCTGGCGCGCCGATACGGCCTCGACGACTGCGCCTCGGCCGCGATCGGCTCCAACCCGTGACCGAGCCGCTGACGATCGAGGCGCTCGAGCGCTGGGTCCTGTTCGGCGCACGGTGGCGCGTCGTCGAAGTCTCCGGCGACGCCGCGGTGGTCGACCTGTGCGCCTGCACGGGCGAGCTCGTCGAGCGCCATCGGGTGTCCGAGCCGGAGGTCGTCGCCTATCTGCGCGACCACCGGGCGCAGCCCTCCGACTGACCCGCGCCGCACATGCATTGCGCAGGCAGGCGAGGTTATAGTGCCGCCATGATTTCACCTTCCTCCACCTCTCGCCGGCGCCTGGGGCCGTCTCGTCGGCTGTGCGCGGCGCCCGTGCTCGGCCTGCTGGCCGCGGCGGCGCTGCTCGTCGCTCCCGCGGTCGCGAGCGCCGACACGTCCCAGACGCTGTCGGTGATCGGGACCAGCGACGTCAGCGACTCGGGGCTCGTCCAGAACGTCATCCAGCCCCTCTTCCATGCCGCCTATCCGCAGTACGCGTTCAAGTACACGGGCTCGGCCACCGGCGCCGCGATCCAGAACGCCGAGGCCGGCAACGGTGGGCCGAGCGTGCTCATCGTCCACGCGGCCTCGCTCGAGAACCAGTTCGTGGCCGGCGGCTACTCGTATCAGAACCGCTACGGCAACGCCATCTTCACCAACGACTTCGTGCTCGCCGGCCCGACGGCCGACGCGTCACACGCCAACGTGCTGGCCACGGCGCCGCACAACATCGCGGCGGCGTTCGCCGAGGTCGCCGCCGCAGGCGCCGCCGGCACCGCGACGTTCGACTCCCGGGGCGGCGCGGCCACTGCTCCTGGGACCACCGTCGCCGAGCACCAGATCTGGGCCCTCGTCAACAGCTCGGGGCTGAAGCCCGACTCCCTGACGCTCTGCACGGTCAGCGCCGCCGACGGGGGCGGCATGACGCCGATCGCCAACGGCGCGGGCATTCCCAACGGAGGCGCCTGCCCCGACGCGGGCACGGTCTCCGCGCCGGCCAATCTCCCGACGTGGTACGTGATCAACGCCGGCAACCAGGCCAACAACGTCATCGCCGCGAACGCCTGCACGGCGGGCAACGGCGCGGGCACCTGCTACGTGTTCACCGACCGCGGCACCTACGACAACCTCGCCTCGGCGCCGTCGACGACGGCGACGCCCGGGTTGATCCCGAACCTGCAGATCGTGACGCGCGACAACGCGGCCACCGCCCCCGGCGGTCCGTACGCGCTGATCAACTACTTCCACGCCTACATCATCAATCCCGCCAAGCCGGGGCAAGCGGTCAACCTTCCGGCGGCGATCGACTTCGTCAACCTGCTGACCTCCCCCACGCTCCAGTCGCGGCTCAGCCAGTACCTGTCGGCGACGGGCGACCCCGGCGGAGCACCGTTCGTCGCCTCGGCGTCGCCGGGCATCAGCGCCAGCGGCCTGCCGGCCACGGCCAACGCCGGCCAGAAGATCACGATCTCGGGGACGGTGACCAACTCGGAGCCGGGCTATCCCCCCATCTCGGGCAAGCCGGTGACCGTCGACGAGATCGAGGGGACGCTTCCCGTCCCGGTGGCGACGGGCACCACGAACGCCAGCGGCGGCTACAGCGTGACCTTCTCCCCGCCGTCAAGCGGGATCTACCAGGTCACGACGGGTGACATCTCCCAGATCGAGATCCCGACCCTGAGCCCGCCCTTCGGCGACATCCTCTCGCCCGGCGCGTCGGCCGCCACCACGCTGAGCCTCAACGGCGCCGCGACGATCAGGAAGACGAGCACCTCGACCGGGTCCGTGCAGGCGGCGGGCACGGTCGGCCCCGCGGCGCCCGACGGCAACGCCACCGTGACGCTGCAGGCTCGGGGCAGGACCTCGAGGGGGGCGTTCAGGCCCATCGGGTCCCAGACCCTGTCGGCCGGCTCGGCGAGCTACGCCCTCAATGGCGCCCTGCGGCCGGGCAAGTACACGATCAGGGTCGTCTACCAGGACAAGGGCCTGCTGAACACGGCGACGAGCACCACGCGGAACGTGACGGTCCCGCCGAACAGCACGAGGCTCACGTTCGGCAAGACGACGATCAAGGCGGGTCGGCTGACGCTGAAGGGCTCCGTCGGCACCGCGCCGACGAAGAACGCGACGGTCCGGCTGTTCGCGCTGAGCATCGGCAGGGTGTCGATCATCAAGGGCAAGATCGTGCTCGCGGCCAAGGGCGCGACGTTCAAGCAGATCGCCAAGGCAACGGTCAAGAAGGGCAAGAGGTCCTTCACGATCAGGCACAAGCTCGCGCGCGGCCAGCGCTACGTGCTTCAGCTCGAGTACACGGTCAAGGGTGAGGTCACGTCGTTCTCGAACTACAAGTACATCGACGTACACTGAGCCGGTGACGCCTCGGCGTTTTCGGCCTGCGCAGGATCCGATCGACCGCCGCTCCGGGAGGCTCCCGGGGCGGCGGTTCGCGTTGGTGCTGGGCGCGTGCGCGCTCGGCTGCCTCGGCCCGGCATCGAGCGCGCTCGCCGACTCGCCGATGATCGCGGCGACCGTCTATGCGAAGGGCGGCGGCACGGTGTCGGACACGGTGTCGCTGGCGCAGTTGCAGAACTGTCAGAACGCCGCCTACCACGGGCCGACCGAGCTGATCGAGCACGGACCGCAGGGCGACGTCGACGTCCACCTGGACCCGAGCCACACGTGGACGATCGCGGGCGCGCTGACGTGCATGACGCCGACGCCGATCGACGTCGGCAGCGTCACCGGGATCACCGTCTATCAGAGCAACGGTGATCCGGAGGCGGCGAGCGGCTCGCTGCTGACCCAGCCGGATCTGACGGTCGACCCGACGGCGGCGAGCCCGGTCCTGAGCACGCTCGGCAGCTCGATCCAGTACAGCCGTCCGGCGCGCGGTCCGGGCGACCAGGACTTTCTCGACCAGGTCACCCAACCCACGGGAACGCCGATCGCGATCGACGTCTACCAGGGCCCGGCGCTCTCGGTGTCGGGGAGCGGGTCGCCGAGCCCGGTGTCCGCCGGCGCCGACGTCACCTTCACCGCCACGGCGTCCGGCGATCCGGGCGGCAGCCCCGCCTACAGCTGGACGTTCGGCGACAACCTGCCGCCATCGACGACGTACGGCAACACGATCACGGTCGCGTTCCCCGACCCCGGCCGCTACACGGTCACGGTCCAGGCCACCGATCGCCGCGACGGCGCCGGGGGCGCCGCGACGATCCCGATCACGGTCAACCCAGCGAGCTCGACCACCCCGACGAACCCCGGATCGGGCACGAACGGGCCCGCGGGCGGCACCGGCACGACCCCCGGCGGCGGCGCCGGCGGCCATCGAGGCGGCACGCCGGGCGGCCATCGCCCGGGCGGCGGCAAGGGGGGCTCGGGCGGCGGCTCGGGCTCCGGGTCGGGGTCCGGCAGCGGCTCGGGGTCCGGCAGCGGCTCGGGCACGACGAAGCCTCGGAAGACCGGTCACAAGCCCCCGCGCAGGCGCGCGCGGTCCGGGCCGCCCGCCTCCGGAGGCGCCGGCGGGTCAGGCGGGTCGGGCGGCTCGCGCGGGTCGGGCGGCTCGCGCGGGTCGGGCGGCTCGCGCGGGTCGGGCGGCTCGACCGGATCGGGCGGCGGGTCGGGCAGCTCGGGCGCGGGCAGCGGGTCGAGGACCGGCGCGAGCGGCGGTGCCCGCGGCGGCTCGGGCTCCAGCCCGGCGGGCGGCTCGCCCTCCCCGGTCCCGGGCCCCCGGGCCCGCTTGCGCACCCCCTCGCCCCGCTCCCCGGTCCGCGGCCGCCCGCCGACGACGAGCCGGGCCGGGCGAGTCGTCACCGGGCGGCTGATCAGCGACGTCACGCCGCTGCCGACGAGCTCGCTCCCGCTCGTCCCCGCCGCGGGGCAACCCGCCGCGCCGGCGTCGGCTCCGGGGCTGCGCACGCCGCGGAGCACGTCGCCGCTGCCGGTGATCGCCGGCCTGCTGGCGATCCTCGCCCTGCTCGGGCTCGGCGCGTGGCGCGAGCTCGCCGGGCGACGACCGGCGCAGCTCAGGGCCTGACCGTCCGCCACCATCGCCGCCGTGAGCCTCGTCCCCGCCATCAGCACGCACGACGTCAACGTCGTCATCTTCCACGTCGCGAGCGTGCTCCAGGTTCCGGTGCTGATCCTCGCGCTGCTCGCGCTCGCGCTTGTCATCTTCGAGCTCGGCGGCTTCGCGATCGAGCTGCGGGGACGCCAGCAGCGACGCTTCTCCGCCCTGGCACGGGCCGCCCAGGGCGCCCGGACGGCGCTGCGGGGCGGCGACCGCGAGGCGGCGGCGGAGGCAGTGGCGAGCATCGCCCGCAGCCCGGCGATGTCCTCCACGCTGCAGTTCATCGTCGAGCATGCCGGCGAGCCGGGGGCCGAGCACCAGCTGAACAAGGCGCTCGCCGACTTCGACTTCGACGCCCAGCGCCGGCTCGCGCGGACGCGGATGCTCGTACGCGCCGGCCCGGCGCTCGGGCTGATGGGCACGCTCATCCCGCTGTCGCCGGCGCTGACCGGGCTGGCCAACGGCAACACGACGGCGCTGTCGGAGAACCTCCGGGTGGCGTTCAGCGTCACCGTGGTGGGGCTGCTGATCGGGGCGGTGGCGTTCGGCCTGTCGCTGTACCGCGACCGCATGTACGGGCAGGACCTGTCCGACCTCGAGTATCTGGCGGCGATCGTCTCCGATCCCCGGGAGGGCCCGCCCGCGTCCACGGTCGTCGCCCCCCCCCGACCCACCCGGGGGACGACGTGATCACCGTCACCCCCCGGTCGCGCAGCCGCGAGGATCGCGCCGGCGACCCGCTCGACGGCCTCGTCAACCTGTTCGACCTCGGCATCGTGCTCTCGGTCGCCTTCCTGCTCGCGGCCCTCTCCTCGCTGCATCTCGGCGGCACGATCACCAAGCACGGCCTGCGCGCGAGCGCCGCCAAGCAGATCTACATCCGTCAGGGCGAGACGGTGGCGCCGCTGCCCAGGCCGGGCGAGCGGACGATCGGTCGCGGCACCCAGGCGGGCGTCGTCTACCGGCTCACCGACGGACGGCTCGTCTACGTCCAGTCGCCGCGCTGACCGTGGCCTACCTCTGGCAGCAGTGCAGCGGCGGGGCCAGGCTCATCCTGCACGGGGATCCGATCATCTTCGGGCTGCTGTGGGTCACGGTGCGGGTCGCGCTCGTCTCGACCGCGGCAGCGGTCGCGATCGGGCTGCCGTTCGGCGTCGTGCTCGGGCTGGGGCGCTTTCGGGGCCGCCGGGCGCTGCAGATCCTCGCCAACGCGAGCCTCGCGCTGCCGCCGGTCGTCGTCGGCGTTGTCGTCCTGCTGCTGCTCGTGCCCCAGGGCGCGCTCGGCTCGCTGCGGATCGGGTTCACGCTGACCGCGGTCTACGTCGTGCAGACGATCCTCGCCCTCCCCTACGTCGTGGCGCTGACGCCGGCCGCGATCCAGGGAGTGGCGCCCGGGCTGCTCGACCAGGCTCGCGCGCTCGGCGCGGCGCGCCTCCAGCTGGCCGTGCTGGCGCTGCGCGAGGCACGGATCGGGATGGTGGCGGCGGTCATCGCGGCGCTCGGCGCTGCCGTCTCGGAGGTCGGGGCGGTCGTCATCGTCGGCGGCAACGTCGTCGGCCACGACCAGACGCTCGCCAGCTCGCTGCTGGCCAACTTCACCTACGGCGACACCGACCCCCACAACGCCGGGATCGCGATCATGCTCGCGATCCTCGTCATCGTCCTGCTCGGCTCGCTGTCGCTGCTGGCGCACCGCTCGGGCGGGATCCGCTTGCGCTTTCGCGGTGGCTGAACATGACGCTGCTGTGGAGCGAGCTGCAGGCCGCGGTGGCGCTGATCGTCGACGGGAACCCGACCCTGTGGAGCGTGATCGGCTTCACCCTGCAGGTGGTGGCGATCGCCACCGGGGTGGCCGCGATCGTCGGGATCCCGATCGGGCTGACGATCGGGCTGGGGCGGTTCCGCGCCCGCCGGGTCTGCCAGGCGCTCGCCAACGCGAGCCTCGGCCTGCCGCCGGCGCTCGTGGGGACCGGCCTGTTCCTGCTGTTCGCGCGGCCGGCCCCGCTGGGCGCGCTCGAGCTGGTGTTCACGCGCCGGGCGGTGTTCATCGCGCAGTCGATCCTCGCCCTGCCCTACACGGTCGCGCTGACCGCCGCCGCCGTCCAGGGCCTCGCCCCGGGGCTGCTCGATCAGGCGCGGCGGCTGGGCGCGAGCCGTCCCCAGGTCTTCGTCCTCGCCCTGCGCGAGGCGCGGGTCGGCGTGATGGCGGCGATCATCGCGGCCCTCGGGACGGCGCTCTCGGAGGTGGCGGCGATCGCGATCGTCGGCGGCAACGCCTACGGCTACGACCAGACGCTCGCCAGCGCCACCCTGTTCCAGGTCGACGCGGGCAACTACGCCGACGCGCTGGCGATTGCGATCGTGCTCGTCGCGCTCATCCTCGTGCTGATGTGCGGGGCCGGGGTGCTCCAGCAGCGCGTCGGCATCCGGTTGCGGTTCGCCCCGTCGCGATGACCGCGATCGCCGGCACGGCCGAGGTGCTGCTGCGGACAGAAGGGCTCAGCGTCGCCCGCGGCCGCCGCGAGGTCGTGCACGGCGTCGACATCGCGTTGGCGCGGGGCGAAGTCGTCGCCCTGCTCGGGCCCAACGGCGCGGGCAAGAGCACCCTGCTCGACGCGCTCGGGGGCGGCCTGACACCCGTCCGCGGCGACGTGCGGCGCCACGGCCGGGTGGCGATCGCGCTTCAGGCGGCCGAGCTGGCGCGGCGCAGCGCGCTGGACAACGTCATCCTCGCGCTCGCCTGGTGGGACGTGCCGCGGCCCGAGCGGGCCGAGCGGGCGCGCGAGGCGCTGGCGGCGCTCGGGGCGAGCCACCTCGCCGATCGTCGCGCCGATGCGCTCTCGGGCGGCGAGCGGCGCCGGGTGCACATCGCGCGCGTGCTCGCGCTGCGCCCCGACATCCTGCTGCTCGACGAGCCGTTCGCCGGGCTCGACGCCGAGGCGCGCGGGCGCCTGCTCGCCGACGCCGCGTCGGCATTGCGCTCGCCCGCGCGGGCGACCCTCATCGTCGTCCACGACCGCGCCGAGGCGTGGGCCCTCGCCGATCGGATGCTGATCATGCTCGACGGGCGCATCGTCGCCGCCGGCGCGCCGCGAGAGCTGCTCGACGAGCCGCCCTCCCCCGAGGTGGCGCGCTTCCTCGGCTTCGACGGCGAGCTGCGCGAGGGCAGCGCGATCGTGCTGACGCGTCCCGCGCACGTCGAGCTCGATCCGCGGGGACCGCTGCGCGCGACGGTCGTCGGGGCGGTCGCGCTCGAGGACGGCGTCCGGCTCGCCCTCGAGCTCACCGACGGGCGGGGCCGCCTGGGGTGCATCGCGTCGCTGGCCGCGCCCCGGGTCGGCGACGAGGTCGGCGTGCGGGTCGTCGGCGGTGCCCGCTTCGCCGAGGGCGCGTGAGCCCGCACGACGGCTCATCGCGCGGCGGCTCATCGCGCGGCGGCTCCTCGCGCGGCGGCTCCTCGCGCGGCGGGCCATCGCGCAGCGGCTCATCGCCCACCGGCTCGACGCCCACCGGCTCGACGCCGGCCGCGTCGGTGTCCACGAAGCGCATCGCGCTCAGCGCCGCCATCCTCGCCTCGACGATCGCGGCCATCGACTCGTCGGCGGTCAACGTCGCGCTGCCGGCGATCGGCCGCGACCTCGGCGGCGGCTTCGCCGCCCAGCAATGGGTCGCCAATGCCTACCTGTTGACGTTGAGCGCGCTCATCCTGCTCGCCGGCTCGCTGACCGACCGGCTCGGCGAGCGCCGGGTGTTCGCCGCCGGGGTGGCGGGCTTCGGGATCGGCTCGGCGATCTGCGCCGCCGCGCCCTCGGTCGGGGTGCTGATCGTCGCCCGTGCCCTGCAGGGCGTGTCGGGGGCGATGCTGACCCCGAGCGCGCTGGCGATCATCGTCGCGGTCTTCGACCGGGACGAGCGCGGCGGGGCGATCGGGCGGTGGACGGCGTGGAGCGGGATCGGCGTGCTCGCCGGTCCGCTGCTCGGCGGCCAGATCGTCGACTCGACCTCGTGGCGGTGGATCTTCGCGATCAACATCCCGCTCGTGCTCGTCGCGCTCGCGCTCGCGCGGGCGGGGGTGCCCGGCCGGGCGCGGGAGGCCGGCGACGCGCGGGTCGACTGGGCCGGCGCGGGGCTGGCCGCCACCGGACTGGCCGGCGTCTCGTTCGGCCTGATCGAGCAGCCGGTGCTCGGTTGGTCTGACCCGGCGGTGTGGGCCGCGCTCGCCGGGGGTCTGGGCCTGCTCGCGGTCTTCGTCGGCCGGGAGGCGCGGACGCCGGCGCCGATGCTGCCCCTGGGGCTGTTCGCGCGTCGCAACTTCGCGGTCACCAACGCACAGACGTTCGCGATGTACGGCGGCATCGGCCTGCTCGGCTTCTTCGTGACGATCTATCTGCAGCAGGTGGCCGGCTACAGCGCCCTGAAGTCCGGCGTCACCGGGCTGGTGCCGACGATCGTCATGTTCGTGCTGTCGGCGCGGATGGGCCGCCTCGCCGACCGCTATGGCGCGCGGCCGTTCTTGATCGTCGGCCCGCTGCTGGTGGCGGGCGGCTTCGGGCTCATGCAGCGCTACGGGACGTCGGTGTCGCTGCTCGGCGACGTCCTGCCGGCGCTGCTCGTGTTCGCGCTCGGCCTCGCGCTCACCGTCTCGCCGCTGACCGCGACCGTGCTCGCCGACGCCAGCGAGGCCGACGCCGGCATCGCCTCGGCGGTCAACAACGCCATCGCCCGCACCGCCGGCCTCGTCGCGGTCGCCGCGGTCGGCGCGGTCGTCTCGGCGCACTACGGCGCGCTGCTCGAGCACCGCCTGGCGGCACGGCTGCCGCCCTCGGCACGCCCCGCACTCATCGCCGCCACACACCACACGTTCGGGACGATCGACGCTCGCGCCCTCCCCGCCGCGGACCGCGCCTCCGCCCGGGCGATCGCCGCCGGCGCCTCCGAGAACGCGTTCCATCTCGCGATGGGCATCGGCGCCGGGCTGCTCGTGCTGGCGGCGATCGGCGGAGTGGCGCTGCGCACCGAGCGTCGCCGCCCGGTCCCCGCCGGAGGGTGCGCCGGCGGAAGCTTCGCGGGCGCCCCGCGCACGCTGGGAGCGGTCGTGCACCGGCGGATCCACGCGCCGACGACTCCCGCCAGCCGGGGGCAACCACGATGACCGTCTGAAATCATCGGCGCCGGACGGGTCGGGCCGGCGATCGCGACGCGTGTACGCGGTCGACACGAGCCGCTCGATGCCGACGGGGTGCGCGGCGCCCGGTCTCCGAGCGACGGTCAGACGATCAGATCGCGATCCTCGGGGTGGCGCTCGAGATAGGACGCCACGAAGGGGCACCGAGGTTCGACGACGAGCCCGCGCTGCCGGGCGTCCTGCAGCGCGGCTGCGATCAGCCGCGACCCGAGCCCTTGGCCCTCGTAGGCGGCGTCAACCTCGGTGTGCAGCAGCGCGATCGCCTTCCCGCTCATGCGGTAGCTGATCAGACCGGCCGGTCGCCCGTCGACGAGCAGCTCGTAGCGGGATTCCTCGGGCCGGTCGCGCACCCTGCTCTCGGGACTCACCCCCCGGAGGCTAGTGTCCCCGTTCCGGGGTCGAGCACCCGAGCCGGCGGAGGGGATCTCGGCCGGCGTCGAGCCCGATGCGCGGCATCAACCGGACCGGCCGATCGCCGCGTCCATCTCGGCGGCGGGATCGCGGACGGCGCGGCCGTGGCCGAGGACGAGCAGCGTCGGGTTCAGCGCGCGCAGCGCCCGGGCGGAGGCGCGATCCTGCGCCCGGTCCTGGGTGGCCATCGCGGCCAGCGGGAACCGCCAGTAGTAGTGGTCCGAGACGTTGAGCGCGCCGATCGAGGTGAACACGTCGCCGGCGATGAGGCTGCGGTCGCGGGTGTCGAGGAATGCGACGTGGCCGGGAGTGTGGCCCGGGCTCGGCACGACCTCAAGGCTTCCCACCCGGTCCCCGGCGCCCAAGCGCACGTCCGGGACGGTGCGCAGCGTCGGCCAGCTCCCGGCCACCTTGCCCGCTACCACCGTCTCACCGGCGTGGATCCGGGCGTCGAGCTCGGGCATGAGCACCTCGACCTGCGCGCCGAGCGCCTCGCGGAGCGCGTCGAGCGAGCCGACGTGATCACCGTGGCCGTGGGTGAGGACGATCCGGCGGATCGGCGCCCCGCGGCCGCTCGCCGCCTCGAGGATCGCACCGGCAGTGCGGGGGAGCATCGTGTCGATCAGCGTCAGCCCGTCGTCCTCGCGAACGAGGAAGGCGTTGACGAATCCCAGCCTCGTCAGCTGGGTGAGGTTGTCGGTGAGCGCGGTGGTGCGCACGGGGTCTCCGGATCGGTGAGCCTAGTCAAGTCAGCTTCGGCCAGCAGCACGCGCGGGACCTTCCTCGCCCGCGGTCCCGGGCCCGCGGCAGTGGTCTGGATCGGCGTCGACAGTGTGACCTCGATCCAGACCGGGCTCGTCGCCGGGACCACGCGGGCACGAAAACGGGCTTCGCTCACAGCCCTCGTTCGTAGTGGAGGGTGAGCGGCCCCGCGGGTCGGCCGTGCGCGTCGAAGCCCAGGCTCTCGGTGAGGGCGCGGGCCGCCACGTCGGTCTCCGCGGTGCCGAGGTCGATCTGATCGGCGCCGGCCGTGCGGGCGAGATCGATGGCGGCGAGCAGCAGCGCCCGGCCGATGCCGTGCCCGCGGTGGGCCGGCTGGACGTAGAGCTCGGTCAAGCAGCACTGCAGCGCGGGGGACCACAGCGACTTGCGCAGACGCAGGACGGCGAGCCCGCACGGCTGGGCCCCCGCGAGCAGCACCTCGGTGCCGCCGTCGGCGAGCAGCTCGCGCACGCGCTGCGCGAGCAGCGGCGGCTCGGGCGTCGGCGCGTCGCGCTCGCGGCGCCCGTCGTGCAGCAGCCGACCGATGCGGGCCGCGTCGGCGCGGGTCGCCCGGCGGATCCTCAGCCGCGCGCTCGCCCGCTGGCGCGGGACGTGCAGCTCACGCTGTAAGAGAGTCACGGATGGCGTCGACGAAGCGTGGCGTGGCCTCGAGCGGCGAGAAGTGGCCGACGCCCGCCAGCTGCTGCAGCGTGACCGCCGCGAAGAACTGATCGAGCCGGTCGCTCCAGGCGGGCGGGAACAGCGGGTCGTGCTCGGGCCAGAGGACGGTGACCGGGAGCGCGAGTCGGTCGCCGGGCTCGGGCGGGCGCTCGGCGGGGCTGACTGCGATCGTGCCCCCGCCGCCGCGATACCAGCCGATCGAGGCGACGAAGGCGCCCGGCTCGCCGTAGGCGGCGGCCAGCCGGTCGAGCTCGGCGGGATCGGGCACGAACTCCGGTCCCGACCAGTGCGACCAGAAATGCTCGAGATAGACGCGCGCCGCCTCGGGCCGGCCATCGATCAGCCGCTCGGCGAGCGCGAGCTGGTGAAACGCCTGGTACCAGAACTCGGGCTGGGCTTCGGGCGCCAGCACGCGGTCGCCGGCGCCCGGCAGCGGCGGGGCGAGCACGAGCGCGCGGACGAGCGCGGGCTCGGCGCGGGCGATCTGCTGGCCGACGCGGCTGCCGACGTCGTAGCCGGCGATGACCGCGGGCGCGAGCTCGAGCTCGCGCATGAGCCCGATCACGCTCGCCGCCTGCGCCGGCCCCGAATAGAACTCGCGCGGGTCGCGGAGGTGCTTGTCGGACTCGCCGAAGCCGCGCAGGTCGGGGACGACCACATCGGCTTCGGACGCCAGAGCCGCAGCGACCTCGCGCCAGTCGTGGCGGTCCCCGGGCCACCCGTGCAGGAGGACGACCGGATCACCCGCCCCGGCGCGATCGTAGGCCAGTGCGAAACCTTCGATCGGCGAGGAGCGGAGCACAGGCTGCAGCGTAATGGCCGCCGCCGCGAATTCCTTCATCCGCAGCAAATCTCCCAAACCCGCGCCAAGGCTCGCCTGGCACGAGCGCACTCACGCTGTCAAAGACGACCGATTCCGCATCTGCTGAGCGGTCAGCCGCAGGCGGGGTCGGGATCGAAGCTCGAGCTCGCCTGGGCGACCGACAGCGGGCCCGTCGACGGGATCAGCTGGATGTGATTGACCTCGGAGTCGGCCGGGTCGTCGGACGGATCGAACGGCCGGTAGAGCCCGAAACGGGCGAGCTGCGCCTCGCTGATCTGCGCGGCGCTCGAACGCAGCAGGCTGTCGACGCCGATGTCCTCCGCCTCGCCCCGGGTGTGCGGGTCGTCGGCGTAGCCGCCGACGGCGACGCTGTGCTGCGGGGAGCGGTAGCCGCTGATCCCGTAGATGGTCAGCCCGAGCGCCCGCCCGAGCGCGTCCAGGCGCGCGGTCAGCAGCGGCAGCTGCCCCTCGGTCTGGCTCGTGCCCGGATCGGCGACGAAGCCCGGACCCCGGCCGCTGACCAGCGGCGTGGCGTTGGCGCGGTCGGTCGTCCCGCCGCACAGGTTGAGCATCCGCAGCTCACGCTTGACGGTGGCGAGCGTCGGCGCGTGCGCGCTGGGATCACCGATCGACGGCGAGCTCGCGGGGGACGACTCGGCGGGTCCGGCGTCGGCGCCGGCGGCGGGCTGGACCGCCTGCGGATGCGCCCCGGCGACCGCGGTCGCCACCGGGGTCGACGGACGGGAGCCGGGGTGGTCGCTCGCGCCGCAGCTCGCGCAGACCGCCCCGACGAGCACGCTCGCCCCCGCGACCCGCACCCTGCGCCATCGCGTTCGCACCCCGGCCAGGGTACGGGCGCGCCCACCGCCCCGGGTGAGCTCGGCGAACGGCACAGCCGCGACGGCGGTCAGTCGTTGTGGACCGTGGCAGCGGTCCGGGCGGCCTCGGCCTCCCAGGCGGCCAGCGCCTCGGCGGCCGATTCCGGCTCGCCGTTGCGCAGCACGTCGAACAGCGGCGGGGAGTGCCAGGCGGTGATCAGGCCCTTCTCCCACTCAGCGAGCCGCGGCCTGGTGAGCGGCGGGCGGCCGAGGACGAGGATGTAGATCGAGAGCAGGCCGCCGGCGGCCGCGATCGCGAAGCAGACCCAGACGCCGTTCTGGATGCCGCCCGCCATCGAGCTCCCCGTCGTCATCGCCAGGTGCAGGATGATCGGGCCGACCATGAAGGCGGCGGTGCCGCGCAGCAGCTCGAGCAGGGCGAACACGCGCTGGAGATCGAACGCGCGCAGCGAGAAGCCGGTGGCGAACAGCGACGGGGCGACCGAGGAGCCGAGGCCCAGCCCGAGGATCCCCGAGCCGACGATGACCAGGACCTCGGGACCGCCCGCGACGCCGCTGAGGATGGCCGCGGCGCCGGCGATCATCGCCATGCCCGAGAGCGCGAACAGCGGCGGGAAGCGCGTGTACAGGATCCGCCCGAACAGGAACGCCGTGAACACCGCGCCGCCGAGCTCGGGCCAGAACAGCATCGCCACGTGCCCCGGCGACCCCCGGTGCATGAAGGCGACCTCGATCAGCTCGATGAGCGCGACCCCGGCGGCGCCGGCCGAGATCGCGACCACGATCATCGCGACCGGGATCGTCGTGGTGAGCTTGCGCACCGGCATCAGCGGGTTCTTGGCGAGGTACTGCTGGAGCACGAGGCAGAACAGCAGGCAGGCGCCCAGGACGAGCGGGCCGAACGCGATCAGGTCGAGGAACCGGTGGGTGGTCAGCTGCGAGGCACCGAAGAACGCCGCGCCGCAGCCGGAGCCGGCGAGGAAGATGCCGAGCCAGTCGCGGGGCGCCTGGGGCTCTTGAGCGGGGACGTCTTCGTAGGTCAGCAGCGACATGACGAGCGCCAGCCCGCCGACCCCGGCGACGATCCAGAACAGCGGGCGCCAAGCGCCGGACCCCGCCTGCACGCCCCCGATCACCGGGCCGGCGGCGACGGCGCCGAAGATGCCCATGTTCATGATCGCGCCGGTGATCGGGAGCTTGGTGTACGGGAAGTTGAGGACGAGCGGCGGGACCGCCGCGATCAGCATCATGCTCGTCGTTAGTCCCTGCAGGACGTGTCCGGCGACGAACAGCCCCGGCGTCAGCGCGGTGGCCGCGAGCACGGAGCCGAGCACGAACGTCGAGACGTAGACGAGCAGCGCTCGGCGCTGGGGATAGTGGACGGCGATCTGGACCGCGAGCACGGTGCCGAGGGCATAGGCAGCGTTGGCCATTCCGTTGGTCAGCGACAGCGCCTGCTGGCTGAGGTGGACGCCGGCGCCGATGATCTTCATCAGCGGGGCGAGTGACGAGCTGAGCGCGAGGTACGGGATCAGCGCGAAGACGACGAGCAGCACCGCCGCCCAATACCGCTCGGCGAGGGGCCCCTTGAACTTCATCCGCCACCGCCTCCGTCCTGGGGCAGGGCGATCCGCGTCATCGCGCTCGCCTCGAGCGCGTGCAGCGTCGCCGACAGCCGCGCCTCGCGGACGACGAGACCGAGCGCGCCGACCCCGGCGAGCGCCGCCCCCGCCGCGAACTCGAACCACAGCCCGTGCCGGGGCGTCCACACGCAGGAGACGAAGATCGTCCAGCCGCCGACGGCCGCGAGGGCGACGTCGATCAGCCGCTGCAGGGCCGGCTGGCGGCGCAGCGCGAACGACCACAGTCCGATGATGATCGCGGCGGCGCCGACGCCGAGCGCGATCCAGCGAACGATGCCGGGCACGAACGCAAAACGACCGGTGATCAGGACGGCTCCCGCGATGAGCGCTGCAAAGTTGGTGATGAACCGGGACGTCACGGGTCGCGTAGGAGGCTAGCGGGGTCCGAAAAGTCGTTCGTCGGGCTCAGCGGCCGCGCAGACGCCGCAGGCGCCGGGTGGCGGTCGCCTCGTGCGCGGGCATCAGGTCCGCGCGCGAGATCTCGGCCACGTGGGGGGCGACCGCCTGCACCCCCGCATCGGAATCGATCCGCTGATAGGTGACGGTCTTCAGGAACTTCGCCACCGAGAGCCCGCCGGTGTAACGGGCGGCGCGGCCGGTCGGGAGCGTGTGGTTGGTGCCGATCGCCTTGTCGGAGAAGGCGACGGTGGCGCGACTGCCGACGAACAGCGACCCGTAGTTGCGCAGCCGGTCTAGGTACCACGCCTCGTCGGCGGCGTGAACCTCGAGGTGCTCGATGGCGACCGCGTCGGACAGCTGCGCGGCATGCTCGCGATCGCGCGCGACCATCACCGTGCCGTGGTCACGCCAGGCCATCCTCGGAGTCTCGCCCGCGGGTCCGCCGGGCGCCCCGTGGTCGGAGGCGTCGAGCTCTGAGAGCTGGCGCTCGACCTCGGCAAGGACCGCCTCGCCGAGTGCCCGCGATGTCGTGATGAGCACCGCCGGAGACGTGGGGCCGTGTTCGGCCTGAGCGAGCAGGTCGGCGGCCACGAGCTCGGGATCGGCGGTCTCGTCGGCGATCACCGCCACCTCCGAGGGGCCCGCGAGCAGGTCGATGCCCACCCGGCCGAACAGCTGGCGCTTGGCCTCGGCCACGAACGCGTTGCCGGGCCCGACGAGCATGTCGACGGGCGCGGGCGGGGATCGATCGGCGCCGTCGAGCAGCCCGAAGGCCATCGCGGCGAGCGCCTGGACCCCGCCGAGGGCGAAGATCCGGTCGGCGCCCGAGGTCGCGATCGCGTGCAGCGTCGGCGCGTGCAGCTCGCCGCCGCGGGGCGGTGTGCAGGCGATGACGGTCTCGACGCCCGCCGCCTTGGCGACGAGCACGGTCATGAACGGGGCCGCCAGCATCGGCACCCGCCCGGCCGGACAGTAGGCGCCGACCGCGGCGACGGGGATCTGGCGCTGGCCGAGGAACACGCCGGGGAGGGTCTCGGTCTCGAAATCGGTCAGCGTGGCCCGCTGGAGCCGGGCGAAGCCGCGGACCTGCTCCTGGGCGAAGGCGATGCTCCGGGCGAGCTCGGAGCCGATCGCGTCGGCAGCCGCCGCGACCTGGGATCGCGTGACCTCGAACCTCGGCGGGTCCCAGCCGTCGAGCTCGCGCGAGTAGGCGCGCACCGCGTCGAGGCCGTCGCGGTCGATCGCCTCGAGCATCTCGGAGACGCGTCGCGCGACCGCGGGATCCGCGGCCGCCGGCGCCGACGGCGCCTTCAGGTACTCGGGCTCGGGCACGGCACCGCGAGGCTAACGGTCGCTCACGCAAGCGGCCAGTGGTCGTTCACGCAGGGACCAGTGGTCGCTCACGCAGGGACCAGTGGTCGCTCACGCAGGGACCGGTGGTCGCTCACGCAAGCGCCAGTGGTCGCTCACTCAAGCGGCCGGTCCAGTGCCCCGCCCGCGGTCAGCGCGCGCCGAGCTGGGCGACCGCCCCGTAGAGCTCGGGTCGGCGGTCGCCGAAGGCGTCGGCGTGCGCGGTCAGGCGCTTGTTGGCGGCCGCCGCGAGATCGACGTCTGCGATCAGCACCCCCGCCTCGCGGGTCTCGGCGGCCACCCAGCCGTCGGCGCCCACGATCGTCGTGCCGCCCGTCCACTCCTGCCCGCGCTCGCTCCCGAGACGGTCGGCGCACGCGACGGCCATCCGGTTGACGCGCGCGGCCGCCATCGCGATCACGACCTCGGGCGGGCGCTCGCCGGCGGGGCGGGGCACGAGCGGCCAGTTGGTCGGCACGGTGAGCAGCTGCGCGCCCGCGAGCGCCACCGACCGCGTCAGCTCGGGGAACTCGAGGTCGTAGCAGATGGCGACCGCGACGCGCCCGACGCGCGTGTCGACCACGGGCGGCGCCTTGAGACCGCGCTCGAAGATGAGCGTCTCGGCATCCCACAGGTGCAGCTTGCGATACACCGCCCGCACCCCGGCAGCGTCGATGAGCGCGGCGCTGTTGTAGACGCCGCCATCCGCCGGGTCACGCTCGCAGAAGCCCCCGACGATGACCAGGTCATGCGCTGCCGCCAGCGCGCACCACTCCGCCAGCAGCGGATCCTCGAGCCCGATCGCGGCGGTCGCCGCCTCCTCGGTGCTCTGGAACATGTAGCCGCTCGTGATCAGCTCGGGCAGCACCACCACCTCGGCGCGCTGCGCCGCGGCTGCGGTGATCGCACCGGCGGCGAGCTCGCGGTTGGCTTGACGATCGCCGAGGACCGGCGCCAGCTGGGCGCAGGCGATGCGCGTCACGGCGCCGAGCCGGCGGCCAGGCCGGCGCGGACCCGCTGCGCCAGGCCCGGCGCGACGCAGATGACGGCGAGGCCGACGACGAGGTAGACGACCTCGATGTACGGGGTGTTGGCGTTCGCGCCGGTCTGCCCGATGAACACGTTGCGATAGATCGTGTAACACACGAAGGCGCCGCCGATCAGCGGGATGAGGATCTGCCACATGGGCACGCCGGCCTCGCCCGAGAAGAACAGGAAGCGGATCGCGCCGGCCACGGCCATGACGTAGGCCGTGAGGATGAGCACCGTGCCGACCTGCAGCGCCGAGAAGGTCGCGTGGGTGACGCTCTCGCCGACGAGCTGCTGGGCGACGAGGTTGATGGCGATGATGACGAGCGCCACGACGAGCGCCGTCGCCGGCTGGCCATGGCGCGACAGGCCCGCGAGGCCAGTGCGCTTGCCGGTGGCGTCCCGGGCGAGCGCGTACATGATCCGCGCGCCGCCGGCGGCGACGCCGAGCGAGATCGCGAACAGGCTGATCGTGGCCATGAGGTTGAGGATGTCGCCGTACCACTTGCCGATGTAGCCGCCCCCGAGATCGGTGAACGGCAGCCCGTTGGCGTAGGTGGCGGCGCCGTGCGCGGTGGCGCCGTATCCGAGCGACTGGGAGGCCGCGGTGAGCAGGTAGAACGCGCCCACGACGACGACCGCCGTCTTGATCGCGCGCGGGATCTCCGTCCTCGGGCTCGCGGTCTCCTCGCCGAGCGCGGCCGCGCCCTCGAAGCCGGCGAAGGCGAGGAAGCCGTACACCGCCGCCTTGGCGATCGTGCCGGTGCCGGCGCCCGCGGGCAGCGCGAGGAAGTGCAGGGTGAACGTCTGGCCCTGCGGCCCGTGTCCGACGATCACCTTGATGAGGATGACGATGCTGAGGATCGTGACCAGGACCGCCCCGATCACCTCGGAGGTCAGCAGCGCCCGGGTGATGACCCGGATCTCGTTGAACGCCACCGCGGTGACGCCGACCAGGCCGATGAGCGCGATCCACCACCACTGAGCGATGTGCAGGTCGAAGGTTTGGTTCAGGAACTGTCCGCCGAACAGCCCGATCTCGATCGTCGAGCCGCAGCCGATCGCGACGTAGGCGCCCATCAGCGCCCAGCCGGCGAAGAACCCCGCGCGCGGGCCGAGCGTCACCCCCACGAGCGCGTACACCGAGCCGGTGTGGGAGATGTGCTGCGAGAGCTTGATGAAGCAGTAGGCGACGAGCGCGACGCCGACGACGGCGAACACGAACGACAGCGTCACCGCGCGGCCGATGATCACCGCGGCGCCCGTGCCGAGCAGCGCGATCGCGCCGACCGGCCCGATCAACCCGACCGAGAAGGCCGCGGCATCGATGAGGCTCAGCTCGGCGTGCAGCCGCTCGCCGCCCTCGCCCTCCCGGGTTTCCGCGACGGTGTCCACGGCGCAAGCTAATCACGGCGGTCAATGAGAGAATGGACGTCCCGACGAGAGGAGCGGCATGAGCCACACGGTGAGCGGCAGCGAGACGGTCAAGTACGTGCTCGGTGAGCGCGACATCCCGACGCACTGGATCAACCTCATGCCCGACCTGCCGGGCGAGGCGCCGCCCCCGCTGCATCCGGGAACGCAGCAGCCGGCGGGCCCCGACGACCTGTCGCCGATCTTCCCGATGAGCCTCATCCTGCAGGAGGTCAGCGCCGACCCCGAGGTCGAGATCCCCGAGCCGGTGCGCGACGCCTACCGGCTGTGGCGCCCGACGCCGCTGTACCGCGCGCGGCGGCTGGAGCGCGCGCTCGACACCCCGGCGCACATCTACTACAAGTACGAGGGCGTCTCCCCCGCCGGGTCGCACAAGCCCAACACCGCGGTCGCGCAGGCCTACGAGAACGCCGCCGCCGGCGTACGCAAGCTGTCCACCGAGACCGGCGCCGGACAGTGGGGATCGGCGCTCGCGTTCGCCTGCCAGCTGTTCGGGCTGCAGTGCGAGGTGTGGATGGTGGGCTCCAGCTACGACCAGAAGCCGTATCGCCGCTCGATGATGCAGGCCTGGGGCGCGACCGTGCACCGCTCGCCCTCCGACGTGACCGCGGCGGGGCGCGCGCAGGCCGAGCATCCGACCGGATCGTTGGGGATCGCGATCTCCGAGGCCGTCGAGGTCGCGGCCCAGAACGCCGACACCAACTACTCGCTCGGCTCGGTGCTCAACCACGTGCTGCTGCACCAGACGATCATGGGCCAGGAGGCGATCGCCCAGCTCGAGATGGCCGGCGAGTACCCCGACACGGTCATCGCGTGCGTCGGCGGCGGGTCGAACTTCGGCGGGCTGACGATCCCGTTCCTGCGCCGCACGCTGCGCGAGGGCGCCGCCACCCGCTTCATCGCCGCCGAGCCGGCGGCCTGCCCCACGCTGACCAAGGGCGTGTACGCCTACGACTTCGGCGACACCGTCGGGCTGACGCCGCTGATGCCGATGTACACGCTCGGCCACGGCTTCGTGCCCCCGCCGGTGCACGCCGGCGGGCTGCGCTACCACGGCGACTCGCCGCTCGTGTGCGGCCTCGTCCGGGCGGGCCTCGTCGAGCCGCGCGCCTACCGCCAGAACGACACGTTCGCGGCCGCGGTGCAGTTCGCGCGGACCGAGTCGATCATCCCCGCCCCCGAGCCAGCGCACGCCATCCGGGCGACGATCGACGAGGCGCTGGCCGCGCGCGAAGCGGGCGAGGAGCGGGTACTGCTGTTCGGGCTGTGCGGCCACGGCAACTTCGACCTCAGCGCCTACGACGCCTACCTGGCGGGCGGGCTCGAGGATCCCGAGTTCTCGCAGGCCGATCTCGACGCGGCGCTGGCGGCGCTGCCGGAGGCACCGTCGCTCTAGCTGGTGCAGGATCCGACATCGCCGCCCGGCGGTGATGAGTTTCCGCGCCCGAGCCGATCTGCACCGACGACAACCGCATACCAGGCGGCCACCCCACGCCCAACCTCCGGCCTCGGCGCCCACGGCGTCGGCTTCGCGCAGGCCCAGGGAGCTCGTTCTCGGGGTGACGGTCGGGGTGGTCCTGTCCGACGGCGCGTCGCGAGCGACGTCCACCCCCTCGCCTGGAGAGCCCCGGCGATCTCGGGCTCCCTCGAGCGCGTCGGGCGCGGCCGGGCGGTCGGCGAGCAGCCGACGGCTTCTCGATCACCGCCTCGCGAACGGTGGCGGGGGCGGTCGACCGCCTCGACGACGCCGACGCGGCGGCCCCGATGAAGGATCCCTGGCGCCAGGGCGTCCTGACGCCGACATGGGTCAGGGTCAGCGGCGGCTCGAGGTGGCGTGGCTCGAGGTGGCGCCGCCCGCCGCCGCGACGACGCTCGCGCTGCTCACCCGGGAGGACATGGGCATCGGCTTGCGGAGCGGCGACGTCGCCGCCGACCACGTCGCGCTCGGAGCCGCCGCGGTCGAGGTCAAGGTCGAGGTCAAGGTCGAGGTCAAGGTCGAGGAGATCCTGCGCAGCCGGGGGTCCCGCCGAGGTTCGCCCTCCGCGATCCTGACGGCAACCGGCTGGTGCTGATCGAGGGCGCCTGATCGCCAACCGTCGCGCCGCCGCGGCGTTCCGGCCGCGGCGGCGCGATGAGATCCCGTCGCGACAAACCTGCACCCGCCGCCGCGATATGTCGCATCGAGGGCGCTGAGCCCAGCGAGGCGGGAAAATTCGGGGGCGCGGTCCAGATTTGTCGCATCCGGGTCACCGCCGCCGCTCACCGCGGGCGCAGGGCGGTGGCGAGCGCGGCCCGGCGATAGCCGACGGTCAGCGCGGCAAGGGCCGAGTCGGGCGCGTAGGTCTGGGTGGCGTGGATGGCGCCGGGATAGACGTGCAGCTCGCAGGGGACGCCGGCGAGCATCAGCCGGTGGGCGTAGGCGATGTCCTCGTCGCGGAACAGGTCGACCTCGCCGACGTCGACGTAGGCGGGCGCCAGCCCCGACAGGTCGCCGGCCCGGGCGGGCGCCGCGTAGGCGGGGATCGCGTCGCCGCCGCGCAGGGGACCGAGGTAGGCGCGCCAGGCCTCGAGGTTCTGGGCGCGATCCCAGATGCCGACGTCGAGCACCTCATGGCTCGACGGCGTGTCGCTGCGATCGTCGAGCATCGGATAGACGAGCACCTGGAGCGCGGGCGCCGGGCCGCCGCGGTCACGGGCCATGAGCGCGGTCGCGGCCGCGAGCCCTCCGCCGGCGCTCTGGCCGTAGAGCGCGATCCGCTCGGGGTCGACGCCGAGCTCGGCGGCGTGAGCGGCCAGCCAGGTCAGCGCCGCGTAGCAGTCCTGCACCGCCGCCGGATAGGGGTGCTCGGGGGCGAGCCGGTAGTCGACCGAGACGACGATCGCCGGCGTGCCGTCGGCGATCTCGGTGGCGTTGAGGTCCTCTCCGTCGATCGAGCCCATGACCATGCCGCCGCCGTGGATGAGCAGCACGCCGCCGAGCGGGTCGGGGTGGCGGCGCGGGCGATAGATGCGAACCCGCAGGTCCGGCGCGATGCGATGATCGTCGACCTCGACATGCGCGGCGAGGGGGCTTGGCGGCGCCTGCGATGCCAGCCACTCCCCGAGCCGCCGGCGCGCGGCGAAGTCGGGACGGGCGCGCATGCCCCCGCCGGTGAGCCTGAGATATCGATCGAGTCCTGCGGCGACGTCGGGCGCGATCCGCCGATCGGCCCCGCCACCGCGCGCCGCGTGCATGGGCGGGCAACATACCGGCCGCGCCCGCTTGCCCGACCCGAGACAATGCGAGGGTGTCCAAGAGGCGCGAGCACAAGCTGGCGCGGCTCAGCGACCAGTTCCGGGTGCGGCCCGGGCGCACGGTGGATCTCCCGCGCGACTTCGACCCGGGCTTCACCGGCGGGGTCGAGGGCAAGAGGCATGCCCGCAAGGAGCTCTCGCGGGCGATCTCGCTGATCGCCGAGCGCCAGCAGCGGCTCGCGGCCGAGCAGTCCGATGCGGTGCTCGTCATCCTCCAGGCGATCGACGCCGGGGGCAAGGACGGCGCCATCCGCCACGTCATGAGCGGGCTCAACCCCCAGGGCGTCAGCGTCCACTCGTTCAAGCAGCCTTCGCTCGAGGAGGTGGGCCACGACTTCCTCTGGCGCTATCAGCGGCGCCTGCCCTCCCGCGGCGAGATCACCGTGTTCAACCGCTCCCAGTACGAGGAGGTGCTCGTCGTCCGCGTGCACCCCGAGGATCTCGACGACGAGGCGGTGTCACGCGATCGGCGCCCCGGGGTGTGGAAGCGGCGCTTCCGCGAGATCAACGACTGGGAGCGCTATCTCGCCGACAACCGGGTGCGCATCGTCAAGCTGCTGCTACACCTTTCCAAGGAGGAGCAGCGCTACCGCTTCCTGCGCCGCTGCGACCTGCCCGAGAAGCACTGGAAGTTCTCGGCCGCCGACATCCGGGAGCGGCGCCACTGGGACGACTACCAGGTCGCCTTCTCCGACATGCTCTCGCACACGAGCACGCCCTGGGCACCCTGGTACGTCATCCCCGCCGACCACAAGTGGTACGCGCGCCTCGGCGTCGCCTCAGCGCTGCTGCGCGCGCTCGTCGAGATCGATCCGCAGTTCCCCGTCGTCGAGGAGACCGCGATGCGCGAGCTGCTCGCGGCCAGGGCCGAGCTCGAGGCGCAGGCTCCCAGCGGGCGTCCCGCCGACCCGGTGCCGGGCCGGTAGGCCGGGCTCGTGACCGTCGAGATCGAGCTGCTGATGAAGGACATGGAGGCGACCTGGGATCGCCTGACCGCGGCCACGCTGTTCGCCCGAGACCTCGACGCGGCGCTGGCGACGCTGAGCGACACCGCCTCGGTCACCCATCTGCCGCTGATGACCGGCGGCACCGGCCATGGCGGGCTCGAGCGCTTCTATCGCGACGAGGTCTTCGATCACGTGCCCGCCGACCTCGCGCTGCGCCGCCTGAGCCGGGCCGTGGACCGCTTCCGGCTCGCCGACGAGACGATGGTCTCGTTCACCCACGACCGCGAGCTCCCGTGGCTGCTGCCCGGAGTGCAGGCGACCGACCGGACGGTCGAGGTCCTGACGGTCACGGTCGTCGCCTTCCGTAAGGGTCTGATCACCTCGCAGCGGACGCTGTGGGATCACGCCCGGCTGACCGAGCAGCTCGGGGTCTCGATGCTCGTCGCCGCCTGCTCATGACGTCCACGGGGTCGGGGCCGGCGGGATGTCGCCGCGCAGCCTCAGCCCGAGCACCGGATAGATGAGCGTCGAGAGCACCGCGGCCCCGACGAGCGCGGCCGCCGTCGAGGCGCGCATGTGGTGCGCGGTCGTGGCCAGGTCGGTGATGGCGAGCACGAGCGGCAGCTGGGTGGCGCTCATCAGAGCGAGCACGATCCGGTCGGGTCGCGGCAGCACGCCCCGGTAGAGCACCATCGCCGGCACGCCGCGGACGACCAGGAAGAGCCCGAGGAACAGGAGCATCTTCAGCGGCCCGCCGACGCCCGCGAAGAGCGCCGGGAGGTCGAGCTTCATTCCGCTGACGATGAAGAAGAAGGGCACGAAGACGCCGAACGCGACCGCGGTGAGCTTGGAGTCGAAGGCGGGGCTGTGCTCCTCGCCGAGCGCTTGTCGGGTGATGATCCCGGCCGCGAAGCCGCCGAGAAGCAGGTCGAGGCCGAGATGGGCGGCGAGGACGACGAGCGCGAAGATGAGCACCAGGGTCCAGCGCACGACGAGCTGGGAGCTGCTCTCCAGCGTGCGTTCGAACACCGGCAGCGCCCAGGTGGTCGAGCGGGTCGCAATTGTGCCGATGACCACCGCGATGAGCACGAAGGCGATGAGGATGAGCGCGTTGTGCACGGTCCCCTGGGCGCTGAGGACGAGTGTGAGCACGAGCAGCGGACCGAACTCGCCGACCGCGCCGGCGGCGAGCAGATAGGTGCCAAAGCGCGAGCGCAGCTCGCCGCTGTCCGACAGGATCGGGATCAGCGTCCCGATCGCCGTGGTGGTCAGCGCCGACCCGGTGTACAGCCCCGAGATGACGACGCCGACGAGCGCCAGGATGCCCGCGGACCCGTAGGCGAGCGCGAGCGACAGCGCCCACCCGACGAGGGCGAGGCGCAGCGGGCGGCCGCGGATGAGACGGAAGTCGATCTCGTAGCCGGCGAAGTAGAAGAGCAGCGCGAGACCGAGGTTGGCGAAGAAGGTGATGAACGAGTCCGGGCGGGTCCCGAGGCCGTGGGGACCGATGATCACCCCGGAGAGCACCTCGACGACGACGACCGGGACGACGATGCCCCGCCCGCTCAGCAGGGCGACCGCCGCGCCCGCCACCGCGGCGGCGGCGACGATCGTCAAGAACGGCCCGGGCCGTACGACGAGAACGGCGGGAAGGTCGATCAACACCCCGGATTGCGTCCCATCACGGCTCCGTCCTCGGTCGCGGGCGCCGGACCGGCGCCGCGGGGGGGCCGGGGCGGCCGGGGCGGCCGGCGCGGCCGGGGCGGCCGGGGC
>Ga0213875_10000272_pt1 | contig 51129 bp, 47 predicted proteins | sample BarmaccomBMRX_R8_FD_160105 | JGI IMG/M metagenome (GOLD analysis project Ga0213875, IMG submission 160105) | Root-associated microbial communities from Barbacenia macrantha in rupestrian grasslands, the National Park of Serra do Cipo, Brazil - RX_R8 | ecosystem: Host-associated > Plants > Roots...
TCGCGGCCGGGGTCTGGCACAGCTGGCTGCTCTGGGAACACGGGATCATCGACAAGCCCGGCCGACACTTCACCAACTACGACCACTGAACCCGTGAAAACGGAATCAGACATCTAGCCGCCGCCGCGCGACCGACCGCCCCGGACACCCATGCCCCGCCCCGAGCGCAAGACCATCCAGCTGACCATCGACGGTCGCGAGGTATCCGCGATCGAGGGCGCGATGCTCGTCGACGCCGCCAAGCGGGGCGACGTCGAGATCCCCTACTTCTGCTACGAGCCCAAGCTCGGCGCGCCGGTCGGCGCCTGTCGCATGTGCCTGGTCGAGATCGAGGGCATCCCGAAGCTGCAGACCTCGTGCTCGACCCCGGTCAAGGACGGCATGGTCGTCCACACCCAGACCGACCGCGTCCGCCACGCCCAGAACGCGGTCGTCGAGTTCCTGCTCATCAACCACCCGCTCGACTGCCCGGTGTGCGACAAGGGCGGCGAGTGCCCGCTGCAGGACATCACTTTCGGCTGGGGCTTGGGCCGCAGCCGGATGATCGAGCCCAAGCGCCATTTCCAGAAGCCGCTCGCGCTCTCGCCGCTGGTCGCGATCGACCGCGAACGCTGCATCCTCTGCTACCGCTGCGTGCGCTTCTCGCAGGAGATCGCCGAGGACTACCAGCTGATCTTCGCCGAGCGCGGCGCCCACACGTTCGTGGCCACCCACGACGGCCACCCCTACGTGGCACCGTTCTCGGGCAACATCGTCGAGCTGTGCCCCGTCGGGGCGCTGACCTCCCAGCCGTATCGCTTCCGCGCCCGGCCGTGGGACATCGAGGCCGCCGGCGGCGTGTGCACGCTGTGCCCCTCGCAGTGCAACGTCAGCTTCACCGTTCGCGACGAGCGCGTCGTCCGCGTGCTGTCGCGCCAGAACCCCGAGGTCGACGACGGGTGGCTGTGCGACAAGGGCCGCTTCGGCTATCAGGCGATGCACGTCGACGAGCGCATCACCCGGCCGCTCGTGCGCGAGGCCGGCGAGCTGCGCGAGGTCTCCTGGGAGCGCGCGCTGAACGCCGCGGCTCAGATCGCCAAGCATCGCGGGCGGATCGGCGCGCTCGTGGGGGGCCAGGCCTCCAACGAGGAGGGCTTCGTCCTGCAGCGGCTGATGCGCGAGGCGCTGCGCTCGTCGAACATCGACTCCCGCGCCAGCGCCCACCACGCGCCGATCGGCGCCGAGCTCGCGCGCTCGCTCGCCGCGCCCGAACTGCAAGCGACGATGACCGACGTCGAGTTCGCCCACACGGTGCTGCTCGTCGGCTGCGACCCCCGCGACGACGCGCCGATCCTCGACCTGCGCATCCGCAAGGGGGTCCGCCGCCATGGCGTCAAGCTCGCGATCGCCACCGCGCGCCCGACGGCGCTCGAGCGCAACGCGACGCTCATCGACCGCTACGTCCCGGGCGGGGACGCGGCGTTCCTGCACGCACTCGATCGCGCGCTGACGCTGGCGCCCGGCGCCACCGGCCACGGCGACCTCGAGCGGCTCGTCGCGCTGCTGCGCGAGGGCGGCGAGGACGTGGTCATCGTCTACAGCGAGCGGATCGGTGCCGCCGGCGCGGCCGCGCTGCGCCGGATCGCCGAGCACCTCGGGCTGGCGGGCGCCGCCGGCGCGGGCCTGCTGGCGCTGCCCGTCGGAGCCAACGGCCGCGGGCTGCGCGAGGCCGGCGCGGTCCCCGACGCCGGCCCCGGCTACGCCGTGCTGCCCGCCGAGCAGGCCGGTCGCGGCACCCGGGAGATCGGCGCGGCGGCCGCCGCCGGCGAGCTGACCGCCCTGTACCTGATGCAGACCGATCCCGTCCGCGACGAGCCCGACCGCGCGCTGTGGCAGCGGGCGCTGCGCTCCGCGGCGCTCGTCGTCGCGCACGCCTCGGTGCTGACCGAGGGACTGCGCGAGCACGCGACGGTCATCTTGCCCGCCGAGTCCTACGCCGAGAAGGATGGCACGGTCGTCCATCCCGACGGCCGCCTGCAGCGGCTGCGCGTCGCGATCGCCCGCCCCGGCGAGGTCCGCGCCGGCTGGTGGGTGCTCGCCGAGCTGACGCGCCGCTGCGGCCTGGAGCTGCAGATCTCACGCAGCGCCGACGCCTTCCGGCAGCTCGCCGGCGAGGTCCCGGTCTACGACGGCATCACGCTCGAGGGCATCGCCGGGCACGGGCTGAGCTGGCCGCCGCGCCCGGCGAGCGTGGCACTGAGCGGCGGCGCCGCGCCCGATCCGGTCGAGACCCCGCCCGCCGCGCCGGCGTCCGCCGCGGGGCTCGCCGAGGCCGAGCAGCTCGCGCTCGGCACCTATCGGCCGATCTGGGCCTCCCCCGAGGTCGAGGTCTCGCCGGCGCTGAAGTACCTCATCTCCCACCAGCAGCTCGAGCTCTCCCCGCACGACGCCCTGCGCCTGCGGATCGGCGACGGCGACCAGGTGATCGTGGCGCAGCCGGATGACTCGCCGGCCGCCCAATCTGGCGAGGCCGGACGCCGAGAGCAGGACGGCTCGGGCGCGGCCCAGTCCGACGAGGCCGGACGCCGAGTGGGCCGCAAGCCCGAGGGCAACGGCGAGGGGACGCAGCTCGCGGCCACCGCGCTCGTGCGCTCCAACGTCCCCGCGGGCTCGGCCTTCCTCGCCGACGGGATCGCGGTCGCGTCGGGCAACTCGCTGGCCGAGCCGCTGATTGAGGTGCGCAGGGCATGACGCTGACCGCGGCGGTCGACTACTTCGAGCCCTGGTGGGTGCAGCTGGTCAAGGCGCTGCTGATCTTCGGCGTCATCTTCGCGGTGCTCCCGATGATCATCATCTACGAGCGCAAGCTGCTCGGTCGCTTCCAGGGCCGCTACGGCCCCAACCGGGTGGGCCCCTACGGGCTCATGCAGCCGCTCGCCGAGATCGTCAAGTTCGCGGTCAAGGAGCCGTTCCGCCCGACCACCTCGGTCGGCTTCCTGTATCGGGTGGCGCCCATGGTGGCCATCCTCACGGCGGTCGCCTCGCTCGCGCTCATCCCCTACGGCGACGTCCAGCACATCTTCGGCCAGAAGGTGGGGCTGTACGGGATCGACGTCTCGGTCGGCCCCCTGTACGTGTTCGCCTTCGGCGGGATCTCCTTCTACGGGATCATGCTCGGCGGCTGGGCCTCGGGCTCCAAGTACGCCTTCCTCGGCGCGATGCGCGGCGCCGCGCAGCTCATCTCCTACGAGGTCTCCCAGGGTCTGGCGCTCGTCGGGGTGCTGATCACCGCCGGGACGCTGTCGGTCACGGGGATCGTGCATGCTCAGGCTGGCATGTGGTACTTCATCCCGCAGTTCGCGGGCTTTCTCATCTTCATGACGGCGTCGTTCGCCGAGACCAACCGGGCGCCGTTCGACCTCGTCGAGGCCGACTCGGAGATCGTCGGCTACTTCACCGAGTACGGCGGCACCGCATTCGTCGCCTATCTGTTCGCCGAGTACACGAACATGATCGTCGTCTCGGGGCTGGCCACGACGCTGTTCCTCGGCGGCTGGCTGCTGCCGTTCGGGATCCACCCCCCCGGCTGGGTCGATCCGTTCGTCGTGCTGGCCAAGATGTTCCTCGTGCTGACGTTCTTCATCTGGGTGCGGGCGACCCTGCCCCGGCTGCGCTATGACCAGCTGATGTCCTTCGGGTGGAAGATCCTGCTGCCGCTGGCCACCCTGAATCTGCTCGTGACCGCCGTGCTGGTGGTCAGGTGAGGTGACGCCATGACCCCCTACGACCCCGGCTCCGACGTCATCGAGGTGATCCGCGCGCCCGGCGGCGGCGCCGCGCGCGGCGCCTACCGCGTGTTCGGCGAGACCTTGCGGGGGCTGAAGACGACGTTCGGGCGGATCGTCGAGGGTCCGACGACGATCCAGTATCCGGAGGAGAAGACACCGGTGTACCCGCGCTTCCGCGGCCGGCACCGGCTGCACCGCTTCGATGACTCCGGCCTGGAGAAGTGCGTCGGCTGCTCGCTGTGCGCCGCCGCCTGCCCCGCCGACTGCATCCGGGTCGTCGCCGCCGAGAACACGCCCGAGAACCGCGTCTCGGCCGGCGAGCGCTACGCCGCGGTGTACGAGATCAACCTCAGCCGCTGCATCTTCTGCGGCTACTGCGAGGTCGCGTGCCCGTTCGACGCGATCACCATGGGCCACGACTACGAGATGTCGGACTACACCCGCTCCGATCTCATCTTCACCAAGGAGATGCTGCTCGCCGAGGCGATCGAGCGCACGCCGCTGCGGCGGGAGGGCGAGTGAGCGCGGTCCTCTTCTTCATCGCCGCGATCGGCGCCATCACCGGCGCGGTCGGCGTGGTCATGCTGCGCAACCCGTTCTACAGCGTGCTCGCGCTCGTCGGCCATCTCATCTCGCTCGCCGCGCTGTTCCTGCTCCTGCGCGCCGAGTTCGTCGCCGCCGCCCAGGTCGTCGTCTACGCGGGCGCCGTGATGGTCCTCTACGTGTTCGTCGTCGCCTACGTCGGCGGAGCCGACGAGCCGCTGCACAGCCCCGGGGGCGCGCTGCGGGCGCTGGCGCCGCTGTTCGCCCTGGCGGTGGCGGTCGAGCTGTGCATCGCGCTGCTCGGCACCGGCCTGACCGCGATCAACAGCCGCGGCGCGCACTACGTGTTCGGCTTTGGCACCCCGCGGCAGATCGGCCAGGAGTTCTTGACCACGTTCCTGTTCCCGTTCGAGGTCGCCTCGCTGTTGCTGCTCATGTCCGCGGTCGGCGCGGTCGTGCTCGCCCGGCGCCGGCGGGGGCTGGAGGGCACCGACGAGTTCGAGGACCGATTCGCCGCCGTCCCGCGGCCGGCGTTCACGGGCACGATGGCCGAGGGCGCCGGCATCCGCGGCGGCGCCGGCACGACCTCACGCCCCGCGGCGCAGGAGCGGCCGCTCGGCGTGAGCAGCGGAGACCCGCGATGAACATCGCGTGGTACCTCGTCGTCTCGGCGATCATCTTCTGCATCGGCGTCACCGGCGTCCTGGTCCGCCCCAACCCGCTCGTCATCCTGCTCTGCCTCGAGCTGATGCTCAACGCCGCCAACCTGGCGCTCGTCGCCTTCAGCCGCATGTGGGGCAACTCCGACGGGCAGGTCTTCGCGCTGATCGTGATGGTCGTCGCCGCCTGCGAGGTCACCGTCGGCCTCGGGCTGATCGTGGCCATCTACCGACGACGGATGGCGGTCAACGTCGACGAGCTGAACGAGCTGCGGGGATGACGGCACCGCGGCGGGGACCGAGGCGCACGTGAGCGCCACGGCGTTCGGCTGGCTGATCCTGCTGTTCCCGCTGCTCGGCACCGGGATCATCTCGTTTGGCTACAAGCGCCTGGGCGCGGCCGCCGGGTGGCTGGCGAGCCTCGCCATCGGGCTCTCGTTCGCGGCCGCGGTCGGCGCGCTCATCTCGCTGCTGGGCCAGGCCGAGGGCCATCGCGAGCTGACCTCGTCGCTGTGGAGCTACGCGCTGACCAGCGGCGTCGACGCCCGGCTCGGCATCCTCGTCGACCCGCTGTCGATCTTCATGGCGCTCGTCGTCTCCGGCGTCTCGACGCTGATCCACATCTACTCGATCGCCTACCTGGAGTCAGACCGCGGCTACTCGCGGTTCTTCGCCTACCTGAACTACTTCGTCTTCTCGATGCTGCTGCTCGTGCTCGCGGGCAACTTCCTGCTGCTCATCGTCGGCTGGGCGTTCGTCGGCGCAGCGTCCTACCTGCTGATCTCGTTCTGGTACCGGCGCACGACCGCCACGACCGCGGGGATCAAGGCGTTCGTCATCAACGTGCTCGGCGACGTCGGCCTCGTGCTCGGGACGTTCTTCATCTTCCGCCACACCGGCACCCTCGACTTCCTGAAGACCTTCCACGTCGTGCGCCACGTCTTCCCGCACGACGGCACCGATCTCGTCGTCGGCTGTCTGCTGCTGCTCGTCGGGGCGTTCGCCAAGTCCGCTCAGGTGCCGCTGCACACGTGGCTGCCCGACGCGATGGAGGGCCCGACCCCGGTCTCGGCGCTCATCCATGCCGCCACCATGGTCACCGCCGGGGTGTACCTGATCGCGCGCATGCACCCCCTGTTCGAGCACGCCCCGACGGCCGCCGACGTCGGCGCCACCGTCGGCTGCGTGACGCTGCTCGTGGCGGCGACGATCGCGATCGTGCAGGTCGATCTCAAGCGGGTCATCGCGTACTCGACGATGTCCCAGATCGGCTACATGATCATGGGCGTCTCGGTCGGCGCCTACAGCGCCGGCCTGTTTCACCTCATGACGCACGCGTTCTTCAAGGCGCTGCTGTTCATGGCCGCCGGCTCGGTCATCTCGGCGATGGGCGGCGAGCAGTCGCTGGACAGGATGAGCGGCTTTCGCAGGGCGATGCCGTTCACCTTCCTGTGCTTCGTCGTCGGTGGCCTCGCCCTCTCCGGGCTGCCGCCGTTCTCGGGCTGGCTGTCCAAGGACGACATCATCGGCTACCTCGACAACCGCGGCGGGTACTTCGAGGTGCTCGGCATCCTCGGGTACGTCGGCGCGCTGATGACCGGCATCTACACGTTCCGGATGATCTTCCGCGCGTTCTTCGGCGAGCCGTGCCCGGAGGCCCGCGAGCTGCGGGAGGGCCACCTGCACCATCCCGAGAGCGGCTTCAACCCCGGCACCGGCGAGCTCGAGGACACCGACGTCGGCTTCCCCGGCCCCGAGCACCACATCGCCGAGCGCGACCTGGCGATGAAGTTCCCGATGGCGATGCTCGCGCTGCTCGCGGTCATCGGCGGCGTGCTGCAGATCCCCGGCGTCGACCGGGGGGTCAGCCGCTTCCTGTCCCCGACGTTCGCCAACTCGCGCCTGGCCGCGATCGACCCGTCGACGGGCTCAGACTGGCTCGGCCTGATCGTCGGCGCGCTGATCGGCCTCGCGGGCATCACGATCGCCTATCGGATCTGGGTCGCCCGGCCGGCGACCTCGAGCCGGCTCGAGGCCCGCTTCCCCGCCCTGCACACCTTCCTGGCCAACAAGTGGTACTTCGACGAGCTCATCGACGCGCTCGTCGTGCGCCCGGCGCTGTGGGTGGGGCGCTTCGCCGAGACGGTGCTCGAGCGCGGCGTGATCGGCGGTGGGGTGACGGGCTCCTCGACGGGGCTCGTCCGCGCCGCCTCGGCGACCGTGCGCCGCGCCCAGACCGGCTTTCTGCGCTACTACGTCGCGCTGATGGTCGTCGGCATCGGAGCGATGGCGCTCTACTTCCTGATCCAGGCGACCTAGTGAGCGACCACTGACGCTGACGATCCTCATCTGGCTGCCGCTCGCGGTGGCGCTCGTCGCCTCCCAGCTGCCGGCGCGCGTCGCCGGGCGGGCGGCGGTGCTCGGCAGCCTGGCCACCCTCGGCGTCGCGATCTCGTTCGTCGTGCGCTTCCACACGGGCTCCGCCGGCCTGCAGTTCGTCACCGACCGGATGTGGATCTCGGCACTCGGTATCCACTACAAGCTCGGGCTCGACGGGCTCAACGTCGCGCTCGTGCTGGTGACCGCGGTGGTCTTCGTGGCGGCGACGATCTACGCCGCGCAGCGCGAGTGGGACCGCCCCCAGGTGTTCTTCTTCCACTTCGCGCTCGCCGAGTCGGGCGTGCTCGGCGCCTTCTGCGCGCAGGACCTGGCCCTGTTCATCATCTTCTTCGACCTGATGCTGATCCCGTTCTTCTTCTTGAGCGGGATCTGGGGCAGCGGCGAGCGGGTGCGGGCGACGACCAAGCTCGTCGTCTACACGCTCGTCGGCTCGTTCTTCATGCTGGTGGGCGCGATCGCCACGGGCGTCGAGGCCGCCGGCCAGCACGGGGCCCCGCTGAGCTTCGCGTTCAGCTCGCTGCAGGCGCTGCCGCTGTCGCACAGCTCCCAGATCTGGATCTTTGCCTGCTTCGCGATCGCGTTCCTGGTCAAGATGCCGCTCGTTCCGTTCCACGGCTGGCTGCCCGACGGCTATAAGGCGATGCCGATCCCCGCGGTCGCGGTGTTCTCGGCGATCCTCTCCAAGGTCGCCGCCTACGGCTTTCTGCGCATCGTCCTGCCGCTGTTCCCCTATGCGGCGGTGCACTTCCAGCTGCTGATGCTGATCATCGCGCTCGCCTCGATCCTGTGGGGGACCGTGGTCGCGCTGAGCACCCCCGACGCTCGGCTCGTCGTGGCCTATTCGAGCGTCGCCCAGCTCGGCTTCATCACGCTCGGGATCTTCTCGCTGCGCGCCCCGGGCGGGCAGGGCGCGCTGCTGCAGATGGTCAACCACGCGCTCGTCACCGCGCCGCTGTTCTTCATCGTCGCCGCCCTCGCCGCCCGCTCGGGCGGCTCGGAGAAGCTCGCCGACATGGGCGGCATCGCGTTCCGGGCGCCGGTCCTCGCCGCGCTGGCGCTGATCGTCACCCTGGCCACGCTCGCCATGCCGGGGTCGTCGAACTTCGTCGGCGAGTTCCTCATCCTCCTCGGCGTGTTCAACGCCAAGCTGCCGATCGCGCTGCTCGCCTCGGTCGGCGTCGTCGGCGCGGCGGTGTACGCGCTGCGGCTGTACATCCGGGCAATGCACAACCGCGTCAACCCCGACGTCACCTCCCGCGAGATCGACCGCCTCGACCTCGTCCCGGTGGCCGGGATGGTCCTCGTCATCGTCGTGCTCGCGTTCTATCCGCAGTTCGGGCTGCGGCGCTCGCAGCCGACCCTCGATCGCTCGCTCGCCGCCACCCACCAGATCCAGGCGAGCGCGACCCGAGCGGTGGCCCAGGCGCCATGACGATGCTGCTCGCCGCCACCCACCTGCAGGCGCCGCACATCGACTGGGCGTCGTTCATGCCGCTGGTCATCATCGGCACCGGGGCGCTGATCGTGCTGTTGCTCGGTCTGCTCGGCAACCCGGCGCTGCGCGCGAGCGTCGTCCCGCTCGTCACGCTCCTGGCGCTCGCGGCGTTCCTCGTCGTCTCGATCACCCGGTGGCACCATCCGGCGTCGATCATCTCGGGGGCGCTCGCCATCGACGACCTGGCGCTCCTGCTCGACCTCATCTTCGCGGTGTCGGCGATCGCCTGCGTGCTGCTGTCGCTGCGCACCCGCGCCCCCCGCAGCGCCGGCCACGGCGAGTACCACTCGCTGCTGCTGTTCTGCGTCATGGGGATGGTGGTGCTCGTCTCGGCGCAGAATCTGGTGACGCTGTTCATCGGCTTCGAGCTGCTCTCGATCCCGCTCTACATCCTGTGCGCGTCGGAGTACCGGCGCGAGGGCTCGCTCGAGGCGGGCCTGAAGTACCTCGTGATCGGCTCAGTCGGCGCGGCGACGCTCGTCTACGGGCTGGCGCTCGTCTACGGCGCCACCGGGTCGACCCAGTTTGCGACGATCGCCAGCCAGATCTCCTCGGGCGCGGGGGGCGGAGGACTGCTCGGCGACCCGCTGCTGTTGACCGGCCTGGCGCTCGTGCTCGTCGGCTTCGCTTTCAAGGCGTCGGTGGCGCCGTTTCACCAGTGGACGCCGGATGTCTACGAGGGCGCCCCGACGCCGATCACCGCGTTTATGGCGACCGCCACCAAGGCGGCCGCGCTCGGCGTGCTGCTGCGCTTCTTCGACGTCGCCGCGATCCACGTCCGGGACACGTGGGCGCCGGCGATGGCGACGATCGCCGCGATCACCATCGTCGTCGGCAACGTCGGAGCGCTCAGCCAATCCTCGGTCAAGCGCCTGCTCGGCTACTCAAGCGTCGCCCAGGCGGGGTACATGCTCGCCGGCGTCGTCGTCGGCACCCGGCTCGGCGTGGAGGCGACCGTGCTCTACCTCGCCGTCTATCTGATGATGAACATCGCCGCCTTCGCCGTGCTCGTCGGCGTGCAGGGTGAGCGCCGCGACGGCGACGATCTCTCCGGACTGGCCGGCCTCGGCCGCCGCAGCCCGTGGCTTGCCTGGCCGCTGACGATCGCGATGCTCGCGCTGGCGGGCATCCCGGGCACCGTCGGGTTCATCGGTAAGTTCCAGCTCATCCACGCCCTCGTCGACGGCGACTACACGTGGCTGGCGATCGTGCTCGTGATCGGGTCGATGATCTCGCTGGCCTACTACCTGCGGGTGATCGCCGCCCTGTGGATGCGCTCGGCGACGCCGAGCCCCGGACCGGGCTTCCTCGCCGACGCGCCCGGCCTCGGCGGCCTGGCCCCGATCGCCGGCGGCTCGCCCGAGGCCGACGCGCTCGCCGACGGCGACGGCTCGGGGCCGGCGCTGCCGGCGCCGCCGCCCGAGGTCACGCTCGTCGCGGTCGTGTTCGGAGGCGCGAGCATCGTGTTCGGGATCTTCCCCTCACCCCTGTTCGACCTGGCCTCGCACGCCGGCCGGGCGCTCGGGCTCCTCTGAGCGCGCCGTCGCCAGGCGACGGTGGTTCGGCGGGCGGTGGTTGTGCGTCCGACGCGGGGGTAGCCTGATGGGCATGTCCGATGATCGAGAGCAGTCCGACGCCGACGAGGAGCCGCCCGGGCCGCCCGGCTCGGTCTCCAATCAGAACGCCGAGGAGCAGCCCGAGCCCGACGAGGACGTCGACTTCGAGCGCAAGTCGCACGACGAGGCCCCGGGCGGCGACGAGCGCGCCGGCGGCGAGTCCGGCGAGGGCTCGCAGTCGACCGGCGACCCCGGCAGCGCCGGCTGAGCGCCGGCGTCAGGCGGCAGCGCCGAACTCGGGCGGCAGCGCCGGCTGAGCGCCGGCGTCAGGCGGCAGCGCCGAGCTCGGGCGGGGCCGGCTCGCTCGGGACCGGCGCGCGGGAGAACTCCATCACCCCGTCCTCCATCGCAGCGCGGCGGAAGTCGAGCAGGTCGAGCGGGTAGTTCTGGCGCACGCGCCACGGCGCTCGCGTGCCCTGCGAGGGCAACTCGTCGTGAGCGCGCAGGACGTAGCCCGAGCGCAGCGGCAGCAACGGCTGGCGCGGCACGGCGGGGTCGGCGGGTGGCATCGCCACGGCGTAGCCGCGGTCGCGCATGTGGTTGAGCAGGCGGCAGAGGTAGACGAAGCTGAGGTCGGCCTTCAGCGTCCAGGACGCGTTGGCGTAGCCGATCGCCAGCGCGAGGTTCGGCACGCCGGAGAGCATCATCCCCCGATAGGCGACCGTGTCGCCGGGTGAGACGCGGCGGCCGTCGACGCTCAGCCGCGCGCCGCCGAACACCTGCAGCGTCAGCCCGGTGGCGGTGATGATCACGTCGGCCGCGAGCGTCTCCCCGGAGCCCAAGACGATGCCGCGCTCGGTGAAGCCCGCGATCCGGTCGGTGACCACCGAGGCGTCGCCCGCGCGCAGGGCACGGAAGAGATCGCCGCCGGGGGCGACGCACAGCCGCTGGTCCCACGGCCCGTAGCGCGGCGCGAAGTGGGTGTCGACGTCGACGCCGGGCGGCAGCTGGGAGGCCACCGCACGGCGGATGACCGCGCGCATCATGCGCGGCCAGCGCTGGCTCAGCTGATAGCTGAGCACCATCACGAGCACGTTCTTGGCGCGGACGAGGCGATAGGCGAGCGTCTCGGGCAGGCGCGCGCGGGCGAGCTGCGCCAGCCCGTCGACGCTCGGCAGCGAGACGACGTAGCTCGGGGAGCGCTGGAGCATCGTCACGTGCCCGGCGGTCTTGGCGAGCGCGGGCACGAGCGTGATCGCGGTTGCGCCCGAGCCGATGACGACCACCCGGCGCCCCGCGTAGTGCAGGTCGTCGGGCCAGCGCTGCGGATGGATCACCGGGCCGGCGAAGCGCTCGATCCCGGGCAGCTCGGGGGTGTAGCCGGCGTCGTAGCGGTAGTAGCCGCTGCACATGAGCAGGAACGAGCAGCGCAGCGACAGCCGCTCGCCGGTGTCGGCGAGGCGGACGTGCACCGTCCAGGCGGCGCGGGAGCTGTCCCAGTCGGCGTCGGTGACCTCGTGGCCGAGGCGGACCTCGCGGTCGACGCCGTAGCGCGCGGCCGTCTCGCGCACGTAGCGCAGGATCGACGACCCCTCGGCGATCGAGCGCGAGTCGCCCAACGGCGCAAACGAGTATCCGAGCGTGTACATGTCGGAGTCCGAGCGGATCCCGGGATAGCGGAACAGGTCCCAGGTCCCGCCGGTCGCGGCGCGGCGCTCGAGGATGGCGAACCGGCGGTCCGGGCAGGAACGGCGCAGATGGCAGCCCGCGCCGAGTCCCGACAGGCCCGCGCCGACGATGAGGACGTCGAAGTGCTCCACGCCGCGAGCGTACCCGAGGCCTCCGGGTCCGCCGCTACGATCCTGCGCCCGTGGAGTACCCGGTGCAGAGCTTCAGCGACGCCGAGCGCGCGCGCCTGAGCGCCCATTGCAGCAACCTCGACCGGCCGGTGTTCGCGCTCCTGCACCTCCCCGAGACGGTCAAGGGCGCGCTGTTCGCCCGCTACTCGCGCTATCCGGGAACGCTGCGGCGGCTCATGCTCGACGAGTTCGCCGACGACCTGCGCGCGGCGGCGCCGACGGCGGTCCGCGCCGGCGATCCCGGCCGCGCCGAGCAGCTCTACGAGCGCATCTTCCTCGGCTACGGCGACGACTCGGTCGCCCAGCTCGGCGGCGCCCACGTCGCGTGCGAATGGGTCTCGAACATCCTCACCAAGATCCTGCAGCGCCCGCGGCTGGCCGCCTACCTCGAACAGTCGACGCGCTACATCGCCTACGACGCGCCGCTGCCCGGCGACCCGCCGCGGTACCGCTACTACCGCGACGCCGAGCTCGGCCCCGAGTACGAGCGAGCGATGGACGGGCTGTTCGCCGCCTACGCGGGGTCGATCCCGGTCGTGCAGGACTGGGCCCGCCGGGCCTTCCCGCGGATGTCGACGGAGGCGGAGGCGGCGCACGCGCGCGCGGTGCGGGCCAAGACGCTCGACCTGCTTCGCGGGCTGCTCCCCGCCGCCTCGCTCTCGCACATGGGCATCTACGCCAGCGGCCAGACCTATGAGCAGCTCATCCTGCACCTGCTCGCCCACCCCCTGCCCGAGGCCCGCCGCTACGGCGCGATGATCCTCGACGAGGTCGGAGCGGTGATGCCGAGCTTCGTTGCCCGGGTGCAGCGGCCCGACCGCGGCGGCCGCTGGATCGACTATCTGGAGTCGCGCGCGCGGGCCGGCGAGCGCTGGGCGACCCGGCTGGGCCTCAGCGATCGCGGCGGCGAGCCGGCGACCGGGCCGTCGGTCCGTCTGACCCACGTCGACGGCGACGAGGAGGACCTGCTGGCGGCGCTCGTGTTCGAATCCGGCGCCGCCGCTGACGACGAGGCGCGCCGGTCGCTGCGCGAGCTCGGCGACGCCGATCGCGCGGCGATGCTCGCCGATCTCCTCGGCGAGCGGGCCAACCGCCGCCATCGTCCCGGACGCGGGCTCGAGGCGCTGCGCTACCGCTTCGAGATCGTCGCCGACTACGGCGCGTTTCGCGATCTGCAGCGTCACCGGATGCTGACCGTGCAGTGGCAGGCGCTGACTCCCGACCTCGGCGCCGACGTCCCCGAGCAGGTCGTCGCCGCGGGCGCCGGCGACGCCTACCGGGAGGCGCTCGCGCGCTCGGCCGCCGAGTACGAGCGGCTCGTCGACGCCGGCCACGCCGCCGCGGCGTCGTACGCGCTCTGCCTCGGGTTCCGGATGCGCTTCGTCCTCGATCTCAACGCGCGGGAGGCGATGCAGCTGATCGAGCTGCGCTCGGGGCGCGAGGGGCACCCCTCCTATCGCGCGGTCGCGCACGAGATGCACGCGCGCATCGCGGCCGTGCATCCCGCGATCGCCGGCGCGATGACCCACGTCGACGAGGAGACCGAGCCGCGGCTGGAGCGGATCCTCGCCGAGATGCGCATCCAGGCGCGCGCGACCGGCTAGCGCCTGCGCTCACGCCGATCGCCGCCGCCACCGCGGCGCTCCGTGAGGCCGAGCGCCGCGGCGGCGACTGCTGCGTCCGGGCTGCCCCGGTCAGCCCTGGGCCGCTTTGGCCTTCTCGGCCTCCTGCTGGCGCAGCTCGATGCGCCTGATCTTCCCGGTCAGCGTCTTGGGCAGGTCGGGCACGAACTCGATCAGCCGCGGGTAGGCGTACGCGGACAGGTGGTCGCGGACGAAGGACTTGATCTCCTCGCCGAGATCGTCGCTGCCGTCGTAGCCCGACGAGAGGACCACGAACGCCTTGACGACCATGCCGCGTCGCTCGTCGGCGACCGCCACCGCCGCCGCCTCGGCGACCGCCGGATGCTCGAGGCACGCCGACTCGACCTCGAAGGGGCCGATCCGGTAGCCGGCGGAGATGATCACGTCGTCGGCGCGGCCCTCGTACCAGAAGTAGCCGTCCTCGTCGGCCGACGCCGCGTCCCTGCTGTGGAACCACTCGCCGCCGAACGTCTCGTCGGTGTCCTCCTGGGGCCGGTTCCAGTACCCGAGCGGGTAGTGCGGGTTGGACCGCGCCTTCAGGCAGATCTCCCCGCGCTCGCCCTGCGCCACCGGCTTCTCGTCCTCGTCGAGGATCTCCACCTCCCAGCCGGGCATGACCTTGCCCATCGAGCCCTCGCGCACCTCCATGAACGGGAAGTTCGCGCACAGCGGGTAGGACTCGGTGAGCCCGTAGTAGTCGAGCACCGTCACCCCGAACTGCTGCTTGCACCAGCGGATCGCCTCCGGGTTCAGCGGCTCGCCCGCCGAGCAGAAGATCCGGAACTTCTGCGGGTACTTCGTGCCCGCATCCTTGATCCCCATCATCGAACGGATCGCCGTCGGGGTCCCGAACACGTTGGTGACCTCGTGGCGGGAGAGGAAGTCCAGCTGCTTGTCGGGCTGGAAGCCCCCCTCGCGCTGGTAGACGGCCTGGACCGCGCCGTAGCGCCAGGGCCCGAGCAGCGGGGCGATGCCCGCCGCCCACGCCCACTCGCCCATGCCGTGAAAGCGCTCCCCGTCCTTGACGTCGTGGCAGTAGATGAACTCCTCGTGGGCGAGGATGTAGCGGTGGGCGTGCAGGATGCCCTTCGCCAAGCCGGTCGTGCCCGAGCTGTAGTACAGCTGCGCGGGATCGTCGGCCGCGGTGTCGAGCGTCTCGAAGCTGTCCGAGCCCTTGCTCAGCAGCGCCTCGTCGAGGATCAGCACGTGCTCGACGAGCTCGCGCTCCATCCGGTCGACGTTCGCCTCGTTGGTGAGCAGCACCGTGGCCTGGGAGTCGGTCAGCCGATGGCGGATCCCGTCGTTGCCGTACAGGATCGACATCGACAGCAGGATCCCGCCCATCTTCCAGGTACCGAAGAACGCGGCCGCGGTCTCCGGCGTCGGCGGCAGCAGCATCGCCACGCGGTCGCCGCGCTGCACCCCGAGCGAGACGAGGACGTTGGCGAACTGGTTGGACATGTCCTGCAGCTCGCCCCAGGTCACCTCCCGGACGGTGCCCTGGGGGTCCTCGTGGATCATCGCGAGCTTGTCGCGCGGGTGCTTGTCGCACACGTCGGCGGCGATGTTGTAGCGCTCGGGCACGCGCCACTCGTGCCCGGCGACCGCCTCCTCGTAGGACTGATACGGACTCATTGCTCCGACGCCTGCTCCTCCTTGATCTTGCCCTCGAGCTGCTGCATCACGTCGGGATCCCGGAGCGTGGTGACGTCGCCGAGCGCCTTGCCCTCGGCGACGTCGCGCAGCAGCCGGCGCATGATCTTGCCGCTGCGCGTCTTGGGCAGGTCGTCGGCCCAGATGATCCGCTTGGGCCGCGCGAACTTGCCGATCCGGTCGCCGACCCGGGCGCGGATCTCCTCGACGAGCTCATCGGTGCCCTCCGTCTCCCCCTCGAGGGTGACGAAGGCGCAGATCGCCTGGCCGACGTCCTCGTCGGCCTGCCCGATGACCGCCGACTCGGCGACCTTGCCGTGCGACACGATCGCCGACTCGACCTCGGCGGTCGACAGACGGTGGCCGGAGACGTTGACGACGTCGTCGATGCGGCCGATGATCCAGAAGTACCCGTCCTCGTCCTTGCGCGCCGCGTCACCGACGAGGTAGGTTTCCTTGCCGAACTTGGAGAAGTAGGTCTCGATGAAGCGCTCGTCGTCCTTGTACAGCGTGCGCAGCATCGATGGCCAGGGACGCGTGACCACGAGCAGACCCTGGCCCTCGTCGATCGGCTTGCCCTCGCTCTCGTCGACGACGTCGGCCTCGATCCCGGGGAACGGGCGCGTCGCCGATCCGGGCTTCGTGGACACGATCCCCGGCAGCGGCGTGATCATGATCGCGCCCGTCTCGGTCTGCCACCACGTGTCGACGATCGGGCACCGCTCGCCGCCGATCACCTTGTAGTACCAGAGCCACGCCTTCGGGTTGATCGGCTCGCCGACCGAGCCCAGGAGACGCATGGCGCTGAGGTCGAACTTCTCCACGTGCTCGACGCCCCACTTCATGCAGGCGCGGATCGCGGTGGGCGCGGTGTAGAACAGCGTGACCTTGTACTTCTCGCACAGCTCCCACCAGATGCCCTTGTGGGGGTAGTCCGGAGCGCCCTCGAACATCACGCTCGTGGCGCCGTTGGCCAAGGGCCCGTAGACGATGTAGGAGTGGCCGGTGACCCACCCGACGTCGGCCGAGCACCAGTACACGTCGCTCTCGGGCTTGAGGTCGAACACGTAGCGATGCGTGGCGGCAACGCCCGTCAGATAGCCACCGGTGGTGTGCAGGATCCCCTTCGGCGCGGCGGTCGAGCCGCTGCTGTAGAGGATGTACAGCGGGTGCTCGGCCTCGAGCTCCTCCGCCGGGCATTCGTCGTCGGCGGCGTCGCAGATCTCGTGATACCAGACGTCGCGGCCGTCCTGCATCTCGCAGTCGGCGTTCGTCGCCTGGACGACGACGATGTGCTTCAGCGAGTCGAGATCGCTCACCGCCTTGTCGACCTGCTGCTTGACCGGCGCCGTCTTGCCCTTGCGCCGGGCACCGTCGACGGTGACCAGCGCCTTGGCCTCGGCGATCTCCATCCGCTCCTTGACCGAGTCCGCCGAGAACCCGCCGAAGACGACGTTGTGAATCGCGCCGATCCGGGCGCAGGCGAGCATCGCCACCGCGACCTCGGGGATCATCGGCAGGTAGATCCCGACGACGTCGCCCTTCTCGATGCCCAGGTCCTTGAGCGCGTTGGCGAACTTCTGCACGTCGCGGTGCAGGTCGGCGTAGGTGATCTCCCGGCTCTCCCCCTCCTCGCCGTGCCAGTAGAAGGCGACCCGGTCGCCATTGCCCGCCTCGACGTGCCGGTCGACGCAGTTGTAGGAGGCGTTGATCTTGCCGTCCTCGAACCACTTGTAGAACGGCGGGTCGGAGTCGTTGAGGTCCTTGGTCGGCTCGGTGAACCAGTGCAGCTCCTTGGCCTGCTTGACCCACCAGCCCTTCCAGTCGGCGTCGGCCTCTTCGTAGACGGCGGAATCCGAAAGCAGTGCGTGCTCGACGAAGGACTCGGGCGGGTCGAACGTCTCGATCTCGAGCATCTCCTCGAGCTGCTGCTCGAGCGTCTCGTCGCCGGCCGGGGTGGCTTCGGTATCAGTCATGAAAAACCTCTCCTTCGGTGTAGGGCCGAGCGCCTCGCGCTCAGGCGGGCGCCGGGATCGATCCCGGCGCCCGAGCCTTCACGTCATGTTGTACCTCTTATCTGCTGGCAGCGCCCACGTCTCGGTCCGCTGTCGGCCGGTTGAGCGCGAAGACCGGCAGCAGCGGACGGCCGAACGTCGCGGTGATGATGCCGGCGAACGACGTGTACCAAGCCGCGATCGCGGTGGCGATCCCGACGTAGCCGCCGAGCTTGATCGTGCCGTTGGTGGCGCTCATGGTCCCGGCCAGCGCCGAGTTGCCGATCGCCAGCAGGACGAACGTGATCACGAGCAGCGCCAGCGTGATCACGATCGCTCCCGTGGTTCGCAGGGAGCAGATGAAGATGTAGATCGTGAAGATCGTCCACGTCCACAGGTACAGCCCAAGCGTGCTGCCGACGTCCGCGACGGGAATCTTGGGCAAGGCGAGCTGGACCACGAAGAAGAACGAGATCCAGAACGTGCCGTACGCGGTGAACACCACCGCTCCGAACGTGTTCCCGGTGCGGAACTCCCAGATCCCCGCGACCAGCTGCGCGATGCCGCCGAACGCCAGCGCGATCATCGCGACCATCGGCAGCGCCTTCGCGGTGACCAGATTGGCGTTGACGAGGCTGAGCGCGAACGTCGTGGTGGCGAACGCGGCCAGCCCGAGTGGGCCGGGATCAGACGGGGTCCAGCCCTCGCCGCGTGCGGCGGTTGGATCCTGGTCGATGAGGACTTCCTGCTCGCGAGGCAAACGCCCTGCTTCCATCCCTCTCTCCCTCCTGTTGCTTGCCGGTTGCCGCCGCAACCTTACCTCCTCAACGGAGCGGAGGGAACGGACGGGCTAACGGGCCGTCGGCGTCCGAGCCCGACTCCGGCGCTGCGATCAGCGACGCCGCTTGCGCTTGCGCTTCGGGGTCGCCGACCGCGTCCGGGGATTGGCCGCGGGCGCGGAGTCGGCCTCGGCGGGCTCGGACCCGGGTCGCTGGCGCCCGGCCAGCCAGCCGAGCAGCCCGCCGGAGGCGCCCGACCCGCCGGCGCGGGGCGTGCCGGCGCGCGACGCGCCGGCGGACGAGCGGCCGCTCACGGAGGCGCTGCGCTGCTCGCGCAGCTGGGTCTGGGTGGGCAGCGCCTCGGCCCGCCCGGTCCGCCACGCCGCGGGCAGGCCGCCCGGCCAGCGACCGGCGAACAGGAAGGCGAGCGCGATCAGCCAACCGAGCTGGACGATCGGCACCTGCAGGATCTGGAACAGGATGAGCGCCCCGGCGGCCGCGCCGCCGTAGCCCATCGGCCGGGTGAGCAGGCCGACCCGCATCGCCTGCAGCGCGACGAGCACGACCGCGACCGCGGTGATCAGGGCGGCGAGCTCGCCGCCGATCTGCAGCACGAGAAGCCCGGCGCCGCTCGTCACGTGCCGCGCCTCGTCATAGGTCTGCGCGCCGGTCGTCGCGAACTGGTGGACCTTGATCGCCACCACGATCCCGTAGACGATGGTGGCGACGAAGGTCAACGCCCCCCCGATGATCGCCAGCCATCGCATGTAGCTGCGCACCTGCGTGCTGCGGGCGCGGGCGCCGCGGTACAGGAAGACGAGCGTCCAGGCGAGCAGCGCCGCCGCGAACCCGTTGAGGATCGCCGCGATCAGGTCGAGCGGAAACCGCTCGTTCGCGGTGATGAGCGCGAGCGTCAGCTCGTTGACCTTGGCGTGCGGCCCCGCCCCGCCGAGCCCGTAGGCGACGATGAGCGCCAGCCCCGCGGCTCCGGCCACGATCGCCTGCCGGATCCGCACGCGCGACTCGTAGGCCAGCACCTCCTCGGGTGCCACCGGCTGATCGACCTCGGTGCTCATCGGCGCCCGATGCTAGAGGGGCGCAGGCCCGCGCGACGGCGTGGCTACCATGAGGCACATGGAAGGAAGCGGCTTCGGCGGCATGTTCGGAGATCCCGACGATCTGCAGCGCCGGCTCGGCGAGTTCGCCGAGCAGATGCAGGGTGCGCAGCGCCTGGCCTGGGCGGACAACGCGATCAAGCTGGCCGTCGATCTCACCATGGCGGCGATCAACCGCGTCAACATCCAGGGGACGACCGAGCAGCAGACCGAGCAGCTGCGCTCGGTGATGGCCACCGTGTTCCCCGAGGCGGTCGCCCTCGTGCGCGAGGCGCGCGAGGGCCTGCAATAACGCTGCGGCCGTGACCTCCGCCCGCATGGCGGCGCGCGGCGCCGTGGCCGTGATGGTCCTCGTCGTCGCGCTGCTCGCCGTCGCCTGCGGCTCGCAGCACTCGACGACGGCGGCGAGCACGCACGCCCGGACCGACGCGACGACGGGGACCGCGACCGGGTCGGTCACGGCGACGAGCTCGACGGCGACCACGACCGGCGCCTCGACGGTGACCGGCACCGTCGGATCGGGCACGGCCACGAGCTCGAGTGCCCCGCCGCCGCCGCCGACGACGACCGTCACCCGCACCCGGACCGCGCCCACGACCACGGCGGCGGCGCCGCCGACGAGCAGCAGCTGCGGCCCCGATTGCGCCCCCACCGGCACCCCGATCGCTCCGGGCGCGAGCAGGCCCGTCGACGGCAGGTGCCGGGCGGGAACGATCTACCTGCCGCCCCAGGACAACGGTCCGGCGCTCTGCCTGCCCAGGTCGGGCGGCACCTCGCCGGGCGGGCAGTAGCGCTCAGCCGCCAAGTGCGGCGGCGTCTCGAGGGACGGCGGCGTTCGGCTACTTCAGCAGCCGGGAGAGCCGGCGGTCCTTGAGCAGCTTGCCCTCGGTCTGGCAGGTCGGGCAGTAGCACATCACGTAATCCTCGTAGAAGACCGCCTCGAGCTCGTCGCCGCAGCGCGGACACGGCTCGCCGTTGCGGCGGTGCACCGACAGGGGCATGGGGAGCTTGTCGGGGATCGGAAGCGTGACGTGCTGCTCGTAGTACTCCAACGCGGCCCCGAGACAGGCGACGATCGCCGAGCGCAGGCGCTCGAGCTCGTCGTCGGCGAGGTCGGAGCCGCGCTTGAACGGCGAGAGCTTGGCAGCGTGCAGGATCTCGTCGACCCACGAGCGGCCGATGCCGGCGATGACGCGCTGGTCGCGCAGCAGGCCGTGCAGCGGCCGGGCGACGTGCAGCCGCGAGCGCAGCGGCGGCGGGTCGGGATAGGCCTCGGGACCCATGGTCGTGATCTGCTCGTCAGCGGCGAGGCCCTCGGGCGTGTACAGCTTGACCCAGGCCGCCTGCTTGGTCCCGAACTCGCGCAGGCGCAGCTCTCGGCCGTCGGTCAGCCGCAGCAGCAGGCGCGAGGTCTTGTCGCGCAGCGACGCGCGGGCGTGAAACAGCTGCAGCCGACCCGCCGACATGAGATGGATGAGCAGCGACAGGTCGCCGTCCACCCCGACGATGAACAGCTTGCCGCGGCGCTCGATGCCGGTCAGCGCCCGGCCCTCGATCGTGTTCAGCGGCGGATCGAAGGTGCGCAGCGCGTTGATCCCCGGCGTCAGCGCGGACTCGATCTCCGCGCCCGCGACGGCGGCGCCGATCAGCCGTGCGGCGATCTCCACCTCGGGCAGCTCGGGCATGCCCTGAGGGTATCCCTCAGCGGGCCCCGCGGGCGGCCGCTTGCGTGCGACGACTCAATCATTCACGCGCCTTCAGCCTCGCTTTACGCGCCGGTTCGAGACTCACCGCCATGAGCGATCTACTGGCAATCTTCGAACCCCACGACGACTACTCGGACTCCCCCCTGCTCTCGGAGATCGAGCGCCTGCGCCCGACCCGCGTCACCATCCTGATCGAGGGCGTCGACCCGAGCTGGGTCGACGACGGCGAAGCCGTTCGCGACCGCCTCGCCGCCCTGATGGCGCTCGTGGAGCGCCGGACCGGCGCGACCGTGGTCGGCACCGCCGGCGACCGCGACCAGCTGCTCGGCTGGCGCTTCGACTGCGAGCTGTGCGGCCGGGAGCCCGTCGTCGCCTGACCCGACGCGCCGGCGCCGCGCGCCGGGTCGACTAGGCTGGCCGCAGTGTCCGAGAGCGACGGCCCCCGCCGCGCCCTGCTCGTCGATTGGACCGGCGTGATGACCACGAGCGTGTTCGCCGCCTTCGCCTCGTTCTGCGAGCGCGAGGGCCTCGCGCCCGAGGCGCTGGCCACGACGCTGCGCACGAACCCCGAGTGCGAGCGCCTCGTCGTCGACCTCGAGTCGGGGACGATCGGCGACGCCGAGTTCGAGCCGCGGCTCGCCGCGATCATGAGCGTCGAACCCGACCGGCTCATCGACCGGCTGTTCGCCGGCTACACCGACGACGCCGCGATGCATGCCGCCGTCGCGCGCGCCCGGGCCCGGGGCGTGCCCACCGGCCTGATCTCCAACTCCTGGGGCACCCACCGCTACGACCGCCGGCTGCTGGGCCGCCTGTTCGACGGCGTCGTGCTCTCCGGCGAGGCAGGCGTCCGCAAGCCCGATCCGCGGATCTACGAGCTCGGCGCGGCGGCGGTCGGCGTGCCCCCGCAGCGGTGCGTGTTCGTCGACGACCTGCGCCCGAACCTCCCGCCCGCCGCGGAGCTCGGGATGGCGACGATCCGTCACCGCGACAGCGACACCACCATCCCCGAGCTCGAGGAGCTGCTCGGCGTGACGCTGCGATGAGCCGGCGGGCCCTGTGGCGGGCGCTGGCCGCGTGCCTGTGCGCCGCGCCGACCATCGGGCTCGCGGGATGCGGCTCGGGCGCGTTGTCCGACCGCCAGCTGCACAGCCGCGCCACCGCGATCTGCAAGCGGGCCAGCGCGCGCACCGACCGGATCGCCTCGCCTGCGATGCCCTCGGGCAGCGCGCGGTTTCTCAGCGCCGGCATCGCCGCGATCGACCCCGAGCTGACTGCGCTGCGCCGCCTGCACGCTCCCGGGGACATGGCCGACGACTACCGGGACGCGCTCAGCGCCTCGGGAGCGGAGCTGGCGGCGCTGCGCTCCAGCCTGCACGGGCTGCGCGCCGGCGACGACGCGGTGACCGCGATCAAATCGCTGCAGCAGCAGCTCGAGCCGGCCGAGGCGCGGGCGCAGGATGCGTGGAGCGCGTTGCATCTCCCCGCCTGCCAGGAGGCCACCTGAAGATCGCGCCCGGCCCGGGCGGCGGGACGCCGACCGGGCCGGAGACGGGCGGTGGCGGCGGCTAGATACCGCCGACCGCGCTCTTGGCAGCCTTGAGCACGATCTTCGGGATCGGCGCGAAGTCCAGCGATGCGCCGAAGTGCTGACCCGTGGTCAGGTCGTAGTTGATGAACTGCCGCAGCAACCCGGCCTGCTTGGCGCCCTGAGGGGCGATCACGTAGGTGAACGTCGAGATCGGGTAGGCGATCTTCGCGCTCTTGGGTGGGTCGACGATGTGCAGCGCGTTGCCGGCCGGCACCTGCTTGACCGTCTGCGCGGCATTCTCGATGTTGGCGAGGTTCGGGTACTCGAACTTGCCGGCCTGGTTCTGGATCGCGACCGCCGGGATCTTGTGGGCGATCAGGTAGGAGACCGCGATGTAGGCGATGCCGCCGCTGGTGGACTGCAGCGCGGCGGTCACCCCGGAGTTGCCCTTCTGGCCGACGCCGGTGGGAAACTGCACCGAGGTCGCGAAGTTGACCTTGCTCCTCCAGGTGCCGCTGACGTCGGAGAGGTAATTGGTGAACGCGTAGGTGTCACCTGACCCGTCGCTGCGGTAGATCGGGGTGATCTTCAGGTTCGGCAGCCTGACGCCGGGGTTGAGCTTCTGGATCGCGGAGTTGTTCCACGTCGTGATCTGGCCGAGATAGATCTTGGCCAGCGTCGGACCGTTGAGCCGCAGCCGATTGCCGACGCCGGGCACGTTGTAGCCGACGCCGGTGGCCGACAGCGCCCACGGGATCTGCACGCAGCTGTGACATCCGGCCGCCTGGGTCGGCGTCAGCGGCGCGTCGGAGGCGCCGAAGTCGACCAGGCGCTGCGAGACGTCGGTGATCCCCGTCCCGGAGCCGACTGCCTGGTAGTTGACGGTGATACCGGTTCGAGTCTGGAATGCCGACGCCCACTCCTGCTCCAGCGGGGCGACGAGGGTGGAGCCGGCGCCGTTCAGCGTGCCCGTGGCCGCCGACGCGCTGGAGGCCAGCGCCGCCGAACCGCCAGTGGCCGCGACGGCCGCAAGTGCCAGCGGAAGCATCGTCCGCCGATTCAAGGCCAAGCCTTTCAACGAAGAAGCCTTTCGATTGGGAGACAGGTCGCTCTTTCATCCGGCCGACCGGAGAGCAGCGTTAGCATGCGGCGAACCCTCGGCCGACTTGTGACTGCGGCGTGATCAACTTTTGTCAAGGTTGTGACGCCCAGGCCGGCGAGCGCGAGATGTCTACCCTCGGGCGACGATGTCGGTCCGCGCCTCGCTGAATCCACGGGCGGCGGCGCGCGGGCGCGTCGCGATGGAGGGCAGCCTCGGCGACCGGATCCTCCGCGGGCTGTGCATCGCGGCGGGCCTCCTGGCGGGCGGCACGCTGCTGGCCGTCGCCTACCAGGTGATCAGCGGCGCGCGGCTGTCGATCTCCACGTTCGGGCTGCCGTTCCTCGTCCACAGCGCGTGGGCCCCCAACCTCGGCCACTTCGGCGCGGCCGTGATGCTCTACGGCACCGCGGTCAGCTCCGCGATCGCGCTGCTGATCTCGACGCCGGTGGCGATCGCGATCGCGATCTACCTGAGCATGCTGGCGCCGCGGGCGGTGCGCATCGTGGTCGGCCCGCTGGTGGAGATGCTCGCCGCGATCCCCAGCGTCATCCTGGGCCTCTGGGGGATCATCGTGCTCGCCCCGTTCATGCAGCGCCACGTCGAGCCGGCGCTGCACGGCGTCCTGGGCTTCATCCCGATCTTCGGCCCGGCGCAGACGACCGGGCTGGGCGTGTTCACCGCGGGGGTGATCCTGACCGTGATGGTCGTGCCGATCATCGCGTCGCTGAGCCGCGACCTGTTCCTCAGCGTCCCGCGGGAGCTGACCGACGCCGCCGAGTCCGTGGGCGCGACGCGGTGGGAGGTGATCCGCGGCGTCGTGCTCCCCACCACCGTGTCGGGGGTCAGCGCCGCGATCATGCTCGGGCTCGGGCGGGCACTCGGCGAGGCGATCGCGGTCGCCTCGGTGATCGGCGCGGGCAACGTCGTCCACGTCAGCACGTTTGAGACCGGCAACAGCCTGGCGGCGCGGATCGCGCTGGACTTCGCCTACATCGTCTCCAACCTGCACACCGCCTCGCTGTTCTACCTCGCGCTGATCCTGCTCGTGTTCGGCCTGCTCACGAATCTGATCGCCCGTCAGATCGCCTCCCGCTATGACGTCCACCGCACCTTCGCCTGAGCTGCAACCGGGTGCCTACGACCCGACCTCGCCGCTGGTGGCGAGCGGCAACCTGCGCCGGCGCGAGGCGGTGAGCCGCGCGATCTCGGGGTTGGCCACGGCCTCCTCGCTGGTCGCGGTGGCCGCCCTGGTGATCGTCACGGTCGCGGTCGTCCGCCACGGCGCCGGCGCGCTGAGCTTGAGCTTTCTGGTGAAGGACCCGCCCCAGTTCGGCGGCCCGGGCGGCGGGATCGCCTCGGCGATCGTCGGCACGTCGTTGATCGTCGCCATGGCCGCGATCATCGCCACCCCGGTCGGGGTGCTGTGCGCGCTCTACCTCGTCGAGTTCTCGGCCCCGGGCTCGCGTCCGGCGCGCGCGATGCGGCTCGCCCTGGACCTGATGCAGGGCCTGCCGACGGTCGTCGTGGGCCTGTTCATCTTCGGCCTCGTGGTCAAGCCGGCGCAGGCCGAGTCGGGCTTCGCCGGCTCGCTGGCGCTCGCGATCATCATGCTGCCCCTGATCGCCCGGTCCTCCCAGGAGGTGCTCCTGACCGTGCCCCGCGGGCTGCGCGACGGGACCGACGCGCTCGGCGTCGATCGCTGGCGGGCGATCATGACCGTGATCCTGCCCACGGCCCTCGGCGGGATCCTCACCGGGACGATCCTCGCCGTGGCGCGCGCCGCCGGAGAGACCGCGCCGCTGCTGTTGATCGACGGCGCCTTTACGCCGGGGACGACGGTGCAGCTGTTCGGCCACGCGGTGCCCAACATCCCGGTGCTGATCTTCACCGCGGTCGAGTCCGCCGACCCCAGCGCCTTCGCCCGCGCCTGGGGCGCCGCGCTCGTCCTGCTCGCGCTCATCCTGATCGCCAACGTCGGCGCGCGCGTGCTGCTGGCCCGCAGCCGTGCGAGGATGGGATTGTGAGCTCGTCCGGCGGCGACGCCATCCGCCCGCGCGTCCGGATCCAGGACGGGTCGGCCTCCCGCCCGGTCCCGGCCGCGCAGCGGAACGACAACGGGGGAACACGACGCGCGGCCGTGTTCGACATCCGGGACATGTCGGTGCACTACGGCGAGAACCGAGCGCTCGACTGGACGACGCTGCGGATCGACCGCAACCTCGTGACCGCGGTCATCGGGCCCTCGGGGTGCGGCAAGTCGACGTTCATCCGCAGCCTGAACCGGATGAACGACTCGATCCCCGGATTTCGCATCGGCGGGCAAGTCCTCTACCACGGCCACGACCTGTACGCGCGTCAGACCAATCGCGTCGAGGTCCGGCGGCGCATCGGGATGGTCTTCCAGAAGCCCAACCCATTCCCGAAGTCGATCTACGACAACGTCGCCTGGGCCCCGCGCAACCTCGGGATGAAGTCCGGCCTCGACGAGCGCGTCGAGCGCGCGCTGCGCCACGCCGCGATCTGGGACGAGGTCAAGGATCGGCTTCGCGCCTCGGCGCTCAGCCTCTCGGGCGGTCAGCAGCAGCGCCTGTGCATCGCCCGCTCGATCGCCGTCGAGCCCGACGTGCTGCTCCTCGACGAGCCGGCCTCAGCGCTCGATCCGGTCGCGACGGCCGCGATCGAGGACCTGATGCACAACCTCAAGCACCGGTACACGATCGTCATCGTCACCCACAACATGCAGCAGGCGGCGCGCGTCGCCGACCGCACGGCGTTCTTCTCGCTCGACGAGCGCGATCGCACCGGCACGCTCGTCGAGTACGGCGACACCGACACGATCTTCACCAACCCGGCCGATCCTCGAACGCGCGACTACGTGACCGGCCGCTTCGGATAGCCCGGCGATCAGCCGCCGATCGTGTCCGAGGACACCTGGGGCAGGAGTGGCTGGCCGCACTGCCAGCAGAACGACGCGCCGGTGCTGTGCGGCGAGCCGCACGACGGGCAGACGCCGGCGGTGCCGGTCTCCTCGAGCCGCAGGATCCGCTCGACCTCACCGAGTTCGGCGTCGGCCTCCTGGAGCACGGCGACGCGCCTCACGAGCACGTTGACGCGGATCTGGTCGCGGATGGCCATCTCGTAGACGAGCCCGCCGAGGTCCCATTGCAGCTCGGCCACGCGCGCGGTCAGCTGATCGCGGCGCCGTCGCAGGTCGAAGGTGCGTTCGTCGTCGATCCGCGTGCTCGCCGTCAGCGGCGGCGACGAACCGTCGGAGCCCGCCGCGCCGTCGCGCCGGTTGCGCCGCAGACCCGGGATCGTCACTGCCCGAAGAACGAGCCGTCGAACTTGCCGCTCTTCTTGTTGAACCCGGGGCCGTGGCCCTTCTGACCGACGGTCACCGTGGCCGGCGGCAGGTTCTTCTGGCTCGAGCCGAGCACCTTGCTCGCGGCGGACGATGCCTTGGCCGCCTGCTGGGCGGTCGGCTTGGACGAGTTCTTCTGCGCGTTCCGATGGCCGCGGGACTTGCCGGGCGACCTGCCGGCGCCCGAGCGCGCGCCCGAACCGGCGCTCGCCGCCGCGGTGGTCGCGCCGGCACCCGCGCCGGCGCCACCGACCGTGACGACCGTCGGGGACGCCGCCGCCAGCTGCTTCGGGGTGCTCGCCGTGTTGTGGCCGATCAGGACGCCGACGCCCATCGCGAGCAGGAGCGTACCGACGCCGGCGACCACCGTCGCGGGCGAGGAGGAGCGCGGCACCTTGGCGGGCGGCGGCGTGACCGTCGTGGGCGCCTCGGCCGCGGCCTCGCTCGGCGCCAGCGTGAACCGGGGCTTGCCGCGGCGCTCGCCGCAGCTGACGCAGTAGCGCTGCTCGCCCGACAGCGCGGCCCCGCAGTTGACGCAGCGATCGGCGCCGTCGACGAACGTCGGAGGCGGATTCCTGGGCGGGGTCTCGTCGGTCATCTCGGGGCGCGGTCGCGGTCGTGCCGCGGGTAGCGTAGGACGGCCCTCGCGGTCCGGTTGTGACCACGTCGTGACCGACCCGCCCGAGATATTCACACGGGCGCGGGCCCGCAAGGAGACAATCCGGGACTCGTCATGGCCTCCTCGACGACGCGGTGTGACTCGTGCTCGGCGCCGCTCGCCCACGATCAGCGCTACTGCCTGCGCTGCGGGACGCGTCGCGGTCCGCTGCCGGCGCAGATCGGCGTCCTGCTCGGCGAGATCCACGAGCTCGGCCGCGAGCGGCCGGGCTCGGGCGCGGAGCTGCTGGCTGGCGCGTTCGAGGCACCGGAGCCCGCTGCGGCCGACACCAACCTGTTCGGAACCGCTCGAGCCGCCGCCGTGGCGATTCTGCTGATGCTCGCCTTCGGCTGTGTCGTCGGCTCGTTCACGAGCCCCGGCGGCGTCGGCAGCCTCGCGCACGCGCTCGTCGTCGCGGTCTCTCCGCCTCCGGCCACCACCGTCGCCAGTACGCCGGCGCCCGGCGGCGGCGGCGGCGGAGGCGGCGGAGGAGGCGGCGGCGGCGGAGGCAGCGCCGGCGCGCCGGCCACCGGCCCCGCGTCGACTCCCGGCGCCCGGCCGCCCACGCAGCGCACGATCACGGTCGGGTCCGGCGCCAGCGGGGGCGGCGGCCAAGGTGGGGGTGGCGGCGGCGGTTCGACGACCACGACCTCGCCGTCCTCGACGAACCTGCTCGGGCTGCCGCCGATCAAGCATGTCTTCGTGATCATGCTCTCACAGCAGGGCTACGACCAGTCGTTCGCCACCAGCCATGGCCACGCCTACCTGTCCACGACGCTGCGGCGCCAGGGGGAGCTGATCGACGACTACTACGGCGTCGCCGCCTCGCCGCTGGCCAACGCGGTGGCGCTGCTCAGCGGACAGGGACCCACCCCGCAGACGATCGCCGACTGCCCCATGTATCAGAGCGTCGAGCCGGGCAGCATCGGCCAGCTCGGCCAGGTCCAGGGGACCGGCTGCGTCTACCCCGCGACCGGAAAGACGCTGTTCGACCAGCTGACGGCCGCCAACCTGTCGTGGCGTGCCTACGTGCAGGGAATCGAACGCGGGAGCTCTCACCTGGCAGCCGGCGCGTCGACGACCTCGACCTCCTCGACCTCCCAGACGGAGACGGCTCCGGCGACATTGACCGAGACGAGCTCCACGACCTCCGGATCGACGACCTCCGGATCCACGAGCTCCGGATCGACGACCACGACCTCGACCACGACCACGTCGACGACCCCGGCGCCGGTGCCGGCGCCGGCGCCGCCTGCGCCCTGCGCGCACCCCCAGCTGGGGGCCGCCGACACCCATCGGGCGGTCATCGGCAGCGACGCCTACGTGACCTGGCGCAATCCGGCCGTCTACTTTCTCTCGATCCTCGGCTCGGGCGACTGCGCCTCCGACGACGTCGGCCTGCCGCAGCTGGCCTCCGACCTCGCGTCGGCGAGCTCGACGCCGGCGTTCTCCTACATCTCCCCCGACCCCTGTGACGACGGCGCCGATCAGCCGTGCGCGACCGGCAGGCCCTCCGGGCTGAAGGCGGCGGACGCCTTCCTGCGTCGGGTCGTGCCCGAGATCGAGCGCTCCGCCGCCTATCGCGCGGACGGTCTGATCGCGATCACGTTCGACGGGGCGCCCCAGACCGGCCCCCATGCCGACCCGACGAGCTGCTGCGACCAGCCCGCGTTCCCCAACCTGCCGCCGACGACGACCACCACCACCACGAGTACGAGCACCACGCCGTCGACCACCCCCGGGACGACCGCGACCTCGACGCCGACGGGCTCGACCACCACGGGCTCGACCACCACGGGCTCGACCACCACGGGCTCGACCACCACGGGCTCGACCACCACGGGCTCGACCACCACGGGCTCGACCACCACCCTCCCGTCGGGCACCAATCCGGGCGGCGGCCAGATCGGACTGCTGCTCATCTCGCGCTACGTCAAGCCGGGGACGGTCGACGCGGTCGACGCCTTCAACCACTTCTCGCTGCTGAAGTCGATCGAGGATCTGTTCTCGCTGCAGCCCCTCGGCTACGCGCGCGACACCGCCCTTCCGGTGCTCGACGCGGCGATCTTCAACGCCGGCCCCCGCGGTTGAGCGTCACATCCGCTTAGCACGTGGAACACGGAATGTTCACGTCGCGCGGCGCCGCTGCGGAGAGACTTCCCCGCCTGCATCAGTCCCTTCAGATCAGGAGCTAGCGTGAGGCGCATCCATCTCGCGGCCATCGCCGCGACCGGTCTGCTGACGGCCGGGTTGGTCACCATCCCGGCGTCGGCGTCCACGACGGCCCACAAGCCGCCGAAGACGAAGTCGAAGGTCGTCGCGATCACCACGAAGCTGAGCTGCCACCTCTCGCTGGCCACCGACATCCCGGCCGGCGACGTCACCGTCCCCCAGGGCGCGGCCTCGGGTCACCAGTCGGGCGCGGCCAGCTGCGGCGCGCCGCTGTTGCGCGGCGTTGAGACCAACTCGTTCACGGCGAATACCGCGGGCGACCTCGCCGGCACCTACTCGCAGTGGTTCAAGGCCGGCACGGTTTCCGGAACGTACGCGCTGACCCCGCAGAGCACCGGCCCGCCCTCGCCGACGAGCTTCGCCGCGATCAGCTACACCGGGAAGATCTCGGTCACCGGCGGCAGCGGATTGCTGCGCCGGGCGGTCGGCGCCGGGACGCTGTCGTGCTCGAGCCCGGACGCCGCCCACTTCGCCTGCACGGAGCGCCTGAAGCTGACCACCGTGCCGTTGACCATCGTCAGCAAGGGCTGATCGGACACGACACTCACCCGCCCGGTGCGGCTCTCGGCCGCGGCCGATCAGGCGGGATCGAGCTCGATCGACTCGATCTTCGGGGGATCAGCGGGGCGATCCTGAGCGCGGGTCGGCGTCGCCTCGATGGCGTCGACGGCGTCCATGCCGGCGGTCACGTGGCCGAACACGGTGTGCTTGCCATCGAGCCACGGCGCGCTCTGCGTGGTGACGATGAAGAACTGCGAGCCGTTGGTGTTCGGGCCGGCGTTGGCCATCGCCAGCGCTCCCCGAACGATCTTATGGTCGTTGATCTCGTCCTCGAACTGATAGCCCGGGCCGCCGGTGCCGGTGCCGCGCGGGCACCCGCCCTGGATCATGAAGTCGGGGATGACCCGGTGGAAGATGAGGCCGTCGTAGAAGCCGTCGGAGGCCAGCTTGCGGAAGTTGGAGACGGTCTTGGGCGCGTCGTCGTCGAAGAACTCGAGGCCGATCGTGCCCAGCGTGGTGTTCATGGTGGCTGTGCTCATCGGGCTGACGTTAGTGGCCCGCGCTCCGAGCGGCCGCCCCCTGGCCGCTCGGAGTCCCTCGAACCGCGCCCGTGAGCTCAGCCGTTGCCGGCGGTCTGCAGCGCGTTGATCGCTGCCGTCACGCTCGTCGTCGGCAGCGCGCCGGTGGTCGTCGCCGCAGAGCACGCCACCGAGGAGGTGCCCGCCGCGCCGGCCACCTGCAGCGGGATCGGGACGACCGTGGTGATGCCGGCGGTGCCCGGGGTCACGGCGGTGGCCGTGCGGGTCTGGGTACTCGACCCGACCGTCAGCACGCAGCTGATGGTGACGCGCTGGGCGGTGGCCGAACTGGTCACCGTCGCCGTCGGATTCGCAAACGCGAGATAGGACGAGCCGGCCGGCAGGCTGATGCTGGTGACCGCAGTCGCGCTCCCGCCGATGGTGGCCGTGTTGCTCGTCGTGCCCAGCTCGGAGGGCAGCGCCGCGTTGCAGGTCACCTTGCCCTTGTTGTCGACCGCTCCGATCGCGCTGCCATTGCCGCAGGTGGTGCCGATGCGCGCCTGCAGCTGGCTGAGGTTGGCGCGCACCGTGCCGACCGCTCCCGCCTGGATCTTCGTGTAGGAGACCGAGCCTGAGGCCAGCTTGCTGTTCACCACGCCGCCGTTCGCGAGCCGCACAGCGCCGACCGCGTTGGGCACGATCTTCTGATAGGAGACCGCGTCGTTCTTCAGCTGGCTCTGGCCGACGCTGTTGTCCGGGATGGTGACGGCGGCGTAGCTGGCCCCGCCGAGCGAGATGAACAGCGCGACCAGGGCGATGACGAGCGCCGGCGAGGGACGTCGGCGAACTGGGGAACGCAAGCGCATGCGGGTACCTCCACGATCGATTGGCCGGGCAGGGTGCCGGGGGTCCACCGTGCGCAAACCACGACGCCGGTCAAAGTCGCGCGGCTCGGTCAGCCGGCTGACGCGCACCAACGCGGGATCGGGTCCGTGAGGCGGTCCGCGATGCGTCAGTTGCGCGCGAGCTCGAGCGCGAGCACGTGCCCGTGAACCTGGGTTCCGGCGGTCTGCGAGACGACCCGCTCGGCCTCTGACCCGGGCACCTCGGCGAAGGCGAAGCGCTCGAGCATGCGGACGTTGCGCACCGCCTCGCCGTCGAGCGCGGTCGCGGCGGTGATCGCGTGGATGATGTCCGACGGCTCCAGTCCGGCGGCGCGTCCGCCCGAGATGATCACCGTGCGGGCCGGCCCGCCACCGTTGGTCGCGGCGTGCGGCTTGGAGTGGCGCCGCGGCTTGGGCATCGGCGCGGTCGGCGCCACGTGGGCGTCCTTGACCCACGGGGAGAGCTTGACTCCGGCGTGGTTCTCGATCGCCTGGATGTCGCGGCGCTGCCGCGGCTCATAGAAGGTGATCGCGCGACCGCTGCGCCCGACCCGGCCGGTGCGCCCGACGCGGTGGACGTACACATCGGGCGAGGTCGGCACGTCGAAGTTGATGACGTGCGAGATCCCCGAGATGTCGAGGCCCCGAGCGGCCACGTCGGTGGCGACGAGCAGCGGCACGCGGCCCCCCTTGAAGGCGATCATGACGCCGTCGCGAGCGCCTTGGCTCATGTCGCCGTGCAGCGCGCGGACGTTCATCCCGCGGTCACGCAGCTTGCGGTAGAGCTGATCGCAGCGGATCTTCGTGCGCACGAACATGAGCGCCTGGTCGGGGCGCTCGGCCTCGAGCACCTCGATCAGCTTGTCGGTCTTGTCGCGCGGCGCGACCTCGAGCGCGAACTGCTCGACTGTGTCGACGGTCAGGGTGTCGGCGGCGACCGCGACCGTCACCGGGTCGTACAGGTACTGGTCGGCGAGACGCCGGATCTCCGGCGGCATCGTTGCCGAGAACAGCGCCGTCTGCCGGCTCGAGGGGGTGAGGGCGAGGATCCGCTCGACGTCCTCGAGGAAGCCCAGATCGAGCATCTCGTCGGCCTCGTCGAGAACGACGAACCGGCACGCGTGCAGCATCAGCGAGTGGCGGCTGATCAGGTCCTTGACCCGCCCCACCGTCCCGACGACGACCTGCCCGCCGGCGCGCAGCTGGGACTGCTGGCTGCGGATCGGCGCGCCCCCGAACACCGCGACGACGTCGACGCCCTTGCGCTGGCCGTACGCGCGCAGCGCCTGGGTGACCTGGATGCACAGCTCGCGGGTCGGAGTGAGCACCAGGCCCTGGACGTCGCCCTCGTCGGGATCGACGTACTGGAGCATCGGCAGCCCGAAGGCGGCGGTCTTGCCCGAGCCCGTCTGCGCCTGGCCGATGACGTCGAAGCCCGCGAGCAGCGGCGGGATCGCCTGCTCCTGAATCGGGCTCGGGGCGTCGTAGCCGACGTCCCGGAGCGCTTGCAGCAGCTCCGGAGCCAGACCGAGCTCGGCGAACGGCGTCATACCGCTGGACGATAGACGGCCGCGTGCGACGTTGAGCTGCTACGTTTAGGAGCCGAATGATTCGGTTCCGAAACTTGGACGGCGCCGCATGAGCGTGGGCGGTCGCATCGACGCCTACGTGTGGCGCATCAGCGCCGTCGTCGTGCTCGGCTCGATCATGTCGATCCTCGACACGACGATCGTCAACGTCGCGCTCGACACCCTCGGGCGCGAGTTGCACTCGTCGATCTCGAACATCCAATGGGTGGTGACCGGCTACATGCTGGCTCTCGCCGCGGTCATTCCGGTCACCGGCTGGGCGGCCCGTCGCTTCGGCGCCAAGCCGGTCTTCCTGCTCTCGATGATCCTCTTCGTCCTGGGCTCGGCGCTGTGTGGACTGGCGACCTCGAGCACCGAGCTCATCGTCTTCCGCGTGCTGCAGGGCGTCGGGGGCGGGATGATCCTCCCGGTCGGCCAGCTGATCATGGCCGAGGCCGCAGGTCCGCAGCGGATGGGCCGGGTCATGAGCATCGTCGCCGTCCCGGCGATGCTGGCGCCGATCTTCGGCCCGATGCTCGGCGGGCTCATCCTTCAGAACACCACCTGGCGCTGGATCTTCTACGTCAACCTGCCGATCGGCATCATCGCGGTCATCGCCGCCCTGCGCATCCTGCCGCGGGTCGAGCGCCAGCGCACCGAGAACCTCGACTTCCTCGGCCTGGCGCTGATGGCCAGTGGGCTGCCGCTCGTCGTCTACGGCCTCGCCGAGATCGGCGTCACCGGCGGGCTGACGAGCGCCAAGGTGATCGTGCCGATCCTCGCCGGACTCTCGTTGGTCGCGCTGTTCGCGCGTCACGCGCTCCGCGTCGGGCGCCCGCTGCTCAACCTCCGCCTGTTCAACCGGCCGACGTTCTCCTCGGCGGCGATCGCGATGTTCTTCGTCGGCGCCGCGCTGTTCGGCGGGATGATCCTGCTCCCCCTGTACTGGCAGACGGTCCGCCACGAGTCCGTGATCCTGACCGGCCTCCTGACCGCGCCCCAGGGACTCGGGGCCGCGTTGGTGATGCCGCTCAGCGGCAAGCTCACCGACCGCTACGGAGGTGGTCCGCTGGCGCTGTTCGGCGTCGTCCTGCTCGCGGCGGCGACGATCCCGTTTGCGTTCGTGGGCGCCCACACCTCCATCCTGTGGCTGGCGATCGTCATGCTCGTCCGCGGGGCGGGCATCGGCTTCTCGTTCATGCCGGCGATGTCGGCGGCGTTCGCCTCCCTGCAGCGGTCCGAGCTCTCGGACGCGACCCCCCAGCTCAACGTGCTCCAGCGCGTCGGCGGCTCGGTCGGGACCGCGATCCTCGCCGTCGTGCTGCAGCGCGCGCTCGCCGGGGCCCACACGCTCGACGCCGCCGCCGCCGGCTACGGCACGGCGTTCTGGGCGGCGGCCGGCCTCAGCGCGCTGGCCATCGTGCCCTGCATGGTGCTCCTGCGCGCCGAGCGGGCCGCCCGGCGCAAGGTCGCGCCGACCCTGGAGGCCGAGCGCGAGGAGGCGATCGCCGAGGCGGTCGCATGACCACGGTGCAGCGGCTGGCCGAGGTCGCCGAACGCGCCCCCGCGCGCGATCTCGGGGCGTCGCTGAAGGCGCTGATGGCCGCCGTCCGGCGTCTGCGCAGCCGCGAGACCCGCCATCCGGGCGAGCTGTCCGACGCCCAGTACGGGCTGCTGTTCGGCCTCTGCGAGCACGACCAGCTCTCGACCGGAGAGCTGGCCGCGCTCGCCGACCTCTCGCCCGCCTCGGCCACCGAGATGCTCGACGGCCTCGAGGCGGCGGGGCTCGTCCGCCGCGAGCGCTCGGCGAGCGACCGCCGGGTCGTGCTCACCGCGCTGACCGAGCGCGGCCACGGGCGGGTCCTCGAGCGCCGCGACCGCATGGCGCCGCTCTGGAACGCCGCCCTGTCGGCGTACTCCGACGAGGAGTTGCGGGCCGCCGCCGCCGTGCTCGACAGCCTCCGCGCCGTCTTCGACGAGATCGCCCGCGACGACCGCTAGTACTGGTCGCTGGCGACGACCGCTAGTACTGGTCGCTGGCGACTCGCGTTGGAGGCGCCTGACGCCGCGAGCCACCAGATGAGGCGTGCCACGGCTCTCTAGTCCGCGCCGGTGGAGAACACCTGGTTCGATTCGTACCCGTCAAAGCTGACGCTGCGCGCGAACGGCAGATCACGCCGAACGATCACGCACCAGTAGCGCGTGTGCGCGTCGTTGGGCACGCAGGTCCGGTAGACGCTGCCGGCCTCGATCGTGAACGTGTCCGGATGACCGACGTTGCGGCGGAACGGGTCGGGCGCGCGGGCGCCGATGTACGCCTGGGCGCGGACAAGTGCGTCGCGCAGCGCGCGGTGGTTGTCCTCGATGTTGGAGCGGTTGGCGAGTCCGACCCCGACGAAGCCGAGGCAGACGAGCAGGATCGCGAAGGTGCCCGCGTAGTTGCGCGCCACCCCGACCGGCATGTCGGACCGTACGCGGCGGACGAGCACCCCGAACGGCCGGGAGAGGAGCAGCACGACGAGGAGGTTGAGGACGAGCCCCACGACGACTCCGCCGGTCACGCTCTGCTGATCGCCCGACACCGGCAGGGCGTGCCCGATGACGCCATCGGCAAGCGCGGTGACCACGAACATCGGCCACATCCAGGCGCCCCGGGACCGCCAGCGCGCACGGGCCAGCCAGGCAGCGTCCATCGTTGCGAACAGGCTAAACGCTGAGCTGCCCGTCGATCCCGCAAGTCAGCGCGCGCCAACGCCCGTGCGCGCTGGACAGCCTCGCCGCGGGCGGACGGAATCGCCGATGACGTCGAGTAACGTGCTCGGGATGGAGTTATGGGTGTGCCGGATGGGCGTCGTCGACTACCGCGACGCGCTCGACCTGCAGGAGCGGACCCGCGAGGCCCGCCAGGCCGGAGCCATCCCCGACGTCATGCTGCTGCTCGAACATCCGCCCACCTATACGCGGGGTCGGCGCGCGGGAGACGGCGAACTGCCGCTCGGCGAGGACTGGTACCGCGACCGGGGGATCGAGATCGTCGACGTCCGGCGTGGCGGCAAGGTGACCTACCACGGACCCGGCCAGCTCGTCGGCTATCCGATCGTGGGGGTCGACGACGTGCTCGCGTACGTACGCACGCTCGAGAACGGCCTCGTGGCGGCCCTGCACGCGGAGGGCCTCAGCGCGGCACGGTCGCGGCCGCAGGACGGCCCCGACTACACCGGCGTGTGGGTGGCCGAGCGCAAGATCGCCTCGATCGGAGTCCATGTCCGCCGCGGCGTGGCCGCGCACGGGTTCGCGGTCAACGTGGACAACGATCTCGAGCCGTTTCGGTGGATCGTCCCCTGCGGACTGGCCGGCGTGCACATGACCTCGGTGGCCGCCGAGACCGGCCGGCCGGGCCCGCTGATGGCGTGCTTTGCCAGGCGGGTCGCGTTCGCGGTGGCCTCGGCGCTCGGACGCCGGCAGCGTCTCGTGTCACCCGCGCGGCTGCGCGCGGCGCTCGAGGCCGCGGCGCAGCCCACCGCGGCCTGACCAGCGCGCGGTCGTCGGCCTCGAGGACCACTCCGGCGGCGCGCCAGACCAAGTCGACCCGGAGCGGCGGCTCGCCGTCACCGGGGTCGATCCAGGCGTTGACCTCGGGACAGCGGCGGTCCGGAGACTCGCAAGAGGCCAAGGGTGTCTGACCCCTCGAAGGCAACGCAAGCTGCAGCGGGACCGACGTGCCAAACCCCCCTTGCGGCACAGGTTGGTCTCAAGCGACGGGTCGAGGCGGATCGGGGGTGAGGAGAGAACCATCCATTTATGGAACTAAGTGAGGTTTAGATCGCCGAAAATGAGAAAAAACGAATAGTGGTGTGAGCCGCTCTGCATCCTTGTTCACGGCGTTGGTTCTAACGGCTGTTGCGTGGATGTGCTGCTTGGTTGCGAGCGCCTCGGCGGCGGGACTTCCGGGTTCAGTCCTCCCGGGCGGGCCTGTGCCCGTAACGCCGCTGAGCACGCCTGCCGCCAGTGCTTCGGTCAAGGCGCCCGCTTCGGCCGTGACGACTCCCGCTGCTCCGGCGGCGCCCGTCGCGCCGACCGTGACCACTCCCGCGGCGCCGGTCACGCCGACCGTGACCACGCCGGTCGCGCCGGTCGTGACGACTCCCGTTGCCCCCGCCGTGCCGGTCGTCAAGACGGTCACGGCGCCGGTCGTGCCGGTCGTCAAAACGGTCACCGCGCCGGTCGCGCCGGTCGCGCCGGTCGTCAGGACCGTCACGGCGCCGGTCGTGCCGGTCGTCAAGACCGTCACCGCGCCGGTCGCGGTCGTGACGACTCCCGTTGCCCCCGCCGTGCCGACGGTCACCGCGCCGGTCGCGCCGGTCGTCAGGACCGTCACCGCGCCGGTCGTGCCGGTCGTCAAGACCATCATCGCGCCGGTCGCGCCGGTCGTCAGGACCGTCACCGCGCCGATCGCGCCGGTCGTCAAGACGGTCACCGCGCCGATCGCGCCGGTCGTCAAGACGGTCACGGCGCCGGTCGTGCCGGTCGTCAAGACCGTCGCCGCGCCGGTCGTGCCGGTCGTCAAGACGGTCGCCGCGCCGGTCGTGCCGGTCGTCAAGACCGTCACCGCGCCGGTCGCGCCGGTCAACGCAGGGATCGTTCCGGCCCGCCCCGTCCTGCCCCGGGGCGGTGCTCCGGTCGTCAGGATAACGGTGACGCCGCCGGCCGCCTCTGAGGTGGTGCGTCGGGGCAGCCTGCGGGTCGTTTCCGCGACGGGCGATCCGGTGGTGCGGTCGGTCTTGAGCGTGGTTGTGCCGTCCGCCTTGTCGGTGTCGAGGCCGGCCGCGACTGACGCGTTTGCTCTGGTTGCCCCGTTGGCGTTGAGCGGTTCTCGACACGTGGTCGTGACCCATCGGCTTCTGGCTGGCGCGTCGACCCCGGGGTCGCCGCCGGCGACCGGTGCGCCTGGCTCCTCGGCGGCTGCCGGGGCGGGGTCGGGGGGCGGGGGCGTGGGTCCCGGCGCGTTGTTCTTGTTTTTCATCGTGGCGTCGGTGTTGGGCGGCTGTCGCCTGCTGGCCGGCGGGGATCGAGTCCCGCCGGCGCCGTTCGTGTTGCTCGCTGAGCTTCCTGGCTGACCACCCCCGGTCAGGACTCCAGAGCTCTCTCGCCGGAGGGCCCTTTGACCCCTCCGGCCAAACCAGCACACGAATGATGAAAGGACGTATCCATGAGACGAGGTCTCAGTTTGCTACTGGCGGCATGGGCGTTGACAGCGCTGCTGGGGTTGGCGCTTGAGCCGACCGGAGCGCTGGCGGCCGCAGGCAGCTCGCGCGCAGCCCGGCCGAGCGCCCGTAGCAAGCAAAGCTCGCTTTCGCATCCGGTCCGCCTATCCCGGCCTCGAAGTGCCGCCATCGTGGCGACGACACCGGGTGAGGGCCTGTATGACGCGCGCGGCTCGGCGTCGGTGCGCGCATTGCAGCGAGGCCTTCAGCGGGCGGGTGACACCCCTGGTCCGATCGATGGTCGCTACGGGCCGCTCACCAAGGGGGCCGTCGAACGCTTCCAGGCCGCCCATCACCTGCAGGTCGATGGGATCGCCGGGCCGCGGACGGTCTCCTATCTACGTCGTCGGGCAATCTCTCGCCGAGCGTCGCAGAGCATCACTCCGCGTCCTCGCGCATCGACTCGTCCGCCCCAGCCGACGCTCTCACATCCGAGGACCGCACGGCCGAATGTTGCTCCACGGCCGCCGGCACGCGTGCCGGCGAAGGATCTCGCTCGAGCCCACCCGGGCGGCTCGCCGTCGTCAGGCTGGCGGGTGATCCTCGGGATCGTCGTGCTCGGGCTCTTGCTCATCGCCGCGTTCTATACGCGCCAACGGCGAGCTTCTCGCAACCAGCGATCGTTTGCCCGCGCCGGGACCGCAAGCCATGCCCAGGACCCAGCGCTGGAGCAGCACAGCGATCATGACCCCGGCTCCGAGGCCGAGAGCGACCAGGACGATGCCGAGGCGGCCTATCGGCGCGCGGACGACCGGGGGGACGCGAACGCGGTCCTCTATCTCGGTGTCCTGCTCAGTGAGCAGGGTGATCTGGCGGGCGCGGAGGCGGCCTATCGGCGCGCGGACGACCGCGGAGATGCAAACGCGGCCCTCAATCTCGGTGTCCTGCTCAGTGAGCAGGGTGATCTGGCCGGCGCGGAGGCGGCCTATCGGCGCGCGGACGAGCGCGGCAACGTGCTCGCGGCGTTCAATCTCGGTGTCTTGCTCGAGACCCAGGGTGATCTGGCCGGCGCGGAGAGGGCCTATCGGCGCGCGGACGACGGCGGCGATGCGAACGCGGCCCTCAATCTCGGTGTCCTGCTCAGTGAGCAGGGTGATCTGGCCGGCGCGGAGGCGGCCTACCGGCGCGCGGACCACCGCGGCAACGTGCTCGCGGCCTTCATTCTCGGTGTCCTGCTCAGTGAGCAGGGTGATCTGGCCGGCGCGGAGGGGGCCTATCGCCGCGCGGACGACCGCGGGGACGTGCTCGGGGCGTTCAGTCTCGGGCGGCTGCTCGAGACCCAGGGTGATCTGGCCGGCGCCGAGGCGGCCTATCGCCGCGCGGACGACCGCGGGGACGCGATCGGGGCGTTCAATCTCGGGCGGCTGCTCGAGACCCACGATGATCTCGCCGGCGCCGAGGCGGCCTATCGCCGCGCGGACGAGCGCGGGGACGCGCTTGCGGCCCTCAACCTCGGTGTCCTGCTCGAGACCCACGATGATCTGGCCGGCGCGGAGGCGGCCTACCGGCGCGCGGACGAGCGCGGGGACGCGATCGGGGCCTTCAGTCTCGGGCGGCTGCTCGAGACCCAGGGTGATCTGGCCGGCGCGGAGGGGGCCTATCGCCGCGCGGACGAGCGCGGGGACGCGCTTGCGGCGTTCAATCTCGGTGTCCTGCTCAGTGAGCAGGGTGATCTGGCGGGCGCGGAGGCGGCCTATCGCCGCGCGGATGACCGCGGGGATGCGAACGCGGCCCTCAATCTCGGTGTCTTGCTTGAGACTCATGATCTAGCGGGCGCGGAGGCGGCCTATCGCCGCGCGGACGAGCGCGGGGACGTGCTCGGGGCGTTCAATCTCGGGCGGCTGCTCGAGACCCAGGACGATCTAGCCGGCGCCGAGGCGGCCTATCGCCGCGCGGACGAGCGCGGGGACGCGATCGGGGCCTTCAGTCTCGGGCGGCTGCTCGAGACCCAGGGTGATCTGGCGGGCGCGGAGGGGGCCTATCGCCGCGCGGACGAGCGCGGCAACGTGCTCGGGGCGTTCAATCTCGGGCGGCTGCTCGAGACCCAGGACGATCTCGCCGGCGCCGAGGCGGCCTATCGCCGTGCGGACGAGCGCGGGGACGCGAACATCGCTCTCAAGCTCGGTGTTCTGCTGGAGACCCACGATGATCTGGCCGGCGCCGAGGCGGCCTACCGCCACGTAGATCAGCGCGACGACGATCACCCCGGAATCGCTCGTGCCCGCGATCTTGTCTGATTGGTTTGCGGCGATTGGTGAAGATCGGGCAGGGTGCGGCATTGGCTGGTCGTCCGAGCGGCAGACCCAAGAAGACGAAAGAGCCCCGGGAGGTGATGATCTGATCATGCCTCTGGGCTGAGGGCGCCGATCAGCACGCAGATGGCGCCGGCGAATTGGCGTCGAGCGGATCACCGCAGCCTGGCTGCGCCGTTCTTCCTGCTGCGCCTTCGAGGTTCAAAGAGAGAACGGAGCTGGCGAGCTCGACGAGCCGGAGTCAGTCGAAGCTAGCTTGAGCTAGCGCGGCGGGCTAGCGCTTGAAGCTCCCCACGAAATAGTTGTCCCAAGTCGCGGCCAGCCGGACCACCCCGCCCGGCTGTGCATGTCCCGCGACGCTCCAGTGCACGAGTCTCACGGTGGCATGCCACCCCGTCCGAATGGCCAAGATGTACAGGCGCGGTGCTGGATGCTTGAAGGACACCAGCCGGCGCGGGCCCTTGTCGGGCAGGGTGATCGTGTGGCTGCCGTTATACAGCGTGTTCGGGGCATCGATCACCCAATGCGCATCGGCGGTGACCACGCCGGTGTGGCGATCGATGCGTATCGTGCTCGGCCGCGCAGGGTCGAGCGTGATCGTCTGCGCTGCGATGGTGAGCCCGTTCGGCAACCTGATCGGAGCGACCCGATCGAGAATCCGCGTGAAGCGCACCACGTAGGCGCTCGCCGACCTGCTAAGCGTTCCGACCTTGCCGACGTCGACGCTCTCCGCCGTGGTGCGCAGAACGACCGGAAGGCCGTCGAACGACATGCTGAAGGTGATGTTTCCTCGGTCGCGCGGTTGCGCCTGGCTGACGGGCGTCGGGAAGTCGGTTTGCGGCAGGCGGTTCAGGGCCGTGATCAGCGTGGCACTCGGGGACGGGGAGGCGTTACCGGCGGAGGACGCTGCCGCCGCCGCGCCCAGCGCGCCGAGCAAGACGAGGAGCCCCAGAAGCCTCCTCACAGCCTCTCCCTCCGAACGTGCTCGCCCTCCGGCACACCGCGATTCTCTGCGAAGGAAAAGCTCGCGTCAAGGTTGCTGTGCGCCCGCGTGTCGCCCTCGACGTCGATCCCGGTGCGCTCGGCCAAGGCGCGCTACATGGCCGCGGTCCTCGCCTGCGGCCCCGGCGCCGCGCCCATCGCTCCGCGGCCGACCTCCCTGGCCTGCGCCACAAACGATGGTTCTCAGGCCTGCGCCACGAACGATGGTTCGCGTTGACCACGTGGTCCGGGGGTCCGCCCGGCGTCGCGACCGTGTTGTCGGGGCATTCGTCCGGGGTCGCGGGAAAGGTGTGACGCGTGGGTGACCGGAGCGACGAGGTAGTCTTAAAACGATGACGGACCGGCGACATTCAACCCGCGGAAGGGCCAACCCCGGAGGCATGGACGTCCTCACCGTTCTGGGCTCGACCACGGAGCCCTACAAGGGCCGCAAGCCGCCGTGGTTCAAGGTCCCCGCCCCCGGCGGACCCCGTTATCGCGCGCTCCAGGCTCTGATCGCGCAAGAGCACCTCCACACCGTCTGCCAGGAGGCCGCGTGCCCGAACATCGGCGAGTGCTGGCAGCGCGGCACGGCGACGTTCATGATCCTCGGCGACACGTGCACCCGCCGCTGCGGCTTTTGCAACGTCAGGACGGGCAAGCCGACGTGGAACGACCCGCTCGAGCCCGCCCGGGTCGCGCGCTCCGTGGCGAAGATGGGCCTTCGCCACGCCGTCATCACCTCCGTCGACCGCGACGACCTGCCCGACTACGGCGCCGGCGCCTTCGTCGGCGTCATCCGCCAGATCCGCCGCCAGTCGCCGCAGACCCAGATTGAGGTCCTCACCCCCGACTTCCGCGGCGCCGAGATGCCGCTGGCCAAGGTGATCGCCGAGCGCCCCGACGTGTTCAACCACAACGTCGAGGTCGTCCCTCGCCTCTACCCGGTCGCCCGGCGTGGATCGACGTGGGAGCGGTCGCTCCGGGTGCTCAGAAACGCCAAGGACTACGCGGGTGACGAGGTCACCACGAAATCTGGGCTCATGGTCGGCCTCGGTGAGACCATGGAGGAGATGGTCGACGCGCTCGGGCAGCTCAGGGGTCACCACGTCGAGGTGCTGACCGTCGGCCAGTACCTGCGCCCCACCGAGCGCCATCTGCCGATCGTCCGCTACTGGCACCCCGACGAGTTCGCAGACCTCGAGCGCGCCGCCTACGACCTCGGCTTCACCCACGTCGCGGCGGGTCCGCTCGTGCGCTCCAGCTACCACGCCGACCAGCACGTCGCCCAGCGCCAGCCGGGCGTCGGCCCACTCAAGGTTTCCGCAGCCGGATGACCCACGCCGCCGACATACGAGCGAGCCGGGTGGGTCCGGGTCCCGAGCGGAGGCGATCAGGGTGAGCCCCCGGCGCCGCGTCCTGCTCATCCTCGCCGGCGCGCTGCTCGTCGCGCTGATCGTCGCTCCCGCGGCGTTCGCCGCCGCCGGCGGCGGCTCGGCCGGCTACGGCGGAGGCGGAGGCGGCGGCGGCGGAGGCGGCGGCGGCGGCAGCGGCTTCGCGCTGTACATCGTCATCGACCTGCTCATCCACATCGCGGTGCTCGGCCACGGGCTCGGCGCGATCGTCCTGGTCGCCCTGGCCGCGGCCTACTACCTCCTGACCCGCGGCGGTCCCAAAGTGCAGGAGTGGCGCGCCCGGCGCGCCGGCGGCAAGCGGCGGACCTCCAAGCGGGAGCGGCGAGTCCAGCTCGCCGCGGCCGAGGCGTCCGAGGAGGAACCGGCGTTCGCCCCCGACCGGGTCGACGCCGCGGCCCGCCGGCTGTTCATCGACATCCAGCACGCCTGGGACGCCGACGATCGCATCGCCCTGCGCAGCCTCGTCGCGCCCGACCTGCTCGTCGAGTGGGAGCGGCGCCTGGACGACTTCGAGCGCCGCGGCTGGCGCAACCGCGTGGAGCCGCTCGGCACGCCGACGATCGAGTACGTCGGCCTCACCCACCAGGGCAACGCGGACACCGACCACGTCGTGGTCAGGGTCGACGCCCGGCTCAAGGACTACGTCGTCGACCGCTTCGGCCGCCATCTGAAGCGCACCGGCCGCCTCGGGGAGACGACGCGGATCCGCGAGTTCTGGACGCTCGTGCGCCGCGGCGACCACTGGGTGCTCGCCTCGATCGAGCAGGGCGCCGAGGGCAAGCACGCCCTCGACGAGCAGGTCGTCGCCACCCCGTGGGCCGACGAGCGGTCGATGCGCGACGCCGCGCTGGTCGAGGGTGCGGTCGCCGACGCGGTGCCCGACGGCACCCGGATCGCCGAGGTCGCCGATCTGGACTACGACGGCGACGCCCACGCCGCGGCGATGGACCTGAGCGTCGCCGACGGGCGCTTCGCCCCCGACGTGCTCGAGGTCGCGGCGCGACGCGCGATCGACGCCTGGGCTCAGGCGGTCGACGGCTCCGACGCCGCGCTGAAGCGACTGGCCACCCCCCAGGCGGTCCGCGAGCTCCTCTACGCCGGCGACACGAGCGAGCGGACCCGCCTCGTCGTCCGCGGGCCGCAGGTCAAGCGGATCCGGATCGTCAACCTCGACGCCGGGTCGCAGCCGCCGACGATGACCGTCGAGGTCGACCTCACCGGCCGCCGCTACCTCGAGCACCGCGACACCACCGCCGTGCTCGCCGGCAGCCGCACCCGGCAGATGAGCTTCACCGAGCGCTGGACGATGAGCCTGACCGCCGACGAGCGCCAGCCGTGGCGGATCACCGCGGTCGGCGCGCCGGTCGGTCTCGTCTAGCCCGCCGAGCCCGCGAGCTCGCGTCGGCTCAGGCCGGGCGAGCCAGGAAGAAGCAGCCGAGCGAGGGGTCGCGCACGAGCGAGCGCGTCTCGCCGGTGCACGCAAACCCGAGCCGCTCGTAGAACGGCGCTGCGTGCGGGCCGTCGTCGATGACGCCGAGGCGCACGACCCGGCCGCCGTGAGCGACCGCCCAGCCGCGCACCGCGCCGACGAGGCGCTCGCCGACCCGGCGGCCGCGCCACTCGGGATCGACCCACATCCCCCACAGCTGCACGATCGCCCGCTCCTGATCGAACCAGCGCGCGCATGCCATACCGATCCACGCCGCGTCGGCGACCGCGATCTGCACGACGCCGGCGCCGGCGAGCTCCGCCCAGTGCGACTCCGCAAACGCGGCCTCGTCGGCGACCGTGCTCGCGAACGCGCGCGGCGCGTCCCCGAGCGCGCGGAGGCGAAGCTCGCGCAGCGGCGGGCCCTCCCCGGCGCGGACGGTCCGCACCGTGACCCCCACCTCAGCGGATGAGGTCGACGTCGAGCCGCTCGAAGCGGCCCATCCGCCACAGCGCCCCGACGCGCTCGGCGACGGCCTCGGGCGTCGCCGACTGCAGCGCCTCGGTGCCGAACTGCTCGACGTTGAACGAGGCCAGGGCGGTCCCGTAGGCCATCGCGTTGCGCAGTACGTCGCCGTCGAGGCCGCGCTCGCGCTGGCTGGCGATCAAGCCCATGAAGCCCCCGGCGAACACGTCGCCGGCGCCCGTGGGGTCCACGACCCGCTCGAGCGGGAAGGCCGGGATCGAGAAGTAGTCGTCGGCGGTGATCAGCGCCGAGCCGTGCTCGCCCTGCTTGCCGACGATCATCGACGGGCCGGCCGGGCCCCAGCTCAGGACCTCACGGGCGGCGGCGAGCAGGGTCGGCTTGCCGGTGAGCTGGCGCAGCTCCTCGTCGTTGAGCATCAGGCAGTCGACCTCGCCGATCATCTGCACGAGCTCGTCGCGGGCGATGTCGATCCACAGGTTCATCGAGTCCATGGCGACGAACCGGGCGGCGCGGCACTGCCGGCGGACCTCGAGCTGCAGCGACGGCTGGATGTTGGCGAGGAACAGCGTGTCGGCGGACTGCGACTCCGGCGAGAGCTTGGGCTCGAAGTGCTCGAACACGTTCAACGCGGTCTCGAGCGTCTCGCGCGTGTTCAGGTCGTCGCCGTAGACGCCGGCCCAGAAGAAGGTCTTGCCGCCGGGCACCTGCTCGACGTCGTCGACGTTGGTGTTGCGGGTGCGCAGCACCGCCATCTCAGCCTCGCCGAAGTCGTCGCCGACCGGGCCGACGATCCGGACCGGATGCAGCATCGAGGCGGCGAGAGCGAAATGCGAGGCGGCACCGCCGAGCATGCGGTCGCGGCTGCCGAAGGGCGTCCGCACCGCATCGAAGGCGATCGAACCCACGACGGTGATGCTCACCGCGGGCAGGTTACGACACCGAGGGGCGATGGCGCTCAGTCGCGCTTGACGGGCCGACGCGGACCGCTTGACCGGCCGACGCGGACCGTAGTATGTTCGCCCCCGGGAGGATGGTCGACGCGGCGCCTTCGCTGCCGCCGAGTCGCGTCGGCTGCACGCGTTCATCACAACCCCGGAGAGGACTGCACATGCCCATCCCCACCGAGCTCGTGGGGTCGCTGCCGCGACCGATGAAGCTGCAGGAGGCCTACGCCGACTACGACGAGGGGAAGATCTCCTTCGAAGACTTGCAGGGGGCTCAGGACGAAGCCGCCGCTGACTCGATCAAGCGCCTGGAGGCGACCGGCGAGCCGATCGTCACCGACGGCGAGCAGCGGGAATCGAGCTTCGCCACGTACAACCTGACCGACACTCTGGCCGGCACCGGCCTGGCCGATGGCCTCGCCGGTGACGGTCAGTTCTTCGCGATCTTCGACGACGGCCACCACCGGCAGTTGCCGCGGATCACAAAGGGCCCGTTCCGCTACAAGACCTATGCGTCGGAGTTCGTGGCCAAGAACCGGGCCCTCGCCTCTCACCCCGTCAAGCAGGCTGTGATCTCGCCCTCGATGATGATGCTGCTGTATCCGCTCGAGGGCGAGATCGACGGCTACTCGCGCGACCAGTTCCTCGAGGACTGCGTCAACGAGGCCGAGAAGGACATCCGGCAGTGCTTCGACGCCGGGGCGGTGCGCGTGTCGGTCGACTTCACCGAGGGCCGGCTCGCCAACAAGAACGACGCCCGCAATCCGTGGACGGGCAAGAACATGCTGCAGGAGTTCATCGACCTCAACAACCGCCTGTTCGAGCGGTTCACGGCCGAGGAGCGCCGGAACATCGGGATTCACACGTGTCCGGGCGGGGACTGCGACTCGGTGCACTCCAAGGAGGTCCCCTACGAGCTCCTGCTCGAGCACATGTTCGACATGAACGCGGGCTACTTCCTCATCCAGTGCGCGTCCGAGGACGACCGCGAGACGATCTACGAGATGTGCGGCAAGTACAGCCGCGAAGACGCCAACGGGGTCGGCCAGGTGTGCTTCATGGGCGTCATCAACCCTCTGTCGCCCGAGGTCGAGACCGCCGAGCATGTGCGCGACGAGCTGCTGACGGCGGCGAAGCACATCCCGGTGCAGCGGCTCGGCGCGACCGACGACTGCGGCTTCTCGCCGTTCAGCCGCGACGTCAAGCCTCAGCACGGCTCGCCGGACTTCGCCCGCGACGTCGCGATGCAGAAGATCTCGGCCCGTCTGGAGGGCGCCGCCCAGGCCTCGCAGGAGCTCGGCGTCTAGCAGCGGCTCCCGGACCACCAGCGCTCCCGACTACCAGCGCTCCCGACACCAGGGCCCCGGCCACCGGGCTCCGATCAGGGACCGCCGCTGCCATCATGGCGGCGTGGCGCTGCGCGCGATGCCGCGGGTCGGGGGGCCGGTCCGGATCGAGCACCTCGGCCTGACCGAGGGCGGGGTCGTGCGCGCCGTCGACCTGGCGGCGCGCCGCGTCGAGGTCATGACCGACGACGGCCGGGTCGTCGGCTTCGCGCTGAACCCCGCGACCGCGACGTTCACGATCGACGGCAGTCAGACGGGCGCCCGGCTGCGCTTCTGAGGCGAGGCCCGGCGCCGGTGACGACGCGCGCGCCGGCTCTCGTGCTGCGACCAGGAAACGGTTCGCCGGCCAAGCCCGGGGTAGCGCGATCCTCATGAAAGCTCTCACTTGGCAGGGCGTCAGCGACGTTGCGGTCGATGACGTCCCGGATCCATCGATCGTGGATCCCACCGACATCATCGTCCGCATCACGACCACGGGCCTGTGCGGGTCCGATCTGCACCTGTACACGGTGCTGGCGCCATTCCTCGATCCCGGCGACGTGCTCGGTCACGAGCCGATGGGGATCGTCGAGGCCGTCGGCCCCGCGGTGACCGAGGTGTCGGTCGGCGACCGCGTCGTGATCCCCTTCAACGTCGCCTGCGGCGACTGCTGGATGTGCGGCCACGGGCTGCACTCGCAGTGCGAGACCACGCAGGTCCACGAGTACGGGACCGGCGCGTCGCTGTTCGGCTACACCAAGCTCTACGGGCAGGTGCCCGGCGGCCAAGCCGAGTTCCTGCGCGTCCCGTTCGGCAACTTCCTGCCGATCAAGGTGCCGGAGGGGCCGCCCGACGATCGTTTCGTGTTCCTCTCCGACGTCCTGCCGACCGCGTGGCAGGCCGTCGAGTACGCCGACGTCCCCGACGGGGGTTCGCTCGTGGTCCTCGGTCTGGGTCCGATCGGGGACATGGCCGCGCGCATCGCACATCATCGCGGGCAGCGCGTGATCGGGGTCGATCTCGTCCCCGAGCGGCTGACCCGCGTCCGGGCGCTCGGGATCGAGACGCTCGACCTCACCGAGCACGACGACCTGTCCGGCGTCATCCGCGAGATGACCGGCGGCCGCGGACCCGATGCCGTGGTCGACGCCGTCGGCATGGAGGCGCATGGCTCGCCGGCCGCCGGCATCGCCCACAAGCTCACGGGCCTGCTGCCCGACCGGGTCGCGGCCCCGCTGATGCAGAACGCCGGCGTCTCCAAGCTCGCCGCGCTGTACTCGGCGATCGACATCGTCCGGCGCGGCGGCACGATCTCGCTCAGCGGCGTCTACGGCGGCTCCGCCGACCCGCTGCCGACGCTGCAGCTGTTCGACAAGCAGATCCAGGTGCGCCAGGGTCAGGCCAACGTCAAGCAGTGGGTCGACGACATCATGCCCCTGCTCTCGGACGGCGATCCGTTGGGCGTCGACGGCTTCGCCACCCATCACCTGCCGCTCAGCGAGGCGCCGCGGGCCTACGAGCAGTTCCAGAAGAAGGAAGACGGGATGATCAAGGTCGTCTTTCACCCGTGAGCGTCACCGGGTGAAGGTGATCGTCACCGGGGCGACCGGGAACGTCGGCACGAGCGTGATCCGCGCGCTGTCGGCGGACCCGGACGTGGGGGAGATCGTCGCGCTCGCGCGGCGCCCGCCGCAGCGGACCCTCGAGCGGGCCCGGTTTCACGCGGTCGACGTCGCGGCGGGGGACCTGACCAGCGTCTTCACCGGCGCCGCGGCCGTCGTTCATCTTGCCTGGCTGATCCAGCCCGGTCGAGACGAGTCGGTGACGGCCCGCGTCAACCTCACCGGCAGCCGGCGCGTGTTCGAGGCGGTGGTCGCCGCGCGCGTGCCCGCCCTCGTCTACGCGTCGTCGGTCGGCGCCTATTCGCCTGGCCCCAAGGACCGCGCGGTCGACGAGAGCTGGCCCACCAACGGGATCCCGAGCTCGTTCTACTCGCGTCACAAGTCCGCGGTGGAGGGGATGCTGGACGAGCTGGCGCGCGAGCAGCCACGGCTCCGGGTCGTGCGGCTGCGGCCCGGCCTGATCTTCCAGCGCGGCGCCGCCGCCGAGATCCGCCGCCTGTTCGCCGGTCCATTCCTCCCCACCTCACTGCTGCGCGCCCGCCTGGCGCCGATCGCTCCCGACGTCGCCGGACTGCGCTTCCAGGCCGTGCATGCCGACGATGTCGGCGACGCCTATCGCCGCGCCGTGCTCGGCGATGTCGCGGGACCGTTCAACATCGCGGCCGAGCCCGCGATCGGCACCCCTGAGCTTGCGGCGATGCTCGACGCGCGGCCCGTGGCCCTCCCGCCGCGGCTCCTGCGCGCCGGCGCCGCGGCCGCATATGCCCTGCGTCTGACGCCGGTCGAGCCCGGATGGCTCGACCTGGCCCTCGGCGTACCGTTGATGGCTACCACGCGGGCGCGCCACGAGCTGGGCTGGGTCCCGACGCGCACGTCGGTGGAGGCGCTCCAGGAGCTCGTCGCCGGCATGCGTGACGGCGCCGACGACCGCACGCCCCCGCTGGCGCGCGCGACGAGCGGCCCGGGCCGCATCCGCGAACTGCTCACGGGCGTGGGGCGGCGACAGTAGCCTTGCGTGCCGGCTCGATCGCGTATCGCAGCTCGGAAGGGGCTGAGGATCGACAGCTGCTCGTCAGCGCGCTCGGCGACCACAGCTCGGGCCGGAGCACGTCGGGGGCGGATGACATCCGCGGGTCGCGGTGAAAGAATGGCGTGAAGATGACCAGCGTGGTGCCGGCAGCGAGCGTCCCGGCTTCCCACCAGTCCCGCGCGGAGGCCGCGAGGATCGGCGATGACGTCACGCGGCCCCGACGCCCGCTCTGACGCCGTGAGTCGCGAGAGCGAGATCATCGACACGTTCGTCGGTCTCGCGGGCGCGATGGTCGGTCGCCTGGACCCGATCGACTACCTGCACCAGCTGTGCGAGCGCTGCGTGGCGCTGCTGACCTGTGACGAGGCCGGCGTCCTCGTCGTCGACAGCGTCGGGCGACTGCACGTCATGGGCTGCTCGAGCGAGACCACCGAAGCGCTGGAGCTGCTGCAGACGCACCACAGCGAGGGGCCGTGCGTCGACTGCATCTCCGAAGACCGCCCCGTCTGCAGCGACGACCTCGACATCGATCGGCGTCGCTGGCCTCGGTTCGCTGCGGCCGCCCTGCGGCAAGGGTTCGGCTCGGTGTACACGCTCCCGATGCGCGTGCGCACCGAGGTCATCGGGACGTTGAACCTCTTCTACGCGCGGTCGGGCGCCGCCGCCGACAGCGACCGCGGGCTGGCGCAGGGGCTCGCCGACCTGGCGGCGGTCGCACTGCTGCAGGACCGGGCGCTGCGCCGCAGCGAGACGGTCGCCGAGCAGCTGCAGGAGGCGCTCGTCAGCCGCGTGACGCTCGAGCAGGCCAAGGGAATCCTCGCCGAACGGCTCGGGGCGGACGTGGACGAGGCGTTCCA
>Ga0213875_10000273_pt1 | contig 51072 bp, 42 predicted proteins | sample BarmaccomBMRX_R8_FD_160105 | JGI IMG/M metagenome (GOLD analysis project Ga0213875, IMG submission 160105) | Root-associated microbial communities from Barbacenia macrantha in rupestrian grasslands, the National Park of Serra do Cipo, Brazil - RX_R8 | ecosystem: Host-associated > Plants > Roots...
CCCCCCGCCCCGCCCCGCCACGGCCGCGTCCCCGCAACCCCCGGCCGTCCCTGCAACCCCCCGGCCGTCCCGCAACCCCCGGGCCGTCGCCGCAACGAAGGAAATCTGAGCCGGTTATAACCGGCTCAGATTTCCACCGTGCCGCCCCGGGCACCGCACTGGGCGCCGCGTGCCGCCCCGGGCCCCCAGGTGCCGCGTGCCGCCCCGGGCACCCCGTGCTGGGCAGGCTTATTAGCCACCTGAATGGCTACCAGTTTCCGGCCGCCGCGGTCGCTGCCGCGGCGCGGCCTCAAGCGGCGGGTCATCGAAGAGGGGACACTCGTCAAGATCCGGGCATTCGCAGCGGGCGGCGCACTCAAGCCAGCCGCGGACGAGTTCGGTGCGCTCAAGCAGGGCCGTGATCTCAGGCAGCTTTCGGTCGGCCACCTCGCGGAGCCTGTCGATCGCTGATTTGTCGTCCGGCGACGCGGACAGCAGCACCTTGATCTCATCAAGTGTCAGGCCCGCCCGCTGCGCCGTGTCGATCACGGTCAGGGTGCGCACGGTGCCTGGGTCATACCTGCGCTTCCCGCTGACCCGCACCGGCTTGGGCAGCAGGCCGATCTGCTCGTAGTAGCGGATCACGGATGGGCGCTTGCCTGCCAGCTTGGCCAGCTCACCGATGGCTAGCGGCGGCAAACCGCCAGGCTTGGGGCCGGGATTTGACATCAAGCTGACTTTAACACCGATGATGATCCGCATCCGGACACCGGAAGGACCACCACCATGCATCCCGCCTGCCAGCCGCTGGCGGGCTGCAGCACCTGTAACTGAACGGTCGCTGCCCGCCCATCGTGCAACGGCACCGAGTCCCGCACCCTCACAAGGAGGCCGACTATGACCACGCAACAGATCACAACCGGCGAAAAAGGAGCTACGCGCACTCGTAGCTGTGGAGAACGAGTGCTGCCCCTGGGCCGACTGGACGGTAAGAATGAACGACGGGCAGATCGTGCTCGACGTCCACTCGGCCGGAGAAGGCATCGCCAGCCTGCACGGCATGTTCACCAGCCTGCAGCCGTCCCGGCCAACCGGCCAACCGGCCAACCGGCCAACCGGCCAACCGTAGCCTGCTGCGTGGTTTATCCTCGCTCGGCTTGGAACGCCGCGCGCGTCGCGTTAAGAACGTGCCAGGTTGCGGATGCGGTACCGTGCCCGCCGGATCATATGGCGGGACAGGAGCCGGAATCGGTGCCACCAGCCGTACTGGATGGCCTTGAGCCCGCGGAGTATTTCGACGGTGGTGAAGACTCGCTCGGCGCCGGGCAGCCGGTGTGCCGCCCAGCTGTCTGCCGGGGCGCCGACGCTTTCGAATTGCCGCTGCAGTTCACGGTAGCGCCGGGCGAGTTCATCGTCACTGCCATGTGTGGGCGCCGGTAAAGGTGCACGCCGGCGCGCTGGCTGGTGGTGCCGAGGACGCGGATGAGTCCTGGCGCGAGCAGCCGCGCGAGCAGGTGGAGTTCTGGTACCCGTGCCATGTGCTCGATGACACGGCCTTCGGTCTCGGCGAGCATGAGACGGTCCGCTTCGTCCGGGCAGCGGCGGCGGTGCCAGGTGAGCCATAGGTAGGCGGCCACAAGGCGTCCTTGCACCCACAGGCAGGCGCCCACACGTTCGGCCCGTTCCGCGGCGGGGAACGCGGGCGGGACCTGCCCGTGCTGCCATGCCCGCCGCAAGGTTCCCCAGCGGCCCTGCTCCCAAAGCAACTCCGAGCGCGCCAACCAGACGGCCCGCGGATCCACGCCAGGCGGAGGACCGGCACGGAGCATGCGGGCGATCTCGCCATGCAGGCCCAGTTCGCGATAGAGCAAGAACGTTGCCGAGCGCTGCTTGTCGGGATCCGCGGGTAGGGAGGCGACCCATGCCGTTCTCGGCGCCGGCGTGCCGGGATCAGGCAGGTTCCACCGCGCGGCGATGGCGCGGATGAGGTCACCGGTTGGCCCGCACACCATCTCGACCTGGGCGCCCGCCCGCTGGAGGTGCCCGGTCAACGGCGGCATTAATGTCGGCGCGGCCGATGGGAGCGTGCCGCTCCCAGACAGTTTCATGTGGCCCCAGGGACCGTCATTGTGGGCGATCCAGATCACCCGCAGCCGGGCCAGGCTGCCCGGGCGCATTGCTCTGACCGTCGTGTCCACGTCGAAGAAGTCGCTGCCGCTGTACCCGGTGATAACCAGGATGCCCTCTGTGGGGAAAAGTTCGAGGAACTCGGCGGCGATCGGGGTGCTGAAGCCGCCCTGGATCTGGGCGAGCGTCGCTCCTAGCGACTTCCCCGATGGGTCAGCCGTGAATGACCCGTGGAAGTGAAACAGCCGGGCGCGGGACCGCCAGCCGGGATAGTCGCCATCGGCTGCCGTTTCGATGCATCCGTCGAAATTCGCCGTGATATGCCGTCCGCCTTCGGCCAGGTGAGCGGCGAAAAACCGGTGCAGCCTGTTCGGCCGGGCAGTACGGATATCGGCGAGTGCGGCAGCGACCGCGTCGTGACCATAGACAGCCGCCACAACGCCGAGCACGGTCTCGAGCCGCGGCGGGCGCGGATGCCGCGCCGCCACCGGTTTGCACGGGTCTTGCGAACACCAGCCCACGGCCGAATGGTGCTCCAGCACCGTAGTGAGCGTGTCGGGGAGGAAAAACGCGCTGAGGACCCTTCTGGTCAGTTCCCACCCCGTGGGAAGCGACGCAGGCCCCTCCCAGGAAACGCCTGCGCCCGACAGCATCACGACCGACGGCGGCGGCACCGCGCCAACCGCGCCGACTATCACGTCAGCCGGGTCAGGCACCAGTCACCCCTCCTCGTCCAGGAAGGATCGGGCTGTCGCAGGCGGCAGCGCCGCTTCCCACATCGCATCGAAGCGCGTGACCCAGTAGGCGAACCACCGCGGTGAATCCACCTTGCTGATCTTGAGGTGCATCCGGTCGGCGATGCTGTCGTCCCTGAAACCGTGGGATTCGAAGATCACGTAGCCACCGGGCTCGTCAGCGTTCACGATGACCAGGCTGAATCCGGGGTTGACGGGAAGCTGGCGATAACTGAAGCCGGGCTCCGTGCTGAGCTTGGCCGCGGTGACGAGCGAGTTGCGCAGGGTCTGCCCGAGATCGAGATTGTCGTCCAGCTGGAACGCCGCGGCGGCCAGAGTTTGCGGGTTATCGTCCAGGGTCAGGATGCGGACCTGCCCTCCTGCCCGCAGCACGTGCCGGCGGATGTCGGCCGCGTTCACCAGTGCGCTTACCGCGGTGGGGCCATAGATCCGCAAGTCGCGCACGCCGGGCAGGATCGTGCCGAACGCGGCGAAACCGTCCCGGTTTTCCAGTACCTGGTCCAGCGACGGCGTGCCGGCACCGGCCTGCACAGCGGTCTCGAAGACCAGGAAGGTCAGGGCGGCCAGGACCGCGCTCAGCATGATCTGGATGGCCACCAGGCCCCACAATCCAAGGAGCGTCAGGACCACGCCGACGCAGAACAGCGTGTATGCCTCGCGGTGACGGCCCTGAGAAATGTCATCGGCAACCTGCCGCAGCCCGCCCCCTGCCTTCGAGGTCGCGAGACCCGCCATCGGGAACCCCCTTTTGGTTACTCTGACGATAATGGAAGGTTAGCACTTCCCGTCGCTTATCGTCAACGTGACGAGTAGACTGGGGTGGTGCCGCCCGAACCCGAGGCGCCCGCGAAGCCGGGCTTCCGCGTCTGGTACAACTGCGCGCTCGCAGTCGACATCGTGCTGCTCACGATCCGGCACGAGCAGCTGCACGTCCTGCTCATCAACCGGTCGGAACCGAAGGCCGGTCAACTCGCGCTCCCGGGCGGGTTCGTGCTGCCGGATGAGGATCTGCCAGACGCGGCTCTGCGCGAGCTGGGCGACGAGACGTCTGTCCGGGTCGACGTCCGGCACCTGGAGCAGCTGCAGACTTATGGGCGCCCCGGCCGGGACCCCCGCGCGCGTGTCGTCTCCGTCGCGTACCTCGCAATCACCCCGGACCTGCCGGAACCGCGGGCCGGCACGGACGCGGTCGGCGCCAGCTGGCGTCCCGTCCGGCAGCTGCTAGGCCGGAGCAGCCTCGCCTTCGACCACGACACGATCGTCGCGGACGGCGTTGAACGGGCCCGGTCCAAGCTCGAGTACTCCACGCTCGGCGCGGCGTTCTGTCCGGCTGATTTCACCGTCGCCGAACTGCGCCGGATCTACGAGATCGTATGGGGTACCCAGCTGGACCCGCGCAATTTCCACCGCAAGCTCACCTCCGCTGACTTCCTGGAACCCACCGGCGAGACCACCACGCGCGACGGAGGCCGGCCAGCCGCCCTGTACCGGGTACGCAAGGACGCCACCGGGATCATGAACCCGCCCCTGCTGCGCAAAACTGACTGACAATACGCCCGTATCGTGCCAGAACCCGGTGACGAGTCCGCCGGCGATGGCGATGCCGACGGAAGATCCGGCGACGACCGCCCAGATCGGGAACGAAGCGGTGTCTGACAAATAGGGCGAGGAATGAGGCGCGCTGAACCTTCGTCGCGCAACCGTCAGCCGCGCAACCATCAAAGGAGTGATCATGGCAAGGGTAATTTTCGGAAACCACGCGGCGGTCGTAGTCCCGCGGGCGGAGAAGGACAGAATTCGTCAATTCTACCGTGATGTCCTGGGCTGCGAGATCACGAGAGCGAGTGATCAGAAGGACGACTTCCGTATGGGAGACAACTTCTATATCGGGGTTCTCTACGAGAATGAGGACGTCGCCCTGGATGAGAGCAGCAAATTGAAAGCGATCTACCTGGAGCTGAAGGCGGACGACGTCGAGGAGATGCGGCAGAAGATCGTCGCCTTCGGTGTCAGGGTACTTGAAATGCAGGATCCGCACCTCTACTTTCAAGCCCCAGGAGGACAGGTCTTCCGGCTGGCCGGAATCAACGAGGACCTCTCCAAATATGAAGGGACCGACCACCGCGAGCTGCCCGACGTCTTCGGCTGAATCCCGCTGGTCCAGAACCGCCTGCCACGCGGACGGCACCGCACCCGCTGATGCCCGGCGTCCGGTGCATATGCTGAGGCACGCGCCACCGTCCGTTTGGTAAAAGATTATTTATTCTGAACGGACGGTGGTGTTACGCCAGCGATCTGAGTATCTCGCCGGGATGCTCGGGCGCTACGGGCCGTCCGAGCCGTTCACGGTGCCGGGCCGCTGCCCGCGGAGTTAACAACTCGGCACGGGCAGGCGGCGTCAGCAGCTCCCCGACCGCCCCGACGAGCCGTGTCATCTCGAAAGAGATCTGCCGGGTGTCGCACTCGGGCGCGGCAAGGACCGCGAGGCTCGAGCCGCCGCTTATCGCCTTGATGAACAGCAGGCCGCCATCCATCTCCACCATCGCCTGGGTGGGCGCTCCGCCCTCGAACATCCGCGCCGTCCCCTGCATCAGGCTGGTCAGCCCGGAGATGATGGCGGCGAACTGTTCGAGGGCGTGCTCGGGGATACCCGTCGACAGGGCCAGCGGCACCCCGTCCGCGGACACCACGATCGCGTGCGCGACGTCCTCCACCCGCGTGGTGAATTCGGTGACAAGCCAGTTCAGGTCGTGGCGGTAGGGCTGACTCAATGACTGGATCCCTCTCCTGCGCTTGGTGTCCCGGCCTCGGCCTCACGGCTGCCGAGCTGGAACCCGCTGAGGCGGTTGCGAGCCAGCTCGGGTGTCCGCCGTTTCGGCGGTGTCCGGCGCGGGGGTGTCAGCTGTTCGGTCTCGGCGCCTCCGGCGTGCCCGCCGGACGCCTGTGTCTGGTCCATGGCGGAGCCGTCGGCCGGGCTGGAGCCGTCGGCCGTCCTGCGGCCGGCCGAGCCGGGGATCAGGTTCGCCCCGGGTATCCGCGACGGCAGCCCGGCCGCTGTGCGGTCGCCGCGCACCGGCGTGCGGGCGGTCTCGGCGGCCCGCACGCCGTGGTCCGTCCAGCTGTCCGGGCCGGGAGGCTGCCGGGCCGGCAGGCCGGGCGCGCTCCGCGCGGTGCCGTCCGGCGCATCGTGAGCGGGGATGCCCGGCATCGCCTGCGGGGACGTGTCGGCGGCACTGTGCGCGGGCATGCCGGCCGCGGCCACGCTGAGGCCGGCGCCTCGTGCGCTGACGTCGGTGCCTCGTGCGCCGCGGCTGGACGGCCGCTTGGCGCGGAACCAGTTGGACGTTCTGCCGGCCCCTGCCGTCGCCTGTTCCGCGCCGTCCCGTCCGCCGCCGTCCGCCGCGTGCGGCCCCGGGGCGGCGTGCCGGCCGGGAGTGCGCCGGCCGCCCACCCGCAGCTGGACGAACGAAGAGTCCTCGGCCAGCTGCAGCGACCGCTTTCTATGCTGGGCGGTTTCCCGGCCGGTGAGGTTGCCTGGGAGCCAGACCAGGGCGGACAGCCCCTTCGGGGTCGCGGCCCGCAGGCGGATCCGCACCCCGTGCCGCGCGGCCAGCCGGGACACCGCGAACAGCCCCATGTGCTGGGACACCGACACGTCGATGAGCGGCGGGTTGTCGAGCCGCCAGTTGATCTGGGAAAGGCGGGATGGCGGGATGCCGATCCCGGCGTCCTTGACCTCGAGCAGCACGCCGCCGCTGGTCAGCTCGTGCCCCGAGATGTGCACCGGGGTGTCCCTGGGGGAGAAGATGGTGGCGTTCTCGATGATCTCCGCGAGCAGGTGCACGACGTCGGCGGCCGCCTGGCCGGAAACCACGATGGCTGGCTGGATGTTGAGCTGCACCCGGCTGTACTGCTCGATCTCCGACGTCGCGGCCCGCACCACGTCCGCGAGCGGCACCGGCTCGCCCCACTTGCGCACCGGCTCCTCGCCCGCCAGCACCAGGAGGTTCTCCGAATTGCGGCGCATCCGGGTGACCAGGTGGTCCATCGAGAACAGGTCGGACAGCCGGTCGGGATCGTCCTCGGCCAGCTCCATGGAGTCGATCATCCGCGCCAGCCGCTCGATGAGCGGCACGCTGCGCCGGGACAGGCTGATGAACATCGCGCTGACGTTGCCGCGCAGCATCGCCTCGTTGCCTGCCAGCCGCACGGCCTCCTGGTGCACCTGGTCGAAGGCGCGGGCGACCTCGCCGATCTCGTCGGAGGAGTCCACGTTGATGGGCTCGACCTCGGTGGGGACGTCTTCCCCGTCGGTCTCGCTCATCCGGCGGACCACCTCCGGCAGCCGCACTGCCGCTACCTCGAATGCTCCGTTCCGCAGCCTGCGCAGCGGCCCCACCATGGACCGGGCGACGACGATCGTGGCGGTCAGCGCGATCCCGAGCAGCAGGGCGACCGCGAGGCTGAAGATGACCGCCGAGGTGATCGCGCCGTCGTGCAGCGACCCGCTCCGGGAGATCACCGAGTTCGCGAACTGCAGCTCCACCGACCGCAGGCCGCCGGTCACATAGGAGAGCGCGGAACTGGCGTCGGAGATCGTGGGGTCGGTGGCGATGGGCGACTTGCTCGACGCGAGCGAAATGGCCTGCTGCTCCTGCGCCTGCGCCTGCACGACGTTCGAGCTCGACAGGACGTTGGTGAACAACTGGCGCTGGTCGGCCGTGGCCGCCGTGCCGAACTCGTTCAGGTTGCCTTGCTGCTGGGCCTGCGCATCGGTGATCGCCGACTGCTGGGCCGGCCCGAACTGTCCGAGGCTGACCAGGTCGGACCGGAGCGCCGAGGTCAGAAGCGCCTGCTGCTGTGACGCTTCCTCTTTCATGCTGGAGACCAGGCCGAGCACCCGGACAGAGCCCGCTAGCGTCGAGTCGCCGCTGCCCACCGCGATCTGGCTCTCGACGGCCAGCAGCGTGTCGATCGCCGTCGCGTACTCCCCGATCACGATCAGCGCGGGAAGCTGGGTGCCGGTCGCCGCCGCGCGGATGGCGGGCAGGTTGCCGATCGCCGTGAGCGCCGCCTGGGTGTCCTGCAGCGCCAGCGCCGAGTAAGAGCCGTCGATCCCGTCGGCCAGGGCTTTCACCTGGTCTGCCCAGCCGGCGGTGACCGCGTAATCCTGGTTGAGCAGCCCGATCTCCGGCCCCGCCGGGATCACCGATGAAGGTGCGGCGCCCCGGCCGCCATCGCTGTTGCCCAGCACGATGAACCGGATCGTGTCCTCGCGCTCGTTCTGCAGCGCCTGCACCAGGCCGGTGATCTTGCCGCTCAGGCTGGCCAGCGTCAGCACGCGCTGGTAGGCGAGAGCGCTCGCCACGGACGAGGCGATGAAGATTCCGCCGGCCGCGACGGCGGTGACGGTCGGGATGATCACCAGCAGGAGCAGCCGCGACCGCACCCGCCAGTTCTTCAGCGCGCGGCGGGAGGCCGGGCGAGGCGCCGCCCCGGCGCCCGGCTGCTGGCCGCCGTCACGCTCCGGGGGGAACACGTCGGGCGCGGACCTGCCCGGAGCCGCGGCTTCGTCGGCGGCCGCGGGCGGGTTGACGTCACGCGGCGCCCGCTTCAATACCGCGCGGTGGATGCCGCGGGTTTTCCTGGCCCTGGACGGCACAGCGCTGGCGTCTTTGATCATGAGGCCGGCAGGAGTCCAGCGACACACGGGTGCCGCAGCGGGACCGACACGGGTTGCTCCTTCCCCGGGCAGGAGATTCTGCGTGCACAGTGTCAAGGATCATTCGACGTGCGTACTTTAATGAGCGCCAATACAGCAAGTGGAACCAAGTGGAACGAAGCATCGCTATTCTATAGCCGACGTCGGCCAATTGGCGGCACCGGGGTATTCTTCCGCGCTACGGTTGTGTCCGCCAACGTGCAATTCTACGCTCTGGAGGGGGCCCTATGCGGCTGGCCTGGGCCGGTGTCCGCGTCTCGGCCTTGCGCATGGCGCCGGCGGTCCTCGCGGTGACGGTGCTGGCCTCCGGCTGTCATGTTCCGGGTACCGGCGCGCCGGGTGCCGCCCCCGGGCGCGTCACCATCACGGTGGCCGTCGTTCCCGGAATCGACAACGCCCCGCTTCGCGTCGCCGTCCAGGACGGGCTGTTCCGGCAGCACGGCCTGAACGTTGCCGTCAAGGACTACCAGTCCCTCGGCGCCGAATTCCAGGCTCTCACTGACGGTCAGGCTCAGATTGCGGTCGGTGACTACGCGGACTTCTTCTACGAGCAGGCCGTCGGCGGCGCCTCGCTGCGGCTCATCGCCGACGGGTATGACGCGGCCCCGAACTCGGTGGCGATTCTCACCCTGCCGGGTTCAGGCATCACCACTCCGCAGCAACTGCAGGGCCAGCCCGGGAGTGTGGCCACGCCGCCCGCCCAGATGACCCCGTACAGCGCGGCGGTCCCGTACAGCATCCAGACCCTGGCGGCGGAGGAGGTCCTGCAGAACGACGGCGTGAGCCCCAGCAGCGTGAACTGGACGCAAATGCGGGCGCAGGACATGATCGGGGCGCTCCGCAGCGGCCGGGTGAAGGCGATCCTGGCCACCGAGCCCTACATCCTGGAGGCCGAGGAACAACTCGGGGCCGTCGAGGTGGTGGACGCGAGCAGCGGCGTGACGTCCGGGCTCCCGATGTCGGGCTACTTCAGCCTGGCCTCCTACGCGCACGCGAATGCGCCGGCGGTGCAGGCATTCCAGCGGGCGCTGGCGGCGGCCCAGTCCGACTGTGCGCAGCGCGGGCCGGTACAGGCCGTGCTGTCGCATCTCACCGGCATGAGCATGAGGGACGCGGCACTGGTCACCCTGGGCACGTACCCGACGTCTCTGAACGTCGGCCAGATCCAGCGGGTCGCCGTGCTGATGTACGACTCCGGGATGATCAGTAACCCGGTCAGCGTGAGCAGCATGACCTCCGGGTGAGCCAGGAACCCGTGTCGCTAGGCCGGTGGCTGGAGGGCCTCGTGCGGGGTCCAGACGGGCTGACCCTGGTATCCGCGGGCGACCATGCTCACGAACTCATGCACCGCGTCCTCCTCGGGTGAGAGCGGGCCGGGTCCCGCGTGCGGCGAGGCGAGCCCGCGCTGCACGGACTCGCATGCGCCCCAGTCCTGCCGGTTGGTGATGTCCCAGAACTCGACCGCGTAACCGGGATCGAAGCCCGGCCGGGCCAGCGCCTCAGGAGGGAAGGCCCAGGTGCACTCGATGATGGTCCGGTCGGCGGCGAGGGGGGTGAGCCGGTGCGTCATGACGTAGTCGGGATGCAGGCTCAGCAGCACGTTCGGGAAGATGTTCAGGTAGCTGACCGCGCGCAGCGCGCTGCCGTCCAGGCCGCGCAACGGCACCCCCAGGCTGGTGCCGTCCAGCGACATCGTGTCCATGCCGTCGCGCAATTTCATCCAGCCGCCGAGCCAGGCCGGCTGCGGGGGATAATTCTCGGCGCTTTTAGGTGGGCTGACCCGGCATAGCTCGGGGTGGATCACCGGGCAGTGGTAACACTCGTGATAATTCTCGCTGAGGATTTTCCAGTTCGCCGCCGTGTCGTAGGTGTGCCGCCCGGCGATCACCAGCCGCTCCGGCTCGTACGGCGCCACCACCTCGTCGAGCGCCGCCAGCGCGCCGCTGAGCGACCCGGCCTGACCGCGGGAGCCGTCCACGAAGATCAGCCCGTGCCACTCGGCCGCGGGCAGCTCGACCAGGCCCCACGCCGACGCGTTGAATCCCTCCCGCCGGGTGAGCCCCGAGGCATGGCTCAGCTCGCCGGACAGCGCGTAGGTCCAGGAATGGTACGGGCAGATGACCGAGTTGCGCCGCGCCGTAGTGCCGCACTCCAGTAGCTCGTGGCCGCGGTGGCGGCAGGTGTTGGCGAACGCGTGCAGCCCGCCGTCGTCGTCGCGGGTCAGCAGCACGCTGCCGGCGCCGGTCGGCTCGGCGCGCTGGTCGCCGGGCTGGGCCAGCTCCGAGCCGAATCCCACGCAGGTCCAGCCGGCACCGAAGAAGTGCCGGTGCTCCCAGGCAAAGACCGCGGGGTCCAGGTACGCCGCCGGGGGCAGCATTACGGACGCGCCGAACGGTCGCAGTGAGCGCGCGACCGCAGCCTGGTCGATGGGCGCGGCTGGCCACCCGGCTTGACTGGTCATGGAACCACCCTAAGTCAGACGAACCAGAAGTGCTCGAAGTCCCAGTTGGACAGCGACTCGCCCACCTTGGCGGTGCTGTATCCGGCGATCTTGTCGGTATATGCATCGAGCGTGTCCATGAAAGCGGGAATGATATAGGGACCCTGCTGGAAATCGATTTGCTGCATCTTGTATTCGATCTCTTTACGGGTCGACGGGTTGCTCGTCGCATTGGCCTGCTGGTAGAGGTGGTTGTAAGAAGCGTTGTTCAGATGTGTCTCGTTGAAGGGTGACGAAGAGCCCAGGAACGACTGGGCTGCCTGATTGAGGTACGGGGCGTAGCTGTAATAATCCTGGGAGAACGTCCAGTTCAGGTAGTTACCCTTGGCGAAGAATGTGCCGGTGTCGATCTGCTTGATCTTGATCGTGACGCCGGCAGCCGCCGCCTGCTCCGCGAAAACGGTCGCCATCGCCACCATGCCGGTCGCGAGGGGTGCCGTCGTGAGCGTTACCGTCAGGTTTTCGTGGCCCGCCCTCTTGAGCAGGAACTTGGCCTGCGGGATATCTTGCTGCCGGCGCAGCGAGCCGTCGAAGTCAGGGTCATACGGGGCGAAGACATCGCTGGCCACCACCCCGAAGCCATCGAGCGCCGAGTCGATCATCTGCTGCCGCCCGACCAGGAGGCGCAGCGCCTGGCGGACGTTGTTGTTATTGAACGGCGCCTGGTCGACCCGCATGGTAAATGGCTTGAACTGCCCGGTGTGTGACGCGACCGCTCGCACTCCGGGGGTGTTGGCCAGCGCCGCCATCTGCGGCGGGTCAAGCTGGCCAGCAGCCTGGATGACGTTGGTGGTCAGGGCGTCCTGGACCGCTGTGTTGTCACTGAAGTCGCTGATCGTCAGGGTGTCGACATGGGGCAGGCCGCTCTTCCAGTAGTTCTTGTTGCGGACGAAGACACTGCGCTGCCCGGGAGTGAAGCTCTGGTATGCGAACGGCCCGGTCCCGTCGGGGACCTTCCCGCTGAAGCCGGAAGGCACCACGTACAGGTAATACCAGCCCCCCGCCAGCTGGTCGACGAAGCTTCCGAAGGGGGACGTCATCGGGACTTTGACCGTGAGCTTGTCAAGCGCCTTTACGCCCTTGATGTCGACTGGGCCGAAGAACAATGTCCCGCTGAAGCTGTTCGAGATGATTCTCTGCATGGTGTAGACCACGTCAGCGGCCGTGAGGGCCTTCCCGCTGTGGAACGTGATGCCTGGGCGGAGGCGGATGGTCCATTCCGACAGCGATCCGTTCGGAGTGATGGACTCGGCCAGCACGTACTCGACCTTGGCGTCCTTGTCGAGCTTGACCAGGGGCTGGTAAAGCGCCTCGAAGCGGCCGGTGTCAAGATAGGTCAGCCCCTGATGCGGGTCGAGGGTGTCCGAGGTCGAGCCGCCCGCCAGGCCCACCTTGAGGTTGCCGCCGCGCCGGGGCGTACCGGCACTGGCATCGGTGGTCGCACCCTTGGGACTGCTCGAGCAGGCGGCGAGCAGGCCGCCCGCGCTGGCGGCGGCACCGGTGACTGCGATCCCGCGAAGAAACTCGCGCCGTCCGAGCATCTCTCTCAGCGCCGGCGTCAAGTGCTCGTCCGAACGGCCCACAGAATTTACCTCCACGTTATAAGGTCCGGAGCAAATCGGTGATCTACCTTGGTGTATCGGCGAGGTTCAATACACCTGACAAACTTCCGGCCGCGCCGGTGAGGTGGCCAATGATGGCAACGGGGCACGAACCCGGTCAATCATGCCATGGAGCCTAGCGCCTGCGCGCCCGCCGGGCCGCCCGGCTCCCGCGCATACGCCCCGGGCTCCTGGCAGCCACCGGGGATCTGTGAGTTCCTGTCGGCATTGCCGGGTCTTCAGCGGCATCGTTACGCTAGAAATAGGACCAAACGGGTTAGCACTCGCCGCCGGCGTCTGCCCCGCTCAGCGGAGGAATCGACGACGTGACGGCCCCGAGCCTCGAGGAGCCGGACATTCTCATGTTCCGCTGGCTGAGCCGGCCATGGCGGTAACGGCGGATCTTCCCACCTTCCAGCCGGGCGCTCGCGAGGCTCATCCGATCGCACGCCTGGTCCGCCGAAGGCTCGCCATCGGGGTACTCACCCTGTTTCTGGTCTCGGTGGTGGTGTTCGTGGCCACCGAAGTACTCCCTGGTAACGCCGCCTACGCGATACTCGGGCGGAATGCCAGCCCAGTGCGCGTGCGAGCGCTGGAGACCACGCTGCACCTGAACCGTGGCCTCTTCGCTCAGTACTGGGTCTGGATATCCGGCCTTTTCGACGGCAGGCTCGGTAATTCCCTGCTTAACGGGCAGCCGGTGTGGAACCTGGTCGAGCCGAGGCTCGTCAACTCCGCTGTTCTGGTGCTCGTCACCGGGGTTATCGGCTCACTCCTGGGCATGGCCCTGGGCGCACTCGCCGCCGTGCGCAAGGACGGCTGGTTCGACCACATCATGTCGCTGGTCGTGCTGGCTGCGACGTCGCTTCCCGAGTTCGTCGTCGCGATCGGCCTGATCATCCTGTTCGCAACCGACATCTGGCACCTCTTGCCGGGCGTCTCGCTGCTGCCCCCGGGCACCTACGCCTGGAGTCAGCCGCAGCTGCTCGTCCTGCCGGTTGCCACGCTCGTGATCGTGATCGTGCCGTACACCATGCGCATGATGCGCGCGGCCATGGTCGAGGCTCTTGAGTCGGACTACGTGGAGATGGCCCGGCTGAAGGGTGTGCCGGAGTGGCGCGTCGTTCTCGTTCACGCCCTGCCGAACGCCATCGCCCCCACCATCCAGGTCATCGGGCTCGGCTTCCTGTACCTGGCGGGCGGGATCGTCATCGTCGAGAACGTGTTCAACTTTCCGGGAATCGGCCAGGGGCTGGTGTACGCGGTCGACGGCCGCGACATCCCGGTGATCCAGTTGATCGTGGTCGTCTTGGCCGCGTTCTACGTCGTCATGAACATCCTCACCGATGTCATCGCGCTCATGGCCACGCCACGGCGAAGGATTGCCAGGTAAGCGCCCATGACCGTGAACGCTCCCGCCGTACCGCCGGCCGCCCCGCCGTCCCGGCCGCTACGGGGGGCCGGGCGCCGGCGATCGTCGGTGCTGCTGGCGGCCGTGCGCACGCCACGCGGCGCGATCGGGCTCGGAATGGCTGCCATGGTCGTGCTGGCCGCGGTCATCGGCCCGCTGGTGGCCCCGTACGCCCCGGACGCGCTGGTCACCCTGGCGTTGGGCAAACCCAACGGGCAGTTCTTGCTCGGCGGCGACTACCTCGGGCGTGACGTGCTGTCGCGGGTGCTGGACGGCGGCTGGGTGCTGCTGGTCATGGCCGCGTGCGCGACCGCGCTCGGGATCGCGGGCGGAGCGCTCGCCGGCGTCTCGGCCGCCTACCTGCGCGGCGTCAGCGATGGGATCATCATGCGGGCGGTGGACGTGATCCTGTCGTTTCCGCAGGTGGTGTTCGCGCTGCTGTTGCTGAGCCTGCTTGGGCCCAGGCTGTGGCTGATCACGATCGCGGTGGGCGTTTCGCACGCCCCGCAGGTGGCCCGGGTCCTGCGCTCGGCGACCCTTGATGTCTCCGAACGGGACTTCGTCAAGGCGGCGGAGCTGCAGGGGATGCGGCCGATCAAGGTCATGGCCAAGGAGATCCTGCCCAACCTGATCAGCCCGCTCATGGTGGAGGCAGGGCTCCGGCTGACCTACTCCATCGTCGTCATCGCCGGCCTTGCCTTCCTCGGGTTCGGGCAACCGCCTCCCGCGGCGAACTGGGGGACGATGATCTACGAGAACCGGATCGGCCTGTCGGTGAACCCGTGGGCGGTCATCGTCCCCGCCGCGCTGATCGCGCTGCTGACGATCGGGATCAACACCTTCACCGACGCGTTCGCGCGCGTGGTGATCGGGGTCGACCGCCGGCCCGAGCAGGCCGCGCTGATCGACGACCTCGGCCAGGAGCTGAGCAAGTGAGCGAGCCGGAGGTGCGCGGCGCCGCCCAGCGGGAGGTCCGGCTGAAGGTGACCGGCCTGGAGGTCCGGCTGGGCCGGTCCGGGCCCGACGTGGTGGGCGACGTCTCGTTCGCCGTCCCCGCCGGCCAGGTGCTCGGCCTGGTCGGCGAGTCGGGCTCGGGCAAGACCACCGTGGCCCTGGCCCTGCTCGGCCACACCCGCCGGGGGCTGCGCATCACCGCGGGCCAGGTCCTGCTGGACGGAACCGACCTGCTGGCGCTGAGCCCGCGCGACCTGCGGGCGGCGCGCGGCGCCCGGGTCAGCTACGTGCCCCAGGACCCATCGTCGGCGCTCAACCCCACGCTCCGTGTGGGAACCCAGATCCGGGAGGTGCTGCGGGTCCACCCCGGGGCCGCCGGCGACGCCGGCGACCGCGTGGCCGAGGTCATGCGGGAGGCGTACCTCGACCCCACTCCGGAGATGCTGCGCCGGTACCCGCATCAGCTCTCCGGGGGCCAGCAGCAGCGGATCACGCTGGCCATGGCGTTCGCGTGCCGGCCGTCGCTGATCGTGCTGGACGAGCCGACCACCGGGCTCGACGTCTCCACCCAGCGTCATGTGCTGGACACCGTCCGCAGCCTCTGCCGTTCCTACGGGGTGGCGGCCGTCTACGTGAGCCACGACCTGGCCGTGGTCAGCGGCCTGGTGTCCGAGGTCGCGGTCATGTACGCGGGACGCGTCGTGGAGATCGGGCCGGTGGCCCGGCTGTTCGGCGAGCCGGTGCATCCGTACACCCGCGGCCTGATCGGGGCCGTGCCGTCGCCCGAGCGCGCCGAGGCGCTGGCCGGCATCGACGGCCAGCAGCCCCGGCCCGGCCGGCGGGGCGCCGGCTGCTCGTTCGCCGCGCGCTGTGACCACGCCACCGGCGACTGCACCACCGAAGCCCCGGAACCGGTGACCGTGGCCGGCCGTTCCGTGCGCTGTCTGCGGGCCCGGGAAATCCAGGCCACCCATCCCGAACGCGTGCCGGCGGTGGCCGGGAAGCCCGCCGCGCCGGCCGCGCCGGCCCTGTCGGTCCGGGGGGTCACGGCGAGCTACGGCAGCACACCGGTTCTGTCCGGCGTCGGCCTGGAGGTACCGCCGCGCGCCTGCGTCGCCGTCGTCGGCGAGTCCGGTTCCGGCAAGACCACGCTCGCCCGCTGTGTGGCCGGGCTGCACGGCAACTGGACCGGCGAGATCACCTTCCAGGGCGCCCCGCTGGCCCGCGGAGCCCGCCAGCGCGACAAGGACGTGCTGCGGCGTGTCCAGTACATCTTCCAGAACCCCTACACCTCGCTCAACCCTCGCAAGACCGTCGGCCAGATCATCGACCAGCAGCTCAAGCAGTTCACCGGCCTCTCCCGCCGCGACCGCTCCGCGCGCGCCGCCGGCGTCCTGGAGGACGTGTCGCTGGGCCAGGACCTCCTGTCCTGCTACCCGGACCAGCTCTCTGGCGGCGAACGGCAGCGGGTCGCGATCGCCCGGGCCCTGGTGGTCCAGCCGGAACTGCTGATCTGCGACGAGGTGACCTCGTCGCTGGATGTCTCCGTTCAGGCGATCATCGTGGAGCTGCTGCGCCGGATTCAGCGGGAACGGCACCTTGCCATGATCTTCATAACGCACAACCTCGCCCTGGTGCGCAGCATCGCCCAGTCCGCGGTGGTCCTGCGCCGGGGCGCGGTGGCCGAATCGGGCCCGGTCGGCCAGATCCTGGAGCATCCGGCCGATCCCTACACCCGGCGTCTCATGCAGGACGTGCCCAAGCTCACGCGGTCCGAGACCCGGTTCGAGACCCATGGCCCGCCGAGCCCGCGGTCCGCGTGACGCTCTGTTCCCCGTTATGACGCTCTGTCGCCCGCTATGACGCTCTGTTGCCGGTTATGGAGTGGCGGCGAACACGACGCGACAAGTGGTAAATCACTACCGGTCAGCATGGTGCGGCAGAAAAACCGTAACGAGCGTGTCTCAACCCGCACGATGTAGCCGGCGATGTGCGGCGAGGGATCATACGATCGCCACCGTTGCCGGCGGGCCGGACGACGCATCGGCTGTGCACTCGCATTCGGGGACGAGCAGCTCGGGCGGGGACGCGCCTAGCGGCCAATGACGGGGGGCTGGAGATGCACCAGAAGGTGCGACGATCGGAGGAAGCGTGAAAACGCTGGGATTTCGCACACGTATGGCTGGCGCCGCCGCGGTGTACACCGGCCTGGCGGCGCTGGTAGCGGCCTGCGGCAGCGCGTCCCCGGGCCACGGCCCCGCGGCGGCCAGCACAGCCGCGACGGCTGCGACGGCTGCGACGCCCGCAAGCAATGGAATCACCGCGAAGCCCGCCCGGCAGATCGTGACGACGGCGTTCACGGCGCTGAAGTCGGCGGTATCGGTGCGAATGTACGGTAGCTTCAGCGATTCCGGACAGCGGTACAAGGTCGACCTGACCATGGGGCCCGCGGGTATGCGCGGCTCCATGACCGCGCCCTTCGAGGGCGCCAAGCTCGCCTCGGTCGACCTGGTGCTGACCCGCGGCAAGATGTACGCGCGCAGCAGCACGCTGTGGCGGCAGGTCGCCGGCGCGGGGGTTGCCTCGCTGCTCGACAACCGCTGGGTGATCCTGCCGGCCGGCTCGGTCAAGGGCTTTCCCTTCGCCAGCACGAACACCTTCATCAAGCAGCTGAACCTGAGCGGCATGAAGTCCCTGCGCAAAGCGCGCGCTGGGGTGAAGACAACGGTCAACGGCCAGCCGGCCGTCAAGGTCGCCTCTGGCGGCGAAACCGCGTACATCGCCACCACGGGCCACCCGTACCCGCTGGAGCTCATTCAGGGATCACACAATGCGCTGTACTTCCAGTACTCCGCCGTGCCCGCGAGTATCGTTGCCCCGCCCCACCCGATCGACCTGAGCACGGTAAGGGGCTGACCGATCCTCGCCGACAGCCCCTGGGATCCCACGCGCCGCGCAGGGGTATGACGGGTGAGATGGATCCGGTTCGGGCGCTGCGGCAGATCGCGTTCCTGCCGGGGCGCCGGCGTACCGGATGCGGGCATTCCGCTGCGCCGCCGCTGTGGTCAAAGGCTTGCCGGCCGCCGAGCTTGACCGCCGATTAGCTGACGGAACGCCGCAGGCGCTGCCCGGCTCCGGCATGTATTCCTGGATGGTCAGTGTCCAGGCGCACGATGGTGGCGGGGCCGCTGGCGCATTTGGCCCCGCCCAGTGGGGCCGCTGGCGCATTTGGCCCCGCGAAAGGGGCGGCGGCCGGCAGCGAGGTGTTACCTGTGGGCATGCGGGGCGGGTAGTGATCGATGAGGTTAGTTACCATCCCGAGATTTTTTTAATTTAAGCCAGAGCCCGCTGCCCGGGATGGGAGCTGTCACCGCTCAGAACGCGCAGGAACCTTCAGGCTCATAGCGCTCTTTGGTCACAGCCCAATATCGGTCAGCTGACCGATGTCTTGCACTGCAAATTGCAGCACCATTTTTCATGCAACCGACATACAGCGCTGCACCACCCGCTCGGAGCTTCCCGGGACACCCGGACAGCCGCCAGCGTCCTTCCGGGCCAGCCTGAGCCAGCGCACGAAGGAACACGATGAACGCGACGGCGCCGACCCGTACGACTGAGCTGCAGTCGCGCCGCGTCCAGCTGGCCTCGGAACCGGCCGCGGTGCCCGAAGCCCGCGGCCAGGTCCAGGCCGCGATCCGTTCCTGGGAAGTCCCTGTCGACCCGGATGCCGCGGCCCTGCTCACCAGCGAGCTGGTGACCAACGCCATCCGGCACGAGGCTGGCGAGACCATCGTGGTCGTCATCAGCTGTTCCCGCGGTCAGCTACGCGTCGATGTCCACGATACGTCGCGTTCCCTGCCGGCGATGGCGAACGCCCCCGCCGACGCGGAGACCGGCCGGGGCCTGCTGCTGGTGGCCACCCTGTCGGCCGAATGGGGCTTCTACCGCACCCCTGCGGGCAAGGCGGTGTACTTCACGCTCGCGTTCCCGCCCGGCCCGGCCCCGGCGGCCGGCGGACGCGGCCCGCAGGGGTCCGCCCGTGGGGACGGTGAGCCGTGACCTGTCGCGCGGCTCACCGTCCCCACCGCACGTTCCCGAGACGAAACGTCAAGGTTCCGGTACCACAATCAGCGTCGAACTTCGGCGACCGTAAATCAGCGAGGTAGCAACGGTGGGAATACTGACGCTCGAAGGTCTGCCCGCGGGCAGGCGTTCGGGCCCTTTTTGGATGAAGAGTTCCCTGAGTTACGCCAACGGCAACTGTGTCGAGGTGGCGGACCTGCCCGACGGCGAGGTCGGTGTCCGCAACAGCAGGGACCCCAACGGCCGGGTGCTCCGGTTCACGCCCGACGAATGGCGGGCGTTCCTCGGGGGCGTGCGAAACGGGGAATTCGACGCTTTCGGCGGGAACTGACCAGAGCGGGGCCAGCAACGAACGCATCCCGAAGACTAACGATCTTCAATGGCGGAGGTTACGGGAGTGTGAAGTAGCCCGCAGGGTGCCCGGCCGATGAGAGATCAATCACTTACCCGGGCATGCGCGGTCGCCGCGTTCAAGCGTTTTCCCGCCTGGCGCAGCTCGGTCCGGGTACGCCGCCGGGCGGCGCCGTCGGCAGGCCCGCGTCAGGGGCCTGCTTGAGCGCCAGGGCTCGAGGTGCAGGCGGATCTTGCGAGCGCGTCTCGGACGGTGGCGGCGAGTCCGCGGCCGTTGGCCCCGTCACGGTCGATGTCGGGGTTGTAGATGGCAACCTGCAGGCCCACGGCCCGGTCCGAGCCGATTGCCGTGCGCAGCGTCACGCTCACCTCATCCCATGTCAACCCGTCCGGCCGGGGGTCGTCCACGGCTTGCATGAGGGTGTCGTCGAAGATGTCGGCGTCGAGGTGGATCCAGAATCCCTGCTCAGGACCGCTGTCCCGGGTGAGGAACTGCACGGCCTGGCGGGCCGCCCCGGCGGCGCCGAGCTGGCGGACCCGGCTGCGGTCAACGACAAGCATGCCCGGCGGCAGCGGCTGGCAGTGCCGCTGTTCCCGGGCGGCAGCGTCGCGGCAGGCGAACACGGCTATGTCCTCGTCGCGGACCAGCGGCCGCCGGTGCTCAAGGTCGCAGACGACGTCGGGGCCGCGGCCGGTCGCGAAGGCGAGGTCGCTGGCTCCGGCGGCTCCGCCCAGCGGATTGGCCTCAGGCTGGTAGAAGTCGGCATCTCCGTCGATGTACAACAGCCCGTACCGGCCGCGCCGCCTGAGGGCCAGCATGGTGCCGAGCAGGATCGAGCAGTCGCCCCCCAAGACGACCGGGAACTCCCCGTTGTCCAGCACCGCGGCAACCGCGTCCGCCAGCGATCTGGAGTAGTCGCTGATCGCCTGGGCATTCATGACTTTGCTGCGGGGGTCGCGCTCAGCGCTGTAACCGGGCGCTGGGACCCGCCCTGCCCGCCGGGCCGTCAGGCCGTTGGCCAGCCCGGCGGCCAGCAGCGCCTCAGGCGCCCGCTCGACCCCGCGATGCTCTGGGACGTGCCCGAGAGCCGATGGCGCCTCCACAATCGCGTACTTCGGCATCTGACCCGACCTCCGGCAGGCAAAACTCCGGTTACGTGACTTCTGACAAGACTGATGCGGGGCGTTCGGGTGGCCAGCATGTATCGTCCTAGCCGCCCCCCGTAGCCCGGCGGATGCTACCGGACCAGCCGGTCAGGCGCCCGATCGCGGGTGTCCCGGCCAGCTCCGGGGACACCCGCACCTCGGCCATGCGCCTGCTGGCATAGTTCATCTCCCGGATCGCGGCGTAGATCCGGCGGGCGAGGCGGGTCGCCCAGGACGCCTGCGGGCCGGAGAAGGGGCGCCCGGACTGTGCACTTCCCATGACTGACACCTCCGAAGTGGGAATGATGGTGTTCTGCTAACCATCTACCGCCGTATGGTGGTGTCTAAACCTGGCACACCGGTTATTGCCGTAAGCTGGTCACCCGGAGGACCTATGACCACGTCCAGGACGCCAGGACGGCATACCGTCTTGCTGCAGGACTTCGTGAACACGCTGGACATCGATCTAGATGAGGAACGGCTGCAGTCACCTGCCGCCCTGACACAGTGGCTACGGGAACACCATTTGTTCAGCGGCCGTTCCGCCACCCGCGAAGACCTCCACGCCGCGTTGGCTCTCCGTGAAGCCTTGCGGGCCGCGTTCCGCGGCCACCACAACGGGACCGCCAGCACCGATCCCGGCCTCGATCAGGTGCTGGCCGCCTATCCGCTGCGTGTTTCCCTGCGCGCAGACCGGCTCGAACTGGAACCGGTAGCCAACGGTGCCAGAGGCGCCCTTGCCCGCATCGTCGCCGCCATCATGGAAAGCCATGCCGACGGCACCTGGCCGCGGCTCAAGGTCTGCTCCGAAAGCACCTGCCAATGGGCATTCCTGGATACCTCCAAGAACCTTTCCCGGTCCTGGTGCTCGATGCGCCTGTGCGGCAACCGCGCCAAGACCAGGGCCTACCGCGCCCGGCGCACGCCGGGCCAGCGCAACCAGGCCACTGCAGGCTGAGGCCAGGCATCGGGAGCCATCGGTGACGCTCTTCGTCTCAGTTCCCGAGTAACCCGCACGATTAAAGATCGTTAGCGTCCGGGGGCTGCCTCCATGGCGGTCAGCAGGACACTCGCCTCGCGCCGAAGCCGGGCCGCCTCGGCGGGCCGTCCCGCCTGCTCGTAGTCCCCCGCGGCGGCCTGGCGTTCGGCGGCCTCGGCGCGCACGATCTCCGCGGCCTCGCCGTCGCTCAGGCCGCGCCGCTCCGCTTCTCCCCGCCCCGTGTCAGATCCCGCGGTGCGCGCCGCGCCGTGACGAGGTTAGGGAAGCGAATACAACCGTGGAACTAAGGTAATGACCGGTAGCATAGTCGAAAGCTCCACCGCATGTTATGAGGCGGAGAGCAGCGTAATCGGTCGCGCCGTAAATGACTTTCGTGGGGAAATCCGCCTTCCGGTACTCGCGCACGCCGGTGACCCGGAAAATGGCCGTGACCCCGTCGGCGAGCGTGACGTCGACGCTGTCCCCCGGGCGAAGCGCTCCGAGACGGAAGAACACGGCAGGCCCCTGCAGGCTGTCGAGATGGCCCTCGATGACCGACGACCCGACCTGGCCGGGCGTCGCCGAGTATTTGTACCACGCCGCCAGGCCGGCGCCCGTGGCAAGCGACGGTACCTGTAGCGTGCCGTCGGAGTTGAGTCCCAGGCGCAGCAGTTTCGAGTTCACGCCAATGGCCGGGATATCGACGGACACCGGCAATGAGCGCCGCAGCGATGGCCCGTGGCCGCCCGCGCCCAGCGTGCCCGTCGCCGCCGCGGACGGCTGCGGCGCGTGCCGCTGGGCGACGACCGCGACGCCGATGCTCGCAACGCCACCCATGACGAGCAGGGCACCGGCCAGGCCGGCCAGGCGGGCACGGAGCCTTGCCGGGGGAGCGGGCTGCGGCGCGAAGCCGTTGTCCGGCCACGACATGACCACGCGAAGCCCGGCGATACGGCGCCGCCGCACGTAACCCAATGCCGCCGCCCCTCCCTCCGCCTTCCGCGCGAAGTTCTCACCATCTGTAGCCTAATATTCCAAAAGTGATCAAGCCATTGCATGCCTGTGCGCCCTACGGGCATCACTCCTTTATGGCCGGTGGCGCTTTCGGGCACGAGGGGCATTCATGACGGTGCGTGCCGCCATCGCGACGGCGGCGACCCGCGCGAGGCTGACCGCGATCGGCTGCGGCACGGTGACCGTACTCGCCTGCTCGGCGGTCTCGGCGTGCACGGCGGCCCATCCCACGGCGGCACCGAGCATCTCGACGCCGGACGCAACGTCAGCCGCGCGCGACGGGAGTTCCCCGTCGCCGACCGGCTTCTTCAGCGGGACCGCGAGGGTTCCCTCCTCCAGCGCGAGCCCCAGCCCGTCCGCGAGCCGCTCGGCGAGCCCCTCCCCGTCTCCGTCGCCGGTCAGCCCGTCACCGACCTTGTCGCCAACGGTGACGCAGACGACCTTCTCACCCGCCCCGGTCCCGACCGGCGCCCCGGTCACCGGCGGCGGAGGCACCGCCGGCCTGCAGGACGCCGCGCTCTTCGGGGCCGGCGGAGCGGCGATACTGGCCGGTGCCGGGAGCATCGCGTACCGCAGGAGGCTCACACGGAGCCGCCGGTGATACGCCCGGCGCGGCCGGGCGACGTGGACGCGATACACCGCCTGGTCCGCGAACTGGCCGAGTACGAGCGCTCGCTCGATCAGGTCCGGGCCACCGCGGCCGACCTGAGCGCGGCGCTGTTCTGCGCGGAGCCCGCGCTGTTCGCCCACGTGGCCGAGTCCGAGGGCGGCGTCGCCGGCTTCGCGCTGTGGTTCGTGAACTTCTCCACCTGGACCGGGCGGCACGGGATCTACCTGGAGGACCTGTACGTGACGCCGCGGCTGCGCCGGGCCGGAGTTGGCGCGGCGCTGATGGCCGAACTGGCGCGCGTCTGCGTGGAGCGCGGCTACACCAGGCTCGAGTGGGCGGCGCTGGACTGGAACGAGCCGGCGCTGGCCTTCTACCGGTCACTGGGCGCCGTGACCCGCGGCGACTGGGTCCTGCACCGCCTTTCCGGTGAAGCGCTGGAGATGCTGGCCCGCTGCGGCGTCCGCCGTTAGCCGGCCCGGGTGGCGGCGGCGGGGAGCCAGTCGCTTTCGCCGAGGGCGAGGGCGACGGCGCCGAGTGCCGTGTGCCGGTTTCCCAGGGCCCCCGGTACCAGGCCGGGGAGCTCGTTGGGTGCTATGTTCCGCTGCATCGCGGTCCGGATCGGGCCGAAGACGAGCTCGCCCGACTCGGCCATCGCGCCGACGACGACGACTCGGGCCGGCGCCAGCAGGTTGCACACGACGGCGAGCTGCCTGCCGACGAGTTCGGCGGCGTCGCTGACCACGCGTATCGCACCGGGATCGCGCTCGGCCAGCAGTGCCATGAGCCCGGGGAGCGCCAGCCTGCCGTGCTGCGGCCGCAGGGCATCGAGCATGGCCGGGATGGCCGCGTAGCTGTCCAGGCAGCCGCGCTTGCCGCAGCGGCAGAGCGGGCCGCGCTCGTCGACGGTGGTGTGGCCGATCTCGCCCGCACCGCCCGCCGCGCCGCGGACCAGGGTGCCGTTGACGAAGAGCCCGCACCCGATGCCGTAGTGGAACTTGACCGTGACGCAGTCGTCGCAGCCCTGCCCGGCGCCCCAGACGTGCTCGCCGAGCGCGGCCAGGTTCGAGTCGTTGTCGATGCTCACCGGGACGCCGAGGGCCTCCTGGATGTCGTGCCCGGTCAGGCCGTGCCAGCCGCCGGGAAGTATCGCCGAAGGCTTGACGACATCCGGACGGTGGCGGATCGGCCCGGGCAGCGAGACACCGGCGCCGATCAGTGCGCCGTGGGTCAGCCCGGCGGCGGCCAGCGACTCACCGAGCACCTGCCGGGCGGCGGCGAGGCCCGCGGTGCTGGTGTAGGCGTCGGGCAGCTCGCGCTCGCCGGAGCCGACGACGTTGTGGGCGAGGTCGCAGAGCAGCACGCGGACGCGGCGGTAGGCGAATTCGACGCCGGCGACCGCGCCGGAGCCCGGGTTGAGCGTCAGCCGCAGGCCGGGCCGGCCGGCCCGCGGCCGCTGTGCGGCGTGCAGGCCGCCGGACCCGACGACGACCCCGTCGGCGACCAGTTCCTGCACCACCGTGCTGATCGTCGATGGCGCCACACGCGCGTAGCGGGCCAGTTCCGCGCGGCTCATCGCGCCGCGTTCGCGCAGCGCCCTCAGGACCAGCTCACGGCTTGACCTGGGCGCCGGCTTGCTGCTCATCACCCGGGGCCGCACGCCAGCATCGTAGCAACAAGCCGGGTCAGGGCCGCCGAAGACAGCGTAGTTTTTTCGAAAGTGAACTATTAGTTCATCAGGAGGCGACTTTTGTTTGAGGTATTGACGAAATGATGGTTTGGGAGCAGAGTGCCGCCATCGGCGTGATCCGTGTCACTGGAGCCACTAGCGCTGGAGGACGACTCATGACCGCTCACAGACCTCCCTCCCCGCGCGCCCGGCGTGGCGCCGCCGTGGCCACGGCGCTCGCCCTGGCGTGCTCGGTGGCGGCCGCCGGAACGGCAGCGGCCACCACCACCACCGCCACCATCGCCGCCACCGGCGCCCCGGGCGCGGCGAAGGCCGCCGCGCGTGCCGCTGACTGCCCGTGGGTGCACTCCGGCGCGCCGGTCGCCGCCCGGGTACGCCAGGTGCTCCGCAAGATGACGCTCGACGACAAGATCGCCATGGTCGATGGCGTCGGCTTCTCGACCGGGACGGCCGGCTACGTCGGCCACATCGCGGCCAATCCGCGGCTGTGCATCCCCGGCCTGAACCTGGAGGACGGCCCGCAGGGTGTCGCGGACAACGTGCCCGGTGTGACCCAGCTGCCGGCGCCGGTGGCGCTGGCGGCGGCCTGGGATCCGGAGCTGGCCCGCGCGTACGGCAAGGTGGTGGGCAGCGAGGAGCGCGGCAAGGGCGCGGACGTGAACCTCGGGCCGACGGTGAACATCGTCCGCGACCCGCGCTGGGGCCGGGCGTTCGAGACCTACGGCGAAGATCCCTACCTGTCCGGGCAGACCGCGGTCGGGTTCATCGACGGCGTGCAGAGCCAGGGCGTGCTGTCGCAGGTGAAGCACTGGGCCGTCTACAACCAGGAAACCAGCCGCAACACGCCGGCCGATGACGCCATCATCGGCCAGCGGGCGATGCACGAGATCTACATGCCGCAGTTCGAGGCGGCGGTGAAGCAGGCCAGGGCCGCCTCGGTGATGTGCAGCTACTCGACCATCAACGGCCAGTACGCCTGCCAGAACAGCGACATCATGAACGTGCTCAAGCGGCAGTGGCACTTCCCCGGCTTCGTCACCTCCGACTGGGGCGCCACGCATTCCACGGTGCCCTCCGCGCTGGCCGGGCTGGACATGCAGATGCCCGGCGGCCATGGGTTCGGCACCGACTACTACGGGGCGCCGCTGAAGCAGGCTGTGCAGGGCGGCCAGGTGCCGATGTCCACCCTCAACGGCATGGTGTCCCGGATCCTGACCGAGATGTTCCGTTTCACCCTGTTCGCTCACCCGCCGGCCGGATCACTGACGGACGTCGTGACCACCCGCGAGCACGCGGAGGCCGGCCGCGAGGCCGCCGAGGCGGGGACCGTGCTGCTGAAGAACGCCGGCGGCGTGCTCCCGCTGCGGCCCGGCCGCGACAAGAGCGTCGCCGTCATCGGGTCCGACGCCGGGCGCTACGCCATGACCTCCGGCGGCGGCAGCGCCGGCGTGATCGCCCCGTACGTCGTCACCCCCGAGCAGGGCATCGGCGAGCGGGGCGCCGACAGCGGCGTCACCGTCAGCTACGCACAGGGCGACATACCGGTAAGCGGCGCGCTGAGCACGGTGCCGGCGTCCGCCTTCCCGCGGGGCCTCAGCGCGGCCTACTACAACAACACCACCTTCACCGGCACGCCCGCCGCGACCGGCACGGTCCCCAGCATCGCGCTGTCCTGGGGCGGCAAGCCGCCGGCCACGGGCGTCAGCGCCGCCGGCTGGTCCGCCAGGTTCACCGGCACGATCGACCTGCCTGCCGCCGGCAGCTACGCGCTGTCGCTGGCCTTCACCGGCACGGCGGCGGTGAGCATCAACGGCAAGCAGGTGTTCGCCAGCCAGACCCGGTTCGGCGGCGTCGCGCGGGCCACCGTCACGCTGCCGTCCGGGCCCGCGAGCATCGAGGCCGACTACGCCGACACGATCCCGTTCGGAACCGACGGAATCACGCTGGGGTGGGTACCGCCGCAGACCCCCTCGCTGCTCCAGCAGGCCGTGGCGGCCGCGAAGAAGGCCGGCGTGGCCGTGGTGTTCGCCAGCAACTTCGAGACCGAGGGTGCCGATCTCTCGGCGATTGACCTGCCTGCCGCCGAGAACCAGCTCATCTCCGCGGTCGCCGCGGCCAACCCGGACACCGTGGTCGTGCTCAACACCGGCTCGGCGGTGACGATGCCATGGCTCTCACGGGTCAAGGGCGTGATCGAGGCGTGGTACCCGGGACAGGACGACGGCAACGAGATCGCCGCCGTGCTGTTCGGTGACGTGAACCCGTCCGGCAAGCTGCCGGTCACGTTCCCGCGCAGCCTGGCCCAGGTGCCCGCGAGCACCACCGCGCAGTGGCCCGGCGTCAACGGCAAGGTTCAGTACTCCGAAGGCGTGCTCGTCGGCTACCGCTGGTATACGACCAGGCACATCACGCCGCTGTTCCCGTTCGGCGCCGGGCTTTCCTACACCACCTTCGCCTTCAGCCACCTCACCGTTCGTGCCGTGAAGGAGGGCGGGGACGAAGGCGGGGACGTGCGGGTCAGCGCCGACGTCACCAACACCGGGCGGCGCGCCGGGGCGGAGGTGGCGCAGCTCTACGCGGGCGATCCGGCGGCGGCCGGCGAGCCGGCCGAGCAGCTCAGGGGATTCCAGCGCGTGACGCTGCGGCCGGGCCAGACCGAACGCGTCGGCTTCACCCTAGGCCGCGGCGCCTTCGCCTGGTGGGACGCCAGCAGCAGCCGGTGGACGGTCACCCCGGGCACCTACACCCTCATGGTCGGTGACTCGTCGGCCAGCCTGCCGCTGACCGCGCACGTCACCGTGCCCTGAGGCAGCCACCCTGCCACCGTCATCGAGGAGGTAAGGCAATGCAGCGGCTGTGGCCAAAGAGAGAGCTTAGGGCGAGGCGGAGTTTGAGATTGGTCGCGGCGGCCGCGGGGACGGCCGCCCTGGTGCTGGCGTTCGTGCTCCCGGGATCGGCCGCGCGGGCGGTCCCCGGCGCGGCCGCCGCGCCCGGCGGGCGGTCCGCGAACCACGAACACGACCTGGTCGTGCGAACCGACCGCGGCCGGGTCGAGGGCAAGTACGCGGAGGGAATCAGGCAGTTCCTCGGCATCCCGTACGCGGCGCCGCCCGTGGGGGCGCTTCGCTGGGCGGCGCCGCGGCCGGCCCCGCGCTGGCACGGAATCCGGCGGGCCACCGCCTACGGCGGCCGGTGCGCGCAGCTGGCCAGCGGCAACGGACCCCGCGTGGACAACGAGGATTGCCTCTACCTCAACGTCTACACACCGAAAGACGACGACCGGCGCGCGGCATGGCGGGACCGCGGGCTGCCGGTGCTGTTCATGATCCATGGCGGCGGCCTGACGACCGGCGCCGGAGACCAGCACGACGGCTCGCTGATCGTGACGACCGATCACATCATCGTCGTCTCCATCAACTACCGGCTCGGCCCGTTCGGTTTCCTCACCGTTCCCAGCCTCGGCACGTCGCCGCTGACGGCGAGCGGTAACTACGGGCTGCTGGACCAGGAGGCCGCGCTGCACTGGGTGCACCGCAACATCGCCGCGTTCGGCGGGGACCCGCGCAAGGTCACCATCGACGGCGAGTCGGCGGGCGGCTGGTCGGTGTGCGCGCTCTTGACCTCGCCGCTGGCCCGCGGGCTGTTCCGCGGCGCGATCATGCAGAGCGGCAGCTGCGCCACCCGCACCCGCGCCACCGCCCGGGCCGCGGGCCTGGCGTTCGCCAAGCAGGCGGGCTGCCCGGACCCGGCGCCGGGAGGCCAGCCGGGGCCGGCTGGCCGGGAAAGAACAGCGGCGGCGTGCCTGCGAGCGCTGCCGGAGAAGAAGCTGCTCGACGCGAGCGCCAGCTACTCCGCCGAGTTCACCTCGGGCGGCCCGGAACTGCCGGTGCCCGCCGCGCAGGCGGTGGCCTCCGGCGATTACAACCGGGTGCCGCTGCTGATGGGCGACAACCACGACGAGGGCCGCACGTTCGCGCAGGGCTTCACGGCGCTGACCGAGCAGCAGGCCGACCAGCTCATCACCCAGATCTACGGGGCCAGGGCACCGGCCATCCTGGCCCGCTACCCGTGGAGTTCCTACCCGAGCCCGTACACCGCCGCCTACCTGATCGGGGACATCTGGACCGACAGCGGCTTGCTGGCCGGGATCGGCGGCTGCGCCACCCAGAACCAGGCCGCGGTGTTCGCGGCCACCACCCCGACGTTCTTCTACCAGTTCGACGACCGGCACGCGCCGGGCCTCAACAACGACCACCCCGGCTACCAGTGGGGCGCCGGGCACGCCATGGAGCTGGCCTACCTGTGGCCCAGCTTCAACAACGGGTACTCGCTCTACGACCTGCTCACCCCGGCCCAGCTGGAGCTGTCCCGGCAGATGGTCAGGTACTGGGGCGCGTTCACGGCCTTCGGCGCGCCCGAGGTCCGCGGCCAGCCCGGATGGCCCGCCTACACAAGCCGCAGGCTCATGTCGCTGCGGCCAGGCGGCCACACCCGCACGATCAAGGCCGTCACCTACGCGGCCGAGCACCAGTGCTCGTTCTGGAACGCGGGATAGGCGGAGTCCGGGTAACGTCCCCGGTATTCGCCCAAGGGCTTCATAACATTCGCCGGTCTATCGACCATAGGGGCCGCAACCGATTAGCCTTGGCGCAAGGGAGGGGGGAATTGTCATGTCGGCAGAGTCTTTCGTGCTGCTGGACCTGGGCGATGGCGAGATGGTCGGCGTGGCGGCCGTGGACATGGGCGGTGGCTCGCTGGTTGACGCCGGGGATGTCGTCGCCCCGCTGTCCCAGCTGGTCAAGCCCATCGAGACGCTCAGCAAGGCCGTCATGGACGCCCTGAAGAGGGCGGCGCCGAGCTCGTGCGAGGTCGAGCTGAATTTCAGTGTCGCGATCTCGTCGGGCGGCGTGATGACGGTATTCGGCAAGGCATCGGGCAGCGCGGCTGTCAAGGCGACGCTGAGCTGGGCCAAGTCCTCAGCCTGAGGCCGTGATGAGCTTCAAGCCGGATTACTACAAAGGGATAATCGCTGACTGCCTTGCCTGGGTCGACGGCGTCGGTACCGGCTTCTATGTCACCAGCGATCTGCTGCTCACCTGCACGCACGTCCTCAAGAACACCGGGGGAGCGGAGGTGAGGCCCTTCGGGTCGGGCGGGGCCCTGCGGGCGACCGTGCTGCACGCCCTGCCGCCAAACGGCGGCGACCTCGCGCTGCTCCAGATGACCGAGCCCGACCCGGATCGCTACGCGGTGCTCCTGCACATGCTGGGCCCCGGCGAGTTCACCGGCTCCCGCGACGTTGTGCTGGCGGGCTATCCGCGAGATGACCGCCAGCAAGCCGGCGGCTACGAGCCCACGCCCGCCTCCGTGCACCCGCGGTGGGCCGACCGGACCACCCTGGCCGGGCTCATCTTCGACGCGACCGCCGACGTGGCGCGAGGACTCAGCGGCGCGCCGGTGCTGGACCTGGCGACCGGCACCGTCATCGGCATCACCCGCTATCGCAAGGCCGCGGTGAACGACCCGGGGGGCGGCGGCGGCGCTATCCCCGTCGCCCTCGCGGTGGAGGCGTTCCCGCAGGTAAGGGCGGCGTACGATCGCCCGCCGGCGGCGGCTCGCAGGTGGATCACCGAGCGGGACGAATATGAGCTCAGGGCCATCGGCCGCGAGCGCCGGGGCACCACCGGCCGTCTGGACCTGCGGCTCAGCGGCAAGCTCGACCAGTGGTCGGTCCGCGTCGACGACGAGAACGGCTCGCAGAGCGAGACAATCCGCCTCGACGCCCTCGGCGGCGTGAACGTGACCCGGGCGGTGTTCCAGTGGACGCGCGGCCACCGGACGCCAAGCAGCGATGACCTCGATCTGGTCGGCAAGATCCTGTCCGCCGCGCTGCTGCACGGCCGGGTTGGTGGCCTGTACAAGAACTGGCACACGGCCGCCGACGAGCTGACCGTCCGCCTGATCGCCGATCCCGCGTGCGAACTGGCCGACCTGCCGTGGGAGTACGCCCAGCCGTCGACCGCGGGCAGCAGGAGCCTCGGGCTCGACAAGCGCCTTGCCCTCGCCCGGGTCATGCCCGGGGAGGGCACGCCCGTGCAGCGGCCGGAAACGCCGGATGCGGCCAGCATGACCGCGCTGATAGTGCAGCCAGACCCGGAGAGCTTCAGCTATCCGACCGTCATCACAACCGAGCACGACGCGATCCTGTGGCCGAGGATCACCAGGCTCGAGGAGGACATCGACAAGGCCGTCGAGTGGCCGCTCCAGCTGCACCCCGTGATCTCGAACCCGTCCCGGTCGCGGCTCGAACAGCTCGAGGGACCCTGTGACGTTCTGCACTACCAGGGCTTCGCGCGCGTCACGCAGACCGCGACTCAGCTCTTCCTCTACAGCGAGACCACGACGAGGAAGCTCACCGGGGTCGACATCCGGCAGATCGCCGCCGTCGCCGGCCGCCTGCGCGCCAAGGTGATCGTCATCGAGGCGCACGCCGCCCCGGCGAGCGAGTACAGCGTCGACGATCCGGCCCTGCGCCTCGCCGCTCCCTTCCTGGAGGCGGGCGCCCTGGCGGTGCTCACCACCCGGTTCCCCGTTCATCCCGATCAGGCGCTCCTGTTCAACCACGAGTTCTACAGGTCTCTTCGGGAGGGCATGACGGTGGAGCGCGCCGCCCAGGCGGGCCGGCTCGCCCTCAGTTTTGACAACACGCTGCCCGACCCGGCTGCATACGGCGCGTTCGTGCTGTGGACCGCGGACGTACCGGGCCTTCGGGTCGTGCTGCCTTCGCAGCCCGGAACCGGGATGCGGCCGTACCCGTCCGGCCCGCAGCCCGCGGCGGGGAACTGGACCGTGCCGGGCGCGTACGCGCCGCGCGAGATGCCGAGGGACACGCGTGAGATCCGCAGCAGCTGAGATGCGCCGGGTCGCTGCCCGGCTGCACGACGAATTCCGCGTCGACGCCGGCCTCGACGACGCGATCAGCCGGCACGGCGCCGCGACCATCGCCGGCCTGTCAGCCGCCCAGGCGGCGATCGGAACGCGCATCCGCGCCCTGCAGCTGGCCTCGGGTGAGCTGCGCCAGCTTCTGAGCACCCTGGCCGATCTCGCGAGGCTCGCCCGGTTCACCCCGGAAGGCTGGCCGGAGCGCCGCGACGAGCTGGCGGCCGCGTTCGGCGCCGATCCCGCAGGCGGAGCCGGCGAGTGGGTGGAGGAGTGCTGCCTGGCGGCCGCGGAGCTGCGGACAGAGGCCCTGGAACGGCTGACGGCCGAATCGTTCGGCTTCCCGCCGGGCCTCTTGCCGATGAGACAGCGATTCCAGACAGCGCAGCGCGCGCTGGCGAAACGAAACTGGCGGCTGGCCCAGCCAGTCCTGCGTGCCGCGGCCGGGGGGCTCCGCATCGCGGGGAGCGACGTGCCGTCACCAGAGGTCCGGGCGGCGCTCTTCGTGATGCTTGCCCGCATTGCCGTGCATCTTGGCGAAGACCCGTCGGCGGATCTCGAAGCCGCCGAGGCCCTGGCCGCGCCGGCCGCCGATACCGCCCTCGTCCGCGCATGGTCGGCCCGGGTGGCGAAACGTCCGGGCGACGCCGCCTCCTGCCTTGCCGACGCCCGCGCCGCCGGGTCGTCGATCGCGGTCATCGCCGAGTTCGTGCGCCAGGCACGGGGCACCTCCGCTGAGGCCATGCTGTCGGCCGCGCGGGACCGGCTGGGCGGCGTCGCCAGCATCGCCGACATCACCAGCCAGCTGGACCGGCTCATCGAGCCCGTCCCCCCGGAGCTGTGGCTGGCCGCCGCGGAACGCGCGCTCGCCGAGAACGATCACAGCCTGGTCATGACGGCGCTTGACCGTGCCGAGGGCGGTGTGGGTGATCAGTACGCGCTCGGGGCCGTCATCTGCGAACGCCGCGCGGAACTGCTGCCCGCCGCGGGCGGCGATGAGGCGGCGGTTGTCCAGGCGTGGCTGAACGCCGGAGATTACCGGTGGTCGGCGGGCGAGCCGGACGTCGCCCGCCGTGACTACCGGGCCGCTCTGGACCTGCGGCCCGACAGCGTTCAGGCGGCTCTGGGCGAGGTGTCCGCCGAGGCAGCGGAATGGTCCGCCAAGCCGGGCGGCGAATCAACCCCGCACCTGACGGAGCTGCTCGGCAAGCTCGAGTCCCTTCAGGCTGAACACGGGATCGAGCTCGCTACGAGCTGGAGCCTGCTGAACGTGGCGGCCATCTGCACCCAGCTTGCCAACGCGGGCGAGAACCCCGACGCCGGCTACATGTGGCGCGCGATGCTCGCCATAGGCCGCGCGCTGATCTTCGATCCCAGGGCCGCGGGTATCTGGGTGCAGCTGGCCGATGTGTTCGGCACGTTCAGCCTGCTGCAGAGCGCGGCGTATGCCGCCAGGCACGCCTTCTCGCTGGACCCCGCACGGCAGCAACGCGAAGAGCTGATTCGCGCAACGATCAACGTCGGCGACCTGGCGACGGGCCGTGACCTGCTGTCGGAGGATGCCGATTACGGCAAAGCCTGGACAAAGGCCGTCGACGGCTTCATCCGGTGGCGCATCGACGGCAACAAGGAAGCGATCGAGCTGCTGCGCGACGCGACGAATCAGGACCCCGGGCTGACCTGGGCGCGAGATCTTCTGATGCGGGCCTACCTGCTCTCCGGTGAGCCGGAGCTGGCCAGGCGCGAGGCCCGCCAGCTGAGCGCGTACGTTGGCGGCCGGCGCGACCAGCAGAGTCTCGGTACGCTGGCGAACTGCGCGCTGATGAGCGGTGACCTGGCCGAGGCCGAGCGGCTCGGCATACGGCTGGCCGAATGGGAGAGCCGCAACATCGACGAGGCTCAGGCCCGGAGCACTCTGGGAAGCGCGAAGCTGCTGACCCGCCGCGCCGAGGGCGTCGATGATCTTGTCCAGGCCGTGATGCTGGCCCGGGCCCCCCGCGACCTCGACGACTGGGAGCGCATCGATCTGCCAGTCCTGCGCGCCCAGGCCAGGGAACTCGGGGTCGGCCTGCCCGACCTGACGCCGGTGACCGAGGCGATCGGCCGCCGCCGGGGCGAGCTCGAGGCCAGGACCGATCCGCTCGTCGAACTGACCGAAGCACCGGTCGGCACGCCCGTTCCCGCGGCAGCCGACCAGGCGCGCGCCGTGCTGCGCGTCCTGCTGAGCGAGGCCCATGACGACCCGGCCGGTGCCCTGGCGGCTCTCGAGGCCGGGGCTCCGGCGGCGGCGGGCGTCCCGGAGTGGCCGCGGCTCGCCGACCGGGTGCGCCGGGCCTTCGTGGCCGACTGCCTGCGCCGCGATGATCTCGGCCAGGCTCTGGCCGCCGAGCAGGCACGCCTCGCCCACCAGGCAGATGGCGACCGGGGCGGGCGTCTGATGGAGATCGCCGAGTTGCTCTCGGCCGCCGGGCGGCATGATGACGCGTCGCGCGCCCTCGCCGCGGCCCGCGAGCGGGCCGGCTACGTCCCCGAGCTGACCAGGACCGAAGGCGACCTGCTGTGGCGCCGCGGCCTGCGCGCCGGCGCGGTCAAGGCCTGGAGCAGCGCCTGCGCCGGGGGAGCACCCAGGATGGAAGTCCGGCTCGGCGTGTCCAGGGCGGCCACCGACACGCCCGCCGCAGCGCGCCTGCTGCACGACGCGATCGCGAGCTCGTACATCGACACGGCGACCGACCTGCACAGCCTGCTGGCCGAGCCGGAAGACATTGCCGCCGTCCTGGCGGCGCTGGGTGAGGCCGGATCCGACGCCGACACCGAGCCGGGCTCGATGATCGCGGCCCGTGTGCTCAGGGCGCTGCCCGGCAAGCTGGAGCTGCCGGAGCACCCTCTCGCGGTCCACCTCCCGCCGTCCTGGTTCGCCGGGGCCAAGGACCCGGTCAACGACGTCCCGCTGCTGGCACGCTACATTCCCGAGGCCCGGCTCCGGCTGCCGTGGACGCTGCCCGGGGTCCAGGCCTATGACGACGAGAGCCTGGAGCCAGACGGCTACCGGATCTTCGTCCTCGGTGAGCTCGCCGAACAGGGCCACGTGCCTCCGCGCTGCGACTACGTCCACCCCGCCGCCGTGCCGCTGCTCTCGGCCGCCGCACAGGCGCGGGCAACGGAGGAGCGGGTGATGGAACTGGTCGCCGTGCGGTGCCCCGGGGGGCCGGATCTCAGCGGTCTCGACGTCCTGCTGCTGATGCCGGCCGCCGAAGTCATCGCGCGCCGTATCGAAGTGGTCGCGACCATATTCAGCGCGTCCCTGCAGCAGTACTGGGCCTGGCAGCCGAAAACATGAACTCCAGGCCGAAAACATGAATCGCCGCAGGCCCGCCTCGTTAACGCGCCGAAACTCGGCACGATCCAGATCTGAAACCTATTATCGGGTAGTGCGGTTCACCCGTCATTTCCAGCAGGGGAAAACACCAGGGGGGAAAACGGCGGCGAACTCCGCCGGCGCGCCGGCCGGCACCTCCAGGGTGTCAGCAGGCCCCGCGATGACGACACTGCGCTCGACGCTGACCAGGGTCGCGTCACTCCTGCGGTGCGCCGGGATCGCCTACACCGGCACGCAGCTGGCTATCTGGCATTCGTTCTACGCCGCCGATCCACGGCGCCTCGCGGGTCCGCTCGCCGCGATCGCATGGGGCGCCGCGGCGGTCTGCTATCTGCGGCGGCGCTGGCCCGCTCCGCCGCTCGCGTGCACCGACTCCGCGTTCTACGTGCTGCTGGCACTCGGCGCCCAATGGTGCGTGCCGCCCGTCATCCGCGGCGAGGCGGCGAGCTGGCTGGTCATAGCCGCGGCGACCCAGCTCATCGTGCCCACCTGGTCGTTGCCCGTTGTCCTTTCCGTGCCGCTCACCCTCGCGGCGCCGACGGCATACTGGGCGGGCGTCGCGATCAGCCACGCGCCGGGCGCGACGGGCAGCTTCCCGGCGGCCGGCGGGGGCCTGCTCCTGGTGTCCGCCGCGGTGCACTGGTGCGGTCGGCGCGTGCTGTTCAGCCACGCGGCCAAGGCGGACATCGCCCTCGCGGACGCGGACGCCGAGGCCCGCGAGCAGTATGTCGTCCTGTCCAGGAGCATCGAGCGCCGGGAGCATGAGCGCCTGCTGCACGACACGGTGCTCAACACCCTCACCGCCCTCGCCCGCGCGGGCGGCAGCCCGGCCGATGTCACCGGCCGGGCCCGCGAGGACGTGGCGCTGATGGAGTACGCGCTCGGCGGCCCCGGTGACCTGGAGGCGGGGGACAGGCCCGATGGCCTGCAACGTGGCCTGCTCGGCGGCATCGGAACCGCCGCGGCGCAGATGCGTGCCCGGGGCCTGGCCGTCCACGTCGAGGTCACCGGTGCCGCCGCCGGAACACCGGCCGCGGCTGTCCCGCCGCCGGTCGCCGCGGCGCTCACGCACGCGGTACGTGAGGCGCTGTCGAACGTCGCGGCCCACGCCCGGACCGCCGAGGCCTGGGTTGACGTCCGCTTCAGTGGGCACGGTGAAGCGGACGCCGGGCCTGCCGCGGCCGGCGGGACCGGCGGCGTCCAGGTGACGGTGCGCGACGCCGGCGCGGGGTTCGATCCCGCCGGGGTCGATGACGCCCGGCTGGGCTTGCGCCGGTCGATCAGCGAACGTGTCGCGGACTGCGGCGGGCGGGCGTCGATCCGGTCCGCCCCGGGCGAGGGCACGGAGGTCCGCCTGGCCTGGCCGTCGCAGGCGCCTCCCGTACCGCCCGGGATGGCGGCACCGCGGGCGGCGTCCCTCGCCGCCGGGTTCCTCGCCGCCGGGGCTTCACCGGCACGGAGGCCGCCGTGGTGAACCGGGACGCCACTCTGTGGAACGCCACCGGGCGGGACGCCACTGGGCGGGACGCCACCGTGTGGGACGCCACCGAGGCGGAGCCGTTCGTGGTCGCCGCGGTGGCGGCGATCCTGCCGTTCGCGCTGCTCGTCCAGGTTCTTATCAACCTGCATGACTTTCGCCAGCCTGCGGTGCCGGTCGCGGTGTGGGCCGGGATGCTCGCGGTCTCGGCATGGCTGGTGCCCCGGCAGGCCCGGCGCGGTCGCCTCACAGCCGCCGAGGCGGCGGTCGCGATCGGGACCGCGTTTGCCGCGGTGACCGCCGTGGACTGGGACCGCCGCGTCCATGCCGGGCCCGGAGAGATGGGGTGGCCGGTTCTCGGCGCGGTCTGGCTGCTTGCCCTCGTGGCCCTGAGCCGCCCGGCCCGGACGTGGGTTTCCGGTGCGCTGCTCGTCTTCGCCGCGCACGCGGCGTTCGTCGTCCACGTCCTGGGCCTGAGCCCGCCGGGCCTGACGCTGGTCACCGCCGCGGCTTACCTCATCGTGGTGATGGTCGGCGTGTTCGCGAACCTGCGCCCGATGCTGCGCACCCGGGCCAGCATGGCCGCTCGCCGTGCCTCGCTGGCGAGCGAGGCGGCGGCGGAACGGGCCGCGGTGTCCGCCATGCGCGAGGACAGGCGCCAGCAGCTCGCTCTCCTGGAGGCCGGCGCGCTGCCGCTGCTGCGCGGTATCGCCGACGGGACCCTGGACCCCGCCGACGTCCACGTGCGGGAACGCTGCTCCCGGCACGCGGCGGCGTTGCGGCATTCCCTGACCCACGGCGCGCGGGACGCCGCGGGGCTGCCTGCGGGTCTCGGGCCGGCGCTGCGCACGGCCGCGGCGCGCGGCGTGCTGGTCGAGGTCCAGGTCATCGGCGACCCGGTGAGCCCGCCCCCTGACGTTGCTCGCGCCGTCTTCGCGGCTGTCGACGGCGTCCTGGGCGCGCTGCCGCCCAGCGCGGTGACCCTCACGGTCATGCGGGCCGGCGCCGGCGCCGAGCTGTACATGACCTTCAGCGTGCCGGGCGGGGCCGCCCTGCGGGTTCCCGGCGTGGCGCAGCCGGGACGCGAGGCCCCCGGGCCGGCCCGATGGCACGCGACGCTCGACATCGACGAGACCGGGACGGGATGCCTCGCTGTCTCCTGGCGTACGGCAGGCGCCCCGGGAGCAGGCGCCCCGGGAGCAGGCGCCCCCGAAACAGGCGGCCCGGAAGGCGGTTGCAGGTGACGGACGTCATTGACGTCGCGGCCGTGGATGACCATCCCATCGTCCTCGACGGCGTGTCAGCCTGGGTGAGCGAGAGCGGTATCCGTGTGATCGGCACCGCGGCGACCGTGGATGCCCTTCTCGCCGGGCCGGGGCGGCGCGCACACGTGGTGCTGCTCGATCTCGAGCTCTGCGACGGCAGCACGGTCACCCGCAACGTTTCGGCGATCCTCGAGGCCGGGCCGGCCGTGCTGGTGCTCGCCGCCTCCGACAACCCGGCGGCGGTCCGTTCCGCGATGCGCGCCGGGGCGCTCGGTTACGTGCTGAAGAGCGAGGAAACCTCCCGGGTACGCGCGGCAATCAGATCGGTTGCCGCGGGGAAAGCCTGGATCTCACCGCGGCTGGCATTCATACTGGCCACCGATGATGCGGTCGACCGGCCCGCCCTCAGCCCGCAAGAGGCCCGTGCGCTGCGGCTTTACGCCACCGGCATGCCGGTGAAATCTGTAGCGCTGAGGATGACGATCAGCGACGAGACCGTCAAGCAGTACCTGGGGCGGGTGCGGGAAAAATACGCGCGCGCCGGAAGGGCGGCGCCAAGCAAATTGGAGTTGTACTATCGAGCCGTCGAGGACGGGCACCTACCGCCGCTCCCTTGAACCGCGAATCCCCCCCTCGTGGTGCAGGAGCTAGGAGGCACCCGTCCTCGACCTTTTTGGTTGCCCCAGCTAATTGTAAGTTCAATATTTCCGGAGGTCATGACCCCCGTTCGGGGGTCATGACCGAGCCCGGCCGGGGCCACCACGGACCAGGGCGGCGGGCCAGGCCGCGGGCCGGGGCCACCACGGACCAGGGCCTGAGCCGGACGGGCGGGGCGGCGCACGCTCCCGTTCGGTATCGCTGAAGACAGGTCTGGAGGCAGCCGGAACCATGCCGTGACCACCAGCATGGGCCCGCGCGGTTTGGCGGCGGGGCCGTCAGGTAGCTGATGACCGCGGGAGGTAAGACATGACGGTGGCGCCTTCGGGTGAGCAGATCGAGATCGCGGCGGGAGATCAGCGCGCGACGATCGTCGAGGTGGGCGGCGGCATCCGCCGCTACCTCGTCGGCGAGCGGCCGGTACTTCAGCCCTACGACGTGAGCGCCATGTGCGACGCGGCGCACGGGACGCCGCTGGTGCCGTGGCCGAACCGGCTTGCCGACGGCCGGTACAGCTTCGGCGGGCGCGAGCACCAGCTCGCGCTGACCGAGCCCGGGAAGCGGAACGCGATCCATGGCCTGCTGCGCTGGCGGACCTGGCAGGTCGCGGCGCGCGAGCCGGACCGGGTCGTCATGGCCACCCGGCTGTACCCCATGGCGGGGTACCCGTTCACGCTCGACGTCGAGATCGACTACACGCTGAACGACGGCGGGCTCCGCGTGACGACGACCGCGGTGAACACCGGCGACTCGCCATGCCCGTACGGAAGCGGGCAGCATCCGTACCTGTCGCCGGGCACCGGCATGATCGACGACTGCACGCTGACCATCCACGCGGCGACCCGCGTCGTCACCGACCCCGAGCGCCAGCTGCCGATGGGCAGGGAGGCGGTCGAAGGCACCCCCTACGACTTCCGCGACGGCAGGAAACTCGGGGACGCCCAGCTCGACGACACGTTCACCGACCTGCGCCGGGACGCGGCGGGGCTGGCCTGGGTGTGGCTGGAGGGCGCGGATGGCCGCACCGCGGGGCTGTGGGCCGACAGCGGCTATCCGTACCTGGAAATCTTCACCGGCGACGCCCTTGCCCCCGGGCGCCGCCGCCGCGGCCTGGGCGTCGAGCCCATGACCTGCGCGCCCAACGCGTTCCGCAGCGGCGAGGGTCTGCTGCGCCTCGACCCGGGACAGCGGACCAGGTCGAGCTGGGGCCTGGTGCTGAGCTAACCGGGGCTGGCGCGGAATTCCAGTAGCTTGCTTGATGCGTTTGGTTTACCTGTAGCTGATAACAAAATAGAGATCTTTGAAACTCTTGCGCCAGATGTCCATGCGCATCATAATCGGCCGCATCAGTGTTCCAGTCCAGTCGGTGGCGGTCTGGTAACTGGGGGGGATGTCGATTAGGCATGGAAGTCTGTGACACTTGCGGGCGTCCGAGAACAGAGGGAACGAAGTTTTGCACGGGCTGCGGGACCCGCTTTCCCGGCCGCCGCCCTTCGGGCCCGGATCCCGCGACCGAGAAAACCGCCGGCCCGATAACCCTGCGCCCGATGCGGACGATCGCTTTCGCGGCCGCCGCGGCCATCGTGATCGCCGGCGCCGCCGCGGGCGGCTGGCAGCTAGCCGGGCACCGGGCGTCGCATGCCGCGAACACCGGCCTCGCCGCCCGGACGGACCGCCCCTCACCGGAGCGGAGTGCGTCGGCGCCGCCCACGGCCGAGACGAGCCCATCGCCGGGCACGCCGGGCACGCCGGGCACGCCGAGCGCCACGGCCAGCCCGCCGGGAGGCGCCGGCCCGGTGACCGTCGCGCCCGGCGCGGCGCAGAATCCCGCCGCCTCTCAGGTCACGGCGCTGGTCAGCCAGTATTTCGCCGCCATCAACGCGCATAACTATCAGGCGTATATGTCGCTGCTCACTCCGCAGGAGCAGCAGAGCATGACCGCCTCGCAATTCGCCGCCGGGTACCGGAGCACGGCCGACTCGAAAGAATCCCTGGCGGCCATTTCCAGCGCCGCGAACGGGGACACGGTCGCCCAGGTGACGTTCACCAGCCACCAGAATCCGGCGGACAGCGTGAACGGAGCCCAGTCCTGCACCGACTGGCAGATATCCCTGTTCCTCGTCCAGAACGGCGGGGGATACCTGATCGACCAGCCGCCGTCCGGATATCACGCGTCCTACGCGGCGTGCCCATGACGGCCCCCAGCCCGCGCGACGGCGCGGACCCTCCCGCGGCAGAAAGCCGGAGATGACGCGAATGCAACGGAGAAATCAGTGACCGGCCGGGGCTGTGCCCAGTGCGGCTCTCCGCTCGCGGCGGACGACGTATTCTGCGGCAACTGCGGCACGCGGGTGAGCGCCGCGCCCGCCGGGGCGCCGACGGCCACATTCGCGCCGCCGGCCCCCTCATACCGTTCGGCGCCGGCCGCCGAAGCCGCGCCCGCGGCCGGCCCCGAGCGCCTGCCCGAAGCGGTGCGCCTGCCTGAAGCGGTGCGCCTGCCTGAAGCGGCGCGCCCGGCCGACCCGGCGCCGGCTCCCCGCCCGCCCACGCGCCCGGGTCCTGCGGTACCGCCGGCCGAAGCGGTCCCGGCGGGCCGCTTCTTCGGCCACGCGGCAGCCCGGCCCGCCGGCCCGATGAGCAACGCGACCCGGTACCTGTGCGCCGCCGCGTACCTGAATCCGGCGTTCGCCAACAAGGTGCTCAGCGAGCTCGTGGGATCGCACCGCGCGGTGGTCCCGTCGCGCGGCATCGACCTGGTGCCGATCATCCGGCACTGCCTGCAGGCCAGGAAGATGCAGCTCGCCCGCGACGTGCTGCTCGTCATCCTGCTGCTGGCCGGGTTCATCCTGGCCACCCTGCCGACGATCTCGGTGATCTTCCTGGCGTTCGTGCTCGGCTTCCTGCCGGGCGTGGAGTGGGAGCGAAAGTCCGTCGGCGTCAGGCTGCTCGCCGGCGCGGGCGTCATCGCGGCGGCCGTCGTCGTCGCCGTCGTCTGGTTCCTGATCTCGTTCCTCTCCCAGGCAAGCCGGACCTTCTCCTCGTTCGGGCTGCTGGCCACCGGGGCATCGGTGATCGTCACCTCGCTGGCGTTCGTGTGCCTGATCGCCGCGACGCTCATCACCTACTGCTACGTCAGGAACCGGACGCTCAGCGACCGGCTGAGCCCCGGGGCGCCCGGCGCGGACGGCTCCGGATTCGACAGGCAGCCGGACCGTGTCGAAGCCCGGATCGCGGAGGTGGACGCGGCACAGCAGGGCAACGTGACGCTGTTCGACGGGCAGAACCCGTTCATCGGGACCGGCAGCACCCCCTTCAGCCGGGCGGGCGAGCGGGAACGGGCCTGGTCGATCGCCATCGAGCTCGACCGGGCGAAGGGCGGCAAGGACGCCGCGCTGTGGGGCGAGCACGGCGGCTACGTGCCCGTCGACCCCGTGGAGCTGCAGCAGTGCCTGCGCGAGCGGCTGCTGAAGCTCAATGACCCGGAGCTGCCGGTGAACGAGCGCATATCCGCCCTGATCGTGGACGACCACATCGTCGGCGAGGGACAGCGCCGCTGGGACAGCCCGCTCATCGACCCGGTGCGGAAGATACCGTACTCGCAGGCCGGTCCCGAGACGATCGATGCGCTGATCCGGCACCCCCAGGCCGGCCTGCGGTATTACCAGCGCGCATCCGTGAGCGACGAGGGCCAGGCGGTCTGGGCCGGCGGCCGGCAGGTGATCGACGGCGCCGACCAGGAGGTCACCGTCTCCGCCTTCATCTACGTCGCGGTCGAGGGGCGGATGTTCTACCTCGAATTCGTCCCGGCGGTCCTGTCCCCGGTCCTGCGGCGGTATCACGTGGTCGACCGGCTGCCGAAGCTCACGTCCGGCCAGTTCCTGCTCAAGGTCGTGCTGGACGCGGCGAGCTCCGCCTTCCGCGACATGCTGCACGCACCCGCCGGGGTGATCGGCACGCTGCTGCGGATGCTCGCCGAGCACCGGTCGTTCAGCGAGGAGATCGATGCGGCCACGGACTACGTGTACGCCGATGTCGGCGCTCACATCAGCGTCCGTGAACTCGGTGCCGCGCTGCTTCCCCGCACCTACATCCAGCGGCTGGACGCGGCGAAGTACACGCAGATCATCGAGCGGCTCGTCACCGAGACCGTGCTGGACTTCCTCGTGGCCAAGGGCGTCGACACGACCGCGTACCGGGCCAGGGCGCAGATGATCCTCAACACCGGCACCTTCATCGCCGGTAACACCAACACCAACATCGCGATGGGTACCCAGGCGAGCGTGACCGCGACGGGGCGCTGAGCCGGGGGACAGGGAGGACAGCATCATGGGCCAGGAAGGGCGGCCGTCCCAGCCCGGGGGCTTTTACAACACGGGCGTCAACATCAGCGGCAACTCCGGCTCGAACATCGCGTTCGGGGCGGGAGCGCAGGTCACGGTCACCCAGAACCAGACGGCCGCCGATGCGCTCGCGCGGATCGACCGCCTGCTCGCCGAGCTCGAAGAGGCGGCCGCGCGCCAGCTCGGCCCGGCGCCCGCCGGGGACGCACTGGACGAGATCGAACTCGTCCGGGCGGAGGTGCACCAGCGCAGGCCCAAGACGGACAGCATCCGGCTGACGCTGGGCCGCCTGGCGGCGGCCGTCGGGTCCGCCGCGGGGCTGCTCGCGAAGGTGGACGAGGTGAAGGAACTGGTCACGCTTCTGGTGCACTGACCGGATTCCGGGTAGTCCCTTCCCCGTAAGCCCCGGAAGGCGGGAGCATGGCGCTAAGCCGCACCGCAGCCGTACGAGGGCCGCACGAGGAGGGCGCGAGAATGCCGGAGTCCGTACTTGGAATCGTCCTCGCCGGCGGTGCCGGCACCAGGCTGTCACCGCTGACGGCCGACCGGGCCAAGCCGGCCGTCCCGTTCGGCGGCCTGTACCGGCTGATCGACTTCGCGCTGTCCAACCTGGCCAACGCCGGCATCCGCAAGATCTGCGTGCTGACCCAGTACAAGAGCCACAGCCTGGACCGGCACATCTCCACCACGTGGCGGCTGAACTCGATGCTGGGAAACTACGTGACGCCGGTGCCCGCGCAGCAGCGGCTGGGCCCGCACTGGTTCACCGGCTCGGCGGACGCCATCTTCCAGTCGATGAACCTGATCAACGATGAGCAGCCGGACATCGTGATCGTGTTCGGCGCCGACCACGTGTACCGGATGGACCCCGCGCAGATGATCGCCCAGCACATGGCCGGCGGCGCGGGCGTGACGATCGCGGCCATCCCGGTGCCGCGGCGCGAAGCCACCGCGTTCGGCGTGGTTGGCGTGGGCACCGATGGGCAGACGGTGGAGGCCTTCCTGGAGAAGCCCGCCGACCCGCCCGGGCTGCCCGGCAGCCCGGACCAGTCCTACGCGTCGATGGGCAACTACGTGTTCGACACCGACGTGCTGGTCGAAGCGCTGCGCAAGGACGCGGCGGACGACTCCAGCCGGCACGACATGGGCGGCAACATCGTCCCGATGCTCGTGGCGGACGGCTGCGCGCAGGCGTATGACTTCCAGGCCAACAAGGTGCCGGGCGCGACCGGGCGGGACGTCGGCTACTGGCGCGATGTCGGCACGCTGGACTCGTACTTCGACGCGCACATGGACCTGTGCGCGGTGCAGCCGATCTTCAACCTGTACAACGACAAGTGGCCGATCCTGACGTACGTGCCGTCGCTGCCGCCGGCGAAGTTCGTGCACGAGTCCGGCGACCGCATCGGGCGCGCGTTCGACAGCCTGGTCAGCAACGGCGTCATCGTCTCCGGCGGGCTGGTGCGCCAGTCCGTGCTCTCGCCCGGTGTCCGGGTCAACAGCTGGGCGACGGTGGAGCGGTCGGTGATCCTGCACAACACGAAGATCGGGCGGAACGCGGTCGTGTGCAACGCGATCATCGACAAGAACGTCACGGTTCCCGAGGGCGTCCAGGTGGGCGTCGACAAGGAGCATGACCGGGCACGCGGCTTCGTGGTGTCCGACGGCGGGATCACCGTGGTGGGCAAGGGCCAGGCGGTGACCGCGTGAGCCGGCTTCGCGTCGCGCTGCTCACCCGCGAGTACCCGCCGGACGTGTACGGCGGCGCCGGAGTGCACGTCACCTACCTCGCGCGCGAGCTCGCCGGCCTGGTGGACCTCACCGTGCACTGCGAGGGCGAGGAGCGCCCCGGCGCCGTCGCGCACCAGTCGTGGAACCAGCTTTCCGGGGCCAACGCCGCGCTGCGGACGCTGACGGTGGACCTGTCGATGGCGGCGGCTGTGGGGGCGTCCGCGGCCGGGACGGCGGAGCTGGTGCACTCACACACCTGGTACACCAACCTCGCGGGCTATCTGGCGTCACTGCAGTACGGCATACCGCACGTCGTCACGATGCACTCGCTGGAACCGCTGCGCCCGTGGAAGGCGGAGCAGCTCGGCGGCGGCTACGCGATCTCCTCGTGGTGTGAGCGGACGGCGGCGACCTCGGCGGCCGCTGTGGTCGCGGTCTCGGATGGCATGCGCGCCGATGTCCTGTCCGTCTATCCAGAGATTGATGCCGAACGAGTGGTGGTCATACGCAACGGCATCGACACCACCGAGTACCGGCCGGACCCGGCGGCGGATGTCCTGCAGCGGCACGGCATCGACCCGGTGCGCCCTTACGTGATCTTCGTCGGCCGGATCACCCGGCAGAAGGGAGTGCCGGTCCTGCTGCACGCCGCCGCCAGGCTCGACCCGGCGGCGCAGCTCGTGCTGTGCGCGGGCGCGGCCGACACGCCCGAGCAGCTCGCCGAGGTGACTTCGCTCGTGGATGGCCTGCGCGTGAGCCGTTCCGGCGTGGTGTGGATCCCGGAGATGCTGCCGAAACGGGACGTCATCCAGCTTCTCTCGCATGCCACCGTCTTCGTGTGCCCGTCGCTGTACGAGCCGCTCGGCATTGTCAACCTGGAGGCGATGGCGTGCGGGACCGCGGTCGTGGGCTCGCGGACCGGCGGCATACCCGAGGTCGTCGCCGAGGGCGAGACCGGGCTGCTGGTGCCGCCCGGTGACGCCGGCGAGCTCGCGGCGGCGCTGAACACGCTGGTGCGGGAGCCGGGCCGGGCGCGGGCGATGGGGCTGGCAGGGCGTGAGCGGGCGGAGGCCGAGTTCGGCTGGGCCGCGATCGCGGCGCAGACCGCGGCGCTCTACGAGAAGCTGGTGGTCGCGAAGGTGCCCTGACGCTGGCGTATCAGTCATCTGATGGATGCTCTGATGGATGCGAGGTTCGTGCCTGGTTTTCCAGAATCGGGGAATGACCGTGTCCGTCACGGCCGGAGAGCGGACTCCCGGAAAGGGGTACCGGCATGACCGGGTCTACTGGAGACATCGTCGCCATTATGATCGTCGCACTGATCGCCCTCGCGTTCATGCTGAGCGTGGTCTATTACGCCGACAGCCACCCCGGCTGGCGTGGCCAGGCCCGGGCGGGCGCGGCGCCCGGCCTCGAACGCTCCGGCTCCGCGTACGAAGGCGCGGTCCCGCCGGCGCGGGCAGATGCGGTCCCGCCGGCGCGGGGAGGCGCGGTCCCGCCGGCGCGGGGAGGCGCGGTCCCGCCGGGGCGCGGCGGCGAGGCACCAGACCCGCGCGAGGCCGCAGTGCCCACCCCGCGCGGCGAAACAGAACCCGCCCCGCGCCAGACTCGGCGCGGCTGAGCCCATCCTGCTACCTATGGCCGCCGCCACGGCCTCCCCTGCGGGGCCGTTGGCGCCAACGGCCCCGCGCTGAACCCCGCTCCTCCCTCCCGCTCACTCCCGCCCTTGGCTCACTCCCGCCCTTGGCTCACTCCCGCCCTTGGCTCACTCCCGCCCTTGGCTCACTCCCGCCCTTGGCTCACTCCCGTCCCTAACTCACTTCGACCCTTGGCTCACTTCCGGCCCTTTACTCACTCCCGCCATGACAGGAGGCTGAGCGCTATGACCGATGCGGACAATCAGGCACCGAAGATCCTCGACATTCCCATTGGGCTGGATGCCACGGGGCTGCGGCGGGAGTTCGACAGCCTCGGTGATGTCGGGGTGCCCGCCGACCGGTACTGGGGCGCGCAGACGCAGCGCAGCCTGGAGCACTTCAGCATTGGCCACGACCGGATGCCCAAGGAGGTGTACCGCGCGTACGGCTACGTGAAGAAGGCGGCGGCGGCCGTGAACACGAAGGCCGGGCGGCTGCCGGCCTGGAAGGGCGAGCTGATCCAGCGAGTGTGCGACGAGGTCATCAGCGGGGCGCTGGACGGCGAGTTCCCGCTGTATGTGTTCCAAACCGGGTCGGGCACCCATTCCAACATGAACGTCAACGAGGTCATCTCCAACCGGTGCATCCAGCTGGTCGGCGGGACGCTCGGCTCGCAGGAACCGGTGCACCCCAACGACCACGTGAACATGGGGCAGTCGTCCAACGACACGTTCCCGGCCGCGATGCACATCGCCGCCCACACGATGGCGACCGAGAAGACGATCCCGGCGTTGCGGCGGCTGCGGGATGCCATCGAGGCCAAGTCGAGGAAGTGGGCTGATGTGGTCAAGATCGGCCGGACGCATCTGGAGGACGCGGTGCCGCTGACCGTCGGCCAGGAGTGGTCCGGGTACGCCGGGGCACTGCAGGACGCGATCGCCGAGGCCGAGCACGCCACGCACGGGCTGCTGAGGCTGGCGATGGGCGGCACGGCGGTCGGCACCGGGCTGAACGCCCCGCCAGGCTTCGGCGAGGAGGTCGCCGCGGAGATCGCGTCGATGACCGGGACGCCGTACGAGACCGCGCCGAACAAGTTCACCGCCCAGGGCACGCTGGACCGCATGGTGCGCGCGCATGCGGGCCTCAAGACGGTGGCCGTCACCTTGTTCAAGATCGCCAACGACCTGCGCTGGCTGGGCTCGGGCCCACGGACCGGGCTGCATGAGCTGATCTTGCCGTCCAATGAACCCGGCAGCTCGATCATGCCGGGCAAGGTCAACCCGACCCAGGCAGAGGCGATGCTGATGGTCGCCATCCAGGTGATCGCCTCGGATGTCGCGGTGACTATGGGCGGATCCGAGGGCAACTTCGAGCTGAACGCCTTCCGTCCGATCCTGATCGCCAACTACCTGCACTCGGCCCTGATCATGGCCGACATGTGCGATCACTTCCGCGAATTCATGGTCGAGGGCGCCGAGCTCAATGAGGCCAAGCTCAAGGAGAACATCGACCGGTCGGTGATGATGGTGACCGCGTTGTCCCCTGTTATCGGTTATGACCAGGCGTCGGTCATCTCGCATTACGCCATCGATCACAACCTGACCCTCAAGGAGGCTGCCCTGGCCAACGGTGTGAGCGAGGAACTCTATGACCGGGTGGTGAACCCGATCGCGCTGACCCGGCCGGGATCGGCCGACATCCCGTCCGGGGCCAAGAAGTCCTTACATGTGGGCCGGGAGGCGTAATGCGGAATCGCGGCTGTCGAGTCCGGCAAGCGAGGAGCCGTCGAGCGCCGGCGCCTGGGGCAGGACCCGCTCGAAGTAGGAGCGTGCGGCGGCGGTGGTTCCGACGTCCCGGCCCGCGGCCTCCGACATGTACCAGCGGTGCTCGAGGATCTCGTGGAAGATCTCCGCTGGCGCCAGCCGCCCGCGCAGGTCGTCGGGGATCGCCTCGACCACCGGGTCGTAGACCTCCTCCAGCCACCGGTTGGCCGCCACCACCTCGGAGACCGGCTTGCGCCGTTTCTGCTCCAGGTAGGCGCGGAAGCTGGCGATGTCGTTGAGCAGCCTGCGCGCCTGGTTGTCCCCGGCGTGCAGGCCGGTGCGCATGAACAGCTTCCTGCTGTTGTGCCCGGACTCCGCGACCCTGGTCCGCAGTCGCAGCCGGTTCCCTTCCGGCGTGCTGACCAGCTCGACCTCTTCGGCGTCAAAGCCGAGTTCGTTGAGCCGGCGCAGCCGCTCGGCGATCCGGTACCGCTGCTCCTCTGGGCGCAGGATCTCCTCCCGGGTCAGCTCGTTCCACAGTGATGTGTACCGCCGCTGCAGTTCCTCGGCGACCTCCAGCGGGTCGACGTCGGCGGGCAGCAGCTCACCGGCCTGCAGGTCGAGCAGCTCACCGAACACCCGCTCCGTGGCCAGCTCGAGGTCATAGTGCCGCTGTCCGTCGGACAGCGAAGGATGCTGCTCGCTTGTCTCGGCGTCGACCAGGTAGGCCTCCAGCGTCCCGGCGTCGTACCGGAACAGCGTGTTGGACAGCGAGCAGTCGCCCCAGAAGAAACCGGACAGGTGGAGCCGCACGAGGAGCTCGACGAGCGCGTCGAGGAGCCCGTCGGTGGCCTGCACGCTGCGTGGGTTGGAGAAGACGGCCCGGTAGGTGGTCGCGTAGCTCAGAAACCGGGTGACGAGGATGGCGTCGGTGTCCGGGCCACGGTCGACCGCTATCCCGACGACCTCGACCGCCGGGATGTTCAGCTCGGCCAGCGCGCGCAGCAGCCGGTATTCCCGCCTGGCCAGGCGCTCACTGAGCGCTTTGAGGGCGTACAGCGAGCCGTCGTCGGCGACGAACCGGACGACGTGCCGCGAGATGCCCCGCTGGCGGATCTCCACCAGCCGCTCGTCCTGCCACTCTTCGAGCGGCTCGGTCCAGGGCAGGGTGAGCAGGCCCGCCATGCTATCGGCCGGAGGAGTGAAGACGAATCGCACGAACCATCCCTACATCGTTGCCATCGGACATGGTTATCAGCAGGGCAACGTCACCGTAGATTCCTTGTTGGGCGATTATGGCCTGAACCTAACCCATACCTTCGAGCAGCCCATGACGTCAGTGAGCCCGTGGCGCCGCCAAACCGGCACGCCGCGCGTGCGACATGCGCCGCCTGCGCGACGTGCGTCGCCCGTGCGATGCGCGCCCGCGCGCAGCATACTGGCCGCACGTGCCGTACTGGCCGCGTCTGCCCTGCTGGCTGTGCGTGCGGCGCGTGCCCCGCTCACCGCCCTTGCCGCCTCCGCTGTGCTGGCGGGGTGCGCCGTGCTGGCCGGCCTGCTCGCCGTCGGCGGCGCCGCCGACGCGGGCATCCGCCCCGTCGCGCCGCGTGGCACGGTACAGGCGTGCACGGACTACGCCGTGTCCGCGATCCAGCGGCACGTCACGGTGACCGGCAGGCCCGCCGAATGCCAGGGGCTCACCGGCGCGCAGGTGAACCAGGCGGTTGAGACAGCGATCCGCGAGGAGTCGCGTGGCGATACCAAGTCCGCGTCGCGCAAACAGGCCGGCGAGGCGGCCCGCTGGGTGGCCTCCCTGCTGAGCGGGCCCGTGCCGACAACCGTTCCGGCCCTGACCGTGCCCGCAGCATCCGGCCGCGGCTCGAGGCTCGGTGGCGTCAGCGACATGACCGTGAGCGTGGCAGCGCTGGTCGCCTGGCTCGCCGTCGCCGCAAGCGGCGGCTACCTCCTGGCCTCCTGGCTGATCTCCACCGGGAACCTGCGCCTCTTTGCCGGGAACCCGCGGGGCCTGCGGTTCCTCGGTGGGAACCTGCCGCTGTCCGGCCGGGACTTGCCCCGCCGCCGCCGCGGCGCGGCGGCACCGCCGGGGGTGATCGCCGCGCACGCCAGCGGGGCGATCGCCGGGCTCGCGCTGTGGATCAGTTACCTGATCACCGGCTGGCCGGCGCTTGCCTGGACCGCTACCGTGCTGCTGCTGCCCGTGGCCGGCCTGGGCATGGGCCTGGTAATACTCGGCCTCCCCGGCGGCAGGGCCGTCCGCCGCCGCTCCAGGCGCACACTCAGGACACCGGTCCTCACGATCGCCGGCCACGGCCTGGCCGCCGCGATCACCTTGCTCCTCGTGTTCCTAGCCGCCGTCGGCTCCTGACGGCTGGGTTACCCGGCTCGGGCGGGTGGTCCGTGGCTGTGCAGCACCTGTCCGCAGGGGGAGCGGGCCTCGGTGGTGCCGTCCGGGTGCAGGAGGATCGCCCAGCCCCACCGGTGCACGCACACCTGATGGTGATACGAACAGAGCAAGATGCAGGACCGCACGCTGGTCGGGCCGCCGTCGGCGCGGGGGATCAGGTGGTGCACTTCGCAGGTGGCGGCGGGCCGGTCACAGCCCCCCGCCCACTCACACCGCCCCCGCGCCCGCAGGAGAACCGCCCGCCGGATGTGCGCGGGAATGGTGTCCGCGGCGCCGACGTCCAGCGGCAGGCTGGCGGTGCTGAACGGGGCGCCCAGCACCCGGGTGCGCAGGTAGGCCGCCAGCCCGGCGGGGCCGGACAGCGCGTCAATGGCCATGGACAGCAGCGTGCGGCGCAGCCGGGCCCGGGCCTGATCGGTCATCGGGGCGGGCGGGTGACAGGAGCACCCGCCGCACTCACAACCGCACCCGGCGCCGCGGTGCAGGCCGTGGGCGGTGACCCACACGCTGGTCATCTGATCCAGCACATCCCAGTCCACC
>Ga0213875_10000274_pt1 | contig 50867 bp, 33 predicted proteins | sample BarmaccomBMRX_R8_FD_160105 | JGI IMG/M metagenome (GOLD analysis project Ga0213875, IMG submission 160105) | Root-associated microbial communities from Barbacenia macrantha in rupestrian grasslands, the National Park of Serra do Cipo, Brazil - RX_R8 | ecosystem: Host-associated > Plants > Roots...
CACATTCTTTGGCCTTCGCTGCCAAGTAGCTCTTAAAATAGCTATGAACCTGCCGCGAGCAGGTGCAAGCCAAACGATGAAAGTCAAACCATGAAAGCCAATCAGCCAGAAATGACATGGGTCGAGTTCACGTCCTTCGAGTATGAAGGATGGGATCGAGTCGCGGAGCGTTTAGCGCCCGCAAGCGAGGAGTTTCTGAATCCTATCCTGGCCGGGTTTTATGCCGATCCGAGTATCTGCGGCGTCGCAGGCGATTACTACCTCGTCAACTCCTCCTTTTCCTATTTTCCCGGTGTGCCGATTTTCCATAGCACCGACCTGGTGCATTGGACTCAACTCGGCCATGTGCTCGACCGGCCTTCGCAACTTAACCTGGATGGATTAGGCGTTTCGCGTGGCATCTTCGCACCCGACATCAGCTATCACGATGGTCAATTTTATATGGTCACCACGATGGTGGATGCAGGCGGTAATTTCTATGTGACCGCCCGCGACCCGGCTGGCCCGTGGTCGGAGCCGGTGTGGCTTCCCCAGGTAAATGGCATTGACCCGTCGTTCTTCTGGGACGATGATGGGCACGCTTACCTTATGCACAATGGCCCGCCGCCGGATAACAAGCCGCTCTACGACGGTCACCGTGCCATCTGGCTGTGGGAGTTTGATGCGCAGTCCGGGGCCGTCCAGGGCGAGGGGCGTATTCTTGTCAACGGCGGGACGGACCTGGCCCAGAAACCGGTCTGGATTGAAGGCCCGCACCTCTTCAAGCGCAATGGCTATTACTATCTGTGCGCGGCGGAAGGCGGCACCAGCACCTGGCACTCGCAGGTCATTTTTCGCAGCCGGGCAGTGGGCGGGCCTTACGAACCATTTCAGGGCAATCCGATCCTGACGCAGCGCGATTTAGACCCGGCGCGTCCCGATCCGGTGACCAGCGTTGGACACGCTGACTTTGTGGTCACCCCGGAGGGCGAGTGGTGGGCTGTTTTTCTAGGCTGTCGGCCTTATGAGGGTAATTTCTACAATATAGGCCGTGAGACGTTTCTGCTGCCGGTGACCTGGGAGAACGACTGGCCGATGATCCTGGAACGTGGCCAGGTGGTGCCCCGCATTGTGCCGAAGCCCAACTTACCCGCCGCGCCGGAACCATCCATGCCGCTGACCGGTTCCTTCTCCTGGCGCGACGACTTTGAGGTTGAGACGTTGGACCATGCCTGGAATATCTTGCGCACACCGCGCGAGAAGTGGCGGTCGTTGACGGTCAAACCTGGCTCCCTGCTCATCGCTCCCCGTGCCGTGTCTCTGCATTCAGTGCCCCGCAAGGACGTAAACGCCAATGGGAACCCGTCCTTTATCACGCGCCGTCAGCAGCACCGGGACTTTAGCGCCATGACTACGCTGGTGGTAAATCCGGCGACTGCTCCTTGCGAAGCGGGTCTGGCCGCGCTGCAAAACGATACGAACTATTTCTTCCTGGGCGTGCGTATTAATGAGGGAAGTGCCCATCAGGTTTTTCTGGAGCGACACACAAATAAATCCACCGGCCCAGAGCTGCTGGCGAGTGTCACTTTGCCAGCAGGGGTGCATCAAGTGGAACTCAAAGTCGAAGGCGCCGATAGGGCATATGGCTTCTCTTATCTCCTGCCAGAGGGTGATTGGGTTTCTCTGCAAGCCAACGTGGACGGCAGCATCTTAAGCACGGAGGCGGCGGGAGGATTCGTCGGAACTTACCTGGGGCCATTTGCCCGCTTGTCGTCACCAGCACAAAGAACTTAATAATAGCCCTGCCGCGAGCCGCTAAGGAGCCGCTAAAAAGGTGTCTCAGAGCAGCTATTGGGATTTAACAACAGGAGTTAACAACGTGCACATAAACTGCTTAAAGCACTGTGCAAAGCACTGCATAAGGGGCGGCATTATCGCCAGGAGAATCACGTTAGCAGTAGTCAGCCTGATGGCTATGGAACTGGGAAGCAACGCGGCCCGTGCCTGGCAGGGTATGGTGCCGGGTGATAACCCCACGCCTAAACTGCATGTCACGGGTCGCTTCCTGCAAGACTCGAACGGTAAGAACGTCACCCTCTACGGCTATATGCAGCCGGCTGCGAGTTGGTTCAATGGCGAGGGGCACAACTACGCCGACCCCAAAGACTTTACGGACCCGGCGAAGGTCGCCCCGGCCCTCAATTACTACAATGCTGTGGCGAACATCATGTCGGACCCCCGCCCGCGCTACGGCCAGAATCATGGGTGGTATTGCAGCTATGTGCGTTTCATCGGGGACGGCAGCGCCCCCGAAAATTTCGGCCCTGGCTGGGATGCCGAAGGCAAACTGGCCAGGCCGGAACAGTTCAAAGCCTGGCTGGACAACGTGGTGGTGCCATACGTCAACCACTGCCGCACCCGAGGTCTCTACGTGATTCTGGTCGGCAATCCGTCGGAGGCGTTCCCGCCCGGCAAAGATGGCAAGCCCGATCATGGCCATAACATGACACAACAGTATCAGCAGAACCTCATCACGTTCTGGACCGCTGTCGCTTCTCATCCTGGCCTCAAGAGCGCGGATAACGTGCACTTCGAGATTTGCAATGAACCCGTCGCCATCGAAAGCAGCTTTGGCAAAGGCGACTGGGGCATGGGCAACGATGCCTACGATCAGGCTATCACGAAGTTCATGCAGCCTGTCGCAGACGCGATCCGCGCGCAGGGTGCAGACAATATCATCTGGATTCCGGGACTGGGCTGGCAGGGCCAGTATGCTGGCTTTGCTAAATATCCCGTCAATGGCGGCAACATCGGTTACGCAGCGCACATCTATCCGGCCTACGGTGGGTCGCACGACAACGCGACGAAGGTCAGGAATCTGTGGAACACCAATTACAAGCCTGCCGCCGACAAAGCGCCGATGATTATCACCGAACTGGCCTGGAGTCCGAACAGTGGCCAGGGCTATCAGGGGCTTTTTAACGCCAGCACGGCAGGCTTTGGCAACGCCGTTCGCACCATGTTCGACCAGCAGGGCAATGTCAGTTTCCAGGTTGGCATGGTCGGTGATCTGTTCGACAACCTCAAAGCAGGTCTGGCGAATACCACCCTGGGCAGTCCACAGGGGACACAGGCAGCCTTTCAATGGTTCCCGTCGTATAAAGAGGCAGCGCCTATCGCTCCGGTTGGCCCCGCCGCAGGCATTTATGAGATTTCTCCGTCGGAAGATCTCAACCTCACCATGCAGGTCAGCGGCAATGCGGACGCCAACGCTAATGGCAACGTTAAGGCCGACGCCAACGGCACACGCCTTGGCCTGTCGCGCTGGAACGGTGCCGCCAATCAGAAATTCTGCCTGCATCCGCTGGGCAACAACACGTATTGGCTTGAGCCGCAGAATGCCCCCGGCAAATGTGTGGCTGTGGATGTGGCGAATGCGAGCCTCAAGGACGATGCGGCTGTGCAACTCGACACCTATGGGGGTGCTCTCGGTCAGCAGTGGCTCGTGATCTCCCTGGGCGATGGCAACTATCGGCTCGCTCCCGTCCTGAACCCGACCCAGACTCTCGATCTGCCGGGCGGCACCATCTACGCCAACAAAGCGAAATCAGGGGACGTGCAATTGCCCGCTCCAGGTCTACCGGCTCCGCCCGACCCGAGTGGCAAGGCAAGCCCCACCCTGAACGCCGCCTTGAATCTACAAACCTATACCTGGTGGGGCGCACCGGGACAGAAGTGGCGACTCACGCCACGCTAAGGGAAATAACTATGTTAATGAAGCTAAGCCAGTTGTCCCACAACTTCTCTGATGCATGAGTGCTACTCACTACAACATGTAAAGTCATAATGCGCAGGAGCAGATTCTCTGTGCCACGCGAAAGGAACTATCACATGACTTACCATAGCCTCTTAATTCCCGCCGTAATTAGCTTACTGACCTTACCAGCCTTGGCCCAGGTGCCTGACGCGGCAGCGTCCGCCCAGGCGGACGCCACGAACCCTAAGACCTTCATAGACTATTTTCTGCCCACGCCCGTCCTAGGTAAGCTGACACGCGACGCGTGGGGTGCCGACAACGTCCTGCCGCGCGATATTAACAACGGCCTCGAAGACACCACCATGAAACAATACTGCTACTGGGATGGCCAGATCATCAAGGCCCCCGATGGCAAGTACCACATGTTCGCCAGCCGTTGGGATCAGTCGCGCGGCCACAACGGTTGGTTTGGTTCTGTCGCCGTCCATGCTGTCTCCGATTCACTTATCGGGCCTTACGTGGACATGGGCCTTTGTTGGCCCAACGATCAGGGCGGCAAGGGTCATAACGTCACCGCCCTGGCACTGCCCGATGGCCGTTATGCCATCGTTATCAGCGAAACCCGTCCCTGTGAGGTCTACGTCTCCACGTCTCTCGACGGCCCCTGGGAGCACTTGGGCACCATCACCGTCGCAGGCGAACCCAGATGGCACGCTTCCAATGTCGCCATCATGGTTCGCCCGGATGGAAAGTTTGAACTGACGCAGCGCGATGGCCGGGTGTTCATCAGCGATAAAGGCATCCTTGGGCCATACCAGAGTCAGGGAGCCTCGGTTTTGCCCAAAGGCATCCCCAACCTTGAAGACCCCTGCATCTGGTATTCTGGAGGTCTGTATCACATTGTGGTCAACTCCTGGTCCACGCGTAAGGCTTATCATCTCACCTCCGCCGACGGGATTCACGACTGGGCCAATCGTGGCGTAGCGTATGACCCCCGTGCAGCGATTGTCCGCTACCCCGATGGCACCGTGAACCACTGGAACAAGCTTGAGCGGCCAGGGATTTATATGGAGAACGGTCATGTGGCTGCGGTGACCCTAGCCGCGATTGATGTGGAAAAAGACCAGGAAAAGGGCAATGATAATCACGGCAGCAAGGTCATTGTCATTCCCTTTGACGGGGCAGCACTTGACCGCGATCTACAAATGCCTGCAACTGGGTCAAAGCCATGACTCTTAATGCCAGCCCGGCGGATGAGATTGCCATCCGATTGTGCCATAATTTTCGATTACTGATATTTTCGGATCAAAAGCGTATGATGAGGATGAAAACAGATACCTTGAACTTAGTTACGAGGGACTTCCCAAAGTTTGCGGCGTAGCAGGAAAATGATCGGAGAACCGGGATAAGGCCCGATTGACTACCCCATTGACGCGGTGCGAGAGCCGCAGGACAACTGGTTTTATACTACGATGGTTGGGGCAGCCACTCCGCCTAAACTGCCGTGCATGATGCGTTGCTGCTACCCCGTTGCACTATTTAACCTCTGCGGGGATAGCGTGGCTATAGCGCATCATCTGTGCCATGATCCGGCTGCTCGCCCAAATTTAAGGCTTGGTGTGCCCACTCAGCTTCATAGAGCAGCCATGTCCGAAAGCAAAAGAAGGTCAGCACTCCAATCAGCGCCAGAAATGTCGCGCCTGCGATCAGTTGGGTCAAAGTATTGGCCGGGCTAATCGCCCAACCGTACTCTTTAGTCTGCCAGTCATTCAGAAAAACAAAGAATTGAAGACCCAGGGGAAGCAGGAGCAGGGCGCGATGCAGTTTCGTCCAGAAACGGCCTGGAGAGAAGCCTTTCTGCGGTGGCACTGTAAAAACTTGTCTCATGCTGAGTAGGTCATAGACCGCTTCCACTTGTTGGCGCTCCTGCGCTTCTCGAAAAGCCACTGTCAAATTGGAAAGCTCGCGGGCCAGACTCAGACGCAGCATAATCAAGATATTAACGAAGGTGAATCCGCCTAACATGCTCAAGTCAGACACGTCAATGTCCACATTAAAAATCGGGATTTTAATGAAGGTATGATCGCGGTAGCGTGCGGTTTGAGTCTTGATCTCATTCTCGATTAGGTCTTTGCTGGTGAGACCGAACATGGAGGCGAATCGCTTGGAATCATCAAATTGCTTTTGCTCCGCTGCTGATAACTGAGCACGGGTTTTAGCGTCCCAGCCATACCACTTCAAGGCACTCTCCGCGATTTCGATACGGGAAGCTGTCCACCCATTGGGACGCACATTCCAATAGGCGCAGAAGACAACTACGCTGGCAATTAACAAGAGGTTCATGGTGCCCATAGTGCGGCGAGAAGACTCATTGAAGGCCGAGAGGTACTGGTCAATGTTGAGGGGTTCGCTCATGCTATTTAGCCATTTTATCATGAAGCGCCAGGGGCATCGTGGCTTCCCCGCTTGCAGCGACAATGCAGGCCATGATAATTCAGTTAGTATGTTTTTCCTTAAGGCAGGCACGAGCAGGGCAAAGGCCACAACGGAGCGGAGGCAGGAGGTTGCCAGCATAGCAAGCGAGCTTGACTGATGTTAGACTTTTGGCACTTGCTTAACTCTTAGACGGACACTCATTCCATCGGACATCACGCACATTCTATAACAATTACAGGATGCACAGACCTATGGGAAGAATCTCCACTACCTTAAAACGTCGTTGGGCTTTGTTGCTAGGGTTAAACGTCCTTATTGCTACCGGTAGTAACTCGCTGCCGGTTTATGCGGATTTACCATTATCATTACCCGGCCCTGCCACTAGGGCACCAGTTGATGACCCGCGTATTGACGAGATTCAGCACCGACTCAATAGATTGCCCACGTATGCGGGCTACCGTGAATTAGCGGAATTGTATGTTCAACATGGATTATATAACGAGGCCGCGCAAGCCTATCGTGGCGAAGCTGCTCTCTTTCGACGCAATGGCTTGAAGGATGCTGCCCTCGTCGAGGAGCAACGCGCCTCACGCTATGATACAGAAGCGCGTATTTTTATCTACCGCCCCGTAACTCCCGAAGAAGTCGCTCACCTCGATACCAAAGCGCCCGTCGAGCCGCCGATTGGCACCTACATTGGGGCGCACATTGACCAGGATGATGTCCTTACGGATACCTGGCAAGATGAAGAGTTTCGCACGCACCGTAATGTCAAAGACTTCACGAAGCTGATTGGCCGTCCCCACACTTCTTATTTTACTTATATCGCTTATGGCAAATCGGCACCGCTGCAATGGCTTCAGCAATGCAAGGATGCAGGCGCTATTCCGCAATTGGCCTGGGAGCCGAGCAGCCTCAACGATGTCAAAGATGATGAGTATCTCCGCAACTTTGCCCAGGCGTGTGGTGCGTTACACTGGCCAATCTTCCTGCGCTATGCCAGCGAGATGAATGGCGCCTGGACGCCCTGGCATGGCAACCCAGCACTCTACCGCGAAAAGTTTCGCCTCGTGCATCAGGTTTTCCACCGCTACGCGCCCCAGGTGGCCACCGTGTGGTGTGTTAATAGCGTGCCGCTTGAGACTATTGCTTCCTATTATCCGGGTGACGATGGTTGCGATTGGGTTGGCATAGATGTCTATAGTGTGCCCTTCTACGGCAATAATCCTGGCACCCCTGGGTTGCAAGATAGCCCGCTCCATTGGATTGATCCGATTTACAAAATGTACAAAGATCGTAAGCCGATTGCGATTTGCGAGTATGGGGCCAGCCACATGGCAGCGGTGGACAAAGTGCCACGCCCAGAGTTCGCCATTGAAAAAATGGCGCTACTGTATGAGGCGCTACCGCGCTTCTACCCGCGCATTAAAATGGTGAGCTGGTTCGATGTCAACGCGCTGCAACACCAGGTGCCCGGCACGCCTAACGATTACACTCTGACGGACAATCGCAATGTCCTGGCGGCCTATCAGCACATCATTGACTCGCCTTATTATCTCGATCAAATCCCAGTGCGCAATACCGCGTCGGGCATCTCAATCGTGATGCCCCGTCTCGTCCTCCTCGGTCAGCGCGTCAGGGGCACGACCAAGTTCAGCATGTGGGTGAAATCTTATGTCCCACAGCCAAAAGTCTATCTGGCGATTAACAACCAGATTGTCTATGCCGGAGTCGGCAACGGCGCGCATGATGTCGAAGTCAATACCGATGGCCTCGGCGCTGGCTACAAGCGGGTACGCGTCTATGTCTATGACGCGAACAATCACTTTGTCACAACTGCCGCCACCACCGTGCATATTGGTGCAGGTCGTGATATTGAGCGGGGGGTGCCGCTCCAGGTCATTGGTAATGTCCTGCGCTATTATGCAGATCGCGCTGGCCTCGTGACGGCGGTGGATGTCCAGACGCCCGGCAATGTCGCCACCATCCACTTCGCCCCGACCCTCGCGCAACAGCTTATGACGGCTTACCCAGTCGGCAATGAAATGCAAGCCTGGGTCGTACCCCTGGACACACCCGCTGCACCGGCGGCTGACCAATCGGACGCGCAGCAATGGAATTTGGTTGGAACCGGTGAAGCTGAACCGGCCAATGGCTTTAGCCAGCCTTATACAACCAGTGACCTTGATATGTTAGAGGCTGATGTCACTGTGCCAAATGGTGCCGCTACAACGGTAGACGGCAAGTTGACCGATGTCGTTGTTAACAAAGCGGGCCAGGTCGTGGCGTTTGTGGTAGACAAAACCACCTTCGTGCGCGTGCCGAGCCAATTTCGGGGCGGCGCGGCGGGCGGCACCGGAGCGGGGACAGCCGTCAATTTAAGAATAGATGCGCCTGTCACAATTAGTGGCACGGCAGAGACCTTGGCCACAGGAGCTATCTCCGGCTATAAAACTCGCCTCGTAGCGACTGCCGTCACCGTCAATGGCCGCCCAGCGAGTGTGCTACACTTCTCCAACACCAACCGCGTGCGTGCCATTAACCGCGATGCGGATGACACGCCGGTGGAAGATGAAGTCAAAGATGCCCAGGCTGCGGGGCTGGACGTATTCGAGACACCGCTCACCGGCGGCTCGCGCATCCTCATCCGCAGCACAGGCCGCGCCGCTTTAGATGAGCTTGGCGTCAAGCCCCTCTTAGAAACAAATCAAAGGCCCTGGTAGGGTGGTTATCGGTAGTCGGCTAAAGCCTCAACCCGATCATAGACTACCGCTAGGAGCACTTATGAAATATGCACAGCATAAACGGGTTTGCAGGCTGATAGTGAGTGGCACTCTATCTATAGTGGGGGCACCTTCCTTGCTGGCCCAAACTGCGGTCACGGATAACCCGGCGGCAGTGATTAACGATTGGGCACTCAAAGCGGGCGCTAAACCGTCACCACAGTTTCCCACGATGGGCGCTAAGCCATCCACAGCAGCAGACTTTAGGCGCAGTTCGCGCTTTGTGATCCGCGCCTTGGCGCGTGATGCGCGGCCACCACAAGTGCTGCTGACCGATTATCTGCCACCCATCGCCCAGCAGGGCGAGCAAGGTTCATGCGTAGGCTGGTCCACAGCCTACTATTGCTATAGCTACAGCGTCGCCAAGCAGCGCAAGTTGACCCCCGAAGCACGCCTCAAACCTGAATTTCAGTTCAGTCCCGCTTTCCTTTATCATTTAGGCAATGGTGGCAAAGACCAGGGCATGGGGCTGGCTACCGCCTTCCATCTTTTACAGCAGAAGGGCTGCTCGACCCTCGCCGAAATGCCCTATGATGAAAAGGACTTTCAGACACCACCCAGCACAGCCGCCACCGCGAAGGCCGACCAATATCATGCGCGGCTCATCGCCTCGCTGTTTCAAGGCAAGCCATACCAACAGCCCGCGCCCGACCTGGAGGTCCTGAAGACTTTTCTGGCCGAGGTCAAAGAGCCTTTCGTGATGGCGATCCCCATCTATAAAGATTTCCCCAACGATAAGGTGCTGCCGGATTTCGTTTATAATCTGACTGTTGACCCCAAGCCCGAAAACATGGCAGGTTATCATGCGATTACGATTATCGGCTATGATGATGCTAAAAAGGCGTTTCGTATGGTTAATTCCTGGGGCGAGCGGTGGGGCGATGGCGGCTTTCTGTGGCTCGCCGAAGACTTCGTGCATGATTATGGCACGGACGGTTGGGCACTCGTGCCTGGTGGCCCGGTGGCGCGTATGAACCCGCGCGAACCCGGCCCGGAGTGGCCACTTCAGGAAACCAAAAACGCGGGTGTCCTCGGTTGGACACCCCACATCACCGTGGAACCACCCGCTACGAGCCGTTTTCCCATTCGCTAAACGAACCTTTTTAATGATTTAGCATGTCGTAACTTCTATTTTTTCCTAAATTCCTCTTTTCCTGTCTTCCTGCTAAATCATTAGAAACTCTGAGTCTTAAACGAAAACAAAAGGATGGTGTTTCTCTTTGCAAAGAAACTTTTCAAGGGTTGCAGCTAGCCGTGTTTTGACGCTGGCGTTGGTTACAACTGGCGGCGCGGCGGTGCGGGCGGATCAGGCGGTTGTGGTCGGCATTAATCAATATCCTCAGTTACCAGGCGCTAATCTCTCTGGCTGCGTCAACGATGCCTCGAACATGGGGGCGACTCTCAGCCAGATGGGTTTTAACGTCACGAAATTGACCGATGGACAGGCGAAGCGGCAGGCGATTCTGGACGCGATTGTGGCAGTACAAGGGAAGATTCAACCGAATGAGCGATTTGTCTTTTCCTTTGCCGGGCACGGCACCAAGCATAGCGATGGCAAAGGGGCTTTGGTGGTCAACGATTCTGCGAAGGACGAATCCACTGACCTGGGCGCAGATGCGCTTTTCGCACAGTTGAAGGAACTCAAAGGTCATTGCAAGTCAGTTTCGGTCGTGTTGGACTCTTGCTTCTCCGGGGCCATGTCGCGGGCCTTCAACCGACCCGGCGATCCGGTTAAATACCGTAAAGCTCGTTTTTATAAACGGCGGAGCACGAAAGACTTTGTGCTGACGGCAGCCGACCCAGACACCAAAATCACCCCGGAGCCGGTTAATAATCAGGATAATACGAATCAGTGGGACAGCGGCGGGCAGGCGGGCATCTGCTATTTTACGGCGGCCAGTGGTAAAGAAGTCGCCGAAGAGAACGATTTTAGCGGCACGGCGTCGGGGATATTCTCGCATTTCGTGGCGGCCCAACTCGGCGTTGTCGCGGCTAAAAAGGCCGCCCTGGGCAACGCGGGCGCGGAGGGTGTAGGCGTCCGCTGGGGCGATGTTTTAACTTCCGTTAGCGGCGATGTCGCAGCCCAAACGGATAGCCTGCAACATCCCACAGTATCACGGAGCTTCTTTAAGACTCTGGTTTTTGAAAATAATGAGGGCGCACCAGCCCCCGACCCCCAGCCCGCTCCCGTTCCAGTGTGGAACCTTTATAATACCAGCCATGCCGATGCCAGCAAAGTATCGCTACTCATGACGCCTAATAAAGCGCCCATCAAAGTTGGCGAGAAGTTTCGCTTCGATACTACAGTTGGTACAGATGGTTACCTCGTGATTCTTGAACGTGGTGTCAGCGGCAAAATCAACCTCTTATTTCCCATGAGCCGTAAACTGGATGACGCCCAGGTCAAAGCGGGCCAGACGGTTTCGATTCCGCCCCAGAAAGAACTGGCGATTACCAATGACCGCCCCGGCACCGAATACGTCAAAGCGATTCTCTTCACGCGCGATGTGCCCGCCACTGACTTGCTAAAGAAATTCAACGCGCCCGAAGGCAATGGTTTCGCTACCCTCAATACAGGCACCAGGGCTTTAGGCCAACGGTCGCGCGATTTTATCATGGTCAGCGCCGATGACTGGTTTACCTCTGACATTACCATGCAAGTGCTCAATGCTGATCAAATTGCGGATAATGCTGGTCAGTAGCATTAGATTCGGCGCCGCCACGCGCTAAGCTCGACAAGGAGAATTCATGAACCCCCGACTCGTCACCCATTTTCGACGCGCGACGCTCACCGCTGTGTTACTCTGTCCGGCTTTAATTGCCGCTAACGCACCCGCACCAGTGTGGGCGCAGACTGCTGCGCCCAGTAATCCGCCCCCGGCCAATGATGCCGCAACGCCGACTTCACCCCTCGCCGATATTCGTCTGCCAGAAGGCGCGTTTGCTGTCACTACACCAAGCTTCGTCACTGCCTACACGAACCTGCTGAATACTATTGCTCACAAAAATAATCTTCAAGCCACAGGTACCGAAGCCTGGGGTTGGCTCGACCCGGCAACCAAGCCGGATGAGGCGGCAGACATCATGGATGCTGTCGCACGCAAGTTGCGCCGCGCCGATTATACCTACACTCCGGCCACGCCTCAAAAAACCGAGACCGCGACGATTACGCTCTTTACAGCTAAAAGTGCCGACAAGTCTTTGTTGGGAGCCTGGCGACTGGGTAAGCAGGGTCTGTTTCTCGGTTGGTGCATCTTGAAGCCAACGGCGGGCGGTGGTGCCGCCACGACGACCCCGACCCAGCCGAACACCCCACCGCAAACCGGGTCTACAGCACAAACCGCGCCCGCAGGACAAACCACGCCAAAGGAGGACGCCTTTACCAGAGTATCCCGCGTCACTAGCTTTGTTATACCGGGCAATCCTGATCGCATTGACAATGAAGACAGTCGCAAAATCTTCACTAAAATGCTGCAAAAAGCGGCGGGCGAAACGCAAGTCGTTGGCGATGTTGAAGCGATGGGCTGGCGTGGCCCGGCCATTGATGAAGTGACGGCCCCAGGTAATGTGAAGGAAGTTGTGGCTGCCCTGCAAAAGGCGGGTTACACCTACCGCGATAGTGCTCCACAGGCAGGGCCAAATGGCATTACTTACACCTATTTTACCACGACAGGTGGCCCCAAAAATTTGGAAGGCATGTGGCGTTTCTCGCCTGGCGAACATTCGTTGATGCTGGCCTGGGCACCGACCACGCCAGCGGGCGCGGGGGGAGTGGCACAAGGGGTACCTTCGGCTCTGACTGGCATTGCCCTGCCTAATGATGCCGTAGCGGTGCCGACGGAATCACTCGTCAATGCCTTGACCACCCTGTTACAGCGTGCTGCCGCTGCCGACCAGAAAAAAGTGACGAACGTCGAAGTCTTCGCCTGGAAGGGCGACGCCTATAAGCCCGACCAAGCGGACGCCATTAAGGGTGCTGTTATGGAACGTCTGCAAAAGCTTGGCTTTATCGCCGAGGCCAGTGCCCCCAACGACGGCGCAGCCATAACCTATTTCCGCGCCCATAGTGGCGCTAAAGCGATTCAGGGATTGTGGCGCAAAAGCGACACGATGTTGATCTTAGCATGGGGTGAACTGACTGCCGGATAATAATGGCTTGCCCCCAAAGCGTCACACCATGAGAGTGCCAGAGAGCGACACAGCACCACGCCACTTGAGTTACTTAAAAACCCGAACCAACCTATGAAGCGACTTTTTCTTGCCTTCTGCGGCGCGTTGGCGCTGTTCTTATGGTATGCGAGCGCGGCGCCAGCGGGCGATGTGCCGCACGAACCGATTTTGCGTATCGAAACCGGAATGCACACGTCGCAAATCTGGTCCGTGGCGACGGATGCCGCCAACCGCTATCTCGTCACCGGCGCGCAGGACAAGACGGTGCGCGTATGGGATGTGGCGACAAACGGCCTCTTGCAGACGTTGCGACCTCCTATCGGCGCTAGCGATGAGGGCGCCATCTTCGCGGTGGCACTATCGCCAGACGGTAAGACAGTGGCCTGTGCTGGCGCAACAGGCTCTCAATGGGATGGCGCGCACGCGATTTATCTGTTCAGTCGCAGCAACGGCAAACTATTTCGTAAAATTGGCAACTTGCCAAACTTTGTGCTGCAACTCCGTTTTTCGCCTGATGGTCAGTTCTTAGCGGCGGGCATGAGTGGCAGCGATGGGATACGCCTTTATCGCACCGCGGATTATCAGATGGTAGGCCAAGACAATGTTTATGGGGGGGCGTGTACCGGACTGGATTTTGGCCCCCTGGAAGCAGGCCAGCCATTGCGTTTGGCTACAGCATCGTATCTCAATTCCAATGAAAACTACATTCGCTTATATGCCATTCGCCCCGACAGTGATAAGCCCCTGGTGCTGACGGAGCGCCAGAAGCCAACGGCAGTTGGCAACCCCACCCAGGTTAGCTTTGCCCCGGATGGCTCGAAGATTGCGGTTGGTTTTAATGATGCACCGCGTGTTGTGGTGCTGTCTGGCACCGATCTCTCCCATCCCTACACACCCGACACCAGTGGAACAAAATTCGCTAATTTGAAAGCGGTATCCTGGTCGGCAGATGGTCAAACGCTCTATGCATCAGGAGATGGCCAGGAACCGGGGAATGTCCTGAAATGGGCCGCGGCTGGGCGCGGTCAACGCGCGACTCTGGTAGCGGCTTCCGATACTATCCGCCAGCTAATCCCTTTCTCCGGTGGCGTAGCCTTTGCTTCTGCCGCACCTGCCTTTGGCATGATCGGCACGGATGACACGATCCGCCTCAAAGCCGCGCAACGCGCTGATTTTCGGGGCTTACTGCAAAACTTGCTCATCTCTCAAGATGGTTCTGTCGTGCAGTTTGCCTATGCCATCACTGGCCAATCCCCGGCACGCTTTTCGATCAAAGATCGTCGCCTGTGGGATGGCGGGCAAGGAACGCGCGTCGCTACCCCGCTGTTGCCACCACAAGTGGATGGACTGGGCATCACAGACTGGCAAGAAAGCCAAAACGTGAAATTAAATGGCGCGTTACTTAAGATGGACGAGGAGGAAGTTTCGCATAGCCTCGCTATCGCGCCAGATCGTAAGAGTTTCGTGCTGGGCACGAGGTGGAATATCCGCCGCTACGATCCAGCAGGTAAATCGCTGTGGAAGACCCCGGTGCCCACTACTACATGGTCAGTCAATATTTCTGGCGATGGGAAAGTCGCTGTGGCGGCGCTCGGCGATGGCACGTTGCGCTGGTATCGCATGAGTGATGGCCAGGAGTTATGTGACTTCTTTCCCGCTATAGATAAAAAACGCTGGGTGCTGTGGACACCGTCGGGCTATTACGATACGTCGCCCGGAGGTGAGGAGCTTATTGGTTGGCACCTCAACCGTAGCCCGGATGCCGCCGCCGATTTCTTCTCCGTAGCGCGTTTTCGCTCAACCTACTACCGGCCCGATGTCATCGCGCAAGTGCTGCCATCTCTCGATGAAGTCGCAGCGGTGCTTCTGGCCGATGACGCCGCCGGGCGCACCGACACGCACCCACCCATTGCCAAAATCCTACCACCCGTGGTGTCCATCATTGCGCCACCTGGCGGCTTGGACGTGACCACAACTGCTATCAAATTAAGTTACACTGTCCGCACGCCATCGGGCGAACCTGTGACCGAAGTCAAGATTTTGGTGGATGGGCGACCTATTGACACCACACGCGATTTCCAACTTGTGGCTGCCGATGACACTATGCGCGAGGCAACCGTCAATGTGCCCATGCGCGATTGCCTCGTTTCGGTTATTGCCTACAACCGCTTCGCGGCCAGCGAACCAGTTACTGTGCCCCTGCACTGGAAAGGCCAAGCCGCGCCCGACAATGCTAAACCACGGTTATTTATCCTCGCTATCGGCGTCAGCAAATACCCCAAGCCCGACTGGGAACTGCAATTTTCGGCCAAAGATGCGCACGATTTCCAGACCGTCTTTCAAGCTCAAAACGGCGGGATGTATGGCGATGTCCAGGTCAAGTCCCTGACCGATGCTGAGGCCACGCGCGCGGCGATTCTGGCTGGCTTGAAATGGATTCAGCAGTCCTCGACCAGCAAAGATGTGGCGATGGTATTTCTGTCCGGGCATGGCACCAACGATGCCGACGGCACTTTTTATTACGTGCCGGTGGATGTGAATGCGTCCAGTATCAAAACGAGCGGCGTGCCCTCCTCCGCCTTCCGCCAGGGCGTCGAGCAGATTCCTGGTAAAGTGCTATTCTTCCTGGACAGTTGCCACTCTGGCAATGTCTTGGGCAAGCAGCCACTCGATACTACAGGTGCCGTCAACGAACTGTCCAGTGCCGAAAACGGTGTCGTGGTGTACACTGCCGCCGAAGGCCATCAGGTCGCCCTTGAAGACCCAGAGTGGAACAATGGTGCCTTCACCAAAGCACTGATCGAAGGAGTAAAGGGCAACGCCGACTTCTTCCATAACGGCAAAATCAGCGTCGCTGGCCTTGAACTCTATATCGCGCAGAGCGTACAAACTCTCACCCAGGGCAACCAGACACCAACTACCTGCAAGCCCAAAACCATGCCTGACTTCACCGTTGCGCTGAAAAAGTAGGCCCTACTCTACAATATCTGTTTTGTAGTGAGGAGTATGAAGCGCCCTCAAGGCCAATTCATCGCCTGCCTGTTTTATAGCCAATGAGGTTGCAACAGAAGCATCAGGACACTCTTGCCTCGCAGTGAGAGAAGCGATTTTATATGTCGGGTTGCATCGGCAAGTGTTCAGACAATAGCTGTGCAAGAGAATCTGAGAAGAGTCGTCTAGGTACTCAAAACTCTGATCTAATATTTGACCCATGCCATCATCCAATGACGATTAAGGCCAAGAGCAAGCCCACTGTGTCCACTAGCACATGGCGTTTGTAACCGTTGACATTTTTGCCTTTATCATAGTTACTTTCAGTCCGAAATTAAGGTCGGATGCCCTCAAATGCCGATATTAGAAACTTTTATCATACACTGATTTATGCGATAGATGATTATGCGCTATATCTGTTAGACAAAAAGTCAGGCTTGCCTTGACAGAAGGCAAGAAGTCATACGTTGGTGAGCCACTAATTTCTATTACTGTTGATTGAAATTCAATGATTTCAAGAACTCAGATACCTCCTCCACTTGGTTTTAAACTGATTGATGAGTGGGTAAGTTCAAGGTCAGGTGTTCGCAATCTTGTATGGTCGCCTGATGGGACAACTCTGGCTGTGTCAACGCGTAAAGCTGCAACACGATTATGGCCAATCGGTAAGGGTAAACGCCCGCGTATTTTTAATAAGCAAATTGGTGGTGTTGGTGTTGCATGGTCAAAACAAAATAAACTCGCAACAGTAAATGAGAAGGGGAAGGTTGTAATTTATGACTTTTCAGAGGATTGCCTAATCCAATCGCAAGTAAGTGCCACCCCATATGAGGGCATAAGTTGGTCTCCTGACGGGAGTCAGTTGGCTTGTATAGACTTTGAGAGAATAAAGCTTTTGGATGGATGCACGGGCAAACTCCTAAAAAGCATTACAAGAACTCATATTCCCCATCATATTGCTTGGTCGCCTAAGGAAAACGTTCTTGCGATTGGTTACTGGGGTGGTGCGATTAAGCTGTTGAATTACGAAAGAGGTTTTGAACATCCCCTGATGCCTTCAGATACCAGATCCCGATTGCGCTGGGCACCAGATGGTCGCTTTTTGGCTGCGTTGACAAAGGATCATGCAATTCGGATATGGGATACAAAAGCTTCTTTAAATGAGCGATTAGAGGGGGCAGATACTGGAAAGATAATTTCTGCAAGGCCATTTACCGGAAAATTTGATTTTTGCGCTGCAAGTCTATTTGCAGCAACAGTAAAAGGTGGCGTTTCATTTTGGCAAACAGGTGAATGGGAGTTTGTGTCCTACCTGACTTGTGGACAGAATGTTAACAACTTTATTTTTAATCCTGTTTTTTCTCTTTTTGCTTTGTCTCTTGATATTTCTAAATCCAGTTCTATCATTCAGGTTTGGGAATTTGACCACAATACTCTCCACACAAAAAGACTATGAAAGATTTTGCAGATGAGCAGCTTCAAGTTTTTCTCTGTCACGCAACGGAAGACAAACCTATAGTGCGTGAACTCTATTACAAATTAGTGGAAGATAAAGTCAGACCTTGGTTTGACGAGGAGAATCTTATTCCTGGGCAGGAATGGAAAGTGGTTATTCCTAAAGAAGTGCGTAAAAGCCATATTGTTCTTGTTTGTCTTTCCAAGAACTCAGTAAACAAGTTTGGTTATGTTCAGAAGGAAATAAAAATTGCGTTGGATATTGCTGACGAACAGCCCGAAGGAACTATCTATATTGTTCCCGCGAGACTTGAACCTTGCGATCTACCAGAACGACTTAAGCATTTGCATTGTGTGAACTTATACGAACCAGGTGGATATGAAAATTTAATGAAAGCATTAAACGAACGTGCGAAGTACTGAGGTGAAACCGGAGCAGATGTTGACACCAATTACCACTACTCGCGTGCGGTGAGAATTAAGGCCCACTCGGTCAGACTGTGACTAGGGGCCACGATGGAACAGGGATAATGATATAAAGCGTATCCAATATTGCGAATTTAATTATATTAAACCTGTTCTAGCGGAGTGGGGTCTTGGGTTCTGTAACAATGAGAATATCTACCGTGCGCAGTTCTCGCACCAGCCGGTTAATAATGGAACCTTTAATCAACTCTTCCCAGCGCGAGCGGCTGGAATGGCCTATCACCAATGCGGTCATTGGGGAATGAGTGGGTGCTTACCTTTGGCGACGGCTTAATTGCAGGAGTACGAAGTGGCACCAGAACGCTGCTCACAAGACCTTGTGTGATGGCTCAAGCAATCACATTAAGCCACATTAATTATTGTCTTCGTGGCGCATAGCCTTCCAAGCCGATGCTGCTTCCTAACTCTAATACTTTCATCAAGCTTTACCGAATGCCAGCGATGCGGCGTTCTCTGTTACTTCAGGCATTCTGGAAGGTATCAATAATACGGTTGAGTCTGTATTGTCTGCCCCTGGCGACGATTCGGCGGCTTTTTGCTCAGCCAAACCAGGCTCCCTTGAGCATTTGTCCAACCCCCCAGACCGCTCAGGTAGTTCACAATCAGGTAACTCCCGACCAAATAGCTATGGCGGTTATGACGGCGAGCCGTTATATACCGCACGCCACTTGCCTGGTACAAGCAATAGCAATGCAGGCTTTACTGGCTCATAACGGCTACTCATCCCAATTGCATATCGGGGTGGCCAAGGCTAATAGAGGTCAATTGCAGGCCCATGCGTGGGTCGAATATGATGGCCGGGTGGTACTGGGTGCCACCTCTGCCCAACGTTACACCCCACTGCTCAGCCTTACCGAACAAGATGGATGACTGCACGCGTGCGTTTCCGGCAGGAGACACGCAGGTGGAATTTGAGCACTGAGGATAATTTCAGGCTAAAACACCTCTTGGCGTTGCGTGATGTACTCAGCATTAATAGGTGCGACGGCTTTCCAGGCCACTCCAAAAATTGAGCAGTTCAAGACATTCATCGCGCAAGAAGTCGGGGACGATCTCGACTGGCGAGCCGCCCAACTCGCGCATCTGAAAATTCGAGAGTGACATCTCGTTGAAGCCCAGTGCATCCACATCGGCGATACTGGTGCCGTAGTAGATGCGTTTACAGCGTGCCCAGTGGATAGACGCGAAGCACATGGGGCACGGCTCCGTTGTGGAGTAGATTTCCGCGCCTTCCAGCAGGTGATAGCGTAATTTGTCGCAAGCCCGGCGAATGGCCATGACCTCGGCGTGCGCGGTTGGGTCGTGATTGGCTAAGACGTGGTTGCTGGACACGCTGAGAATCTGGCCGTCGCGGACAATGCACGCACCAAATGGTCCGCCCGCCGCACGCGTAACACTATTGCGGGCCGCTGCAATGGCAGCGCGCATAAATTCTTCAGGGGTATGCAGAAGTGTGTTCATGGGTAAGTTCCTTCGCTCTTTGCACGGAGCACAAAGCGAAAGCATAGCAGGCAGGGCACGCGGCGTCAAACGGCACCCAGAGTTGACAGGGCAGAAAGATTTTAAGGCACAATATGCCGCAGGAATTAGGCAGAAGCTGGGTTGAGGACAATTGAAGAAGGCACGAGCGAAGTAGTCATAAACAGCACGATGCGCGTTCTCGCGCGATGCCCTGGCTCGTTGCAACGACAAGGCAGGCGTCGGGCTGGTGCCGCGCGTGGACGCGCTGGGCGATTTCGTTGGACACTACGCAGCGCTCCAGTTCACTCTGCTTTTAATTTGGCTGCCTGTGCTGGTGCACCCTGCTTTGGTTTAATATAAAAAGTAGAGTATGAACTCTTAGCAATCCTGTGGATGATCCATGTTTCCAGCGGTTGTGAGATAATCCATCAGCACTAAGGAGTCGTTATAAAACTCACTCAAGAATCTAAGCAATGCATAACCTCCCATAACTCCATTCGCACACTCTGGTGCCTGCCATTCTTCCTGCTGACTCCGCTGGTTACAACATCGCGGCCTGCTAAAGCCGCCGCGACAACCGCCATCCGGGCCAATGATTTCCTTAATAGCATCGGCACCCAATCCGCCATTTCGGTGCGGGGCGAGAATTTCCAGAAGACCATTGAGTGTGCCAAATACCTTGGCGCGCGATGGTTCCGGGCTGGCGTCGAGGGCAATGTGCCGATTCAGCAGTACATTGACCTGCATCAGCAAGCCGGACTACGCTTTAGCTGGGGGCTGGGCAGCGGCGGCTCCAACCTGTCCAAGCTTATCGAGACCGCTCGGCAAGTGGCGGCAGCGGGTGCGCTGCTGGGTTTTGAAGGGCCAAATGAACCCAATAACTGGGGTATCACCTATGGAGGACAGACGGGCGGCAGAGACCAGTCGTGGGTTCCCGTAGCGAATTTACAACGCGATCTTTACCAGGCGGTTAAAAGCGATCCACTGTTGAAAAATTATCCTGTCTTTTCCATCAGCGAAAATGGTGCGGAGAAGGATAACGTCGGCTTACAATTTCTGACTATCCCTAAAGGCGCGGGCACCACGATGCCGGAGGGCACCAAATATGCCGACTACGCCAATGTTCACAACTATATTTATCATCCAAACTCGCCCAACGTCGAGGACAATAAGACATGGAATGCCGCTGACCCTGGCCCAGCCTGCAAGGTAGATGGACTTTATGGTGAGTATGGTGTGACGTGGGCGCATCACTATCTCGGTTACTCAACGACTGATCTTGTCACCTTGCCCCGCGTGACCACAGAAACAGGCACGACCATCGGCAATGGTGTTACAGAAGAAATCCACGCATTGAATCTGCTCAGCATGTACCTGGATCAGTTCAAGCGTGGGTGGAGCTATACCAATGTCTACTTGCTCCGCGACCGCGTAGACGAGGGCGGCAATCAGCAATTCGGTTTCTATAGGCCGGACTACACACCGCGCAAAGCGGCGGTTTATCTGCACAACCTGACGACCATTCTGGCAGATAGCGGTTCTGGGGCGAAGTTGGGTCAACTGAATTACACCATTCCCGAAGAACCCGCCACTGTGCATGACATGCTGTTACAAAAAAGTGATGGCACCCTAGCCCTGGTAGTGTGGGGTGAACAGGTTCAAGGCAGCAGCAATGTCACCATCCATCTGGGCCATCGCTATGCAGGCATCCAGGTTTACGATCCGACTGTGGGCACGACACCTGTCCAGACGCCCGTTAGAAGTGATTCGCTCGCTTTGACGTTGAGCGACCATCCCTTAATTATCACTATCCCAACACGCCGCAGCCGAGGTTAGAGCACCGCAACACATTGGTTTTCCGTCGAGCGTTACACCTGGTTTTGTGCAGGGACTTCGGCTCGAAACAGTTTCGTTGCGGCCAGGGCAAGACTTAATTGAACGGCACCAAATAGTGTCATAATCACGCCGAAGCCCCAGTGCTGCATCCCCCATCCAAAGGTCAGACTGCCCAGTGCCAAACCGAGAAAGAGCGTAAATGTATTTAAGCCCATCGCTTGCCCCCGGCGTTCAGGTGACAGCGTGGTTACAATACCAGCAAGCAGGGGATGGGACATATCGAATCCCAGGGATAGCGTAGTCATAACCACTACCGCCATGATGAGAGGCAGGGGTAAAGTTAAGGCGAGGCCAGAAAGGGCCGCGAGAGCCAAACCCCAGGGCAGTAATTTGCCGCGCCCGTGGCGGTCAATCACCTTGCCAATGAGCGGGCCACCTAAAAAGCCGGGGATGCCGTAGCCCAGCAACGCCAGGCCAATGCCTGACGCACTGAGATGATAGCGGTCGAAGAGATAGACGCCGAGCCAGGTAAACACCCCGGAGTGGAAAAAGCCATTGAACAGGATATAACCAAAGGTGCGCTGACCCCGACCTGTGCCGAGCAGATGAGCATAGCCACTGATGATTTTGCTCAGGGAAAACTGATGGCCTGTGGCGGGGGCTGGTGGAATGCGGTGCCAATAATAAAGGGTTCCAGCAGCCGGAAGGACACTGAGCACTCCAATGCCCAGAAATAGACCCTGCCAGCCGATGATGGGTGTCAGCAGTCCACCAAGTGTCGTGCCGAATGCTTGCCCACCAGCAATGGCCCCAAAAAGCCACCCCAGTGCCCGTCCACGTTCAGCGAAGGCAAAGGTATCGCCGATGAGCGTCAAGGCGGTTACAGCGATTCCGCTGCCCGCAAATCCGGTGAGGATGCGCCACACTAGCATGTCGTGCGCTGAGTGAGCCGTAGCTGTTAGGGCGCAGCAGACCGCGAATGCCATCAGGCAAACGAACAGAATGCCGCGCCGTCCAAAACGATCTGCCAGCAGCCCATAGGCGAAAGTTCCCAAGGCGTAGGGCAGCAGATAGGCTGGCACCATCAAGCCCACCGTCTCGCGGGACACCGCGAATTTCGCCGCTAAGTAAGGAATCAAGGGCGCTATCATGTAGCTCTGGAAGAAAAGCAAAAATGCTGAAGCTAAGAGGCAGCGCAGCAATCCAAAACGCCACGCCTGATTCTCTACATTATCCACCCCTACGACCGCGTGACTTATGCTCTTAACCGCATCACTACCATACTCCTCAATTCCTGCTGTTTTCTGCAACATGCTTTTCCTCTCGATCTTTAATTTAGAACCGATATAGTTTCAAATAGTGGCGTGTTGGGACAATTCGCTGATCCTTGATTCTCATGTTAGATGCTAACTAGCGGGGCAAACGCTGTAACTCTTCCAACTGCTGGGCCAGTGTCTTGCGCTCCAGAGTTTGCTGGAGCGCCTGCTCCGCTTCGGAGAGTGTTGGCAGCAAAGCCCGTTGAATGCGGCTGCCAATAGGACACTTAGGGTTCGGTGTCTGAGCATGTAGGGCGAAGAGATTTTCTGGTTCTACAGCACGGTAAATATCGCCCAGGGTAATCTCGGCGGCGGCACGGGCGAGGCGCGAGCCACCCGTTGGCCCGGTCTGGGTCACAACCAGACCTGCCCTGGCTAACTGCCGCATCACGCGCCGCAGAAAAACCGGATTGGAATTAATGCTGCGCGCCGCGTCCGCCGAAGTCATAGGCTCTGTACCGCGCCGTGCCATCACTAACATTAAGTGGACAGCGAGGACAAAATGACTATTCATGAATAACATCACCCATTATTTGATACCATTATGGTGTCAAATAGACGAGTCTGTCAAGAGGGGTATTAAGAATTTATCTGAAGGGGCTGGCTTCTTCTAATCGAGTAGTGGGGGACAACTATTGGAAGAGGAAAGCCAGCCCTGCATTTGCTGCTGTTAGGAACTTATTACGGCACCTTTCAAGGCGAACTAATCGGTTTGATGGCCGAGGATGAAGTTAGTTTGATAGCCGAAGATGAAGTCAATGGCGACCAGTTATCGGGAAGCCCCAGAATGTGCAGCGTCACAATCTGGTCGTGGCCGATGGGCATAGTAACGATGCGTCCTTGCACACGCAAACGACGCCTGGCGAGACGGCGTTCTAAGATGTCAGTCTCCTCAACGCGAACTGGTTGCGAGAATCTAAGGCGCGCAGTCGTGTTGCGGCCCTGGGTCTCGAACAGGCGCAAGATGTAGCCGGGGCCATCCTCGCAATGTTTGAGCGCGCCCGCAACGACATTGGTAGCCGGTTCCAGGGTGAAGGTAGGAAGCGGCGCAGTCTGGCCACGATGTCTCTCCGTGACTACGCCCCGGAGAGGAATGTTGAGAGCAAGTCCGGCCTGTTCCGACTGCGCCAATCGCCAGTCACCCGCATGAGGCAGCAGAGAATAGGTGAACACTTGCGTGCCCTCGTCGGGGTTGGGATCAGGATTGCTGGAAGAGCGCAGCAGGGTGAGGCGGAAGCGGTTGCCCTGGGTGTCTGCGCCGTATTTGCAGTCGTTCAAGATGGTCAGGCCATAGCGCGGCGTGGTGGATGAGGCGGCGGCTAAGGTGGCGGCAAACAGATGCAAGTTGGTGTTATAGGGCAGGCGCAGGCGCACCGGGCGCTGGTCAGACGGCAATTGTAGGGAGGTAATCCAAAAATGGGTTGTCATAGCGCGCAGGCCCTCGGCAGTGTGCTGGCGCTCAAAAGTGAAAGCCGCCTCGTTATGGAGACTGCCACCCAGCACCCAGTCATTCATACGCACAGGCAGCCGCGTCAGGTGGCCCTGTGTTCCTTCTACCGAGAATAACCCGCCCTGATCACCGGGAGCCGCCGCGCCGAGCAGATATAAAGTCTTGCCGCGGCTGCTGGGAGGAAGTTGAATAACCTGGCCGTTACAGGCGATATTGTCGGATCCAATGTGACCCGTCAGACGAAATGGGATATGGTTTGCGCCCAAGTGATAGAGACCCGGTGGCGGCAGTGAGGCCGAGTCATAGCCGCGTTTTTCGGTATCGAAATCGCCCGTGCTCTGGCTGTTGAATAGGGCATCGAGGAGGAGGGGAGTCCCGGTTTGCACCGGATGGATTTCTTGTTCAGTGACATCCATCCACTTCTGGCCGGGATATTCCTGCCCGGAGGTGGGGCGCTCGATGCTGCCATAGGGAATACCCGCCCGTGCTGCCGGGTGTGCCATGTTGAGCGGGAGGAGAGCCTTAAGGGTTTGTCCATGCTCATGCCATTCCACTGTCGTGGGCAAATCCAGACGGGGCAGGTCGTTCCACAGCGTAATGTCCTGCGAGAAGGTGGATTTGTTGAAGCTGTGCTGCACCCGCACGATAGCGCAAACCGGGCCGCGCGCTATGAGCTGCACCTGCGCCCCGGCAGCAAGCGGATGTTGCTCGCCAGTAAAGTCCAAATCCCAGGCATTGGCTTTATCGCCCAGCACTTGGAGCAGGTTGCCCGCCTCACCGGGCTTAATCATCTCCTGTCCCGTTTTCTTATCGAGCAAGCTGGTGATAAGGCCAGTGATGCGAGTGATGGAAGCACGCATAAACTCGTTTTCCAGCACGATGCGCTCTGCGGACTCTTGCGCTGTCACCTGATGTTGGCTATTGCCTTGAGGAGCACTAGCACTCAGTAAATAGTTCTTGTGCCCAAAGCCTGGCACATCCCTGGCCACAAAGACGAGGGTATGTCCATCCAGTGCTTGCAGCGGCAGGAGCGTGCCTTGCACGTCACGGACAGCAGCAAATTGAGACGCATCATCTACCGTGAGGCGCACCACATCAGAACGCGGGAAGGATAACGCATTCCATACCACAACGGGCCGCTCTGCCGCTCGACCGTTGGTGGCACCTCCGGTGGTATCCACACTGGCTGTCAGAGCTGCTAAGGATTGGTCGGCCTGGGCACTTTCAAAGGCAAATGCCGAGGCCAACTGCTCGTGCATCCAATCATAGGTGGAGTGGATGGCCGAACCACACATAATATCGTGGAACTGGGCAAACACAGTCGGCTTCCACGCCTCTTCAAAGGCCGCGACGGGATAGGGTTGCCCGGACATCGCTGCCAGAGAAGCGAAGACTTCATCGTCATAAAGATTGTTTTCACTCTGCCGCACGGCTTTCTTCATATCGGCATGGGTGGTGTAACAACCAACCGCCACATATTGCAGGTCGGTATCTACAACGGGCAAGGCCGCAAGTTGGGCCTCACTGCGCAAACGCTGAAAATAAGCATCGGCGGTGAGGAAGTGAACGCGGGGCAAGAGCGGGTCGGATTGAAACTCCTTGCCATCTAAGATCATGTCCCGTGTGGGGCCACCACCATGATCGCCAACTCCGAAAATCACCACGTCTTGTTTGAGGCCGAGACTCTTCTCGGTTTGCCAGGGCCGCAGCAGTTGATCGGGGGTTATCGGCTCATCATAACTGTTATCGGTCTTGGCTTTGAGCACCCGCGAACCATCGGGCGCTTGCCACCACGAAAAGTGCAGGTTGTCGCCACCGCGCATGTGATAGAAGTTCTGAATCCCTACGCCCTGCATAAGCTGCGGCAACTGCCAGGAATGACCAAACGAATCGGGCAGCCAACCCGTGGTGGCATAGCGGCCAAAGTTGGCTTTGAAATAGCGTTGCCCCAGGAAGAAGGAGCGAGCGAGCGCCTCGCCACTGGGCATATTCGTATCGGATTCACCCCACAGGCCGCCGACTAAGTCCCACTGCCCACGCTGTTGGGTCTGCTGCATCCGCCGGAACTCTTCGGGATACATTTGCTGGATGGGCACATAGGCTCCCGGTTGGCTCTGCACAAAGCCAAAGTCCGGGAACATATCCATCAGTTTCATGGCGCTATCCCAGGTACGGTGGCAGGTATCAATCGTTTCTGGCCACGTCCAGAGCCAGTTCATGTCAATGTGGCTGTGGCCGATATAATAGAGGTCATACTGGCGCGTGAGGGGTGCCAGAGTGGTGAGCGTCTGCTGCGCCAGGGCTAATGCCGGGCCAGCCTGTTGCCAGTCATGAGCGCGCAACGCCGCTAAATTCACCTGCGCTTCAGAACGTTGGATAATGGCATGAACCTGCTGTGGCAGCGGAGAGACCCCCTGCAATGCGACGCCTTGCACAAATTGCAAGTCCCTTTGATAACGCTCCAACGCGGGCTGCACGCTGCCCAACGCATCATACACCACTTGCGCTTTGCGCAGGCCACCATGCGGGCCGACGGTATTGAGGCCCCGCAAGGCAATATTGAAAACCTGGCCAGGATGGGCATGGGCCGCTAAGACTAAATGCCCATCGTCCCACAGGAAGCGATCAGCGGGTTTGCCGTCCAGATAAATCTGCCCCTCATCATCTATGCCCACTTCGAGGCGCAGCTCATCGCCTTCAGTAGACACGCCACCTATTTGCGCTGGCACCACATAGCGGGTGCGAAACCAGACCTGAGAATGTTCGCCCTGCCATTCAAAACCCGGCGCTACGGTCTGCCAGTTTGAATCATCCACACCGACTGCCGCGCCACCCTCGGCTGCGGATTGTTGAAACTTCCAATCCGCTAAGGGCACAACGGTACGCTGCTGCGACACGAGTTGGTTCAATTGATCCGAGAGCGCATCGGCCTGGGCAGAATGGTTAGAGGAAGCTAACAGCAGTACAGCAAGAGGTAGAAGTAACAAGTGAGCCAACGTCTGTTTATTCATAGATTTCCTTATTTTATATTACGCGGGTTGGGACAGTAAAACCACCAATACCTCGAACCAATGGGAATGGCTTTTGGATGCTTTTGCGAACCTCCAGAGATTCAGTATCGAAGCCCATTATCCTCCTTGCCCCAAACTGCCTCAAGGCTCGTATCAGCAGGGGTCTAGGGTTAGGCGATAACGCGCTAACCGATAAACTGAGCTAAGGTTTCATTGTCGTCCCTCCTGGTGGGAGTGCAGTAGTAATTGAATAGGCGCACCAATTCTCAAAAGTGTGTACGGTTTTGGATTGGGCGACAGTTTATTACTGAATCCGTGAAACCGTAGAGGAGGGAAAGAAGTGCCTATGCAAGATTGGGAGTTGCTGGCCGACTACCTGCGCACCGGCTCACAAACGGCCTTTGCCGAAGTCGTCGAGCGCTACATCAACCTGGTGTATGCCACCTGCCTGCGCGAAATTAAGAATCCGCAACTGGCCGAGGATGCCACACAGGTCGTTTTCTTGATTCTGGTAAAAAAGGCGCACACCATACGGTCGGGCACAGTCCTCGCCAGTTGGCTTTTCAATACCGCACGCTTTGTGGCACTGGATGTGATTCGATATGAGAGCCGCCGCCAACGACGGGAACAAAAAGCCGCCGCTATGATGATACAGAACCTGGGGCAGACCAGCAGCAATCTTGATTGGGAGCACATTGAACCATTGCTGCACGAGGCGTTGGAGCATTTGAACACCGATGACCGCAACGCGGTATTGTTGCGCTACTTTGAGGGCAAAAGCCTGCGGCAAACTGGTCAGGCAATGGGCATTTCTGAGGACGCGGCGCGGTTGCGCGTGGTACGCGCGGTGGAGAAGATGCGCCGTTTCTTCTCCCGTCACGGCTTCCCGGTCGGCGCGGCGGTGTTGGTGGGCGTCATTTATGACCATGCAGGGCAGGCGGCTCCCGCCTCGTGTCACGCTGCGGTGCTGCAATTAGGCCAATACCTGGCCGTGCCGGGAAGTGGTGTGGCTGGTGCTGTCACCAGCGCCAGTGCAGGCAGTGCTGGTAGTGGTCTGGGCGGCGGACTGAGTGCCGGTTTGACGACTAACGAAATAAATGTGCGGGTATTGTCGTTGGCGGAAAGAGTTTTGAGGACGATGCTTATGAACTATATCAAGATCGGTGTTACAGCGTGCGCGGGTCTTGTCTTGACGCTGGGTGGGGTGGGCGAATTGGCCCATCTCGCATGGGGTAGCGTGCCATCTGCGGTCAGAGCTACCCAGCCCCCCACAGGTCATGCGACAGTTCCCCATCGCGCGCCACAGAGCACTCTCGATAGGCACAAAATTACACGATTGGCGCAGGCTCCTGGCAAGGCCAAGGGCGCGGCCAATTCCGCCAGCCTGAACGGTAAGATCAAAATCGGTGAAATTCAGGTAGAGGGGCGTATCCGTTCTGTGGATGTGAAGCAGAGAGTGATGGTGCTGGAAGTCGCTGCTTTTACCTTGCCGGATGGTAAGACTCATGAATTGAACCCGGTCAAACCCAAAACGATCACGATGAACGCTACGACAGGGTTGCACGCCCGCGATGCGAAGCAGCAGGCGGTCAGCCTTGACGCGCTGCAGAACCTGGGCAGCGGCGTGTTTGCGGTTGTTGTGGGTCGTGACCTAGGCAGCGGCAAGAGCCTGCCCGCACGTGATATCGCGGTGTGGAATCGGGTGTCGGCCGGCCAGTATCATTTCGATTATCGACTGGAGCCGTCCACCACTCTTGTAGCCCCGCCCCTCGCGCCCGCGCCGTCCGTTGCGGCGGCGCCAATTAGTCCGCCGGCGCAACCGGTAGCCGTGGCTCCCGCGTTGCGCCCCAGCGCGCCCGGGACAGTTCCCGACACTACAAACGGAGCCTTTGCGGTGGCGCCGGAGCCGGTTCCCGCCGGCCCGGTTCCCGCCAGCAAAGTGACCGCCGCGGAGATCTTGAACCAACTGTGGGCCACGACCAAAACCACCCACTTCTATCGCGCCAGCATTCTGGCGACGATGGCCTACGGGGACCCTGACACAGCGCTCCAATTAGCGGCCGGCTCCGCCGACGCGATACCGGATGAGAGGCTGGGGCCGATCATCGTGGCCCTGGCCGAAGCCGATCCTGAACGGGCCGCCCGATTGGCGCCCGACCGCTTGCCACAACTGAAATTGCCGTTCTGGCGGTTTCGCGCGACGGCGCGAACCGCCGTGCTGCTCGCCGCCAAAGAACCCAAAGTCGCGACCGATCTGTATCTGCTGGCGCAGAGCGTCAACCGCGACTTGATGGCTAAAGCGCCGGTGAATCATGTCAATAACGCGGAGCGTCTCGCGACCCTGAGTTGGCTGGCGCATAAGCTCCGTGGGGACGACGAGGCCCGGCCTTACGACGATGCCCTGGTGCGTGAAATCAAGGCGATGCGGTCTCGTCCGTGGTGGGCCTTGCAGCAACTGTACGCGCTGGCGCCGCGCGCGGATTTACTGTTGCTGAATCAAGTCACGGCCCCGGATCGGCAGGCTGGGAATAATGAGGGCGCACTTGCGATCCGGTTCGCCGCCATGATTGCGGCCCACTTCGATCCGCCGCGTGCCTGGTTGCTGTTCAATAGCGTGCTTCCAGCGTTGACTCAACAGGACCCCAACCCGCCCGATGCCGAGCCAGATACAGTTGAATCTCCCAACGGCGTCGCTGGAGAGTTGCTGGTGCGCTCTCTGGATAAGTCGAATGCGACGATGGCGCTGGAAGTCGCGCGCTCCATCAGCGACACCGACGTGTACAATAAGCCCGTGGCGCTGGCGACAGCCGCCACTTATCAGCCCCACGATGTCGCATTGCAGGTTTTACGGGAAGCGGAGGCTTTACTGAAGTCCCCAACCAGTGGCTTCGATGTGCCGGCTCACGTGGCGGCGATTGCTTACTCCATTGACCCCACAATTGGCCGCCGACTGTTCGCGGTGGCGAAGAAGCGGTTTGATGGTGCGGCAACTCAGCGCCAGCACGGCGACAATGGCCCGTCCATTGCCAATTTCGCATTCTACTATAGCCGCATTGATCCGGCGCGGTGTCGTCAATGGCTGGAAGATGAATTCGCGCAAACGCAAGTTAGGTTGAAGGACGCCGCGACAGTGCTCAACCAGCTACCGGTGGATCCCAACGGACAACCGGTGGACGTTCAAGCGTCCCCGGATGGTGCCGCGACGAACGCTCAGCAGATGGCCGTCTACACACAACAGGTGGAGCACTTGAGTCAACTCGCGGTGGCGATGGTGGCTGTTGACCCGAACCGGGCCTGGGCTTTGGCACGGCGGATACCCGTCAGAAAAACCGATGGGCACAACAATCCCCCGTTCCAGGCGCAACGCGACATCGCTCTCTTCCTGCTGTTGCCCGAGTCTGAACGCTTCGTCAAACCGTTCCGCGAGTGGGATCCCGGCAGCCTATGGCGCGCATGATGTTGCAGTGTGGAAAGATATGGCGCATCTAAAACGCTCAACAGGGTCAAACGTCGTCTTAGTCTGCAAATGCTTCGTCAATAGCTTCACAGCACAAGTGGATACACAGCAGATGTGCTTCCTGGATGCGGGCTGTGGTATTCGATTCGATGATGATTTCGTGATCAGCTACGCCCTGCATCCGGCCTCGTCACGACCCAAAGAGCCACAGTTTTCAAGCCCCGCGCTGACGATACAGGAAATTACCCATAGTTTATTTATGGGATTGTTTATACCAAATAAGATATATGATTAATATGCGAGTGGTTAAAGGCATTGAGTGGGTTGGTTCTTCCAAGAAAGACTTAAAAGCCATGCCGGAAGCCATCCAGGATGAAATTTGGCTATGCGCTGCATTTGGTGCAGGTCGGTGAAAAGCCTGACATAGAGGAAAGCTATGAGCAAAGTCCGCACTTATGAGGTAGATGGTGAGGCCATCACTGTCGAGTCTGGCAGCGGCAATGTGTTCGCCGATTTAGGTCTACCCAACCCGAAGGATCGGGCCTTTAAAGCAGACCTGGCGCTTTGCATTCGTCGCGTGATGCAGGCCAAAGGACTCACTCAAACTGAACTGGGGACGCTGGTTGGTTTACCACAGCCTAAAGTGTCCGCCTTGCTGCGTGGACGTTTGGCGGGCTTTTCCATAGATCGGCTGCTGAGCATCTTGAATCGTCTGGGCCGCAATGTCGAAGTGCGGGTGCAGGAAGAAGAGACGGCGGATGCCCACACCATGCTCGTAGTCTAACCTTCTACAGTGCAAACGGAATTTTTAATAATCCGAACCCTTAAACTGTTTGACCTGCCGCCACCTCAATGAAACAACAGGCGCGGGCAATCTAAGCCCCCTGCTCAATCAGTTCCTCCACGCGTCGCTTGGCAGTTTCAAGTAGGGATTGTGCGTCGTCCTTTGCTGTAATGGAAGCCTTAACCTTTTGTGATAATTCATTACGCAGATCGTCAGATAGTAGCGGAATCAGTAGATCGCGCACGTTTTCATTGGTGATGTGACCAACTGTTTGGGCAATGGTCATTTCGCGCAAAAGTTGCGACTGCCCGACACGGCTGTTTATGACCAGCATTGCGTATTCAGACGAAAAAGGGGAATCGAGATGCATGGCAACACGGCACACCCGCTGATTGACAAAGCATGATTCGCGCAAAAGGGCAGCGTTGAAATAATCTACACCATCCATGCCGACGACTAAATCACCAGATTCGGCTTTGGTCGCATTCTCGTTCAATGCATATTCGGTGTCTAAGCGAGACAGTTCTAGGTTGTCAATCGTGCCAGGCTTGCAATCACGAATGCGGACGAAAGGTTCGCCAGGCTCACCACTTTCCAAGAAGTATTCGCTTTTCCATGCGTAACCGGAATGAATGGTGGCGTGACGGCGCAACGGTGCGTGTTTGCATTCTTTCACCGCATCAATCACGCCGACATAGCGAGAGTGAAAATACTCAGCGTCATAACGACCAGCGCGAGCGACTTCTTGAAAGTTGCGCTCGTAAGCAATGGCGTGCGCCGTATCGAGGTCGTTCAGGCCCAATGCATCCAACAGCAGCGTTTCGGCTGAGGCGTAGATTGTTTTTGATTCGGCACGTTTAGCATAGGATTTGCGCACCATCTGTCCGCACCTGTTCAAGTCATCACTTAAAGGTACCAACAGATTTTTGATGCTTTCGATAAACAGATTGAGTTGGACATTGCCAGTAGCTTCTCGTAATGTTTGAGAGCGGCCAAAGAAAGTGTTGAAGAATAGCGAAATGTAATACGGATCAACATCTGTTCGGTCGGGCCGAACACGGATAATGCCTAAGTGCCTATCCATATTTGCTGGCATAATCTCGTCATAGACGACTGCTGCATTTCCAATTGTTCCAACTGTTGTCAACAATACGTCGTTGAGTCGTGCGCGTGTGCGCGGATTGGCCGCGTCCTGTGCTGCGCTGATGTGTCCGGCGTCCTCAATAACAAAGTAGTTATCTTTTACAGACTTTGCGGACAAATAACGCACTCCCCCATCCTCCACCCATTCTGGTGAAGCGTGAATGCCGTCTGTTACGTCAGCGAATGACGCGATTTTAACAGCCTCTACAGCCCTTAATTTTGCGACTGCTTTAACGTAATGGGGCTGATAATACTCTGCGTCCAAGCGCATCGTTGGACTGAGTTCCGGTAACTTCACCTCGCTCCAAACCGCCATTAGTCCTCCTCCGGCGCAAAGGAGAAGTCTTGCTGCTTGGCGAAGGCTTCAAACGCTTCGGCAATGGTCGGGTGTTGCGGCAGCTTTTCCAGCAGTTCGGATAGCTTCTCTTCATGCACCTTGATAAGTGCGGGGTTATCTTTGTCGCGCAGGCGCAAGCGGTCGAGTTGTTGTTGCAGGACACGGCGCACATCGAACAAATCCTGGTCAACGATTTCATGGCCGAATAAATCATGCAGCTTTTGGCCATCGTCATCTTTGAGATAAATGTAATCGCCGGAATTGTCCTTGCCGCCGCGTTCACTGGTAGCAAAGAAGATCGGGTAATCATCACGCGGCGGATTGTAGGTCGGCGACTTGTCATCTTCATCCCACTTCTGCAAAAATAGCACACTAGTTTTGGTGCCGGTGTTAGGCTTAAAGGTATTACCATGCAGCCCCACGACAGCCAGAATGCGTGCATGAGCCGCGATATAAGAGCGCAAACGCGCATCAGAGACGTTATTGAAGCGACCTTGGGGCAGCACAATCGCCATCCGCCCACCTGGTTTCAGAAATTGCAAATTCCGTTCGAGAAACAAAATATCACGCGACTGCCGCTCATGCCATTTACCTGATTCCTGAAACACGGTGCGAAAAGGGGAATCGGCGTATTTATCGCGTTCATACTCATTGTCTAACTTTTCAATGTCAATGCCGCGCGCTTGCTTGGCGAGTTCATAAAGATGTAAAATGCGCGAGTCGGAAATATCTCCCGCAAACGGCGGATTGGTCATCACCACGTCAAAGTCGAAGTCGCGCATCCGGTCGAGGTTGTCGGCGTTGGCTTTCGCATTTGGCAAAGCGCGTAACCGCTTCTTGAGCGCGACCCGCGCTTCCTCATCCCAGGTGTGCGGGGCAAGCGTGTTGACGCGATAAACATTGGTGCGGCCATCGCCCGCAATCAGATTCAACGCCCGTGCCACTTTGATGCTGCGGGCGTCGAAGTCCAAACCATAAACGTATTCAGCGGCGTAATCAGCCTGGTCTTTGGTCGGGCCATCCGAGGTCAGTTCACCACCCCAGACATGAAACATGGTATGCACTGTGAAGCCACATGACCCGGCGGCAGTGTCAATGACGTATTCTCCATCACGCGGATTGAGCATCTTGACGCACATATCAATCACATAGCGCGGCGTAAAATACTGGCCCTTGTCACCTTTGGCGATTTTAACTGTGAGGTATTCAAAAGCATCATCAATGACCTGCAAATTCGAGTTGAATAGCTTGATGTCTTGTAAGAACGAAACGCAGGTGCGCAGGGCGTCGGGCATCAGGTCAATGCGGTCACCCCCCAAAAACGCCGGGCCACTTCTTTTTGGCCTCGTCAAAAAGATCATTGATACGCTCACGAACGTGCGAATCGGAATCACCGTACACGCGGAACTCGACGGTGTGGTTTTTGCGCTTTTTAGCTTGTGCCTCATCGTAAAGCTTGGCATAGATAAGCTTGAACACTTCCTCGAACGCATCCACGCCCGCGTTAGCCAATACAAGGTCTTCCAGGTCTTGAATAATCTTTTTCAGCGTCCATTTTTGCGTGACGAGCTTGTTGATCTTACCCAATTCCTCAATGCTCATGCGCTCACTCAGCACATCGGAGATTTTCTGCCCAGCAGCGGGCAAATCAGAAAGTGATTGGTAATCGTTACGGCCCGCACGATGCAAAATGATGTCTTCGCCGCCGTTCGTCCATACGGCGGCAGCGGCATTGGTCGCGTTGCAATAAGATTTCAGTTGCTCCAGTCCATCTTTGCGGCGGGGCTTTTGCACTCGACAATGATGTAAACCTCTTCGGGGTTCTTCTCGTCCAGCACCACAATGTCGGCGCGTTTTTCGGCAATGGTTGAGCCAAACCAGATACCCTTTTCCACTTCAAGACGCGACGGCTTGTAGCCATAGCGGTGCATCAGGCGATGCACATAAAGCTGGCGCACAATTTCTTCCGGCTTGGCGGGCCGCTCTTTACCAGTAGCGAAGTCTTTGAGGTAAGGTTTCCCCTTTTTATCATAGATTTCGAGTGCGGCTAACTCTTCGGGCTTAAAAATGTCCAGCGAATAATCGGAGGATTGAAAGATGTCGGCAAGTGAGTAATCCATGTGTCTTTAATTGTAATCTACACTGCTTGAATTGCAACTGTGCAAATGTTATCATTTCGCCAGTCGCCAGACGGTCATACCTAATAATAGTTGTCAGCGGTTGTTAAGTTGAGGAAAATATCAACATACTATCGGCGTATTCGATTATACTGTGAGTCGCCGCGCTACTTGCCGAACAAATTTATGACACGAGAAAGGAACATGGGATGAGCGGAGTACGGGTATTGGTCGGGACGCGCAAGGGTGCTTTTGTTTTGACAGCGGACGCCAAGCGCGAGCAGTGGGACATCAGCGGCCCTCACTTTGCGGGCTGGGAAATTTATCACGTTAAGGGTTCGCTCGCTGACCCCAACCGGCTGTATGCGTCTCAGTCCAGCGGCTGGTTTGGGCAGATGATTCAACGTTCCAATGATGGTGGGCAGACGTGGGAACCGGTGGGCAACGAGTTCACTTACGCGGGGACGCCTGGCACGCATCAGTGGTATGATGGCACGCAGCATCCCTGGGAATTCAAGCGCGTCTGGCATCTTGAACCATCACTGACTGATCCCGATACCGTTTATGCCGGGGTGGAAGACGCCGCATTGTTCCGCACCACTGATGGCGGGCAGATATGGCAGGAGTTGCCCGGCTTGCGCAGCCATGAATCAGGCCCGTGGTGGCAGCCCGGTGCGGGTGGGATGTGCCTGCACACGATTATCCTTGATCCGAGCAATCCCCAGCGCATCTTCATCGCCATTTCAGCCGCAGGCGCCTTTCGCACCGATGATGGAGGCGAGACCTGGCAGCCGATTAACCGGGGCCTGCATTCTCAGTACATTCCCGACCCGACGGCAGAAGTCGGTCATTGTGTCCATCGTCTGGCCATGCACCCGTCGCGTCCGCATGTGCTGTTCATGCAAAAGCACTGGGACGTGATGCGTAGCGATGACGCCGGGGAGTCGTGGCGAGAAGTCAGCGGCAACCTGCCATCGGACTTTGGCTTCCCGATTGATGTCCACGCACACGAGCCAGAGACCATCTACATCGTGCCGATTAAAAGCGACTCTGAGCATTTTCCGCCGGATGGCAAGCTGCGGGTCTATCGCAGTCGGACGGGCGGCAACGAGTGGGAAGCCCTCACCAATGGGCTGCCGCAAAGCGACTGCTATGTGAATGTGCTACGCGACGCAATGGCCGTTGATTCGCTCGATGCGTGCGGCGTGTACTTTGGCACCACCGGAGGACAGGTGTATGCGTCGGCGGATGGTGGCGATAGCTGGAAGGCCATTGTGCGCGATCTACCCGCCGTCCTCTCAGTCGAAGTGCAGACCCTATCATGATACGCGTCGTGCTCCCGGCCCACCTGCGCACGCTCGCGCGAGTGGAAGGTGAAGTCGAGATTCAGGTGGCCGCGCCAGTCACGCTCCGCTCGGTTCTCGACGCCCTTGAAGCCCGTTACCCGGTGCTGCGCGGGACAATCCGCGACCATGTGACGCAGCAGCGCCGCCCGTTCCTGCGTTTCTTCGCCTGCGAGCAGGATTTATCCCATGAATTGCCAGATGTCCTGCTCCCCGATGCAGTCGCACGGGGAACTGAACCTCTGTTAATTATAGGGGCCATTGCTGGCGGCTAACGACGCAACGAAAGTTAATCTGACGATACGCCTGCCATCATTACCACTCGGATGAGTTTTAATTACAGCCTCAGTGGACTCACTATCTAAAGGCTTTGACATATAATAGCCCTGACCGTATTCACATTTCTCCGTCGGTGATCCACTACCACGCATCTGTTGACAACACAGGCTTTTTTGAGTTGTTATAGATATATGCATCGAGAACCTATTTTCCAAACTTATCAATTTGGGCCGGAGGAGAAGGAGCGTTTGGATGTAGCAGGCCATTTTCTGCTGCCCGGCTTACTGACACCGCAGGCTTGCCTGCACCTCACCGAATCCCTAACGCATCTCTCAGGCTTGAGGGGGCGCGACGATCAGCCTCCCCAGCGTTATTCAGCCGAATATGACGCCTATTTAGCTAGTTTAATCGCGCACCCTCAAATGTTAGAGTTGGCCCATAAGGTGCTTGGCCCCGACATTCGCTTTGATCATTGTGTCAGTCTCAATCGGCCACCGGAGGATCGAGGCATCCAATGGCACAGCCATGATTATGCCGATGATCGTCCCGAACTGGGATTTGTGCGTATCTTCTTTTACGTCAATGGTTTCACTAAAGATGATGGCGGACTAAAAGTCGTGCCCGGCAGCCATCTGTTTCGGGATGCTAAACTGCGCGCGGCCTCAGATGAAGAACTTCGGGCAAGCTGGTTGGCCGGAAAGCAGCATCCACACACGGGGCAGCCTCTAGAGATTGAGTGCCTGGATGCGCCACCCGGTACGGTGGCTTTGATGTGGACGCACGCCGCTCATGCGGTGACACCGCGCCAGCCCCAGAGCGAGACGCGTTGGGCCGTCGTCTACGCTTACCGTAACCCGGGGGCCACTTCCCGCGCTCGCTGGATAACCGAAGAGTTCGAGCGCCAACCGCCACCGGGCGCCGAGGGCCTGATGAGTCTCTATTGAATCCGGCGAACCTTCGCTCTTGACAAAACAGCTTACCCGTTTTTCTGCAAGCCAAAGGAGAACTTATGACAGTTAAACGATTGCGGTTGCTCACCGCCAACCTGGAGCTACATCATGCTGTCAAAACACTGCTCACCACCCTGCCGTTGCTGATGGTCTTAGCGTGTGGGAGTGCCCAGGCGCAGGTAAAGCCTGTGGGTGTGGCGGGGGACGGAAAAACGGATGACACCGTGGCTCTCCAGGCGGCATTGAATGCGGCGGGTAAGGTTGGTGGTGAGGTGTTCTTGCCGTCCGCACGGTATCTGATTGCAGGCACTTTAACGGTGCCCACGGGCGTCACGGTGCGCGGTAGTTGGGATGAGGCCCACCACGGCGCATGGGATAAAGGCACAACGCTACTGCTCACGGGAGGGCGTGGACAGGAGAATGGCCAGGCGGCGATTACCCTACAACAAAGCAGCGCGTTGCGTGGTGTTACCATGCTGTGGCCTGAAGAAACCGCCGATAACATTGTCCCCTACCCCTGGGCCATACATGGCGTGGGAATGCACAACACCGTGGAGAATGTCACTTTTGTCAACGCTTATCAGGGCATCAAGATCGGCCAACCCTTCAGTGAACTGCATCTGATTCGCAATGTCTTTGGCTGTGTATTGCGGCGCGGTATCTTTATTGACTCGACCAGCGACATTGGACGCATCGAAAATGTTCATTTCAATACCCACTATTGGATGCGTAGCGGCTATCCCGGTATTCAGGGTGGCAATCCGGGACAAGTGGTGCCCCAATATACCACGCAAAACCTGGAAGCCTTTATCTTCGGGCGCACCGACTGGGAATATGTCCTCAATACGTTTGTGTGGGGGGCGCGCATTGGCTACAGGTTCATTAAGACGCCCGACGGAGCCTGTAACGGGCAGTTTATGGGCATCGGTGCCGATTACTGTGATGTAGGCTTACAGGTGGACGCCATCCAGCCCATCGGCATTCAGGTGACCAATGGCGAATTTACAGCCTTTGTCCACCCCACCAGTTCCGGCATTCTAGTCTCGCCCGGAGTGGTGGGCGCGATGCAATTTATGAACTGTAATTTTTGGTCTACGCCAGGCGGAGCGGCGGTGATTCATGGCAACGTGCAGGCGACCTTTAATACCTGCCACTTTGCCGATGCTGCAAAACCGGGAGTTATCGTGGCTAATCGAGGTCATGTGGCGGTGACCAATTGCAGCTTTGCTGGCGGCGGGGCGGCAGTTGTCCTGCAACCGGGAGCAAGAGCGGCCCTCATTACGGGCAACCTCCAATCTGGTGGGCTTATGGTAGAGAATGGAATTGGAGCTAACGCCCAGGTTGGGATGAACGAGGGGCCGCGCGAGTATCCAGTCGCTAGCCTCTCGCACTACCGCGTCAAGATCGGCGCGGCAGGCGACGCCGACTTCCTGGGCACCGGGTGGTATGGCAGCGAACAGGCGCAGGATGGTACGGAGGCGCTCGGCCCCGCCATCACCACAGCGCGGTGGACCAACGGCAATGCCATGCTACGGCTGCCAGTAACGCCTGGTCAGGCGTATACGCTGAAACTCACCTATACCACGCGTGCTAACACACCACCGGAAACCGTATCGGTAGCGCGTGGCGGGTCAGCGCCTTTAGTGGTGGGCAAAACAGAAACGACTATGCTACAGATTCCAGCGGCGGCAACCATGAATCAGCATACGGTGGATGTAGCGTTGCGCGGCCAACCCTGGTCGCCATCGGTGCTGTATCCCGGCAACAACGACACGCGAGAATTGGGCGTGCGGGTCTTTGTGGTGGAGATGCAGGCCAACGGTGCCAACGGGCCACTCACCGACCTGACGGATGAAACCCAATAGCCGTCGCCAGCTCCACAGTTTCGTTAGTGATACCTTAGCAATCTGAAAATTATTAAGGCACCTCGACCAACTCTACATCATCCACATAAGCTTTAGGCAGCTTCTGCGCGAAGTTATCGGCAAGGCTAAATTGCACGGTTACATATTTGGCCCCAAGGGGCGCGGTATACGGGATAGGCACACTGTAGTAATTAAAGCGGGCATCCTTGAGCGTGGCCCAGGCCGGAGTTGTGTCCTGATGATTAACGACCCACAGGCTGCTCTCAGCGCCTTCCCAGCGTAGCCATACCTGGAGTGAAACATAGCCCCGGTTAGGGCCGGGGTTCTTCTTTTCACCACCGGAAAAGTCGAGGGTGCGGAAGTGGAAGCGCAGACTGTATTTCTTGCCCCCAGTCACGGGCACCCGCTGTCGCACTTCCACATAACCACCACCCTTACCGCCATTAGCAGATTTCACAAAGGCACTGTAATCGGGCAAATTATAAGCTTCCGGGGTAAAACTCACAGGCGTCGTCTGCTGTAGCAAAAGCGCATGACTACCAGAATACGCTACATTATCGCTCAATGTAGCTGCCCCTCCATTATTCACGGCACCAACGGCCCAGCCATCATTGGGCGTCGTCACCAGGGGTGCTTCAAAGTCACCATTCTTTAAGAGGTTGGGGCCAAGCGGGAATTCGAGGTCGCCCCAGTTACCAGGCTGCAAGGTTGCTTCAGTCGTGAGGTCTGCCGTCATGGCGGTGTCATGGTTGTAGTAATACAAGCGCAAGGAGCGATTCGCCCCCGTCTCGTCGGCATAGATCACACCGACATCACCGTGCAACATATCAGTGGTTGCTGGATCAACCCCCATTTCCGAGAGTGGCACCGCTGCCTCTAAGGTATAACCGTCGCCAGACTTCTTATAGGCAATGTGAGCGGAAGTGAGCTTAATAATCTGGTCAATAGCGGCCCCCATTAAGCGAGTGGGCGAGGCACCTCCCGGCACCACCGGGCGATAGAGCACGGCGATAGGATGGCCTTGATAGAGGCTCAAGAGCAGCCGTTCATCGTCCTGTGCCGGGGTGAAATGCGGTTTATATTGACCCGTATGAAGCATCAAGTCAACACCATCACCAGAGATGAACAGCGTCTGCCAGTTGCCGCCTTTGTTGATTAGTTTCGCCCCCTGCACGGCGTAGGCCAGATACAGCTTATTCTGGTCTCGTCCCAGCGCGATACGAGCGGAGCGTCCCTTACTGCCATGCAACATGACTGCGCTGCTCATATTCCAGTCGCTCAGATTGCCATCAATGGCAGGTGGCGTGGCCAGCCAGGAGACGCGAATGATAGGTGGCGCTAATGGCGTGGCTGTTGCCTGCGCCGCAGTCGAGGCCGCCGCTTTGAGATCAGCTTCGCTGACCGCAAGCGTTCCGGTGAAGCGATGGATATGATCGAGACCAATGATTTTGTCTATATGGTAGGCATCATTAGCTCCATTGACAATATAAGCACTGCCATCTGGTGCCTGAAAATAATTTTTATACGATTCATCCCAGGTGGCGGTCGGGCCGAGGCGTGTTTCATCGAGCAAGCTGCTCACATATAAACCATCAGCGGTCATAAGATATGGCTTATAGTTAGCGTGCCAGAGCCAACTTGCGAGGATATGTTCGCCATTCGGCTCGCGGAATTCCCCAACGATATTCTCACCCAGAAAATCATCGGCCTCCTGGTGGTCGGTCGGAGCGGCCAGGCTCCACAACAAGTGGCCGCTACGGTCATAGCAGTCCAGTGCATTTTTGACTTTATTCCATTCATAAGGGCGCGTGATGAGGAGGTGATTGCTGCTGTCCACATAGAGTCCTTGCAGACCCTCCGCCGATGCATTGAGGACAACAGGTTGAGCCGCTTTCAGGTCGTATAACGGCGCACCGTGAGGCGACCAGCCTCCTAAATCGAGGCGGCTCACAACATTGCGGTCGCCGCAGAAGCCGCCCAGGTAGATGTCCCCCGCCGGGCTGACACCAAAACCCCAGCCTACGGTTGACTCAGGCAGCATCCCCGCCACATATTTATCACTCCGGCTCAATGTGGGCGACCACTGCATCTCCTCCGCTTGCACTTGGCCATCGCCGTTCCGATCAATCCAGACATAGTTGTCCCCCTTATGATCTTTAAAGAAAGCCGGATAGTAGTTGTTAATCATGTGCCTGCCGATTTCGCTGTCCCAGATCACCAGGCCCGTGCCATCGTTTGTCGTAAAGCGACCCAGGCATCCTGCTGCCGCCACAGGCTTTAACAAGACTCCGTCGCGGCGAAACACAATCATGCAATAGGTGCCTTGTGATACATATACATACTGCTGACCATTATGAGTGACAGTGCGGTTGCCCGGCATACCATTCATGCCGTTAGGCGTGAAAGCTTCTGTCATGCTCATGCGACGGTACGGGGTCGAGAGAGGAGTCCAGGTCTTCCGTGTGTAGTCCACATGAAAAAGCACGCCCTCCGCTAAAATGGTGGCAGTATTAGTGGGGTCAGCCCAGAAATGCCCGCCACCGCCGTAGGGCGCTGGCCCAATATAGTCGCGGATGAGTGCGCCAGTCGCGGCATTCCAAACACTGACTCGATTTGGGGAGGCATCATCTTCGGCTACCCATAGCTTGCCGTCATCGGTGACGGCCAGGCCACGCGGCAGCAGCATCCCGTTGGGATTCCAGAGGCCGACCCACGGTCGTCCCCCTTTAGTGCCAATGGCGCGCAGCAACTGACCCTGTGGTGAGAACACCTTAACCTGAAAAGAGTTGCCCCAATCGCTGACATAGATACGCCCGGCGCGATCCACCGTAACATCATGGGGCGCAACGAGATCGTGCTCAATCATCGTGGTGACGGCCTTGGATAAGGGATCAATGGTTACAATTTTTCCATTGCTGATGCCCAATATTTTTCCGTTGGGAAGAGCATAAAGACCGACGGGTTGTGGCACTGGTATGGTGTCGAGTTGTTTGCCGGTGGTGGCGTCGAGCACCAGAATTTGGTTTTGCGTGAGCATTGAGACGTAGAGACGGTCGGCAACCGCAGCAATGCCCACCGCCTCGGTTGGCTCCCCCAGATCATTGGCGAAGTAGCGCGGCTGCCCCTCGTAATTAGCGGGGGTGAAACTCTTATTAACCCGCAAGTCCCACAAGCCCGAAGTGTGATCCACATAGGGCCAGGTGGCGATGCGAAAATCGGTCTTTTGCGTGCTAAAAAGGGCTGGAGCACCGCTGCGTTTATCCAGACAGACAACAAAGGCCCGCCCTATAGCGTTGGAGCCATTGTAGCCTCCCGCAGACGAGGTTAGCTCTGGCCCGGAGAAGAGGGCATAGAGATATTGCCCCTGCACCGCAAGCGACACGCAACGCGGGTAAGCACTCTCATCATAACCCCAAATTCGCTTACCATCCCGCCCGACGGCAATAATGGAATGGCCCTTTTCGGAACCGGGTGCGGCCAGATAAACATTGGTGCCGTCGGTAACGGCAGCCTGCGTGGGCGACTCATCGCTAATCCAGTCGCCCCGTCCATCCGCAGTGGGCCAGGGCGGAGTGCCGGGATTGCCGATACTAACCACATGTTGCAGCTCAATGGGAGGATGGTCAATACCCCGTATTTGATACTGACCTGCGCTCACCGCATTGCCAAACTGGTCTTTGCCATCCCAGTATTCAGTATTGTGCCCGGCCCGCCGATGGGCGTCCTTAACCAAGGTGCGCAACAGGTGACCGTGGGTATCATAGACTCCCAGAGTTACATTAGCCTCTTTAGCCAGATGATACGAGTAAGCTATGCCACGACCTGGCACTAGAGTGCCAGGGGTCAGCCCATACAGTGGAACGCTGGGGCCACCATTGGTATTCGCCGGAGCTAACTCAACCATCGCCAACAGCACTGTGATAGAGATAAAACAGCGCAAGACGCACCGGCGCAGGAAGTTATTGGAGTAATACATTATTCAAGCGGTACCTTAAGTAATTCAAGTTTCTACTGATAAGCTGCGTTTACTTACAGATTCTGTCCAGTAAACAATGCCGCTTGCGCCCGAACCCGCCAGAAACATCAGGGTTTCGTTTTGGGGTAGGCCCTCAACCAATAGCCTCTGCTGCCCCGCCAGATCAATGCTGCGGCGCAGGCCATCCCAGCCGAAGACTTCCAATTTGCGGGCCCCTAGCGGAATGTCTTCCACCGTGTAGGAAGTGCCGTGCATGTTGCTCCACTGATCGTAGTTTTGCCATACCCACAGTTTCCGCCTATTGCCTTCAAGCACAAAGTCGCCACGTCCTTTGGGATCGAGCCGCGTGAACTCCATACCTTTGGAAATCGCCATTACCAGGCGAAAGGTGCGGCCTCGTGCGGTGGGCACCCACGGGTCGAGTCGCCAGTTGAGACCATAGGTGCGATCTGCCTGGGTGGTGTTGAAAAGGTTCCAAATAAGGGCCAACTTCGTCGCGGAAGTTTTATTATCGGCCCCCACCACACCTAAATTAGCCCAGATGCAGGTCAGCAAGCGCCGCGCCGCCAGGGCTTCATCAATGCCCTGTTCGTTGGCCTTGAAGTTGTATTCGGTTGAGTAAAAGGCGATGTCCCTCGTGATATGGCACGCCGCTTTGACCGAATCGAAATCACTCTGCGGCGAAAAGTCAAAGGTGACGCGGCCCTCGCGGTTGAGGATGGGAGCGTAGAAAATATCGTTGTAGGTGTGGAGGTCAAGCCCACTCAACGTACCGTCGTTCAAGAGTGGCGCGATGGCGGTGCCATAGCCGCGCAGGTTGTGATCGCTGGCAGCGTTCTCGGACATGAAGCCGCCGGGAATGACTGCTAATTGCCTGTCTACCGAATGCACCCCATCGGCTAAACCGCGCAGAGCGTTGTAGTAGCTTTCTTCCCCAGTGAGAGGAATGCTCTTCTCCGCATCCGGCTCATTAAAAGCCTGAAAGATGGTAATGCCCCAGTTGTTGATGCCTTTTGATTTTAACCACGCGCTATTAGGGGCAAAGCGTTCCGCAAAAGCGGCTCCGATGTCGTGCCATTTGGCGTAGCCACCCAGTTGGTGCGGCGGGCCATCGGGCTTTTGGTAACTGCCATAATATTCAAAAAGCAGGATGATCGTCTGAACACCATGCTGGTGGGCCAGCAAGACTTGAGCGTCGAGGTGTGAGGGCAAAGGCTTACTGTTAGCGAAGTACTCGCCGGGGTAGAGGTTCAGTCGCACCGCACCCGCTCCGGCTTCCGCCAATGCGTTGAACTGCTGCTGCACGGTGGCATCAGTCGCGCCATTGGTAAAATTGCCGCCACCCGATAGCCGGGATGGGTCGGCCTGGACATAGCCCATGCTACTCAGGGTGAAGAATAGCAGCAGGATGGACAAGTAATGGTATTTCATATAAGCATCCCCTGTTGTGGTTCTGGCCTGTGCCGGGCATTGAAATACCCGGCAGGGAGGCCGTTGGCCAAGCGTCCTACCGGACGCGATGCAATATAGAAGAGTGTCCATAGCATAATTAAGCCAGGTCAGCCGCCCCCCTGAGCGCGTCCAGAGGACGCTTGGCTTTAGCCTCTCTGCCGGTATTTCAATGCCCGGCACAAGCCCCAAGTTCCACCGTCACGGCGCTGCACGCGGCGTAGTTGGCATCCAGGGACGGCTCTAACAGCAAAAGCGCAGCGATGCGGCGCACAATGCCCTGAGCTTCGCGGACTTCGGCGGGCGTGAGATCGCGGCCTAAGACTGCTGTTTCGCGGTAGGAGAGCCACTTCTTCAAGACGCGATAGCCGCCCATCGTGTAACTCCACACCCGCGCCGGGATGCCGCTCCAATAGGCTACGTCGTTCAGGTAAACATCAAAAGCGGTTGCGCCTAAGTGCAGTAGCACACCGGGCAAATCGAGACCCAGTGCCGCCGCGCTCGCTTCCAGGGCGGCGCGTTCGCCCAGTGTCCAGTCACGTTCCACCGCCCGCCCGTTGCCGGGCATAATGGCTCCCTGCGGATTGCGATAGCCCCAGTTCACCTTTACCGCCAGTTCGCCCGCCGCCGGATCAAGTTCGCCGCCACCCGTTTTTGTCACGTTGCCGATAACGCGCAATTCGGGCCGCATGGTGCCCGCCGTGACGCCCGGCACAGGTTGCAGCACGTCCAGCAGGGCTGCCACCTGCTCGCCCAGCTTGCCCGATGCTGTTAGGGTTTCTTTCGTGGCGGGTAGCGGCACACGCGGCCAGGCAAGGCGCAGGGCATCGGCGTTGTCGTGGCGATAGCGCGGCGCGTGCTGAATCGCTAAAGCGTGTAGAAATAGGGTGCGCGCCTCAGCATCCAGCGCCGTGAGATAAGCGGCGGCCTCCGTCGTGAGATTTGGTTTCTTCACCACTTCCCCACCAACCGCGAACAGGTTTTGCGTTGTGGTGTCACGCAGGTAAAGCGGGAACAAGTTCGCGCCCCGTTCGATGACGGGATAAGCACACAGCAAAGGCGTTTGATATGGAGATTCAAATCCCTTGCGGCTCGCCTTAATCGCTGCCATATGCAAGTTACCTTCAAAGACATGCGGCCAGTAGTCGGCGCGGTTTCTGTCAAGCAATTTGGTGTCTGGTTCCCAATAAAGCCATCGCACATCGAAGGGACGATAACAGTAGCGCACTATATTTTGTGCCAGGAAACCACGCTGCTGTAAACGCTCTCGTGTTGGCTGCGCTTCAAAACCGGATGTGTCTTCCATGACTCGTTGTGAGAGGTGCGTCATTTCCTCATGGGACACGTTGGGGTTGAAATAGGCTTCCATTCGCGCCGTTAAACGTTCACGATCAATGTCCACAACCACATCGTCCCGACTTGTCGTCACACCAGGAGAGGAATAGGGAAATAGTTCAGGTAAGAGTGGCCATGTGGTGTAACCGGCTCCCGTTGAAGTCGGCATGAATGGCAGGCCAAGCGCCACAGGCGTCTCTAAAGCGGCGTATTCAGTGACTACGCTACCCTGTGTTTCAGCTTCGAGTTGGGCGTGCTTGCCGGTGCCCCACAAATCGCGGAAGTGCAGGCTGGCCCCAGCGCTTGGCTCTGGCTGCTTGACCATCAAGGCAATAGCAGTGCCGACCTGAATACCTTCGCGGTTGCTTGCCGTGGAGAAAATGGAGGGATCGGGCGTGCCATCGGGTGCGACTTTGCCGGTGCGATAGCGGTCGCCGTTCAGGTTGTCTATCCAGAGGCCCGAAAAGCGGCTCAGATAGGCTTCGCGCATTCCCGTGTGCGACTTGCCATCGAGCCATGAATAGTTCGAGATAAAGCACACCACGCCTTCCCCGGTGCTTTCGGTAATCTTGCGTTCGGCCATGCGGAAAAAGCGCACATATAGCTCGTTAAGGCCCTGGCCTTCGGGACGCGGCAAAGCGGGGTTCAGCGTGGTGCGATAAGCTTCGCTCAGTTCGCGCTCTTCGCCAATCGCCACCCCCGCAAAGCCGCTGTACGGCGGATTGCCCAGAATCACCAGAATCTTCGCCTTACGCTTCACCGCTGCGGCGGCTTCTTGCTCTTCGCGCAAGCCCGGCAAGTCAATTTTTAATTGTTCGCCATCCGGGGCCTGCCAGCCGGTCAGGGCGTTGGTCAGAAAGATTTGCGCTCTCTCGTTAGGGCCAAGCGGTGCGCCCAGGCTTTGCAGCACTAAGCCCAGTTGTAGATGCGCCACTACAAAGGGCGCGGTCAAAAGTTCAAAACCAAACAAGCGACCCAACACCGCGCTTTTGAGATCAGACGCGCCCAGGGCATCCGCGCCGCGTGCCTGGAGCGTCTGCTGGATGCGATGAATCACTTCCACCAAAAACGCGCCCGTGCCACAGCATGGATCAAGCACCACCACTCGTTCATCGGCCAGGCCATCCGCTAAACCCAACTCGCTTTTGAGCACTTCATCCACCCGCGCCACCATGTAGCGCACCACTGAGGCCGGGGTATACCAGACGCCAAGCTGCTTGCGCAATTCGGGGTCGAAGGCCGCCAGAAACGGCTCATAAAAATATTGCACCGCGCTGCCGTCGCTGAACCGCTTCTCGAACTCATCTCGATCCACACCTTTGAGGGCATCGGCCACCCAATCCAGCGGCTCCACCACGTTGAGCGATTGCAACGTTTGCGGGTTAGAGACTTCATAGAACAACGACTGAATGACGGGCACCCGCAGGTAATGCGCGCTCAGTCGCCAGTCGAAACGCGTGCCACTGCCGCTCGCGTTCTCGCGGCACCACAACACCCACGCCGAAAACACGCCATAGAAAAGGGTTTGCACCAGGGACGAGCGAAAGAAAGCTGTTGCATCGTCGCCTTGAAACGCCACGTTGAGCGCCGCTTCGAGTGCCGCGCGCACGCGATCCAGGGCGGGCACCGCTGCGTCTTCAACGCGCAGCTTCGCTTCCCGCGCACACGACGCCATAAAGGTCGCCACCGCTTCGGGCGAAGCGAGCGGCGCACCATAGAGCAGGGCGCGTTCCAGAAACGCCGTACAGCGTTCGCCATGCTGCGCCACAAAGCCGTTGAGGTCGTTGGTAGCCGCCCAGAACGCAGCTTCCGACGCGGCCAGCTCAAAGGTTTCTAAGACCCGCGTCTTAGCACCCTGCTGCTCGACCACAGCGAACTGATAGTAGTTGGTGGCGATGACCTTGCGATATTGATTGAGGTATTTCTGCACCTGCGCCGAGGCCGTGAGAGTTTTGAGATTGGCCCCGGTGCCCTTGACTTCGAGGACGCCCCGCGCAGGCATCATTTGCAGCGCCGCGTTGGGGTCGAAGTCGCGTCCCAGCGGTTGCAGTTGGTCACGGGTGAACAAGCCACCGTCAGGAATGCCTGCCCCCTGACTCTGTGGATGCAAGATACAGCGCACCGGTGGCTTCAAAGTCGCGCCGACTTCGTCCAGCAAGCTTTGCAACGCGCCATAACTGGAAGTTTCTTTAACGCCCACGGCACGGTTTTCACGCAGCGCCTGAATGTAAGTAGCAAGGCTCAAAGGTGCAGGCTCCCCATAAAATAACGACTCCTGGTGTGGCTATCGCCAAAAAGTGTGGCAGCTAATCAAACCGGAGACAAGCCTGGCAGCAACGCACGGCGCGTTGATACCAACGGAGGACTCATTGCCATCAGCGAAAGGCGGATTGCCATCAACGGATGCCGCATTGACAACAACGAAAGGCGCGGGGATATTAACGCAGCGTCCGTTGATGTCCTCGCCTCTTCCATTGATGTCAACGCTTGCTCTATTGATGTCCCCGGCTCTTTGTTGCCAGGGGCCAGGAGACGCGAAGGCAACCGCCGGAAGTGGCTATCAAGTTGAGTTCTCTATTGGCCAAACACCTATTCGGTCTTCAGTGCCAATCTTTACCAGCAGGTGTAGCCGCCATCCACCACAAGGTTGGTGCCCGTGACATATCGGGCGGCATCCGAGGCCAAATACCAGGCAGCATGGGCGACATCCGCCGGTTCCCCGACGCGACCCATTGGCGTCATCTCCAGCCAGGTGCGCTTCCACTCTTCGTTGCTCATGCCGCGCTTGGTCATCTCGGTGCCGATGTAACCCGGCGAGATGCAGTTCGCGCGTAGGCCACGTTCTGCCCATTCCGCCGCCAGCGATTTTGTTAACATCACAACGCCCGCTTTCGAGGCATTATAAGCCGCCTGCGGTTGGGGTTTATTAACCACCGAACCCGACATAGAGGCAATGTTTACAATCACGCCTGAACCATGCTCCAACATCTGGCGTCCCACAGCACGACAGCACCAGAAAACGCCGTTGAGATTGATGTCCATAATTTGCAGCCACTCTTCATCTGGCGTGTCCTCGGCAGGCGTGTTGCGGGCGATGCCAGCGTTATTGACCAGAATATCAATCTTGCCGAACTTCGCTACCACTTGCCTGGACATCGCCTCAACGCTGGGTGGTTGGCGCACATCCGTTTCAATAAGCAATGCTTCACGGCCCAGAGCACGAATCTCATCCACACAAGCGGCTCCGATGTCTAATTCGATCTCTGCAACAACGATGTCCGCTCCGGCACGGGCGAGAGTCAGCGCGATTTCACGGCCAATGCCCCGGCCCGCGCCTGTCACGATAGCGACACGACCAGTTAGATCAAATAAGTTGGGGGTCTGGTTTTCGATAAGCCACCTCTATGTTATTAAGGATTGTGCGGCTAATTGTGTAACAAGGGCAATTAAGTCGGGCCTTGCACTTGCACTCTTTGGCGGAGCAACAAAGGCAATTAACACATCTATAAGGATACCAATCATGAGTCAATCGGCAGTTCCCGACATTACCCTTAACAACGGCGTGACGATTCCCCAAATCGGCTTAGGCGTTTTTCAAACTCCCGAAGGAGCCGAAGTGCAGGAAGCCGTGCGCGCCGCCCTTGAAACTGGCTACCGGCTAATTGACACAGCAGCCATCTACGGCAACGAGGAGGGCGTGGGCAAAGCGGTCAAGGCAAGCGGCCTGCCCCGCGAAGAAATCTTTATCACCACCAAGCTGTGGAACGCCAACCATGCTTACGAGGCGGCCCTGCCCGCTTTTGAGGAGAGCCTGAAGAAACTCGACTGCGGTTATATTGACCTCTACCTCATCCACTGGCCGTTACCAATGGAAGGCAAATACACCGAGGCGTGGCGGGCGTTGGAGAAGCTCTATAACGACAAGCGCGTGCGGGCCATCGGCATCTCCAACTTCAAGCCGCCCCATATGGAAGAACTGCTCAAGGGGGCAGAGGTCGTGCCCACTGTCAACCAGATCGAATTGCACCCCATGCTGCAACAAAAGGAAACCTGCGACTATTGTGCTGAACATGACATCGAAATCGAGTCTTATAGCCCTCTGATGCGAGCGGGCGAGGCTTTAGAGCACCCAACGATTACCCAACTGGCTCAGCAACACGGCAAAACTCCGGCCCAGGTTATCCTGCGCTGGCATATCCAGAGCGGCTTCATCGTCATCCCCAAGTCAGTCAGGGCCGAGCGTATCCGCGAGAACTTTGAAATTTTCGACTTCGAGTTAAGCGACAGCGAGATGCAAGCCATTGAAGGCATGGACGCGGGCCGACGCATCGGTGCCGATCCCGACACCGCCGCTTTTAAATAAGTGTAGGGATAGCCCTCACCCCCGGCCCCTCTCCCACTGCGTAGGCGAGGGGTGACCACAGGACTACTGCATCGTTAAGCTAAAGAACCGCAGAGACGCGGAGGACACAGAGGAAGAGAGAAATGCTTTCTAACTCTCTGCGTCCTCCGCGTCTCTGCGGTTTATTCTTTCTACGAGCAAGTTTGAGTTCGTGCTCCCCTCGCCTACGCAGTGGGAGAGATTCTATGGTTGCTGTCAAGGAGGTGAGGACTGATTTTGCTGATAAACCCGCGCCGGATCGTAAGCGGTGCCATGTTTATGCAGCGACCAAGCCAACCTTGCCAACTTGCGGGCCACGG